>Ga0155552_107_pt1 | contig 190501 bp, 184 predicted proteins | sample RifCSPhighO2_12_FD_107209 | JGI IMG/M metagenome (GOLD analysis project Ga0155552, IMG submission 107209) | Gammaproteobacteria bacterium RIFCSPHIGHO2_12_FULL_36_30 | reverse complement strand
TGTTTATTCATATCAAGTTGATAATTCAAAAGCTGCTGTGCAAGCATTGGCGGTCGGTGAATCATTAACCGAAAGTTTTAATGTCACGGTTGATGATGGTCAGGGTGGAAGTGATAGCAAAGCCATTTCAATTACGATCACGGGAACCAATGATGCGCCAGTATTATCTGCTGTTTCAAGAAGTGTTGCAGAAGATGCAGGCTCTATTTTAAGTGGCACATTATCAGTTGCTGATGTTGATGCAAGTGATACACACACCTTTGCAACAGCTGATGTTGCAGCATTTGGAATCTTTAGTTTAAATAACACGAGTGGTGTTTATTCATATCAAGTTGATAATAGTAAAGCGGCTGTGCAAGCATTGGCGGTGGGTGAATCATTAACCGAAAGTTTTAATGTCACGGTTGATGATGGTCAGGGTGGAAGTGATAGCAAAGCCATTTCAATTACGATTACCGGAACAAACGACGCTCCAACTGCAATCGCAAGTGTGAAATCCGTAGTTGAAGATTTTCAGGCATCAGGCACTCTTTCTGCAACTGATGTAGACACAAATGATACGCATACTTATTCTGTTGTTACGGACGGTGCTTACGGTTCTTTCATTATCACTGATGCATCAACAGGCGCTTACACTTACACACCAAATGCTAGTCTTGCTGTGCAAGCGTTGGGCGCTGGTCAAACGATGCTAGACACATTAACTTTCCGCGTAACTGATTCGCAAGGCGCAACGAGTGATGCAAATGTAGTTGTGACAATTATTGGTGCGAATGATGCGCCCACACTTTTAGGGTTATCGAGCTCAGTTACTTTGTCAGAAAATGCTTTGAACACTGCGTCACAAATTATCGATAGCGATGTAGTTTTTAGTGACGTCGATAACCCAAGTTTAACTGGCGGTATGTTAACGATTACTTATTCATCAGGTGGAAGCGCACAAGATCAATTGGGTATCGCAAATCAAGGTACAGGCGCAGGACAAATCAGTGTTTCAGGCTCAACAGTGAGTTACCAAGGCAGCGCACTTGGTACAATCACAACAAATGGCGCAAACGGTGCAAGTTTGAATGTGACTTTTAATTTCCTTGCTGCGACACCAGAAGCAGTTGATGCGTTAATACAAGCATTAACTTATCGCAACACATCAGATAATCCAACTGATACACGCACAATTAGCATCACCGTTAACGATGGTGATGGCGCTGTAACGACTGCACAAACTGTCATAATTAATGTACCAGATGAAGCAGATACTAAAACATTAACTAGCAGTACCGATGCTTTCGCAACAGGTCTCAGCAACGATACTTTCTTAACAACGAATAACAACTTTGCTGCGGCTGATGTCATTAGTGCTGGCGCTGGTTTTGATACGTTAGAATTCACCAATGCAGCAACAGTTACTACTGCTAAATTAGCAAATAAAACTGGTATTGATGCCATCCAATTTGATGCAAATAGCACATTAACTGTAGATCACAATTTTATGGCAACAACTGATAACAATATTCTTTGGGTTGATCAAGGTACGAATACACTTACTTTGAATACCACTGCTGTGAATGCTGCAGATCACGTTATGGTTGAGGGTACTGGACTTGTAAATGTGGCGGGTACAGCATACGGAGCGGATGATGTGAACGTCAATATGAGAACCAGCAATAGCGGTGGTACGTTGTACGGTGGTTCGGGTGATGACACATTAAGCGGTGGAGCCGGTATTGATGTAATTTACGGTGGTGCAGGTGATGACACGATCAATCCTAGTCGTGGTAATGCTACTTTACATGGTGATGCTGGCGATGATACTTTTCTATTGGGCAGCACAAGATCATCTGATACCGTCACAATTTATGGCGGAGAAGGTGCTGACACAGTAAATGGCTCTGGCGGATCTGCAATTGCGAACATTTACATGGAAGGGGGTGATGACGTTATTACCATGTCAACTAGCGGTGCCAATATGATTGATTTAGGTGCTGGTAATGACACAGCAACCACTGGCGCTGGTGCCGATACAATCTACACTGGTAGTGGAAACAATATCGTCAATTCGGGTGCGGGTAACGATATTATCTACGCAGATCACGGAAGCGTTGGTGGAACAGATACAATACAAGGTGGTGCAGGTAATGACAAACTAGTTATGTCGTGGACTGATGCTGGTACCGTTAACTTTTACGGTAATGTATCAGGTAGTAGTGGTTCTGGAACAGATAGCATCCAACTAAACAGCGTGGGCGCACTCGGTACTAACTGGACTATAGTATCATCTTCAAGTAGCTATACTAATAATAGTGGTCGCATTACTTTCACCAGCACAGATGCAAACGTTGATATTCAAACGACCAACGGGACGATAATTCACGCTTATGGGATAGATCATGTGGATTACACATAATAATCAATAATTACTAAACGCAAAAAAACACAATCTCCCATTGCTGAAAGATTGTGTTCTCGTTAAAACAAATTTGATTTTGTTTTATTATTCGGTAATAACCGTGACGTCTTCCGCTTGGAAGCCTTTTTCACCTTTAACAACGGTGAATTCTACACGATCGTTTTCACGAAGTGATTTACGTCCTTGTGAATTGATAGCTTTGTAATGTACGAATACATCACCGCCTTGTTCACGTTCAATAAATCCAAAGCCTTTATCATCGTTAAACCATTTAACGCGACCTGTTTCTCTTGCCATAAAATTAATCCATACAAATTGTTACTAAAACTACATTTTTTAAAATACTTTTTAACATACTTAAAAAATACCAAGTGGCATCTTACCATCAACTTACAAAAATAAAAATAGTTTTTTATAAAACAATTCTTTTGTTACTTTTACGATACTGGATAAGGCCCACAAAAAATCTTTTCATGATCGGTGGTATACACATATTGGGATTCCGAACTGTCCGTAATGATCCGCACTTCCCCACGATTAGGATTACCGCCATTATATTTTTCAATCCACCACATAATATTATTTTTAGGCGCTTTGTGATAAGTCACGCTCACAAAATTTTTATGCATGATAGGATAAACAGTAAATTCAATACAACTACCATAAGAGCCAATATGCTTAGGACATTTACGAAGCCATGGCCTTTTGTAGTATGGTTTTACATTCCCATTCTGATCAGCCTGTTTGTCTGCAATAGCAGTTAAAGTATCCGTCAAAGAAATATTATAAGAGCCCAAATGATGCGAATAAAATTTTAATGGCACATCGATCAATCCACATGCAAAGGTTAAATTCATTACAAAACACGAAACAAGACCGATCAGAAACAAAAAATAATTACGCATACATCTCCCCTGTTTTGCGGCATTATATGAATAAAAAATAAAACTATTCAATACCGTGTTTTGCAAAAATTTTTCTTGAAAATAAAATTTTTATTCTATTACTATAGTATTTTTTAATTCACCGCAATTAACGCTTCAACCAACCGCGCACAAATCAAATCATTTTTCGTCACACCACCCGCTTCATGCGTTTGATATTGCACAATCACGCGATTATAACTGACGATTAAATCAGGATGATGTTTTTCTTGATGCGCCATCCAAGCAATCGCATTCACAAACGCCATCACCTGATAATAACCCTTAAATTGAAATGTTTTTTCAATTAAATTTTTCTCTGTATTAAAATGCCACTCCGATAATTTTTTTAATTGTTCGGTAATATTTTCTGCCGATAATAATGGCATTCCAATATGACAACTTTCGCAATGTTCACTCATAAAAACCTCTTAACAATTAATAAACGTATCATGAATTTCACTATCATCTTTATCAATCAATTCCACCAATAACGGATCCGACTGCAATTTAAATAATTCATCTAAACTATTTAAAATAAAATAATTCGGCTGAATATGTTTATAATCATAATCTGTTTTTAACACTGTTTTTAAGTCAAATGGAATACGTTTCGGTTTATCTGATTCCAAACAAAAAACCGTTTCTGCAAATGAAGATAAAATTCCGCCACCAAAAATCCGCAATCCATTTTTTGTTTTTAATAATCCAAATTCAATCATATACCAAAATAATCGGCTAAGCACTTTTCGCTTTTTTGGGCTAAATTGCAGCGCCATATTGCCATACCATTGCATAAAATCAGCATATAATTGATTTAATAATAATGGTCCATGACCAAATAATTCATGAAACACATCAGGCTGCTGCAAATAATCTAATTCCTCTGGAATACGAATAAAATTCGCAACTGGAAATTTTCTATTTTTTAATAATGTAAAAAATTCAGTAATTAAAACGGTGCCATTCACTGGTATCATTTCCCATCCTGTTTTTTTTAATATTGTATTCACTTGAGATAATTGCGGAACAGAATTTTTTGGTAATTGCAGTGCGTGCAACCCTTCTAAATATTCATCACACGCGCGATTTTGCACAACATCATTTTGTCTTGTTATTAATTGCGTCCATGTATTATTTTCAACTGCATCCCATTCAATATCGCCTTTTTTATTCGGCCATTTTGCAACATATTCCACAATTTACTCCAACGGTTTTTGCCGCGATTTTTTTCGATTAGACTGATATTTTTTATCATCCAATATTTTTTGTTTTAAACGTCGCGATCGCCGTTTTTTTTGACGACGAATTTTATTAATCGCTTGTTGCTGATCACTTTTTTCTTTTCGCAATAAAAAATCTAATTTTTCATATAAACGCATACGCGCATAATAACGATTCATTTCGCGCGAACGTCCTTGCTGACATTTCACCGTTATACCAGTTGGAATATGTTTTATCCACACACACGAGCTCGTTTTATTTATTTTTTGCCCGCCCGCACCTGAACCTAAAATAAATTTTTCGATTAAATCATCTTCGCGAATGCCAACACGTAATAAACGTACAGATAATTGTTGCCATTTTTCCTTGGTAATCATTGCAACTCCAAATTGCTGCGAGCATTCCATTATGTTAATTTAGCAATAAAATAGAATCTTTACATTTTCCAAAGAATCATCTGATGTAGCGAGCGTTCTGTTGTGACAGAGTGTTGTGTGAGGAGCGTCTAAGCCTATGGATGGCGAAGACGAGCCTACAGGGATGTATTCACGGCGTCTCCGAGCACAACACTCTGTCATAACAGAAAAGCGAGCGGAGACAGATCCGAATTTTTTAGAAAGTGTAAATCTCCTATAAAAAATAACCTATGTCGAGAATCTTATGTCATTACTTGAAAAAATTTTTCAACTATCCAAACGCAACGTCACCATCAAATCAGAAATGATCGCTGGCGTTTCAACATTTTTAACGATGGCATATATTATGCTAGTAAATCCAGCTATTTTATCACGCGCTGGCATGAATATGGGCGCAGTATTTGTTGCAACTTGTTTAGTCACCTCCCTCGCCTGCTTTTTAACCGGTGTTTTATCAAATTACCCAATCGCAGTTGCACCCGCAATGGCATTAAATACTTATTTTTCTTTTGTTGTTGTAAAGGGTTTAGGATATTCATGGCAAACTGCGCTCGGCGCAGTTTTTATTTCAGGATTTTTATTTTTCTTAATTGCCGCCACTCCATTTAGGCGATGGTTAATTGATGCTATTCCAGAAACGATGAATATGGCGATTGCAGCTGGCTTAGGATTTTTTATTGCAATGTTAGGATTGCGCAGTGGTGGATTAATTCAATCAGACCCACATACATTATTAGCGCTTGGTAATATTAATTCCATCACCACACTTTTATTTTTTTTAGGATTTTGTTTGATTGCAGCGCTCGATTATTTACGCGTAAAAGGTGCCATTATTATTGGAATTATTGCAATCACTGTCATTGGAATGTTAACAGGTCATGCACAATTTGATGGAATTGTTTCAATGCCGCCGTCACTTTCACCTACATTCTTTCATTTAAATTTTAATGGATTATTTACACACGCTGGATTTTCAGTTGTTTTTGCATTTTTTTTAGTTTCGTTATTTGATAGCACAGGAACTTTTGTCGGAATTTTATATCAAGCAGGTTTATTTCGATCGTCAAAACAAGATGGAAAAGCGCTATCGAAAGGATTATTGGCAACGAGCGTTGCAAGCATGGCGGGCGGTTTATTCGGCACATCAAGCTTAAGTCCGTATTGCGAAAGCGCAGCAGGTATTCGCGCGGGTGGAAAAACGGGTCTCACTTCCGTCACTGTTTCAATATTATTTTTAATTTGTTTATTTTTCTCACCACTTGCAAAAACAATTCCACCGTACGCAACTGCAAGCGCATTATTATTTGTCGGTTGTTTAATGATGAAAAGCTTTACGCATTTTAACTGGGAAAATATGACGGAAACTATTCCAAGCGTCATCACCGCTGTTATGATTCCACTGACATTTTCAATTTCAGATGGTATTGGTTTGGGATTTATTAGTTATGTATTGATTAAATTATTAACGGGCAGAATAAAAGAAGTGCATCCGATGTTAATGATCTGGGCGCTTATTTTTGTTGTTTATTTTATTGATGCGGCGCACCTCACATGAATTATAGACACAAATATCACGCAGGCAGTTTTTCAGATGTGATAAAACATCTTGTTTTAACGATTATTGTGCAAGCTCTGCAACGAAAAGAAACGCCATTTTGTTTTTTAGACACGCATGCTGGGATTGGATTATACGAATTAGATTCTGAGGAAGCGCAAAAAAAACAGGAATATCAAAATGGAATTGCAAAATTATTGTTATCTGATGAAAAAAATTTTCCTGAAGAAATTCAACAATATTTATTCATCATAAAAAAATATAATACGAAAGATGAATTACATTTTTACCCAGGATCACCTTTTATTGCAGAATCTTTATCGCGTGAACAGGATCAAATTATTTTATGTGAATTACACAAAGAAGATATTAATACACTAAAAGAAAATATGCCGCGCGCAAAAAATATTGCCATTCATCACACAGACGGTTACTTAGGAATGAAAGCATTCCTTCCGCCCAAACAAAAACGCGGTCTCGTATTAATTGATCCACCATTTGAAGCAACAGATGAGTTCGATCAAATCTTCCAATCACTCAAAAAAGCCTTAAAACATTGGCGTTCCGGACACTTTATGATTTGGTATCCCATCAAAGATCATGATGCCGTCAATGATTTTTACGATCACATCGAATCACTTCATGTCGAAAATTTAATTATTCATTTCTCATTAAACGAAATTACCGAAACAGAAAAATTATCTTCCTGCGGTCTCTTAATAATTAATCCGCCATACCAAATAAAAGAAACGCTAGAAATTTGTTTACCAATTTTATCTGATGCATTGCAAGCACGATGTGAAATTTTAACTGCTCATACTTGACAGGGAGCTGCGAGCGTCAGCGAGTCGATAAGTATAGATCATTTATTCTCTTGTATTATTATATTTTTTTACATTTATTATTTTCCATAACAACACAGGATGCATATGAATTGCATTTATAATATTTTTATCTTTTGTAATCAATTCCGGTATTATTTTTCCATGATCAATAACATTTGTTAAAAAATCTAATTCGTTATGATTAAAAGCAATAATATCAGAAAGATTTTCTTTACAGATATTTATTAATTTTTTAGCCCATGATTTTAAATTTTTTGCTTCTTTTATCTCTTCGTTTCTTAACACGGGCAGCAACATATTTTTTAATTCATTGGCATCAAAATTCAGGTGATCAAGCGAAATTTTTCTGATATCTGTTCTGGATGCAGCGCCATAAATTAAAAATGCACACTTCATTTTTTCCATATCTAATTTTTTAGAATGGGTAAAAATAGTATAGGTATCAAATAAATCTCTACTTTTATGTCTGGAAAACAAAGCAGATAACTTCCCACCTATTAAATCGTAATAATCTAAAACAGGAATTTTATTGGCTTGGTAATTCCCGATTTGAATAGAATTAAGGTGGGTCACTTTCCATAAAGATACGCGCGAAATAAAATTTAAATCAATTTCCAGTTGGCCTTGTTGAATGAGTTTGCTTTTATAACTTAAGACCCATTTTCCACCAGCATGTTCACTGGGTTGGCGCAGTGTTTTATATTTTTTATCACTACAAATTTTTTCAATCGTTGATATTAATTTTGGTTTTTCTAAGAGCATTTGTTCACGATGAATATTGCCAATATAATTTAAATCAATATCCACACTGAGTCTTGGTAAATCAAAATAAAATAAGTTTAACGCGGTTCCGCCTTTTAATGCGATACGTGATTTTAAAAAAATATCGTTTGAGAACGCGTTTAATAGATCTATGAGACGAATTACTTTTTCTAAAATTTCTGCTCGAAAACCTGCTCGATTGGATTCAGCTAATAATGTTTCTTTTGAAATGTTCATATGTCACTCATATCGAGAATTTCTTCCCATTGTTCATTCATTAATTCATTGGGTACAACTATATGCCATTCTTTAATAAATTTTCCATTTATTCTATGATTACGATCTAGATAATGTACCGATTGTGGCAAATATTTTTTTAATTTTTCAAAATATTTTTCTGATATTGCCCATTGCTTTTGATGTAGTCGTAAATACAATCCAACTTTTGCGATTGTTGTCGAATTTTTTAATAAAATAGCATAGTCAATAATATTTTTCACATTGGCACTTTGAATATTCTGCAATGAGCGCCACACTTCTTCTAACCCACCACTTAAATTAATACGATCCAGTGTATCTACTATTGTGCGTTCAATATTAGTAACACGAATTAAAAAACCATGATGATCTATTTTTTCTGAAAAAATAAAATATTTTGATTTTGGTAGGAATTTTGAAAATTGCGTGACTTTAAATCTATCTTGTCGAAATTGAAAACTGCGTATTTCTTTAGTCGTTTGAAATATATGTTGGAAGTGGAATGAATATGCAAGACCATGGAATTGCAAAGCAGTATGATAAGCAATTAAAGCATCGTTGCAAAGATTACTGATAATGCTGTAAGGATCAATGGAAAATTTTTGAGGATTAGCTCCAGATGGAATAGCGGCATATAAACTTTGTTTGATGCGAACAATATTCCCGGTCTTTAAATGATGATTCAACATCACACTACAGGTATTTTCTGAATGCTGCATTGCCCTAACAAATTGTTTAAAACTAAAAATCGGGTGTTGAAAAAAAAATTGTTGTGCTTTAGTAGACATATGACATAATCCGTCAATAATTATATATAATATATAATTATTGACGGATTATGTCAAATATATGCCAATCAATACTCTTGTTTTGATAACCCTACCTTTTTCACTCACATAATATTTCAACAACATATTGATAAACAATAATTTTATTATTGTTGGTCATAAACTATTTTAAAAATAGTTTGTTGTATTTCAAATCAAAATAGGTTAAATTTTGCACTCATTGCTCAATGACAATCAAATGGACGTCTCGGTCTGTCTTCAAGAATAATAGCGAATCGTATAAATGAAACGTTTTATGAAAATGATTATGAAAATATTGTTGATTGTTGCATTTGGCTTTTTTGCAACGACGATATTTGCAGATCCATTGGATATGCAACTACAAAACACCATTCAACAATTTTTAACACAAAATAAAATGAGCTCGCATTTATCTGGTGTGCAATTAAGTGTGTTATTACCTGGTGAAAATAAGCCGCGCGATTATGTTGTTGGCACACAACGTTTTGGCAAATCAAATCCAGCAACAACACAAATGATGATGCAATGGGGATCGGTTACAAAAGAATATACATCATTGTTAATTTTTAAATTGCAGCAAGATGGTGATTTAAATGTGCATGATACTTTGCAAGAAGTGTTGCCAGAACATTTTATAAAAAATGCAAATGATCCATGGCCACAATCGTGGAAAAATATTACGTTAATTCAATTAATGAATATGACAAGTGGAATTTCAAGTTATACTAGCGATAGTATCAGTATTTATAATCCCAAAAAAATGAATTCAATGAGAAGTTTGGTTGATATAGCTGCCGCGAGAACAAACAAAGGTTGCACAGCCTCTCAGGGTTGTTTTCCTGCAGGAACAGCGTGGTATTATTCAAACACGAATTATATTATTTTAGGATTAATTGTCGAACATTATACCGGCTTAACTTTTCATCAAGCACTTAATCAATATATTTTTAATCCCTTTCGCGCATCAAACAATAATATTTACGTGCATTATTTTATAAAAAATAATAATGCGGAAATACTTCACAATATGTTTCATGGATATTTTAATAACAAACATCATATACCTTTTTGGCAAAGTGAATGGGCTGATTTAACGGATGATAATTTATCATGGGCTGCAAGTGCTGGCGCTTTAGTTGGTAACATGAATACACTCGCTCGATTAACTAACGCTTTATATCATAACAAATTGGTAACGCCTGTGTTTTCACCCACACCCGTTTCGCATTTAAATCTTGAGCAAAATGCTGTACAAACAATAAATGGAAAACCAGTAACAAACATTGCAACACAATGCTTACCTACATCAAGCTCTGCATGTTATGCAATGGGTTTAGGATTAAGTTACGAACCTGGCATTGGAAAAATGTGGTGGTATGCTGGTGCAACCATTGCCTATAACACACATTATGTTTGGATACCGAGTGAACATGTCATTATTGCGGTTGCACAAAGTAATGGTGGAAATGGTGATTTAGCAATTCTAGTGAATAAAATAAATCACAAGATTCGAAAATACTATTTGCATTTACCAACCACAAAAACCAACATTAAATTTCCATCAGAAAACTTTTCTGGTTTCGCACTTCGCTAGTGCTCGACTTCTGAAACGCTTTTAACAATCTTTTCCTTTTCCACTTTCGTCAACGCTTTTATTTCTAATTCAAATCGCAACGCCTCCGATTTATTTTTAAATTTCCAAACAGCCACTAATTTTTTCGGTGGAAATGCACGTGTGTATTTTGATTTTGAACTGCCGGCGACATGTTCTTGATAACGTCGCGTAACATCTATTGTATATCCCGTGTAATAACTACCGTTCACACATTCAATCATATAAACATAATGCAACATTATTTATTTTCCAACACAATCCGATACCGCGCTTTATTATGTCGCACCAAATCAAGTGCATTGGATGCATCGCTCATCGGCATCAATTGTGTTTTTGCATGAATATCATGACGTGCCGCAAAATCCAGCATTTCTTTAATCATGAGTGGTCCACCAATTACACTACCACAAACAGATTTATCGCCGTGAATTAAAGATCCAATTGCAACAGTGACTGAACCTGCTGCACCGACAAAACATAATTTTCCATGTGCGCGTAATAGTGAAACATATTTTTGCCAATTTAAAGCAGCATCTGCAGTTGATAAAATAAAATTAAATGTATTTTGATGTGCGTCAAGTGCATCATCATCTTTTGAATTCACAAAATGATGCGCGCCAAATTCTTTTGCTTCTGATTCTTTGCTTGCATCATGTGAAAATGCAGTGACTTCATATCCAAATGCATTTGCAAATTGCAATGCTAAATGTCCCAATCCGCCGATGCCAATAACACCCACTTTCATGTAGGGTTTTACATTATAAATACGAAACGGCGAATACACTGTCACACCACCACACAATAATGGCGCAGCATTTTCAGATGATAATTTTTCTGGGATTGAAAAAACAAAACGCGCATGTGATCGAACGCGATCTGCAAATCCGCCATAATGTCGCACAGCAACACCTTGTGATTTAGTACATAAATTTTCTTCACCGCGACGACATGAATCGCATTCTAAACAACTAAAACATTGCCAACCAATTCCAACGCGCTGACCCATTTTAAATTCTGAAACTTTTGATCCCATTGCAACAACATTTCCAATAATTTCATGTCCTGGCACAAGCGGAAATTCAGAAATATTCCAATCATTATCCACCAAGTGCACATCACTATGACAAATTCCGCAATGCGTTACAGCAACTTCAACTTCATCGGCAGATATTGCATTCGGCGTATATTCAAATGGTTTTAATGATCTTTTAGCATGATATGCTGCATATGCGTGAATAGTCATTTTATTTTCCTCATTTATTTTTTTAACATGGTAACATGGATGAAACGCTGAAAAAAAGGAATGGACGATGAAACGGATTTTATTTTTATTTTTCTTAATAGTGAATTGTTCTGCAATTTTAGCAGAAGTGCATACACCACTTGTTACCAAAACCATTCAAAAAAAATTCACACCTGATGATGCGCTGCAACGTTTAATACGTGGTAATGAGCGTTTTGTAAATCAGAAGCAACATAAAATTGATTTTTTAGAACATGCTGAGTCAACAGCGCAATCACAACATCCCATCGCTATTATATTAAGTTGTATTGATTCACGCGTTCCACCTGAAATTATTTTTGATCAAAATGTTGGGAATATTTTTGTAACGCGTGTTGCAGCAAATGTAATTGATAAAGATGTATTGGCAGGAATGGAATATGCAACAAAAGTTACTGGTGCAAAATTAATTGTTGTGTTGGGACATGGCTCATGCGGCGCAGTTAAAGGTGCATGTGAAAAAGTAGAACTCGGACACCTCACACAGTTGCTTAATAAAATTCAACCCGCAATTTCTGATGCAACAAAAACATTTGGAAAAAAAGAATGTAATAATTCAAAATTTATTAATGCGGCTGCGGAAGATAACGTAAAACGTGTTGTTAAATTAATTCCAATGCAAAGCCCATTAATTCAAGAGTTAGTAAAAACAGATCAAGTAAAAATTGTTGGTGCAATGTACCATTTGCGCACTGGAAAAGTAACGTTTTTAAAATAATGAGAAAGTTAAACACTTTAAATTATTTTTTTCTAGCTCGCCGCGAGCGATATGTATTGAGCCCTTCCAAAAAAAGCGAGAAGAAAATGGCGAAATAAATATATCCTTTTGGAATGACATAACCAAAACCATCAGCAACCAATACAGTTCCGATTAATAATAGGAAGCTTAACGCCAACATTTTAATGGATGGATTATTTTTAATAAATCGACTGAGTGGTTCACTTGCAATTAACATGATAATTACAGCGATTGTGATGGCAATCATCATAATCCACAAATGTTGCGTTAATCCGACCGCAGTTAAAATACTGTCTAATGAAAATATAATATCGAAAATAATAATTTGAATAATAGCTGACATAAAGCTGATATGTTTTTTTAGTTTTCCAAAATGTAAGGATTCTACCGGCTGAAATTCTTCGTGAATTTCCCACGTTGCTTTTACCAATAAAAATAAACCACCCGCGATCATAAAAATATCACGTCCTGAAAATGATTTTGAGAATACTTCAAATAGCGGGGCACTTAATTTAATAATCCACATAATCATCAGCAGCAGCGCAAATCGACCAAACAGCGCGAGCGCTAATCCTATTTGTCTTGCTGATTTTTGTTTTGTTTCTGCAACACGATTACTAACGATCGCAATAAATACAAGATTGTCGATCCCCAAAATAATTTCTAACAGGGTCAATGTGCCGAGATTAATAATAATTTGAAAAATATCCATGTAATTTCACCATCATTACAATATTAAAATAATTCGCTATGTGATCCAGTGCGAGCTAAAACCAATATCAACTGTCCTTGTGGTTTTTCATAAATAAGCAACCAATCCGGTTTAATGTGGCACTCACGAAAACCTTTCCATTCACCAGTCAGCGCGTGATCTCGATTCTTTTGCGGTAATGGAATATCGTGCGCCAATAAATTCACAACCTCTAAAAAATCAGAAACACTATATCGTCCTGAAGCGCTTATTTTTTTAAAATCCCGCTTAAACTGAGTTGATCTCACAATCTCACGAACCCTACTCATTCCAATCCTTTTCTAATTGTTTCAAAGATGTTTTTTTGAGTCGTTTTGGATGTTTTCTGATTTCTCTCAATGTTGTGGCTGTTTTTTCATTTGGAATATTAACATGAAATGGTAATCCTTTTTCTGCAATACTCTGATAAAGAAATAAACGAATTGCATCACTCATACTTAATCCCATATGGTGAAAAAGTTTTGTGGCTTTTATTTTAATATTTGCACCGATTCGCGCACGAATAACAGCATCAGTCATTGGTCATTCCTCTTTTTCGTATTTGTAGCTACATTGTAGCATATATTATAATATATATGTACTAATTGTATAGCATCATAAAGAACAGTACAGAAATGTATTGATTTTACGACACAATCTCGGTTAAATAGCCGCTGATAGACAAACTAAAGGTGCGCATTATGCCAAGAGGAAGAGGTCCACACGGTCCTAAAAAATTAAGAAAAAAACAGAAAAAATAACTTTCTAAGACGCGAGTTTTCGCGTCTTTATTTTCTTAAAATATATCCATAATGCGATGCTACTGCGTCTAAATCAAATTGATTTAAAAATAGCGAAAATCCCATCCACGAACTCAATGCCGCCAAATCTTTAAATTGTGGCGGAATATAACGTGCAGGTTCAATTAATCCCTGTTGCTTTAATTCATGCAACGTTGGAATATCTTCGATCAGTGTTTTTCCTATAAAAAATAGGGGTACGCGATCAATTAATCCTGCGCGCACCGCCAATCGAATATAATTATAAATTAATAAAAATCCTTTTGTGTAAGATAAATCTTTTGTAAATGGTCCACCTGTTGGTGTGCTACCGCGAAATACACGCACACTGTAATGATAACTTTCCTCTTCACTTCGTCCTTGTTCGCGAAAAAATCGAAATACATCAATAAAATTTCCACCCGATTGTACTAGATTTAACGCGCGAACTCGGTTGGTAATTTTCAACATGCGAGTCGGATAAGATGAAAATGAAAAAATTTCTGCGGTAACCGCTAATCCTTCTTGTGTAATGCTGGATGTAGGTGAACCTTTCGCCAAAAAAGTACAAATCGGCTGTGCCAATCCATTTAATGTTGTGCCAACATGCACCCATCCCTCATGCACTTCAAGATAACGCAAATCACGATCACTGAATTTCACATTGCGATTAAGCTTAATACAATCCGCACCCGCTGAAGCGTCCGCAACAATATTATCAGCCAATGCAACTGTCACATGATCATTGCGATGAAAATATTCTGATAATTTAAATTGTAAAATTTGCACTGCTTCTTGTGCAGAATATTTTTTTTCATCGGCATCTGATGCCATTTCTATTACTAAATTTTCTAAAATTTTTCCAAGCAACGTTCCTAAATCACTTAATCTTGGACCATTTGGATAAAATGCATCATCAGGTGCGCCATATAATTCCATTGATAATTCTGAAAACAGTGGTTTTCCTCGAGATTTAATCATTAAAATGGCTTGGCAATATTCTTCACATAAACGAATCATAATTTTTGAAATGCCAGTAAATTGCCCTAAGTCATTTTTAATTTCACGAATGAGTGCATGAAATTGAGCAGTTAATTCATCTGCATCAAAAGGCAGCGGATGCTTTTGATAATATTCCACATCAACTTTCGGTAATTTTTCAAATTTATTTTTAAAAAAATCAGCTTTAATATCATCGTCCCATTTAATCGCATCTAAAATACGAATGGGTTGTTGCAATGCAACTAAACGATCTGACAATGCACGAATTTTTTGTTGTTCTGGTGTGGATGGAATGGGATGCGGCATGTTATTTTCTCTGTGTTTACTGTACATAATCATACAGTATTATTATGTGAAATTGAAATGCTGAGAAATATGTGATAGAAAATCTATTTAATTTAGGGAACATCATGCAAACCAAAACACATCCTGAACAATCCGAACTCGGCAAAAAAGCACAATACGATTCACATTATAATCCTGATAAATTATTTCCTATCCCGCGACAACTGAATCGCGATAAAATTAATGTTACTCATCCACTGCCATTTTTTGGCTGCGATATTTGGAATCATTACGAAGTATCTTGGTTAAATGAAAACGGAAAACCCATCGTTGCAATTGCAGAAATTATTTACGGATGCGAATCAGACAATATTATTGAATCAAAATCGATGAAATTATATTTTAATTCTTTTAATAATACAAAAATAAAAGATATTAAAACGCTGAAAAAAACGATTCAAAATGATATTGAAACTCGCATTCACGCACCTGTTGAAATTAATATTATTTTATTAAAAGAATTTCAAGAGCAAAAATTATTTTCTAGTTTTGATGGAATTTGTATTGATGATTTAGATGTTGAATGTTCTGTCTATCAATTAAATCCCGCATTTTTATGTGTTGAAGATTCCATCGTCACTGAAAAATTATGTTCTGATCTTTTAAAAGCAAATTGTTTAGTGACCAATCAACCCGATTGGGGCAGCATTCAAATTGAATATCATGGCAAAAAAATAAATCGTGAGGGATTATTAAAATATATTATTTCATTTCGTGATTGTAATGAATTTAGTGAAACATCTATCGAGCGTATTTTTATGGATGTGAAAAAATATTGCGATCCCACATCATTAACAGTTTACGGACGATTTACACGACGCGGTGGACTTGATATTAATGTTATTCGTTCAACACAAAAAGTTTCGCATGAAAAAATAAATTTTAGATTGTGTAGACAATAGTATTAAAATACGATAGCGCCCTATCATCAATACAATATATTGTTAAAATAGCAATTATATATTTACTGAAATATCAACAAGTTATAGTTTAATCTGCATGAATTTTTACAAAAAAAACTTGCATCAATTCAAAATTGATCTATAATGAATTTATGCAAACCACGAGCTCTCAAAAATTATCTCACCATTTGAAATTAGGCTATGTATATCGCCGAGAAGATTTGCTTGCGCACTCGAAAGCGGTTGATCGTGATTTGATTACGTTATCTGATCGCGGTGTCTTAGAAAAAGTGGCGCCTGGATTATATTACGCACCGAAAACATCTCGTTTTGGTACATTGCCGCCCAATGAAAATGTTTTAGTAAAAGCTTTTTTGAAAGATAATCAATTTTTGTTAGTGTCTTGGAATGCTTATAATGCACTCGGGTTGGGACTAACGCAGGTTTACAATCGCACAATTGTTTATAATCATAAACGTCACGGTATTTTTAAATTAGCAAATCAAGAATTTGATTTTCGAAGACCCGCTTATGGCTTTCCAAAAAAAATGACCAAAGCATATTTGCTAGTAGATTTGCTTAATAACGCTGATGAATTATTTGATGAAGATTCTGATGCACTCAAAACAAAAATAAAAAGTTTACTCTCGCCAGCTTTATTAAAAATAGCTAGAATTGCAGCAAAAAAATACGGCAAAGTGGCTACCAAAAAATTTTTAGGTGTTACACATGGCTCAGTTTTTACATAAACTATCTGATGTAAAGCAATTATTTGAAGTAGTTGCGAAAGAAAGGGGCGTTTTGCCGATTATTGTTGAAAAAGATTATTGGCTGATGCATTGTTTATGGGGATTGCAACAACAGAATTTTAATTTTGAATTAAAAGGTGGGACATCTTTATCAAAAGGTTTTAATATTATCGAGCGATTCAGCGAAGATATCGATGTGCAAATTTTTCCTGATCCAAAACTAGCTGTAAAAATAGGAAAAAATCATGACAAAAATAATCATATTGCGGAGCGCGCAAATTTTTTTAATCAGATTGCAACTGAACTGAACATTCCCGATATGAAGTTTTATCGCGATCATAATTTTGACGATAAACAGAAAATGTGAAACGCTGGTATCCGTGGAGAATATTATTCATTTTTTTCAAATATTCCTTCGCTTAAATCAGGTGTGATATTAGAACTTGGATTTGATCAAACAACACCGAATATAGGATGTGATATTAGTTCATGGGCATTTGATAAAGTGATATCACTGAATATACAAATAATCGATAATCGTGCCAGAAAAATAAAATGTTATTATCCGGAATATACATTTGTTGAAAAATTACAAACAATTTCAACTAAATTTAGATTGCAGCAAAAAAATCAACAAATGCCAATTAATTTTCTTCGTCATTATTATGATATTTACCAATTGCTAGATCAAAAGCGTGTTTTAGATTTTATTGGAACAGCGGAATATTTTGAACATAAGAAAAAACGTTTTCGCGCTCAAGATGAAATGGATATTAAAAAGAACGAAGCATTTTTACTATCAAATGAAAAAACCAGAAAATTATACGCCTTAGAATTTGAAAAAAAATCAGCTATTTATTTTGGTCGGCAACCAAAGTTTTCTGATATATTGAAAAAAATAAATCAATATATTCATAAACTGTAAAATGTTACAAATTCAATGATATGTACAAAAAATTAATTTTAAATTGTGCAGGCACTGAGATAATTAAAATCACATGAGAGAAAAATGAAATTTAGTGAATTTGCTGAAAAGAAGTACAATCCAAAAGAATGGGGGTTCTTCAAATCAGGTGCTAATAATCAAGTATATGCACACAAGGCTTACCAGTTAGCGTATAAAGTAAGGATAGCGCAGGATGACGAAACGGATGCAGCATTAGATGCGCCAGAAAGAACACAACGTTTGCTCACAATATTAAACCCTAAATTTCCCGCGATATTATATCATGAAGGTGTTTTGATGAAGTTTGTGCAAGGCAGCAACCCAACAACAACCGCCATGATCAAAAAAATAATCAATGTGTACTATCGACATAGAAAAATCCTGTGCGATGCAGCTGTTTCAGGAAATGTCGTTGTAACTAATAAAAAAAATAAAAGGGAAAAAAGAAAAAACATGGTTGTATTGGATCCTGGCATGGCGTTGACTTTAACGCGTGGAAGAAATGTAAGCCAAGCCAGTCTTGATTATTGGGATAGTAACGGCAAAGATGTAACGGATCAGTATCTTGAAGGGAAAGAGATGTTTTATTCTGCGAACATCATAGCAACAAACAAGACAGTAAAAGCGTTATTATATTTACAATTAGTTTATCCTGAAGTGAAGAAAGTATGGAGATTAAAGACATACTCATCACACATTAATTTGTTAGCAGATGCATACACTCATAATACTTTTATCGACATTGAAATGTATGGATTTACTGCGAATCGCAAAAAATTTATTGAAAAATATTATCCTATTCTAAAAGCACTACATAAACTAAATGAAATTTATGATGAGAATCTAAGATTATTTTTTTTAAATGCTGATTTTTCTCCAAATCATATCGATGCAATTAATTTCTTAACAAACAATCTACATTTTGAAATCAATGATATCGCAAAACTGATTGCATGGTTAACTCCTACAAACTTGACTATTTTTCGTTTCTTTTTAGATAGCGCAAGAATAACAAATGCTATAGTAAAAAGAGTATTGCATACATTAACCATTACACACATGTCGTCTAATGATTTTGAAACACTGTCTTATGTCAAAAAAGAATTCTTGTGTTGTTTGATCGGATTATATGGATTTAATGATGGTGATATAAAGACCATTAGTTCTAGTATATTTGCAAAACCAGACTGTTTTCCTGAACGTGGTATGTTACCTATCGCATTTAAAGCTTATTTTTTAGGAGTAATCGCCAAATCAATGAAGACAGGTGATAAAAATGACATGTTACTTACAATCGTAAAAAATAAAAATATGACATTTGAAGAATTAAAAGGAATTGCTGAAAAAACTAAAAACCGTGATTTTTTAGATCATATTAAACAAACAGTAGAGTACAAGAACAGCGATACACTAAAAAAAATTGTTGCGGAGCAAGAAGAATTTATCAGGATAAGATTTAAAATTTACTGGGATCTAGAGATTTACATCAATAAAGAATCCTCAACGAGAACTTGGGCTGGTTTTTTTGTTAATAAGTTATGGCTTAATGCTGACAAAATAAATCAAGCGAAGGACATACAGAAAAGAGTGGATGATGCAGAAACATTGCACGAAGTAAAATCACTGCAATTTGCAGAACGATGTATCTCAACTATTCCGCAGCCAGTGTTAGCAGGGCTACCGGATCATTATCACTTCTAGTCAAGGTACACTGTCAGCAGTGCTGACAGAATTTAGTAAAGAAAGCCACGAAAAATATGAAAAAATTATTTAAAACTTCTCGGTGGGCGCGAACGACGCTCAAATGGTTTGCTGGGTGAAAATTCTTTTCGCTCGCCTTTATTTTTTCGATCATCTTTGTCTTTAAAATCTCTCGGGCTTTTTGAATCAGAGAAATCACGTGACGGTTTTGATCTTTTAAAATCAGTTGAAAATTTTCTATCGCCTGAATCTGAACGTGGAAATTTTTCTGAACGCTCAAATCGCGCTGGTTTTTCCGATCTTTCCGATCGATCCGATCTATCTGATCTTTCAAATCGATCTGATTTATTCGGCGCACCTTTTGGACCTGATCCACTTTTTGCATCACGAAATTCACCAAATGGACGACGTGATTTTCCGCGAGAGCGATCACGATCACCGCCAAAACGATTGCGTCTACCTTCACCACCGCCGAATTTTTTATCTCGGCGAGAATGTTTTTCAGAAGATGAATGATCAAAAGATTTTTCAGATGCAAAATCTGCAACTGCAGTTTCTTTTTCTTGTAAATAAATTAATGCAGCCGCAACTTCTTTTGCGGATAAAGATTCTTTTTCGGTTAATTCCATAACCAATGCAACAAACGGTTCAATTTGTTTTCCTTTAGTGCGAATGGCATTCACAATTTTTTCTGATAATTGCGATGATCTTTTTTCTTGAATTTCTTTGAGTGATGGTGGATCGATACGCGGAATAGATTTATTAATATGATGTTCAATATCTTTAAACAAGCGCATTTCGCGTGGCACAACAAATAAAATTGCTTTTCCTGTTCGCCCTGCTCTTCCAGTTCTTCCAATACGATGCACATAGGAATCGACATCATGTGGAATATCATAATTGATAACATGACTAATACGTTCAACATCAATACCACGCGCCGCAACATCAGTTGCAATTAATACATCTAAATCACCTTTTTTTAAGCGATTAATTGTTTTTTCACGTGCATTTTGACTCATGTCGCCATTTAATGCTGCTGCGCTATATCCGCGCGCTTGTAATTTTTCTGCAAGTTCAGTTGATTCTGTTTTGGTGCGTGTAAAAATAATCGTTGCTTGATTTTCTTCAACTTCTAAAAATCGCGTTAATACATCGAGTTTTTGGCTGCGATTCATCACAGTCACATAAGATTGTTCAATCGCATCAACCGTATTTGTTTGTGATTTAATTTGAATTTTTTTCGCATCTTTTAAATATTTTTGTGCAATTTTCTGAATCGATGGTGGTAATGTTGCTGAAAATAAGGCAGTTTGATGCGGTGACGTCACTTGACCCAAAATCCATTCCACGTCATCTGCAAATCCCATTTTCAACATTTCATCCGCTTCATCTAAAACAATTGTTTTTAAATTTTGTAATGATAATGTTTTGCGACGCATGTGATCCATTAAACGACCCGGTGTTCCCACAATCACTTGTGTGCCGCGTTTTATGGAACGCAATTGCGCACCAAAATCTTGTCCACCATAAATTGGCGTAACAGAAAATCCATTAATATGTTTTGCATAACTTTGAAATGCTTCTGCAACTTGAATGGCTAATTCGCGCGTCGGCACTAAAATTAAAGCTTGTGGTGCGCGCAATGTTTTATCTAAGCCTGTTAAAATTGGCAATGCAAATGCCGCTGTTTTTCCCGTGCCTGTTTTTGCTTGCGCAACTAAATCTTCGCCGTTCATTAAAATAGGAATACTTTGTTCCTGAATGGGTGTTGCTGTTTCATAACCCAATTCTGCAATCGCAGATAAAATAGATGGGTCTAATCCAAAATGTAAAAAAGCATTATTCGTAGTTGATGTCATAATTATAGGGTACAGATTCTATTTTGTATTACATTGAATAGGCGTTTTGCTAAAATTCAAAACTTTGTTTGCCTATGATGGAGGCCATTCCAAAAATAAAGAAATGTTATTCTTTATTTTAAAAAACAAACAGGGATTTTTAATAAAAACCCCTGATTTTACGATAAATAAATTAACCGCGATCACCACTTCCGTCACGATCTCTACCAAATGATCGACCACTACTTGGACGTCTCGCACCGCCAGCTGGTGGTCTTGGACCTGTGCGATTATCATCTCGTGCAATATTTACTTTTAATTTTCTGCCGCTTAATTCAACACCATTTGATTTTGCAACAGCCGTTTCGCAATCTTGTGCTGATGTGTACGTTACAAAACCAAACCCTTTCGAGCGACCTGTATTAAAGTCGATGATTAATTTAATATCATCGATATTTCCAAATTGTGCGAAAAATTCGCGAAGTTCATCTTCTGTTGTATTATATGACAAATTTCCGATATAAATTTTAGATTGATTCATGATGTTCAGTCTCTGTTGTTAATAAAAACCTTGGCGGGCGAGTAAAAACAATGGCACGTTAGGCGTTTCTGATCATACGGTCATTTTTCGCGGATGTCACCTTTTTTCACCGTACAATTTACGGCGATATATCAACGAATCATGTACGTTTCAGTCTCTTGTAAATGATTATTGAGATACTGCATAAACGGCGTGCCACCTGTGCCAACTTGCGTTGGGTTAGCGAGTGTTGTTTGGCTTTGTTTTTGAATATAATGCGCTGCGAAACCAACATGCGTTTTTCTAAAACGTGCAATCAGCGCAACGCAATTATTATAAAGATTTTTTAATTCATCATTGTGTTTATTTTCCAAAACAACATCACGTACAAAATTATTTTTTTGCAACGAAATTAAAAATGCGCGATGTTGCGGCGGCATATAATTTTGCATTTCAATTAAATGTTGTTTTAATTTATTTTCTGCGTGTTCAATACCAAGTAATGCATCTAAACATGGAATAATACTGCTTTGCGCACCGGTTTCACCTTTTAAAAATTGTGGTTGATTATTAAATTCATTATCGTAAATTAATCCGTTCGGCAACGCGGGATTATCTTTCCATCCGTGAATATAAGGACGAACACGATTAAAATAAATATACGGATCACAACGTTCTGGCATGCGATCAAGTGTATCGCACATATTTTTTAACGATTCTGAAATTATTTTTAAATGTTGAATAAGTGATGCAAAATTTTTATTTTTTGCAGCTTGAATTGCAGGTGATATCGCTTGCATTGCAGGAATTGCTTTTGCTTCAATATCAACATGAATTAAAATAAACCATTCTTCATCTTCGCCACCTAAAAAATTTTGCAACAGTGCAATATTGCCTAATTCTATGGGTTTTTGTGCATCCAAACGATACCAATTATACAAAGCATACGATGCATACGAAAGCACGGGTGGTCGACCAATATGTTTTGCAATTGAAACCCAAGGCGCAGATAATTTTTCAGGTAAATGATCAACGGGATTTGCATAGTGCCAAACAAAAGCGTGTCCCAAATACGATAGCATCATCATCGCGCGTTCAAATTCTGCTTCTGTTTTTAATTCAGCAATTGGAAAATCAGGCAACGATAAAATATGTTCACGCAATTGATCACTTAAAAATAATTTCGGCAATGCATGCACACATTTTTCCCATGCATGAAAAATTTCTGGTAATGTTTTAATCGGATCTTTTTTGGGTAAAAAACCGTGTGATAAATCATATTCGCCGTTGTGTTCGATAACAAAAGGTAATTCCGTTGGCATATTTTATTTCCCTTAATTAAAACGCAATCTCATTTTTTTTTCATCCGCCTCAAGCAATGCTCTTGCAACAAACTCATCAATTTCTGCTTTGAGAAATAAATCAGGCTGATATAATTCACGCGTCATTGGTCTTCGTGTCAGCGGACTCACAAAATTTCCATCCACAACAGCACGAATAAAACTACTCTCATCAATTCTTTTTGCTTCCGCAAGATTTCCATCAACACCAATAGTGGTCAGATCAACCAGAGGATTATCCATAATTTCTTTACTGAAAAAACACAACATACGATCTGGAATTTCATTTGAAAGAAAACCAATCTCTTCTAATGCTTGTGCATTTTTCCGATCCCCTGGTTGTGATGGGATCAGCGCAGAAACTACTGCGGGTTGAAAGAATTCCGGATACCGTCTCACTAAAACAGTCATAAATGCGCCGGGATGACGATTGATGAGCGTGTTCCCAACACAATGAATGAAATCATTTATAAACTGCCTGATTTCGCTACCTTGCTCTTCGATCAAACGGAGTCTTCCACCAAACGAATGTAGTTTTTGCAATGCTGCTGTTGCATCTTGCGAGAAAGAAAAGATTATTTTGCCAAATAAACCCTGCGTAGTTTCTTCAACTGCATCAAAACTAAGACTATCTCGCACAGCTGCTGAAGATGTCAGCATAAATATTTTAAGATCGAAAGATAAGCCAAATTCTAGTAAAAAATATTTAATATCACCCTTAGAGGCACCATTAAAATATTTTCGCACTCTTTGTAAATTTGTGGCGTAATCATACAAAATCCACTTCGGCAATAAATATTCTTGTTCCAAATTTATTCCAAAAACCGTACAAAAATCTGGCATAATTTCCGACATTTTAGGTTCTAGTTCATTCAATGCTTTGGTAATTTTAGCATGCACGCCCATTTCAGCTGTCATAATAAAAATCATCTGAGAATACTGGGTTTCAGCAGATGATTTTGTATATTCCATCAAAAAATGTAGCAAATTATTTTCGGCGAGTTTTTGCTTTAGCCCATTAAAGGCTTCTAGAGATCGTTGCATAACAGCGAGAAATAAACTCCCACATGTTAATTTTATAATAACAAAATTAACAATTTTATTGGGTGTTTCTGCATTTGTTTTTAAGACATATCTTGTTTGTGTTTTTTCATCATCTGATAATATGTATTTTCTCCAAGATGCACTAACCTGCTCACCTCGTATTTCTTTTGACATATTAGCTAATAATTTTGATTGCGTGCGGGACATGATTTACTCTTCAATGCGTGTAAAATAGATCGATTAGCGTAATATTGCCGCTCGCGGTCATATAAAACAAGATGTTTATTATAATTAAATCACAGCCAATTTAATTCGAAAACCAAATTTTTTTAAAATGGTAGTTAATGTATCCAGCGTTGGATTTCCTTTGCTGGATAACAAACGATAAAGATGTTCGCGATTTAAATGTGTCTTTGAAGATAATTTTCCAATGCCGCCTTGTGCTCGTGTAATATCTTTCATTGCAAGCATAAATGCTTCTCTATCATGATCTGTTTGGTAATCATCTAAAGCTGCTTGTAAATAAGCACAAGCTGTTTTTTTATTTTTGAGATATGACATTAACCACGCATCATAATCACCCGTCATACTTTTAACTTTTTTCATGTTAATTTTTTTCATAATATCGCCCCAAATAATCTTTCCAGTATGCTATCGCTTTGTCGATATCGCGTTGTTGCGAACCTTTGTCTCCACCAAATAATAAAATAACCAATTCTTTACCTTGCTCAGCATAATATACGCGATATCCCGGTCCAATATGAATTCTTAATTCAAAAACGCCTTCACCAACAGATGCGGAGTCACCACGATTTCCTAATATTAATCTCCGAACACGTTTAGTAATTTGTAAAACAGCGACAGAATCTTTTAACTTTTCAAGCCATTCTTGGAATGGTTCTTTCCCGCTGCTCGTTTGGTAATAGCGTAAAATTTTCATATCATTTCCTTATTTTTAATTGTAGCTTATAAACTACAAATTGTCAATTAGTTTTTTAAAAATCTAATTAGTTATTATTATAACATTTATAGAAACTGTAACAACAGTTTTTTGACTCTTTTAGAACGATGGGGTTATATTTGTAAGCGAATTATTTACATGGGGAAATGTGGTGATTAAAACTGAGTGGGAAAAAAACGCGACCAATATATTAAAAGCTGAGCTCACGAGACGGGGTATAGGTTATGAAGATCTACATCTCGCATTAAAAAAAATTGGTGTCGATAAACCAGCCGTTAATTTAAATAAAACAATTAATCTTGGAAAATTTTCTTTTACTTTTTTTATGCAATGTGCAAAAGCAATTGGATTGAGTAATGTTAATCTAACTTAAGTATATTGATATAATTGAAATTTTAAATAATATCTTGAAATAAATCTGCTTCTTATGATAGTTGTTATTATGCGTAACATTATTTATTTTTTTACTTTATTTTTTATCACAATCGCCAACGCTTCTCAAATTTGGCAATCCACTTATTACGCTGCAATTCCAAATAAAAAAACAATTTCAACTTTATATTGCAAACAACATGAACCCGGCACTTTTGTTGGTAATGTTCATTATGAATTAAAATATGGCGTTATCACTAATCATCATCTTTATCTAAATCATTTTACGTTTCATATAAAAATAAAACATGGCATTTATTTTATGCATGGTCATTTTATTGCAGAAAAGAATCATATTTCGCACGACGTTATTCATTATAATATTTATAAATTAACGCGAAATGGTGTAACGCGAGGTGTTTGGTATAATCGCGACTGTAAAGGATTTTATATTGGTAAACTAATTAAAAAGTAAAACGCCGTAATGTGCATATTAATAATTTGTTGTCATTATATTTTAAGTGCAAAATAGATGGAAATAACATATAAATTGCACTTAAAATATAATTTTTAGGTGTTAAGCAATGAATCAAACTTTAAAATCATTATTAATAGACACAAAATTAGGTCAAATGATCGCAATCGCTGATGAAAAATATTTATATTTATTAGAATTTACTGATTGTAAAAAATGTGATCGCGAAATTAAAAATTTAAAAAATGAGGTGCGATCAAACATTGTCTCCGGTAAAAATATTATTCTTAAAAAAATAGAAAAAGAATTAAAAAATTATTTTTCTGGAAAAGATTTTAATTTTACAACGCCGATGAAATTAATTGGTTCTGATTTTCAAAAAAATGTTTGGAAAACATTACAAAAAATTTCACCCGGCAAAACACAATCTTATTTAGACACTGCAAAAGCAATTAAAAAACCAAAAGCTTTTCGTGCAGTTGCAAATGCAAATGGCGCAAACAAACTCGCCATTATTATTCCATGTCATCGTGTAATTAATACAGATGGAAAAATGGGTGGTTATGCGGGTGGGATAGCGCGGAAAGAATGGTTGCTTGCGCATGAGAAAAAATAAAAAATCCCGCTGCGCATGGGTCACCGATGATCCCATTTATATTCGTTATCACGATTATGAATGGGGCATTCCAATTTATGATGATCAATTATTATTTGAATTTTTAATTTTAGAAGGTGCGCAAGCGGGATTAAATTGGTTGACGATATTAAAACGCAGAGAAAATTATCGTTTAGCGTTTGATAATTTTGATGCAGAAAAAATTGCGCGTTATGATGAAAAGAAATTTCAATCTTTATTATTAGATGCGCGTATTATTCGAAATAAATTAAAAATAAAATCTACAATTCAAAATGCGAAATCTTATTTAGAAATAAAAAATGAATTTGGAAATTTTTCTGATTATCTATGGAAGTTTGTTGATAATAACCCCATTAAAAATAAATGGAAAAATCACGCGGAAATTCCCACTATAACCGAAATATCAGATGCCTTATCTAAAGATTTAAAAAAGCGCGGTTTTTCTTTTGTTGGCAGCACAATTTGTTATGCATTTATGCAAGCGACTGGAATGGTGAACGATCACCTCACAAATTGCTTTTGTTATGATAAAATAAAGAAATGAAAAAAATAATTTATATTGCCGATCCAGAAATTTTAAGTGTTCCGATTCGAGAATGTGGCGAACCATTAATTGATTTAAAAAATCAAACTGAAATTTTATTTGGACCCACTCCCGAATGCGACTTAACAAAAAATGATTACACTAAAATTCGCAAAAGTGTTTTTCAAAAATTATGCGTTGCTCAAAAAAAATTACCACATGGATTTCGTTTTAAATTATACGAAGGATTTCGAAGTTTAATTGTCCAAAAAATATTATTTGATGATATTTATCAGCGTGTTTCTGCGCGATTACCGAATACATCACACGAAACACGATTTCATGAAACCACACGACTCGCATCACCAGTTATTAATTTTGATGGGACACCCAACATTCCCGCACACAATACCGGCGGTGCAATTGATATTGAAATTATCGATCAGCATGGTGAATTTATTGATATGGGAATGACAGCAAAAGATTGGGCGGTTGTTGATCCTGGATTATGTTTAACAAATTGCAATACTATTTCAGAAAAGGCAAAAAATAATCGTCAATTATTATTGAAGATCATGCAAGAACATGGTTTTATAAATTACCCAACTGAATGGTGGCATTTTTCGTATGGCGATCGTTATTGGGCTTATTTTAAGTCTGAAAAACAAGCGATTTATGGATCGGCGGATCATGTAACTGTACTTTGCAACGGAGAATGGTATGAGAAAAATTAAAACAATATTTTTAATTTTCATCACCATATTTTTGATTGTGCCGGTTTCTGCATTTTCGGATACATTGAAGCATAAATTAGAAACTGAAATGCACCATGATATTGCATTGTATCAAATACCATCAATTGCTTTATCTGTGAGCTTACCAAATGAACCACACATCAGAACTTATCAGGCACAATCATTACAACAAGAAAAAAAATACCCGATCAATTCCGACAGTTTATTCCGTGTTGCAAGTATTACTAAATTTATGGTTTCTGTTTATTTATTAAAACTACAGCAATCAGGAATAATTTCAATTAATGATACTATCGGCGAAACAATAAAAAAATATGGTTATTGGGCACCAAAAAAAATACTGAATCAGTGGAAAAATATTACTATTAAACAATTAATGAATATGACGAGTGGTATTTATAATTATTTGAATTATTTTTCCAATCAGCAATTTCAACCAATTTTTACTAATCCTAAAAAGCAATGGAATCAAGATTATTTTTTAGAAATTGCCGCTAATTACAAACCTTATTTTAAACCTGGATGCGGTTGGCATTATTCAGATACTAATTATATTTTATTGGGCATGTTAATTGCAAAAATTGAAAAATTACCTATTGATCAGGTATTAAATAACAGATTTTTTAGAAGTGAGAATATTGATTTAAAAAATACATACTATCCTTCCGAAAACACACAATCCGCCATTTTCAAGCATTTAATGCCTGGATATTTTAATAACAAAAATGTAACTGATATTAATGCCTCCATTGCTGGCGCATCAGGCGCTGTAATTTCTAACTCGACTGACTTGGTAAAGTTTATGAGAATAGTTTTTAATTCTAACTTTCTCGATGAAAAGCAGTTAGTACAGTTAAAATCAGTTGTTGATACAAGAACTGGAAAACCAGTTAAAAATCTAAAACAAAAATACCATCAATATGGACTGGGAATTTGGCGCACCTATTCAAAAATTGTTGGACACTATTGGGATTATGAAGGGCAAACATTTGGATATGAGACAGAAATTGTGTGGATTCCAAAATCAAACATTGTATTTGCTATTACGATTAATAAATTGTATTTAAAAAATGACCCTCTTTCATCTATCTTACATCGTATTTTTAAAATATTAATACAAACAAAAAATTATAAGGTAAATGAAAAATGGCAATCTCATTCGACGAATTTGAAAAAGTAAATTTGCGCTCTGGCACAATTATAAAAGCAGAAGCATTTCCAAAAGCAAAAAAACAAGCCTATAAAATATGGGCTGATTTTGGGAATGAAATTGGTGTTTTACAAACATCAGCCCAAGTCACACATCATTACACATTAGAATCATTGATTGGAAAATTAATTGTAGGTTGCATTAATTTAGGTGAAAAAAACATTGCGGGATTTGTATCGCAATTTTTATTGGTTGGATTTTCAGATGCGAATGGCGCGATTTGTTTAATTACAGTTGATCCAAAAGTGCCGAATGGAAAGAAATTGCATTAATTTAATATTAGATTTTTATGCTATCAAAAATTTTAAATCAATCGATGATCAAAATTGAAAGTGAAACTTATTTATCTGTATTTATTATTATTGCCGCAATGCTAAATTTTCTCGCTGGCATTAATATTGATATGTATGCACCGTCTATGCCTGCTATTGCACATTATTTCTCAGTTTCGTATGCAACTGTTAAAAGCACCATTGCAATTAATATTTTTGGCTGGAGTATGGGGTGTATTATTTTTGGTGCATTCATTGATGCATTTGGACGTAAACCAGTTATTATATTTGGACTTTTTGGATATACTATTGCCAGTTTAATTGCAATAGATAGTCATACCTTTTTTGAATTTTATAGTATGCGTTTTTTACAAGGTTTTATGGTTTCAACAGTGACGATTGGTTGTCGCACATTAATTATTGATCGCGTCATTGGAAATCGATATGCGATTGCCATGCTTTATGCATCTCTTGCTTACAGCTGCGGCGCAGTATTCGGCCCTTTTATCGGCGGTACTTTGCAAACTCATTTTGGATGGCAAGAAAATTTTATTATGTTCGCTATTGTTGCGTTTATTTTATTTTTTGCAATGTTCATTATGATTGACGAAAGTATTTCTGAAAAACAACCACTCTTTATAAATAAAATTTTTTTAAATTATTTAAATATACTGAAGAATAAAAGTTTTGTTGCGGGTGTTTTTGTTGTCACGTTAAGTAATATTGAATTAATGCTCTACCCTACTATCGGTCCATTTATTGTTGAAAATAAAATGCATTTCAGTGCAGGAATTTATGGAGAAACTGCCTTGATTGTCAGCACTGGATATTTGTCTGGAACATTATTATGTCGATATTTACTGCGTTTTATGTCATCAGAAAATATTTATCGTGTTGCATTTTTTATATTATTATCAGCTGTATTAATTGCATGGATTTTTTATTTTGTTGCATCCCTTAATTTGTGGACTCTGTTGCCACCGATGATTATGCTGAATATTACGGTTGGATTAATCACGCCAAATATTATTGGCGCCAATTTAAAATTGATGCCGAATTGTGCTGGAATTGCAATGGCAATACAAGTTGCGATGTGGGCATTTTTAACTGCTGTTGGTATTTTTATTGTTAGTCATGCAACGATGAATAATTTATTTCATTTAGCGATGATGTATTTTATTTTTGTATTCTTACAGTGGGTTGTTTATTTTCAGTGGTATCGCCGCTGTAATGATGAACATATTTAATATAAATTAAGCATGATTTGAAAAGCTATGCATTTTATTTATACTTTTCAATAGTTATGATAAATTTGACGGATTAGAAATTAAACTTCTATTTAGCCAAATTATAACTTATTGCTTGGATATATTTAATCCTGGCGCACTTGCTGGTAGCGCTTCCTGAGAACATATAGGTGGGACAGGCGGCATTAATATATATCGAATTTGTGCATGTGTAGTTTTATTTTCATTTATCAAAAGTTTATTTAAATTTTCGATCAGAAGCGACATATCAAAATTCAAATTCTCACTATGCTCATTATCATTAGTGAGAACAATATGCGCTAAATCTTTTTTTGGTAAAATATGTTCTTGATACATTGGGAAAACAGATTTATTCCACCAAGAAATAACTTGCTCTTCTGTAAAATTACGCTCAGCCACATCTCTTATCTTGCGTCGTTCAAAACAGATCGCAGAATCTGTATCAACAAAAATTTTTGCTTGATATAAATGAGCAATAGGTTCGTGATGCGCAAAAATACCTTCAAAAATAAATAATTTTGTTTTTGGTTTTGTTTGGTTTGCTGTATCTTTTTTACGAGATGAAGTTGCAAAATCATATTCTGGATATTCAGCAGATTCATTCAGGTTCAAATCATTTAAAAATTGTATAAAAAGTTTATGGTCAAACGAATCCGGATGATCCCAGTTTGTGGTGCCGTCATGTGGAAGATCAATTCGGTAAAAATTATCCAATGAAATAACTTCGCATGCGACACCAAGATTTTCGTAATGCGCTGCAAGATTTTTGGCAGCAGTTGTTTTCCCAGAACCAGACGAACCTGTAATACCAATAAATTTTCTATCTCTCATCGCAATACCTTTCTGTCATATTCAAAAATTTTTCGAATACTACAACAAAGTAGATTATCAATGCAATGAAAAAGCAATGTTAATAGAAACTAATTAATTAATTTTTCAATCAACAAAGACAGCGCGTCTGGTGAATTCACTTCTAACTGTACACGTCCCCTACCCTCAGTATTAATATTCACTTTAATTTCCGCGGAATATTTTTGAGTTAATTGTGCTTGCCAGTGATTTAAATTATTTTTTAATTCAGGTGTGATTAAAAAAGGCTTATTTTCAAATGTATTTTGATCATTTTCTAAAAGGCGTTTAATAAATTCTTCTGTTTGACGAACAGATAATTCACGCTGAATAATCAGTTGTGCAATTTCAATGTGACGCTCGATGGGTAATGCTAAAATTGCACGCGCATGTCCTGCCGATAATTTTTCTTCAATAACAAATTGTTTTATGGTTGTGGGTAAACGATGAATGCGCAACATATTGGTCATATGCGAGCGCGATTTTCCCATTTTTTCTGCTAATTGATCATGGGATAAATGAAATTCATTTAATAATCGATCGTAAGCGGCCGCTTCTTCAATTGCATTTAAATTTTCACGTTGGATATTTTCAATTAATCCAAATGCCATTGCAGCTTCATCATTTGCATCACAAATAATCGCGGGCGCTGTTATTTTATTTAAATATTGCAATGCTTTTAATCTTCGCTCGCCCGCCAATAATTCATATTTATTTTCTGCAATGGCGCGCACAATAATCGGTTGTAATAAACCATGCTGTACAATGCTGGATGCTAATTCTTCAATCGCACTGGTTGAAAAATTTTTACGCGCTTGAAATGGAGATGGAATAATATGAGATAATAAAATTTGATTTGTGCCAACTAATTTTTTTTCTGTTATGTCAGCTTTGTCTGCTGAAAAAATAGCGTCTAAGCCCATTGAAATTGATGTTGTTGGTTGCATTATATTATCCAGATTATAATCTTCGTTTCCGCTTGCTCAATAAAAATCCAGATGATCTTTCTTCTCGTATGAATTTTTTAACGCTCGATGATCGATTTTTTTAGGCCGTCTCAACGTGACGTCGTGACTCGTATCGACTAAAATTGACTTCGTGTCAATTTTTCCTAAAAAAATAACGACCATCTCGCTAAAAATTCAAACTCGGCGAAAGATCATCATGGATTTTTTATTTCGCTCGCTGCATTAGACCGCGACTCAACTAATTTATATTTTTCTTTCACACGAGAAACACTCACAAAATAATGCTCATCAATACACACATCATTATTTAAAAAACCAATGCGCACTAATTCTAAAAATGCATCGCGTAGCATTTCTTTAAAATGTTTTGTATTTTTTGTTTTGGAGCCTGATAACGACATTAATTTTAATAATGGAATGGGTTCTGGTTCTGCGTGTGATGAATAAAATGCGTGTAACCATTTTGCCAGTGGTTTTAATTGTTTGCGCTGATCCCAATGAATTTTAGAATACATTTTTCCAAGCTCACTATACAATTTTACGACTTCAGGCTCAAGCCACACTTTCCAATGACTTAATTGTTTATCATCGCTATACCATTCAAATTTTCTCACCAAAGAAAACCCAAGTCCTTTTTCAAAATTGTGATTATAAATTTCAAGCGTGGTTGCGGACATACGCGTTAATGATGCTTTTAATCGATCGCGATATTGTGTGCGCTGCGCCCAGCCAATTTGCGATAAAAAAGTATAGGGTTTAAAAGTAATCTCATTTTCTTGCGACTGCGAAGCTAAATAAATTAATTGCAGCCAAACATCTTCATCATCTTGTCGCAGTTCTTCACCAGTATAAATAATATCAGTTGATAAAAATGAAGAGATTTTTTTATTTTTTAAATACGTTCTTTCGCTATTATGATTTGCGATGGTAAAAAGCGATGAGCGAATCATATCGTTCGGAATAATTCTTTTATCGTGCGGAATATGTGGTATTAAAAACGATTCCATCCTAATCACCCTACTACAAATCACCCTACACACCAAACGCCGATGTTGCGCGCTTTTTCGCGATAAATTTCGTTGAAATGCTCGATGGACTGATCAGTACACCTGCGCTTTCAACTCAATTTATCACAAAAAATCGCATCAACCTCGACGTTTTACCAGTTCAGACAAAGAGGCGCTGATCTGTTACACCTTACTTTAAAAATCCATCTAAAAATTCAGAAAATTTTAGATGCAACGTTTCAGCTTGCGCTGCATTAATAAAATTCCGATTAATAAGCAGTGATACATCACCTGAGTGTTGTATCACTGTCTTATATTGCACTTCCCCCGACAAACTCTTTTTTTCAAAAACGGATTGTAGTAATTTATTTTTTTTAATTCCCGGCGATAAAAAACTTTGAATATGTTTATCTAATGTTGTTGTTGTAATCGTTTGATCGCTAATTTTAGGTGCTAAATGCAATAATATATCTAACATTTCTTTATCTTTTGAAAGCGCCGCTAATCTAATCACCATTTTTTTTGACAAATTTTTAAAATGTCCAATTGCTTCGCGCAATGTTTCAGGTACGCGCAAATAAGACATCAAATCATTTAATGCTTGTTTACTAATACCTAATGTTTTGCTTAAGTCTGTTTCGTTTTTATAAACACCGCCGTCAATTTGTGCGCGATAACTCATTGCACGCGCATAATCACTTAATTCCTTTCTATTTTCATTTTCTTCTTTTTGAAATAAAGACGCTTGTTGATCGCTAATCTCTTTACACATTGCAATTAATTTTATTTTTGCAGCTTGTGCAGCACGCCATCTGCGTTGACCAAAAATAATTTCATAATGATGATGCGTTTTTTGCCTATTTTTACGCACTAAAATAGGCTCTTGTTGTCCATGTTCTTTTAAAGATATTGTGAGTAAATCCATATCACCTAACTCATCGGATGGTCTGTCTGAAAACGGCCATAAAATACAATCATCCGGATCAATAGAAATTAAACTATTTGTAGAATGTGTCAATACCGTGTTTTCTGACGCAGGCACAAATGACTGCGCATCCCAAGGGCGAGTTTCGGCAATTAGCGTTGATGGTTCTGCCGTGGATAATTCTGTAAAATCCAATAATGCCGCCATCGCTGATTGTGGTTTCTTCCGTGACATTAGTTAACCTCGCTGTATTCTGTTATCACTGGTGTGTTTTTATCCGATGCACCCCACGCCATTTTTAATAACAATTCTAATTCTTCTGCAACTTGATTGGCGTGATCAGTCGCGCGTTTAAATGTTTTTTTATCGTTAGGGTGTGCTTCAACTTCGTGAATAGTTTTCATATCAGCCGATGCTTTTGAAACGGCTTCAGTTTCAATCATAAAATTTGTCATAACGGATGAGCCAAATACTTGTCGTATTGCACCTTCCATTGTTTTTGCCTGCATAGAAGATGGTTTGTGACGACTAATGAGTAATCGCACAAATTGATAATTTATTTTCGGTAAACGATTTAAAGATTCTTGCGCCATGTTTAAAAATTGAATGGTGCTGCAATAATCAACTTCAGATGGCAACAGTGGAATCATTAATCCATTTACTGCAAATAATACATTTAATGTAATAAAACCTAATGACGGTGGCGTGTCGATAATAATAACATCGTAATGATCAGAAACACTGTCTAATGCATTTTTTAAGCGTGTGTAAAACGGTAAAATTTTTCCAGTTTCTTGGCGATGTTGATAAATTTGATTGGGAATAATCATTTCTGCATTGTAGAGCGTTAAATTTGCGGGAATTAAATCAAGGCCGTCCCAGTGTGTGTTAATAATGCATTTTGAAATATCGTCGCTTTCGCCGATTAAAATATTTAATAATGTTTGATCGGGTTTCACATGCAAATCAGGAATTAATCCACCACCTTGATGGGTTGATGTACCTTGACTGTCGCCATCCACTAATAAAACTTTGTAGCCTTTTAATGCGAGTGATTGTGATAAGGTGAGTGATGTAAATGATTTCCCTACTCCACCTTTAAAATTTACAATTCCAATTGTGATTGGTTTTGCGCCGATTGGTTTTGATGGGCGTAATTTAAATAATTCGCGAATTTCATTTATTTCTTTTAAGCTGTAAACGCGTTCGATGCGTTTTCCATTTTGAATTTTGCGAGGTGATTTAATTTTTCCGGATTCTTCGAGATTGCGTAATGTTTGTGGTGTTCTGCCAATCATAGTGGCAGCATCAGAAATGCCCCACTGCTTCAGTACTTTGACATCATGCGGATTGACAGCATTCTTTCGAAGAATTTCGAGCGACCTAGAACCTTTGGAATACAGTTCCTGCAAAATATCGTTGGCAGACATGAAAGCTCCCTTTTGCCAAATTCCTTATGTTTATTTAAAAATAACAAAATTTATGGATATTTGCAAATTTTTAATCCTTAAAAATTAATTTGTAACTATCCTGTGTGTATGTGGACGCGTTTTTGCGTCCACATACACACAGGATAGTTACTAACAGTTATTGTAGTTATACTAGTTATATATAGGCCGGTCAGAATGTAATGATTTGCCGGTCAGAATGTAATAAGTGGTCGGTCAGTATGTGGTTTTATGGTCGGTCAGAATGTAATATTTTTTGAATAGTTACGCACATATGCACAGGGTGATATTTTGTCCGGAGGTCTGGACGGTTTTATCAATTAAAAGTTTCGCACCACACAAATCTTAAACGAGCGAGCGATAATGTAACTGAAAATATTATATTAAGTTGATGTGAAGATATGACCTATTGCTTTTGCAGCGAGTAGCGTCACGACAGACGCGGGACCGAACCAGGGATGGTTCATTTTCGAGCGGAAAAAGCAATAGGTCATATCTTTACATCTCAATTTATTTTTTTCAGTTACATTGTCGCGAGTGAGCGCAAAGATTCAAAAATGCGAATCTACTCTTGGCGATTGTTTTTTTAATGTTCTTATCGTTTTGTCCGGACATCCGGACACCACATTCTGACCGGCTGCGAATCGTGAATTTTAAGCTGATGAAGTTGTCCGGCACTCCGGACATAATAAACTAAAGCGCTAGTAAATATTAAATATGTCCGGAGTTCCGGACTTGTTCCGAAATAGAGTATTTACATTGTCAGGTTTGGAGAATAGATATATGATCTTGTTAAATTGTCCGGACATCCGGACGCCAAGCATGATGATGAAATGGTTTTCATTTGTCCAAAGATCTAGCTTAATGAAGCACAATTATTATTTCAATTGTCCGGAACTCCGGACAAATCTAAAACACAATAACCTTTTAGTTGTCCGGAACTCCGGACGCTGATTGAGCGAAATGCTCACAAGACATCCGGACCGCCGGACAACTTATTACATAATGACCGACCATTAATAGAAATATTTATATAACATTTTGAAAAATAAAGATTTTTTTAAATAACATTCAGTAATAGATTGCGGCTATTACTCAAATGTTCTACGTAGAACATTGAATACTAGATAATTGAATCCAAAAAGTAGGGTGGTTTTTTGTGATTATTTTCATTGCTGATTCTGCAGCAGAAAAGTCTGAAAATAAGGCAAAACAAGTCGCTCCACTTCCGCTCATTCTTGCTAAATCACATCCAGATTGTTGCCGCAAAAGTATTAAAATCGTTTGAATTTCCGATAGTAACTGCAGTGCTGAAGTTTGAAGATCGTTATGCGCTGCAGCAAGCGAATCAATCAATACTGTATAATTTGCGGTATTTATTTTTTGATTTAAACACACGGTAAAAGGTTGATGATTATTTTTATACGCTTGAAAAACAGCTGAAGTTGCTAATGGCAAATTTGGATTAACCAGCAAAACTGGTATTGAAAATGGCAATTCAAAAGGCGTTATCGTTTCACCAATCCCAGAAATAATTGCCGGTTTTGCAATAATGCACGCTGGAATATCAGCACCTAATAACAGCCCAATTTCGCATAATGTTTCTAAATTTAAATTTAAATTCCATAGCTGATTTAATCCCTTTAAAACAGCTGCGGCATCAGATGAGCCACCACCTAAACCTGCGCCAATCGGAATATTTTTTATTAAATGAATTTTAGCACCGTCCAGAACACGATATTTTTTTTGAAGAAGTAGGGCAGCGCGATACGCAATATTATTTTCTATAGATTCATTTTTTAATGTTTCAGCAAAAGGCCCGTCAATAACGAGTGATAATGTTTTATCAGATTTTATGTCGACAATATCACCAAACTCAGTAAATACAAATAAACTTTCTAATAAATGATATCCGTCATCGCGTCGCCCAGTAATATGTAAAAATAAATTTAACTTTGCAGGCGCAGTAATTTTCATGCTTGTTTTATAGGTACTTTAACGCTGACAATAGCTTGTGCTGCAATTCCTTCTGACCGTCCTAAAAAACCTAATTTTTCAGTCGTGGTTGCTTTAATGTTAATGCGATCAAGATCAATTCCAAGTATTTCCACTAATTTTCCTTTCATCGCATTTTTATATGTTGAGATTTTTGGCTTTTCAGCAATAATGGTAATATCTACATTCACTAAAATAGCCTGTTTTTCAGCGCATAATTGCATTGCATGTTTTACAAATTGCATCGAATCTGCATTTTTCCATTTTAAATCACTCGGCGGAAAATGCTCGCCAATATCGCCCGCACCAATTGCGCCGAGTAACGCATCAACAAGCGCATGCAATGCAACATCACCATCTGAATGCGCAATAATTTGAAAACGACAGGGCACTACAATACCGCAGAGCGGAATAGTGTGATCATGATCGAGGGGTTTTAATGCATGCACATCCAAACCTTGCCCAACAAAAAATTCAAAATGAGGTGAATTCATAATGCCAATAGCCTATCATAAACGCATATTTTTTCCAAAAATTCCCGAGTAAAATTATGTCACAAAAAAAACCATTTGCATGGGCAGTTGTCGGCGCAGGACCTGCTGGCATTGCCGCAGTTGGATTATTGTTAGATGCAGGCATTTCTGGAAAAGATATTCTGTGGATTGATCCCTATTTTCAAGTTGGTGATTTTGGACGTCATTGGGGTGAAGTGAATAGCAATACACGTGTCGCACTATTTCACAAATTCTTGCATGAAGTCGATAGTTTTGATTATAAAAAAAAATCATGTGATTTTGCATTTGATGCGCTAGATCATAATCATTTTACGCAATTAAAAAATGTAACAGATCCACTGCAATTCATCACAAATCATTTACAAAAAAAAGTTGCAGCTCAAAAAACAATTGTCACCGAATTATCAATCGATGCAGGCTGTTGGCAATTGCACACCGAAAAAAATTATTTTTGTGCAGAAAAAGTAATTCTAGCAACAGGCGCTGAACCAAAATCATTACATTATAAAAACCCTGAAGAAATAAAATTAGAAATTGCATTAACGCCAAGTGAATTAAAAAAAATATGTAACGAAAATGATGTTGTTGCGATTTTCGGCAGTTCACATTCCGCGATGATCGCCATTCGCAATTTAATTGAAGCGGGTGTGAAAAAGGTTGTGAATTTTTATCAATCGCCATTGCGTTATGCTGTTTTAATGGATGATTGGATTTTGTATGATGATACGGGACTAAAAGGTGAAACAGCGGAGTGGGTGCGAGAAAATATTTCAAAAAAATGTTTGCCGCAAATTTCACGACATCAATCAACAGAAAAAAATATCGAACAATTTTTACCGCAATGCACAAAAGCAATTTATGCAATTGGTTTTTGCCCGCGCCATATTTCAATCGCAGATATATCATTACATGACTATGATCAATCAAATGGGATTATTGCGCCAGGATTGTTTGGATTGGGTATTGGTTTTCCCATTATTGTGACCGATCCATTTGGACATCAAGAAGCGAATGTGGGTTTGTGGAAATTTTTAAAAAATATGCGGCGAACATTGCCAATATGGCAGCGCTACGCATTATAATTTTATGGTACAATGAAAATCAGTAACTGTATTTTGCAAATGGACTAGCATTGCAGGCAATATACTGTGACACGTGAAGAACGTTTACTATCCAATCCATTGCAGGATGTCGCAGACGTCAGCAATCTTACAACCCAAGAATTATTAAAAAAAGTAAATGACATTATTGAAACAGCAAAAAAAGCTGGACAAGAAGTTGTTGTATTACAAGAAATAGAAAGATCATCAACAACATCAGTTCATTATTCTCGCTATGTTCGCGCTGTCACTTTTTTCTTATTAGGCGGAAGAGCATTATCCTGCACGTTTCGATATGTTGTGACACGAGATGCATTGCAATTTTTATTATCAGAGCCTTTTATAAAACAAAATAATCAGCAATGGGCATCCATTTTTACGGTAACAGGCGCTGCATCATTTTGTGTGACAGATGCAATTTTAACTATCATTAGTTCAAAAGATAGTGTTGCTGAATTATGTCGTATTCGCAGTGCTGTTAAAAAAAATCTGAATTTATTGCGTGATGAAAATGGAAATTTACCCATTTTTTTATTAATCATTTTGCTCGCATTAATGCCAGGCGGAATGTTGGGTGCTTGGTTTCGAGGTGAAGTAGGTGTGCTTGGCGTCACGCGTCAAATTACCGCATTATTTACAGATCAACCTTCACATATTCGCGAAATAATATTTAAAGTGTTAGCTTATATTGTTGGTGTTTGCTCTGCTATTTGTTATTGCGCGTTTCAAGCGCAACAAGCATTGACACAAATTCGAATTAAGCGTGCGTTAAAAAAAGATCCTTATGCAATGGAATATTATCGTAGAAATAGAAAAGATATTTTTCTGAATCTATTTGTCACATTTCTGATTAGTTGCGCAATGGCATTAATTAACATGATGGCAGCATTTTATGATAAAGGTGATTTTAATTTTGAATGGGGAACTTTTGCTAAAGCGCTTTTCGTTGGAATGTCTGGTCTTACATTGTGTACTTTTTTCACGGTCGCACCTAATTTTTTGCATAAAACAATGCAGGCGAAATATAAAAAAACACAATCACAAGATGACACACAACAAAATAATCATCACATCGGCATTTTTTTAATTAAATGTTTTGGTGTGATTAGTTCAACCGGAAATTCTTTAGCTGTTTTTCCAGCAATTGTGCACACACTGTTACAAATATCACAAAAAGAAAATTTAACTGATGAGAATAAAGGATATATTATCGCTGGTATTGGATTGACATTAATATTAGCCGTACCGATGTTTGTGCGAGATTATGCGTATTATGCAAAATTGGTATTGGAATTATTGTTTGGGCGTGCGAAAACACCGTCAGCAGTTGCTGTGCAATCAACTCAAGAAAAGGGCTGTTGGGCAAGATTGACGTCGTATCTCAAAAAACCTCGCGACACATCGATTCAATATAATCATTACCTATCTGCAAACAATCTTGCTTAATGATATACTGCTTTTACACGACAAAAAGGATTTTTTACCGTGCAAAACGTTATCCAGAAACAAACATTAATTGCATTATCTGTTGCAGCGCTTGGCATTATTTACGGTGATATTGGCACCAGTCCACTTTATGCGATGAGTGTTACATTAGGTGATTTGCCGATTAACTCAGTTGATGTATTTGGTGTTTTGTCGCTGATATTTTGGGCGCTTATCTTAATTGTTTCGATAAAATATCTTTGTATTGTGTTGCGTGCCGATAATAAAGGTGAAGGCGGTATTCTCGCTTTATTAGCACTATTAAAGAAAAAACGTGGCTACAGTTTAAATTTATTTTTTATTTTAGGTATTTTTGGTGCAGGGTTAATGTTGGGTGATGGAATGTTGACACCTGCGATTTCTGTGATGAGTGCGGTTGAAGGTTTAAGTGTTATTTCACCTGGTTTATCAGATTGGGTGTTACCCATTTCTTTTGTTATTTTGCTTGCATTATTTTTATTTCAATATCTTGGAACAGCAAAAATTGGGTTTTTATTTGGCCCAATGTTAATTGTTTGGTTTAGTGTGTTAGCAATTTTAGGTTTTTTTCAAATTTTATATTATCCAAATGTATTATCAGCACTTAATCCTTATTTTGCTTTTCGATTTTTACAAATTAATGGTTTTCATGGCTATACATTATTAGGCGGTGTTTTTTTAGTGGTAACGGGCGGCGAAGCTTTATATGCAGATTTAGGGCATTTTGGTATAAAACCAATTCAGCTTAGTTGGTTTTGTGTTGTATTACCTGGATTATTAATTAATTATTTTGGACAAGGTGCATATTTATTAAATCATCCCGTCGCAATTAGTAATCCATTTTATATGATGGCACCATCTTCATTTTTAATTCCATTGGTTGTGATTGCAACGCTTGCAACGGTGATCGCATCTCAGGCTGTGATTTCAGCAACATTTTCCCTCACAAAACAAGCAGTTTTATTAGGATTGTATCCAAGATTACCAATTCGACAAACATCAGAATCGATGTATGGACAAATTTATGTGCCGCAAATGAATTTTATTTTGGCAGTTGGTACATTAATTTTGATTCTTATCTTTAAAAATTCAAATGCGATTGCACATGCATATGGTATCGCTGTCAATTTAGTAATGATTTTAACAACATTTATGATTATGTTTGTTGCATATGAAAAATGGCGTTGGAGTCAAGCACGCATTTTATTTTTCTTTATACTTTTTATTTTGATTGACGTTGCTTTTTTAGGCGCTAATCTTCAAAAATTATTTGCAGGCGGATGGATTCCAATCATGTTTGCATTAGTTATTGCCTTTATTATGTATACTTGGACTAAAGGCATGGAATATTTAAAAGATTTTTATTACACAAAAAAAGAAGATTTAACTAAAATATTTGCAGATTTACATTCGAAAAATATGCAACGCGTCGATTCAACCGCTATTTTAATTACCGATGTGTATGATAGCGCTGGCAGCAGTTTTTTACGTTTTTTAAAGCTCAATCATGCATTGCCTAAAAATATTTTGATTGTTAATTATCAGATTTCAAATATTCCTTACATTGCGTCGAATGATCGATATGAATATAGTTGTGTTGATAAAAATATTTGCCAGCTAACATTATGTTATGGATTTATGGATTATATTTCTATTCCAAAAGCATTATATGTAGCTAATGATAAAAAATTATTACCGTTTAATATTGATTTTGATACCGTCATGTATATGATTGAAGCGCCGAATATTGTTGCATCACGGCGTAAAAAAACATTGTGGTTTTATTGGCAAGAAAGATTATTTGCATTTTTAATGCGAAATTATTCAGCTAATTTAAATATTGAATTTTATCATTTGCCGTATAGTAAAACGATTGCGATTGGAACTTACTGTGTCATTTAACTTTTGTTTGTACATCGCCCCATGATTTAATTTGCCAAGTCGTTTGCATGATCGCAACAATCTGCTGATCACAATCTTTAATTTCAGATGTGATGATTTGCGTTGTTTTAGGCGTTGTTTTTAAGCGTTGCACAATACTTTCTTTTTCGTCACCTGTTAATGTTGCGGTTGCAACAATATCTTTTTTTGCTTGATACTGATAATCAACATGCAATGATGACATAATAATGCGATATTCTTTTGGTGAAAAATCCTTCATTAATAATAATCCAGCCGCTAATTCGCCGATTGTTGCAATAGCACACGCATGAATTCCGCGTATATGATTAAAATTTTTCTTGTGATACGGTGCAAATGTTTGTACGTAATCAGATGCAATTTTGATCACTTGAAATCCGTGTGGCTTATTAAATCGTACCGTGTGATTAATAATACGATTTAATAGCCACAAATATTTTTTGGAGTCGCCGGATTTTTGTAAAAGTTGAAAAAGCTTTTCCATAATAATTATTTTTTCACAGAAATTAAATCAACTTTGAAAATCAATGCTTCATTCGGACCAATTGCACCCATCGATCCTTGTGGACCATATGCTAAATTCGCTGGAATATAAAGCATCCATGTTGCACCTGGTTTCATTAATTTTAACGCTTCTTGCCAACCCGCAATCACTTGACCCACTTTAAAAGTAGCAGGTTGACCGCGTTTGTATGAACTATCAAACACTGTTCCATTAATTAATTTTCCTTCGTAATTTACAGTTACAGTATCGTTTGCAGTTGGGGAATCACCGTTGCCTGGTGTAATAATTTTATATTGCAAACCAGAAGGCAGAGTGACAACGCCCGCTTCTTTTGCATTTTTTGCTAAAAATTGTTGACCATCAATTAAATTTTTTGCGGATACTTCAGTAAATTTTTGCTGCATTTTTTTCACCATGTCTTGTTGCATTGTTGTTAAGGTTGCTTGCATTTCATCTTCAGAAATTGCTGGTTTTTGTGCAGTATAACCATCTTGCAAGCCTTGTGTAAAATCTTGTGTATTGATTACAATTGATTGTTGTTTCATCGCTTGCCCAGTTTTAAAACCCATTGCGTACGATAATTTATCAGCTTCGGTATTCATTGTTGCTGCAGCATAAATAGAAGCACTGCACAGCAATGTAATTGCCAGTGTTGGCAGTAGTCGTTTCATTTTTCAATCCTTTTGTTGAGAATAAGTTGACATAATACATCAAGTTAATTTTTCAGTATAGCCATATGCTGGAATGTAGCAATTCCAGTGAAATCGCTGTTCAATTTTTTCTTTGAGTGATGATGATGCATTATTTTCGCCGTGTGTAATAAATATTTTTTTAGGCGCTGCATGCAAATGACTTAACCATGTTAGTATTTCAGCGTAATCAGCATGTGCTGACATATTTTCTAATTGTACTACTTCAGCATGAATTGGTATTTCTTGCCCAAAAATTTTTACATTTTTTGCGTGGTTTGCTATTTGTTCACCGCGTGTGCCTGCAGCTTGATAACCACAGAAAACAATTGTATTGCGATGACTTTGTCCAAAATTTCTAACGTGATGTAAAATGCGGCCACCCGTTACCATTCCGCTTGCCGAAATGATAATCATGGGCATATTTTTATTGTTTAGTGACATAGATTCTTCTTTAGTGTGCATATATGTCGCAGTTTGACAGACCGCCATTGTTTCATCTGAGTTTAATCTGTGTTCTGGAATATGTTGATAAAAAATCTTAGTTGCATCAGTTGCCATCGGACTATCAATAAATACGGGAATATTGGGAATTTTATTTTCAGCTTTGAGCTGATGAATATAAAAAAGCATTAATTGTGCTCGTCCGACCGCAAAAGAAGGAATTAATATTACACCACCGCGTTTTGCAGTTTTATTAATAATTTTTGCGAGCAAAATAGTTGGATCGATATCAGGATGCAATCGATCACCATATGTTGATTCAATCACTAAATAATCAGCTTGCGGCGGATTTTTTGGTGGATACATAATTGGATCGTTCGGTCGTCCAAGATCGCCTGAAAATAAAATAGAAATTTTCTGATGTTCAAATTTAATAAGTGATGCACCTAAAATATGTCCGGCGTAATGAAAAGAAAATTGTAAATCATCCAATATCAATTTTTTTTCAAAAGGAACAGTTTGAAAATACTGTAATGATATTTCTGCATCTTCTTTTGTGTAAAGTGGCAGCGCTGGTTTATGTTTAGAATAACCTTTTAAATTTGCATAGTGCGCTTCTTCTTCCTGTAAATATCCGCTATCTGGTAATAAAATGCTGCACAAATCTCGCGTTGCTTCACTACAAAAAATTTTTCCACGAAATCCATTTTTTACCAACAGTGGAATATAGCCACTATGATCAATGTGCGCATGTGTTAAAAAAACATAATTTAATTTTTTCGGATCAATTGGAAATACATCCCAATTTTTTAGTCTTAATTCTTTTAAGCCTTGAAATAAGCCGCAATCAACCAAAATATTTAATTTTGCAGTGTGAATATAATATTTTGAACCAGTGACAGTTTGAGTTGCTCCTAAAAACTGCACTTGCATTATGTATTAGCCTTATGTTTCAACAGCGTCATATTCGGTGGATTTCATCGTGTCACAATCTTTCATTTGATTTTTTAAATATTGATAATGAGTTGGCAATATTTTTTTGAGCTCCTCAGCGCGTTTATGGATATTATCAAATAATATATTTCCAGCTTTTATAATATCGTCGCGATATTGTAATAGTGGATATGCATTATTTGGATAATAACCAACGCCACATAGGATACATTGATAGTTGGTTTCTGTCCAAAAGTTTTGAAATAGAGATTTGAAAGTAGGGTAGAGATTATTATTATCAACCGTTGGACGTTTAATTGGTAAACCAGATTTATGTTTTTTTAATATTATATTAAGTGATTCAGGGATTTTGGTTTCATATTTATTTACTTTCCAAAATGGTGTGTCTTCACGTTGCGCGGTTTTAAAATGCATCGCAATAAAATCTTTATTATCATCGATCATATAATTTATTTTTTGATTAAATTTATCTCGCAAAATTGGATCAATATTTTTTTGTGGAAAACATTTAATAAGTTGATAAAGTGCCGCATAAATAAAATAAATGGTCGATGATTCGAGTGGCTCTAAAAAACTGCTCGATAAACCAATCGCGACACAATTTTTTATCCATGAACGTTGATGGCGACGAGATTGAAATTTAATAGGACGCGTTGCAATATTCTCTGCGCGTTTTCCAAAATGCAGTATCAATTCTTTTTGTGCATCATCATCATTTGTAAATTGGCTTGAATATACATATCCATTTCCAGATCGAGCGTATAATGGAATTTCCCAAACCCATCCTGCCTTTAATGCGGTTGCAGTTGTATAAGAGCGAATACCATTTTCTTCTGGATTTTCAGGCAAATTAATCGCAATTGCTCTATCCGTTAATAAAAAATCGCTAAATGGCACAATCGGTTCTTGATATACTTTGTCAATTAAAAATCCTGCAAAACCAGAACAATCAATAAATAAATCGCCATGATATTCTTTTCCACTTTCGCCGATCACGCACGTTATATTGCCTTGCTCATCTTGTTTTGCAGAAATTAATTTATCAATCACATGATGAATATGATGTTTAATCGCCCATTCTTTTAAAAACTGTGCAACTAATAGTGCATCAAAATGATATGCGTAAGGTTGTATTTTTGTGCCATCTAATAATTTGGGAGATAAGTGATGATCAAATGCAACGTGTGATGCAAAGCAAGAAGACGCAAATGATTTTTTTGTTTTTCCTTCTAAATAATTTTTAATCCACACAGAAGAAAGTGGAACTTCGTCAATTAAAGGAATTTCGCCAAATACATGATAATAATAATCACCACCTTCTTCGATGGATTTTTTCCAATTTGCATATTTAATGCCTAATTTGAACGTGCCGCCTAATTTCGGCATCCATTCCGATTCAGGTATTCCTAATCGATCAAAAAATTCTGTTTTTATAGTTGGAATGGTTGCTTCGCCAACACCAATCGGTGCATGAGTTGCAGATTCAATGACGATAATATTAACGGTAAAATTAAGTGATTTTGCAATATAAGTTGCTGTCATCCATCCTGCTGTTCCACCACCAATAACAACAATATTTTTGATATTATTTTGCATAACAAGATCCCTCTTGTTTTATTTAGATTAACATAGGTGTGTACTTTAGAAAAGCGCAGATGATTGCAAACGATCTAAAATCAGATAAAATCACGATACAGAATTAATATGGAAAAGCGCATGGACGTGATTGCATCACCACTTAGTGAAATTGAAGATCGTATTGCGAATAATTCTAATCTGGCTTTTTATTCAAAACAATTTCAAGAAAAAAAATTATTAATTATTAATAATTTTGTGCCCGCTGATTTTATTCAACATATTTTTTTATCTGAAGTACAAAATTGTATTCCCATAATGCATCGCGTTAAGGTGGGATCATTTAAAAAATCGGGTAGTGTTGGCAGCCATGATTTATCACATCATGCGCCACATTTATTTGCATTATATCATTCTGCTGTTATGAAAAATTTTATTGAAAAAATTGTGGGCGCATCACTTACTGTATCGCCTGCCGATGATTTACATGCTGTCGCATTATATTGTTATACAGAAGCAGGTGATCATATTGGTGTGCATTATGATAAATCTTTTTATCGCGGAAAACGCTACACCGTTTTATTAGGATTAATTCAAGATTCAAAAACATCAAAATTAATGTGTTATCCCGGATCAAATAAATTTAATCGTCGTAAAAATCCAATAGAAGTTTTTACACATCCTGGAACACTTGTTATTTTTGATGGCGATGTATTGTGGCACGAAGTAACACCGCTTTCAAAAAATGAAATACGTGTTGTTTTAACGATGGAATATTTAACGGATACGCGCATCACATCATTTAATCGTTTTTTATCGCACTTTAAAGATCGATTACTTTATTTCGGGAAAAAATAAATTATGCAGGCAGTTATTTTAGCGGCAGGAACTGGGTCACGTATACGCGAATTTCATGCATTACCTAAAGGTTTTATTACACTGGGTGATCAAACTCTTATTCAACAATCCATTGAAAAATTACAAGCGTGTGGCGTGCAAAATATTTTAATTGTGACAGGTTATGCTGCTGAATTTTATGAAGCGCTTGCAAAAGAAAATAAAAAAATTAATACAATTTATAATGCACATTATCAAAATTATGGCAGTTTATTTTCTTTATATTGCGCAAAAGATCATGTAAAAGAAGATTTTTTAATTGTAGAGTCAGATTTAATTTATGAACAAAGAGCAATTGAATATATCGTGCATCATGTACAAAATAATATAATTTTATTAAGTGGCGCAACATTTTCGACAGATGAAGTTTATGTACAAGCGCATGATTTAAAATTAATTCGCATGAGTAAAAATAAAAATCATTTAGAATCAGATGAAATTGCAGGTGAATTTGTTGGAATCAGTAAATTATCGTTGCGTGATTTTAAGCAGCTCACACATCAATTAGAACAAGATCCTACGCTGTTGCATCGCGGTCATTATGATGAACATGGATTGGTTGCAATGACAGCTTTTACCGATGTTTTTTGTCTAAAAATACCTGATTTATTGTGGAGTGAAATCGATAATCGTTTTCAATATGAAAGAGCAAAGATAATTTATGAGAAGATGAAGGCGATGGAGGTGGTTTAATATGGAAACAAAAAATAATGTCGTGCCACCCGATTACAATGATTATATTTATCGTTTTATGTATTTTGTATTATCTCCTATTGCACCGCTTATTCCAAAAAGTATTACACCGAATCAAATTACTGTGTTGGGATTTTTTTCAGCAATGACTGGCACAGTTTTACTTTATTTCATTCAAACACCCATCGCATATATTTACTGGATCATTTTTAATTTTATTTGGTTTGTACTAGATGCACTTGATGGCATGCATGCACGTTTAACACAACAATCATCTGAATTTGGCGCTTTTTTAGATCACAGTTTAGATAATATTTATTTTATTTTTATGTTAACTGTATTTGCAGCAAAATTTGATTTATTTCATCTGTTATATATTTATATTATTATTTTACGTGTAACAGCTGCGTTAATGGTTTTTGCTGTGCAGGCACACACAAGGCGCTTTTATTTAAGTCGTTTTTCAGGTGGTCTTGAATTTTTATTATTATCAACCGTGATGATTTTGTCGTACTGTTATCCAAATATTAATCCAGCACTGCTGACAACTAATTTGTTCTTATTGCACTGCATTAATATATTAAATTTGCAACAAGGCATGTTCATGAAATGCGCTTTATTTTTTTATTTTATTGGGGTTCCAGTGAATATGATTTTACAGTTTCAATTTGCGAAAAAAGTATTAACGCAATAACAGCGCTGCATAATAAAACAATCGACAGTGGTATTTGATTATAATTGTGCATTAGTGACATTAAAAAACTGCTGGTTGCGCCGCCTAAAATTTGTAGAAAACCAAATACCGCGCCTGCTGTTCCTGCCATCATCGCAAATGGATGCATTGCACCGGCGTAGGCATTTGAAAAAATAAAACTAGAACCAATGATATAAATTACGACGGGAATCATAATAACTAATGTATCCAAAATATGCATTAATCCAAATACGAGCATCACAACACTACCGAGCAACATAATCCAAAGACCAATTTTCAGCATTTTATGTAAGCCAAATCGCTCGACAAACAATCCGTTGATAATACCACCAACGATAAAAAATAATCCCGCAATCGCAGCAACCCACCCAAATTGAATCGGCGTTAAACCAACAACGTCTTGTAATAAAAAAGGCAATGTTGTTAACCACGCTAGAATTCCACCGAATGCGAGCATGACACAAAATGCATAACCCATAAAAATACGATGCGATAACAGCATATTGATATTTTTTGCCATACGCAGAAAAGTTGTTTTTTCTAAATGTGCGTAAGGGTTACTTTCTTTAAAAATAAAAGCAGACGCAATAAAACAAATACCAGCATAAATTAATAAAAAAGTAAAACAAGCTTGCCATTCAAAAAAGTGCATCAAATAACCGCCAATCAATGGCGAGCATGCTAATAAAATAACGCGTGAAATAGCGAGAAAAGAGCTGATTTTTGCCAATTGATTGCCGTGATACACGTCGCGTAATATTGATAAGAAAAGTGCAGCTCCGGCGCCCGCACCAATGCCTTGTAATAATCGCCCGATAATTAATAATTCAATACCAGTTGAAAAACGACAACATAATGTGCCAATAATACAAATACCAATACCAATAACCAATGGTTTTTTTCTGCCGACATCATCAGAAATGGGACCATAAATTAAATGTGATAGAGAAAAACCTAACATATAAATAGCAAGTGAGCATTGCATCCAATTTTCGGTGGTATCAAATGCATTTCGAATTGTTGGTAGCGCCGGTAAATATACGTCCGATGACATTTGCCCTAAACACGATATTAAAAATAAAAAAACAAAAAAGAGAAATGTCTTTTCGACTACTTTTATTTTTTTCATTATTTTTTTACCCGGCTTTTTTGATAGAATGCGTATAGTAGCATGATTATGTTGATAGGATATTGACATGACAAAAAATTTATTGATCCGAATATGGGTTGTCTGCGCGTTGGGTTTGTTTGTAGACGGTTTTGATTTATATGTCACATCCGTTGCAGAACCGTTATTCAAAAAAAGTTTTTTATTATCTCCGTTGTGGTTAGGAATAGCGCAAGCCGCAGCACCTATTGGTGCAGCAGTTGGTGCAATTTTGATTGGCTATATTACTGATCGCGTTGGCCGAAAAACCATGCTCGTTTTTAATTTTATTTTATTTGTGGTTGCAACTTTATTATCCGCAATTTCATGGAATGTGTATTCACTTTGTTTTTTTCGTTTTTTAGTTGGATTTGGTGTTGGTGCAGATTATCCAATTTGCGCAGCATATTTATCTGAAATGGCACCGAATAGTTCGCGTGGAAAATTAATGGCAGGTGCTATGTTTATTAATTGTTTGGCATCACCTGTTGGTATTGCTGTATCTTATTTTATTTTTTCACATGATCCACATATTAATGCATGGCGATTAATGTTTGCATTTGGCGCATTGCCCGCGTTGCTTGCTTTATTATTACGATCAAGATTACCAGAAAGTTTTATATGGAAAGCAAATCAGCGCATTGCAATACATGACAAAAAAGCACAATTAGGATACCGACCTTTATTTAGTCCGCGTTATTTAAAAGCAACAATTGCATTATGTCTGTCATGGGCATTAATGGATATTTCTTATTATAGTGTCGGATTATTTACGCCTGATATTTTAGGTGCATTACACTTGGCAACAACCGGAAATTTTGTAACAGATACAAAAACAATTGTTGAAAATACTATTTTCTTAAATATTTTTGTTGCGTTAGGCGCATTTATTTCTATTTTTGTTATCGATAAAGTTTCACGTGTTGGATTACAAAAAATGGGATTTGCGGGTGCATTTTTAGGATTATTTTTATTATCGAGTAGTTATTATTTAAAAATTGAATCTGTTTATCCAATTATTTTACTAGGATTTTTAACGTATAATGTTTTTGTAAACATGGGTCCCGGCACAACTACTTATTTATTACCCGCGGAAATTTATCCTTCGCGCATTCGTGGAACGGGGCATGGTTTAGCATCTGGTATTGCAAAATTCGGCGCATTTATTGGCACGATTTTTTTACCATCGTTTCAACATCATTTTGGAATTCACATCACGATGTTTGTATTGTCATTTACTTTATTGTTAGGATATTTTTTCACAACACTCCTAAAAGATTATCCAGTGTTAATTGATGTACCTGTCAGCATTCCTGAAGATACGGTTGTGGTAACGTAGTAAATTCCTTGAGAATATTTTTTTTATCGTTACAATAGGCAACACGAAAAAATAATTTATTTTTCGTAATTAAAATGAATGAGGAAATAATCATGGCTAAAATGAAAAAAACAGCTAAAAAAGCTGCAAAAAAACCAGTAAAAAAATTAACAAAAAAAACAAAAAAAGTATCAGTAATTCCAAAAGGATATCATAGCATCACACCCTATTTAATTGTAAAACAAGGTATGAAAGCAATTGAATTTTATAAAAAGGCGTTTGGCGCAAAAGTAAAAATGTGCATGCCAAGCATGACAAAAGAAGCGGGAAAAGTAGGACATGCTGAATTACAAATTGGTGATTCAAAATTCATGATGGGTGATGAATGCCCGCAAATGAATTCGTTTGCTCCACAAGCAAATCAACGTCCACCAGTTGGAATTCATGTGTACATGAAAGATGTTGATGCGGTGATTGAACGCGCTGTTGATTTGGGTGCTAAAATTACGCGTCCAACAGCAGATCAATTTTATGGTGACCGTGCGGGTGGAATTGAAGACCCATTTGGTCATCATTGGTATATTGCAACACACATTGAAGATGTAACACCTGCGCAAATGAAAAAGCGTTTGGCAAATATGGAATGTCATACATCTTGTGAACATAAAGAATAAACCTGATATTTTGCGCAGACATGAATATTTCATCATAGTCTGCGCTTTTTATGGATGTGTTGGAATGCTAGGCACTAACTGTTCCGCACTTAAATGTTTTAAACATAGGTAGTTATACATAAATCGATATTTATTAGGAAAATCTTTTATAGTATTGATTGCATTTTTCATGCCATCTTTCCATATCAATTCACAAAAATAAAAAATAAATTGAGCGATAACAAATATCATTTTCGCGATCACAGGCATTAGCGCACAAAATGCAATATTGGCATAGGCTGCTTTTAGTGTGAGTGAAAAATCATTAATTTTTGTTTCTGATGATAATTGTAGTGCATTATTTCCTGTTTGTAGTATCAATTGCAACGCAATAAATACCGCCGCTTCTGATTTTGAAAAAGGCAATGTCGGATAATAAACATAAAATGTCAAAAATAAAAATACACGCTGATCGCCTAGTTTTGGAAGATAACCAACGTTTTGTAATTTTGACACAAGCCCACACGTTTTTTCTGTCACTGTATCCATTGCATTTCCAAGCAATACCAATACAGAGATTCCAATCAAAGAGTTGAAAAGTGGAAAGCCGAGTGTTGCATAATCTTCTGTGAAAACAGGACCAAGTATATTTTTTTGAAAAAAGTTACCTGTCGCGGTTGCTGCATCTGGAGCAGACATTTTGATGATATTGAATACAACTGTAGAACCAGTTAGCACAGCGCATGCTCCCGACAATGCTTGACTAGGATAATTTTCCGTAAAGTACTTTTGAGCTGCATCGACAAAACGCATTTTTACCTCGACTTAATTTTGAATTTTGCAAACTATACCAAAAAAAATTCATATCAGAAACATCGTAGAAATACGGTATTTTATTTCGCAGCCGTGTCTTGATGGACTACTCTTTTCTGACCCTGTATTCTTATCTGATGTTATCAAATATAGAAATCAAAACTTCATTTATATAATAACAATTAAGAAGTTATATCATTGTTAATGATGAACAATTAAAAACCCGAGATTAAAATGAAAAATTTTCTCAACAACAGTTTTATTACAATAAAAAAAGAAGATTATTTAAAATTGATTATTATTCTGGTTCCGCTTTTAAATCTTATGCCGGGATTTAATTTTGATTTATATACACCATCGATGCCGGCACTCGCACATTATTTTGCAACGTCAGTTTCCGTTATTAAAAATACCGTCACATCCACTTTAATTGGATTTGCAATTGGTGGTTTTGTCAGCGGATTTTTATTGGATATTTTAGGAAGACGAAGCGTTATACTATTTGCATTAATATTTTATATTGCTGTTAGCATTGCTGCGATATTTTGTCATTCGATAGAACAATTATTAATAATTCGCTTTATACAAGGTTTTTTAGCGGCGACTTTTACCATTGGATGTCGTGCAATTATTATTGACCATTTTAAAGGGCATGAATTTAATGTTGCAATGTTGTATACCTCATTGTCGTATGGCATAGGTCCGATTATTGGTCCATTTATTGGTGGGATTTTGCAGCATCATTTAGGATGGAAAGCGAATTTTATTGCATATGCTATTATGGGATTTATATTTTTTTGTTTATATGCTGTGTTTGTTGAAGAAAGTATTGTGCTGCGGAATTCATTTTCACCTAAACGTTTATATAGAACTTATAAAGAATTATTAACGCATCGTGTTTTTATTGTTTCAATTTTTTTAGTTGGCTGTTGTCAAATTCAATTAATGACATATGCAACGGTTGGTTCATTCATCGTGCAAAATATTTTACATCGCACCGCGATTGTTTATGGGAATAGCGCATTATTAATTGGTGTTTGTTATTTTTCAGGAACATTAACGAATCGATTTTTAATTAAAAAATGGCATGTGCATCATTTATCACAAATGGGATTAATATTATTAGTATTAAGTTCAACCTTGCAATTATTATTAGCACACTTCGGAAAATTTGATTTATTTAATTTAGTTTTACCCGTCATGATGATTTGTTATTGTCTTGGTATTTTATTTCCGACATTATCACTTCGCTCATTAAAAATATTTCCACAATATGCCGGAATTGCCACATCAGTTTTAATTTGCTTTGGTCTTGGTATTGCTTCGATAGGTATGTTTTTAATTAGTTTTATTGATATAAATGATTTGATGAGATTATCTTTGATTTTTTTAAGCGTGACTATTCTTCATTGTATTGCTTTTTATGGATTTTTAAATAAGCGAGATGCAGCGCTTGCGTAATTGTGTGCTGTTAATAAAAATGAGAAGTGCTTATGAATAAAACATATTTTTATTCTGTAATGATCAAAGAAAACCACCTTGATGTATTTGGTCACATGAATAATGCGCAATATTTTATGTTATTTGAAGAAGCGCGATGGGAATTTATCACGAATAATGGTTATGGATTAAAAAAAATAAAAGAAACAGGTTTAGGTCCAACCATTCTTGAAATTCATTTACGTTTTTTAAAAGAAATTCGGTTGCGCGAAAAAATAATTATTGAAACGCAAATATTATATTACAAAAATAAAATCGGAAAGTTATCACAAAAAATGATTCGTGATGGAGAAGTTTGTTGCGAAGCAGAATTTACTATTGGTCTTTTCAGTTTAAAAGAGCGGAAATTAGTTTTACCAACGTCAGAGTGGTTAACGGCGGTAGGTGTTGACAATCACGATCAATCGGTTTAGCTTGTGCACCATTATCTTCAGGGCGGGGCGCAATTCCCCACCGGCGGTATTTTTATTTTGAAATAAAAAAGCCCGCGAGCGATTTGTGATTTAATGCACAAAAAGCAGATCTGGTTTAATGCCAGAGCCGACGGTATAGTCCGGATAGGAGAAGATAAAATTGAGCACACCAAATGCTTCAGCATTTTTGCGCACACATTTTATTCGCAAAAATACTATTCATCGATGCGTTCATTTTTTTTCGCCCTGAAGAAATTCGGCGAATATGAATGAATGTAAATCATTCCTTCATTTTTTATTTTGAATATAAAAGACGAGGTGTTTATGAAAATTACCAAAGATGATTTAAAAATAATTGCATGCATCACAACAGTCACTGCAACTTTTGTTAGTATTGGTTTTGTAATAAATTTTTTAGCACCGCATGATGTAAACAAATTAGGCATTGGGAATAACACAAATTTTAAAAATGAAGCATGGACAAATTGCAAACCATCTTACAATTATGGGCCGATAGGCGGAACTTGGGCTATTATAGGAGAATCAAGTCCGCTAGATGGAAATGATGCATTTCTCGATAATCTTGCAAATTATAATCTCACACGATTGTATGCAATTTGCCATATTATGAAGGAATTTTGTAAGCCGGAAAGCTTTACAAAATTACATTCCTTTATTGCAGCGAACGTAACTAATAATGCGACAGATTTGCAGGAATTTCTTGGAAATTGTGTGTGGCTAAACACTGGTGCTGGAATTATGTTTGCGCTTTCTGCTTTGATTGCTGTTCCTGCTGCAATATTGATTTCTTTTTCCTTCTTACAGAAACTTTGTGAAAGAAAAGAAGAGGTTGAGAATTTGCAAAATACCTTGTTAGCTTTAAACAACGAGCGGCGTCCATTATTGTCACAAAAAAATTTACAAAATACACTTTACAATTGTTGGGCGAGATTGACCGCTTGCATTGCGAGAAAAGATACAGAAAAATCGAATATACCAGTTATTAGTTATAACTGATAATAGTAAATGTTTATAATACTTGAAAAATACTACAATGTAGTTATAATATAATTATGAGTAACATTACCTTTGAATGGGATGCATCAAAAGCATCAACCAATAAGAAAAAACATGGGATAAGTTTTGACGAAGCGGAAACCGTGTTTTATGATGAAAATGCGAAAGTGATACATGATTCAGTGCATTCAGATGACGAAGATAGATTTGCTATTTTGGGTTTGAGCATTGTTTCTCGTATATTGGTCGTCATTCATTGCTACCGAAGAAATGATGGTATTATACGAATAATATCTGCCAGAAAAGCAACCAAGAAAGAAAGTTTACAGTATCGAGGTGAGTATTTATGAAAAAGGAATATGATTTTTCAAAAGCAAAAAAGAATCCCTATATTCATAATTTAAAAAAACAAGTAACCATTCGATTGGATACTGACACAATTGATTATTTTAAATTGCTCGCAGATGATCATGATATCCCATACCAAACATTAATTAATTTGTATTTGCGTGAGTGTGCACGCAAACACAAAAAATTGCACATGGGATGGAAAGTTTAAAAATAATTTATTTGAAAAAATCCATCACAGAATCTACGCTATTTCCCGCCATCGCAATATGCCAATCCGGACGAATTAAAATATAACGCGAGGGATAAGTATTTTCTGGAACATGTAAAATTTTTAATTGTTTATGCTGCATTTTGATTTTTTCTTTCCCACAAACAATTAAAGTCCAATGTGTCGGAGATAATTTATCATAAATAGATTTTCCATCAATCGCATGATGTGGTAAAAAATACCCTGGTTGACAAGTAGGAATATATTCTGATTGCGACATTGGTTTTTTATTTTGATCATAAGTGTAACCCAAAGCAATACCGGCAGAATGTGAATGTTGTTTTGCAATACGTGCATTTTCATCTGCAAATTTTTTCGGATCTTTGTCGGGTGGAAATTGCGTTCGAACAGCTACCGCATCCGCCGCATTTTTTTCCGCTGCTTTTAAATTACGAAGCGCGATAGGGCGTCTTTCTGATTCATATGAATTTAATATATCGCTAGAATTATTATTTTGAATAACGGAAGCTAATTTCCAAGCTAAATTTGTAACATCACCAAAACCTGTATTTAATCCAAAACCACCAGTCGGTGCAAATGCATGTGCAGAATCACCCACTAAAAATAGTCGATTATCCTTTGCAAAATGATCAGCTAATTGAATTTGCATATCCCAAAAATGCGCATTTAAAATTTTCTTATCAAAATGTAAGCCTGTAATTTCATCCAGTAAAGAATCAAAATTAATTTTATTCACATCGGTTTCATCACCCGCATAAAAAATCTGCGCATACCAAATACCTTTTGTTAAATCGACCGGTCCCATTGGCGCAGGCATTTTATTTCCCATGATGTAATAAATAAATCCCTTTTCAACTGTAATTTTTTTATCTAAATCTGGCGCTTCAAATAATAAATTAATCACTCGTCTTTTTGGCGCTAACCCATCAAATCCAATATCAGCACATTGCCTTGTAATACTATTTGCGCCATCACAACCTACAACATATTTTGCAAAATATTCAGAAATAGATTGACCATCTTTATTTTTTGCCAACACTTTAATTTCGTTATTTTCAAACACAACAGATTCAACAACATGTTTTTTTAAAAATGTCACACAATTAAAATCCTTTAATCGTTCTCGTAAAATATTTTCAGTAATATAAAGCGGAATACGAATTGATTTTTGAGCAGCCAAATTTTCTTTAGATTTTTCTTGCGAACCTGCACTCGCATAAGTTTCACCATTTAATTTCGAGCACCAAACTCCACGCATCGGATAATCTTTTGGAAATAAAACATTGTTCCGCAATTTATCAGCAATTTTCCAACGCATGAAAAATTCCATTGAGCGTTCATTCAGTGATTGTGCACGCGGAGAAAGTAGTGGATTTTCATGTTTTTCAAGAATCAGCGTTTTAATATTATTCAAACCTAATTCAATTCCAAGTGCAATACCGGTTGGTCCGCCGCCCACAATAATCACATCATATTTCATATTATTTTTCCTAAAAATTCTTTCTATTTTGAATTAAAAATAAAATCGCAACAATCGTAATCATGACTTCAATTAAATATAAATGCGCAACACCAAAATAATTTCCGAGTGTTCCAACACTAAAATAAAAAACCATCATCATCATTCCGGATAAACTATTAAATGTCGATTGCACGCGTCCTTGAAAATCAATATCAGTGAGTGATTGTGCTCGCGTAATAATGAGCGGCCACACCGCACCTGCAAAACCAATAATAAAATAAAATCCTGTTGCGAAATGAATTGATCGATTAAATCCAAAAATCGCAAATACAATTGCTAATACAAAACAGAAAAATAAAATCGTGCGAATTAAACCAAATTTTTCAGCGAGCCATGGTAGAAAAATTCCGCCGATGACAATACCGATCGATGCAAATGCTTCAATAATACCGAATTGCTCAACTGTGGCGTTCAAAATATCCTTGCTAAACGGCACTAATAATAACGGCGTTGTTAAATAGGTAATAAAAATTAATAATTGAATTGTGTAAATCGACATTAATTTTTTTCGATTCCATAAATATAATAATCCGTCGTGAAAATCTTTTATGATACGAATTTTTTGAATGCTTTTTTTACCGCCATGAATTAATACTTTTTTAGGAATGATTATCATTGTGACGGTTGCAATTAAAAAAGCAATGCCATTAATAAAAATGGCTGTTTCTGTAGATGTCCACGCAATTAACAATCCAGCTGATCCCATCCCGATTAAATTACCTGTTTCGTAAATCATATCAATCATAGAATTGGCATACATTAAATCTTTTGCAGGAACCAATTCGCGCATAAATCCATACACACTTGAGAAAAATGCACTAAACGAAATACCAACACAAAACATCATGACGTAAACTATATTTACACTAAAATGTTTTGTTAAATAGATACTAAAAATAATAAAAATCAGCGCGCGAATAAAATTAGAAAATGTCATAATTGTTTTTCGTGAAATGCGATCAGCAAGCACACCCATGATCGGACTTAAAATAACATTGGGCCCCCAAAAACAAGCCATCAAAATTGCCATTGAAGTGACGCCGCCGTGACGCGCAACTACAATCCAGCTCATTGCGATATAACCTAGACCATTCCCAATCGCAGCGAATAAAAAACCTACCATATACGCAAAAAATGGCGGATTTTTTAATAAGGCAAAACGTTTTTGACAGTGCGACATGGTAATAACTCAAAAGCAATGTATTGAAAAAACAGTAAAAAGTAGTGATACTGATTATCTGAACCAGATAAGATATCTGTTTGAGATGTACTTTTCTTAAGGGTAGCTCGACAAGAAAGTATTATAGCAGCAGACAAATATACAGGCAATTTGCATATGGCAACCGTCGCAGCAATTCAATTATGTTCATCCGATAATGTAGATGAAAATTTAAAAACAGTAGCAGGGCTTATTCAAAAAGCAGCATTACGCGGCGCAAAATTAATTGTGCTGCCTGAAATGTTTGCTGTAATGACAAATAAAAAAACTGATTTATTAAACATAAAAGAAAAACACGGTATTGGAAAAATTCAAGACGCACTTTCGCAATTTGCATCACAAAATCAAGCGTGGATTGTTGCAGGAACCATTCCGATTGAATGTGACGATAAAAATAAAATTCGTGCTGCATGCATGGTTTATAATGATCGCGGTGAAATTGTTGCGCGCTACGATAAAATGCATTTGTTTGATGCGGTGATCTCAGAAACTGAAAGTTACAAAGAATCTGATACAACAGAAGCCGGAAATAAAGTGATCGTTATTGATTCGCCATTTGGAAAATTAGGGTTAGCGGTTTGTTATGATATTCGTTTTCCCGCTTTATTTACCGCATTGCAAAATAAAGGCGCCGAAATAATTACCATTCCCACTGCATTTACAGTCAAAACAGGTGAAGCACATTGGCAATTATTAATGCGCGCGCGTGCGGTTGAAACTTTTTCTTATATGATTGGTGCATGTCAAGGTGGTGCACACGCAAATGGCAGAAAAACTTATGGACATAGCATGATTATTGAACCGTGGGGAACAGTTGTTGCTGAAATAACACAACCTGGAAATGGCATTATTTATGCGGATATTGATTTAAAAAAATTACATCATATTCGAAAAATTATGCCTGTTCATACACATCAAAAAATTACTTTAAATGCGTCTTAATATAAGCATCAATCATGAGTCTTCCAATACTAAGCGGTGGTGGTAATTCAGGTAATTTATTCATATCAAACCACTGCGCATCTTCAATTTCAATTCCATCAATTACAATTTCACCGCTAACATAATCTGCATGAAATCCAATCATTAAAGAATCTGGAAATGGCCACGGTTGCGATCCAAAGTAAGTAATATTTGAAATAGTAACACCTACTTCTTCTTTCACTTCACGATGTAAAGTTTGCTCGAGTGATTCACCAGGCTCAACAAATCCTGCGAGCGTGCTGTATCTTTTTTCAGGAAAATGTGGAGATCGCGCAAGTAATATTTTTTCGCCATGTGTTATTAAAACAATAATACACGGTGAAATGCGTGGATAAGTAATGTGTTGGCATTTCGGACAAATAAATGCTTGTTCTTCCTTTTTGTCATTATTTTTTGTGCCGCACAATCCGCAATATTTATGTGTTTTTCGCCAATAACATAAATGACTCGCTTTTTTTGCTAATAATAAAAGATGATCATCAAAAACAGGCGCGATATTTTTTATATTTACTTTTTTAAAAACTGGATTATCAATAATGATATGATTTTCAGCAATCAAATACCGCACCTTTTCAGATTCTACAAAACAATAAAAAGTAGCATCAGCATTAAAATAATGTGATACTTTATGCCACGCGGGCAAGTGTTTTTCATCGATTAAATAAATGGTTTGATCATTGAATGCGAAAATAAGATCATCTGGTTTTGGATGATCCACAACATAATGGCTTTTATTAAGAGATTGCATATAGGATGCTCCGAATGGAACCGCAAAACAGTGTAACACATTCTTATCTTCTTGCAATTGATCAAGGTACCAGCAGTTCGCGAGCAATTGTTTTTAATGTAAAAGGTGAAAATTGTGGATCGCATCAAATTCCTATTCAACAATATTATCCGCATGATGGATGGGTTGAGCATGATCCTGCTGAAATTTGGAAAACAACTTTACTATGTTGTAAAAATGCAATTAAAAACGCAAAAATTTCTGCAAAAAATATTGCAGCGATTGGCATTACCAATCAGCGCGAAACCACTATTATTTGGGATAAAAAAACGGGCGAGCTAATTTACCCCGCAATCGTTTGGCAGGATCGTAGAACCGCTGATCTTTGTAAAAAATTATCTGACAATAAAAATAATGTAGAATATGTTTCTAATAAAACAGGATTATTAATTGATCCTTATTTTTCTGCAACAAAAATTAATTGGATTTTAGATCATGTTGTGGGTGCAAGAAAACGTGCTGAAAATGGAGAATTAGCATTTGGCACAATTGATACATTTTTATTGTGGAAATTAACGGGCGGAAAAAGTTTTTTAACAGATGCAACGAATGCGTCGCGCACATTATTATTTAATATTCACACTCAAAATTGGGATGATGAATTACTATCGCTTTTTAATATACCCAAAAAATTATTGCCCGACGTAAAAGATTGCAGTGCGCATTTTGGCACAACAGAAAAATCATTATTTAATGTTGAAATTCCCATCACAGGAATTGCAGGTGATCAACAAGCCGCAACAATTGGTCAAGCTTGTTTTCAAGAAGGCATGATTAAAAGCACATATGGCACAGGATGTTTTATTGTATTAAACACTGGAAAAACAGTGGTAAAATCACGTCACGGATTATTATCCACAATTGCTTATCGTTTAAATAATAAAGTAACCTACGCATTAGAAGGTTCTATTTTTTCAGCGGGTGTTGCTGTTAAATGGCTGCATGAAAATTTAAAATTAATTTCATCGCCAGAGACTTGCGAAAAATATTGCAACGAAATTGAAAATACTAATGGTGTTTATTTTGTGCCTGCATTTACAGGATTGGGCGCACCCTATTGGAATCCTAATGCACGCGCTGCGATTTTTGGAATCACACGCGATACTCATATTTGTCATATTGTGCGTGCTGCACTCGAATCAGTTTGTTATCAAACCACCGATTTAATTCACGCAATTTCCGATGATTATAAAAAACCATTACAGATGTTGAAAGTTGATGGTGGCATGTCAAAAAATAATTGGTTACTACAATTTTTATCAAACATGCTGAATTTACCGGTCGAACGTCCAAAATGTATTGAAACAACTGCATTAGGTGCAGCATTTCTAGCGGGATTAGGAATTGGACTATATAAAAATCTGCAAGATGTTGCGCAATTTAATTCGCAAGAAAAAATATTTTCTCCACAATTTTCAAATCAGGATAGAGAAAAATTTTATGCTGGGTGGAAAGAGGCAGTTCAACGAGTGATAATTCGTTAATAATTGTTTTGTCAGCTTATAAGCGACATATCAATATGAAAGTTTCATTACACCAAAATTTCAATCCCTTTGTCATGCACTAAATTAAGTAATTTTAATGATGTTCCGCGTGGATGTTTCTCACCGATCTCCCATTGTTTTACCGTTGAAGTTGTTATATTCAAATAAGCGGCGAAAACAGCCTGACTTATTTTTTCCTTTAAGCGAATTTGTTTGATTTCAGCAGGCGTTAACACTTTTACTTTTGGCAAACACATCACATCAAATTCACGCATCGTTGTCGCATCAATAATGCCGGCATCATAAAGACCGTTCGCCATTTCGTGCACCGCTTCGAGCGGTTTTAAATATTTAAATGATTTTTCTTTTTTATTGATTTTTTTTGCAATCTTCTTTTTGGCTATTTTTCTATTCATGGCTTTTCACCTCGATCAACTCACCCATTTTAATTAAACGATCAATTTCCATATTGTTTAAATTTAAATAATATTTTGCTGCTTTTTTAAAAGCATTGAGCTCATCATGATCAATGTTGTCACGCTCATTTTTGGGATACCCGTATAAACAAAAAACATTATTGGAAATCTGAAAAGCTATAATCGTTCTTACACTGTCTCTTTTTCCACGATTCCCAATTCCAATTCGCTTTTTGTAAATACTTCCGCCTAAGTTGCCATCATGCAGACCATTTTGCAGCTCAAACACAGCTTTACAAATTTTATCTTTACTTAACCTGTCATGTTGCGCCCATCTAGAAAAATAACGAGTCGCCAATATTCGCATAAAACTCCCTGTCATCACTTATAATTATATCACTTAGTATACCAATTTCAACTCTCGAAATTTACGTTCACTTATAAAATCCACTATTTTGAATATAGTAACAGTTTTCAAAAAAACTGTCATCAAAATTTAATCGCTTTGATTGCATTTTTTGTAATATTTGCTAATTCTTCAATAACATTTATTTTGGTATGTAAGATAAAGTCGCAGCGAAACACTTCTTTTCTAAAGCAATCGGATATGCAGAAAAACCAGAGATCGTGCGATTGATAAAAGTGGTTCCAACAATGCAGCACTAAAATCAATTAACAAAAATTTAAACAAAAAGAATAAAATTGCAATTCGACAGATAAAATATTTAAATAGTATCGTTGAACAAGATTATCGGTTTATTAAAAAAATAACGAAATCAATGATGGGTTTTAAATCTTTCTACTCTGCAAGCGCAACATTCATCGGAATTGAATTGCATCACATGTTACAAAAAGGTCAGCATCAGAACAGTAACAATATAAATATTTTTGAACAATTTTATTCATTAGCAGCATAATTGTGTCCACTGAAACTCATCTACGGTTTTTAATGGATGAATAAAAAATTTGCGACAAAACCGAATTATTTTATATCAAGCTGATGCATCAAGGATATTGGATATCAGAAAATTATTTAACAATACTCGCATCACCCGATGAAACCGCAATCGTTTTACCATCATCTGTTTTTATTAATAAAAACCCATGATCATTAATACCTTTTGCAACACCGCCTATTTTTGTTTTTGTATTTTTAACCGTAATCTTTTTATTATACAAACAATCCACTGCATTCCATTCATTTTGAAAATAAGTTAATCCATGTTGATTAAATTGTTCGAGATAATGTATTAAATTATTAGTAAGTGATGTACAAATTAAATTACGATCAAAATTATTATTGGTAATGCTGCGCAATGAGGTCCATGCTTGCGATATTTCTTGTGTTTTATCGGTAATCATATTGACATTCATTCCAATACCGATAATCACAGAACAGCCGCCATTCGTTTCAGCTTGCGTTTCAATTAGAATGCCCGATAATTTTTTGTCATCATAAAAAATATCGTTCGGCCATTTTACTGTTAATTTTTTGGGTAAGTAAGATTGTAATGTTTTTACAACGGCTAAACTCACCACTAAACTTAAGCCCGCAAGCTCACTGATATCTTGATGAAATGTATACAACAGCGAAAAATAAATATTTAAACCAAATGGTGAGTGCCAATGTCGATTCAGTCTGCCTTTGCCTTGCGTTTGTTGTTCCGCCAAACAAATTTTTATTTTTTTATCGTTTAAAAATGATTTTAAATATTCATTAGTTGAATCTAAAGTTTCAAAAATATCAATCTCGATATTTTTATTTTTAATTTCTTTTTTAATTATTTTTTTATCAAGTAATATTAATGGCTGCATAAATGCATACCCTTTACCTTTTATCGAATCCACTTCAATGCCATACAATTCTAATTTTTGAATCGCTTTCCACACAGCGCTTCGCGTAATATTTAATTTTTCGCCGATGCCGGTTCCATCGTGATATTTACAATCATTTAATATAGAAATTAAATTGGTAAAAACTGAGTTGGAGGTTTTCATTTTTATTTTGCTGCTTCTGTTTGTTGTCACGATTGTATATGTAAATTTGTTTTATTTAAAGTTTCCTAAATGTTGTTGCATTTCTTTAAGTAATTTGTTATTTTGAATAACGTTACATATTTCAAATATGATATACAGGAAAATTTTACCGTTAAGTTGGGAAATAATTTAAATATTATGTGGAAAAATATACCTCATTGAGGTATAATTCAAAGAGGTACATATAAAATGAGAATATTTAAAACTCGTTCATTTGCAAAGTGGACTAAAAAATCGGGTATCAAGGATCAGAATTTACGCGATATTATTATTGATATGGAAAATGGACAAGTTGAGGCAAGTTTGGGTGGTCGTTTATTTAAGCAGCGAATCGCTTTGGGCGGAAAAGGTAAACGTGGCGGAGCAAGATTGATTGTGGCATTTATTGCAGACGATAAATCATTTTTTATTTACGGATTTTCAAAAAATGAAATTGAAAATATTACTACAAAGGAATTAGATGCATTAAAAGCACTATCAAAACAGTTGTTTTTGTATTCTGAAATTGAGATAAAAAATGCGATTAAAAAAGGTGAATTATATGAAGTTACATAAAATATCGAAGAAAAAACCAAATAAAATATTAGAGACTGTTCATGATTCAGCGGTTGGTTTGCACAGAGCGGGACTTATTGATGCAAAAACAATGGCAGAATTTGATGCGTTATGTTTGCCGCCGGTGAAGCAGTACACCGCACCGCAAATTAAAAAATTACGCAAACGTTTTAATATTAGTCAGCCTGTTTTAGCAGCTTATTTAAACACGAGTCCCAATACAGTGAAACAGTGGGAACAGGGTGTGCGAAAACCAAATTCTATCGCAATGAAATTATTAGATTTAATAGATCATTTGGGGTTGCAGATTTTGGTATACGAATCTTGATTAACATTTTCATTGCGTTCTCGCATAGAATTTGCTATTTTGAATAATGTAACAAAATTCAAACGAGGTTTTTATGAAACATGGTGGTAAAAGACGTGGCGCAGGGCGTCCAATTGGAACTGGAAAATATCAAGATACAACAAAAGTGATGCGTATTCCAGTTGGGATGATTGATCAAGTGGTGTCTTATCTTGAAACAAAGGGATTTCAGTTACCTTTGTTTAGCAATAAAGTGGCTGCTGGATTTCCGTCGCCTGCGGATGATCATATTGAAGTGCAATTAGATTTAAATACACATTTAATTAAAAATCCGACGAGCACTTTTTTAGTGCGCGTTTCAGGTGAATCAATGAAAGACATTGGTATTTTTCCAAATGATATTTTAATTGTGGATCGCAGTATTGATCCTGTTGATGGAAAAATTGTAATTGCGGCAATTGATGGTGAATTAACCGTGAAGCGATTAAAGAAAGAAAAAGATGCTGTGTATCTAATGCCTGAAAATCCAGCATTTAAACCGATTGCAATTAAAGAAATGCAAGATTTAAATATTTGGGGCGTGGTGACCAATGTTATCCACTCGTTTTAATCAAACTTGTTTTGCACTCGTCGATTGCAATAATTTTTTCGTTTCGTGTGAGCGTATTTTTAATCCACGATTAATCAACAAGCCAACGATTGTTTTGTCAAGCAATGATGGTTGTGTAGTTGCGCGCTCGAATGAAGCAAAATTACTTGGCATTAAAATGGGACAACCTTATTTTCAGATTGAAAAATTATGCCGACAAAATCACGTTCATATTTTTTCATCTAATTTTGAATTATATGGTGATATTTCAAAACGTGTGATGACAACATTATTTGATTTTTGTTTGGATAGCGAAATTTATTCTATTGATGAAGCATTTTTACGATTAGATAAAATGTCAATTAATGTAGTAGAGTATGCAAAAAAAATAAAAGAAACTATTTGGAAAAATATCGGCATTCCTGTTTCAATTGGTATTGCGCCTACCAAAACATTAGCGAAAATGGCGAGCCATCTTGCAAAACAAAATTTGACATCGGGTATTTATGATTTACGATCAGAAAATGCTCGAGAAATTATTTTACAGACATTTCCAGTTGAAGAAATTTGGGGAATTGGAAAACAAACTGCAACGCAATTACATTATTCTAAAATTCATATGACATCACAATTATGCGCAACTCCATCAACCTATTTAAAGAAAAGATTTGGTGTGATGATGATGCGTATTATAAATGAATTAAATGGCATTTCCTGTTTATCATTAGAGGAAGTGCATTCTGTAAAAAATATTATGTGTTCGCGATCATTTGGAAAACCGGTGACCACATTATCTGATTTATTAGAAGCGGTGAGTACTTATTGTGCGAATGCTTGCAAAAAAGCACGACTACAAAAAATAAAAGCACAAGGGATCTGTGTTTATTTGCGCACCAGTTTATTTAATAAAACAAAACCATTTTATAGTGCGAGTGATCAGAAAATATTATTATTGCCAAGTAATGATACTGTTTTAATTACAACAATCGCACACGATTTACTAAAAAAATTATTTAAATCAAATTATGATTATCAAAAAGTCGGTGTGATTTTATTAAATTTAATAGATGAAAATATCAAACAAAATGATTTATTTGAAAATAAAAATAATGATGATAATAAAATATTGATGAATTTATTGGATGTTATGAATGAGCAATGGGGCAAAAAATCTTTATTCCTTGCGGCAGAAGGAACACAGAAATTGTGGTCGGTAAAATCAGCGCGTCGCAGTCCGCGATATACTACACAATGGAATGAATTATTACTGGTTTTATAAAAATAGGAGTTGTATATAAAAAATATTAAACGAGCGAGCGCAAAGATTTTAAAAATAGATTAAATTTTTTCAGCGATTTTTCCAAATCGTCTATCACGTTTTTGAAAAGTTGCAATGGCGGTATTGAGAATTTGCTCATCAAAATCAGGCCAGCATGCATTCGTAAAAAAAAGTTCAGTGTAAGCTAATTGCCACAACATAAAATTACTAATGCGCTGTTCACCGCTGGTGCGAATTAATAAATCAGGTTCTGGTAAATCATGTAAACATAAAAACGGTGCAAAATCTTGTTCGGTTGTAGTTGCAATATTAATTTTTTGATCAATTATGTGTTGAGCAAATCGTTGTGTTGCCTGCAAAATATCCCAGCGCCCACTGTAATTGATCGCAATTACTAAGTTGAGCCCATTATTGTCTTTCGTTACAGTCTCCGCTCGTCGCATTTCTAATTGTGCGCCGTGGTTAAAAACAGATAGATCTCCGACAATGCGAATTCGAACACGATTACGATGCATATCATCTAAATTTTTTAATAACGAATCAGATAATAATGCTGTTAAAAACTGAACTTCTAACTTTGGACGCGCTTGAAAATTTTCAACACTCAGCGCAAACAGTGATAATACTTCAATATTATTTTCCACACAAAAATCGATTACCATTCGAACAGATTTAACACCAGATCGATGCCCAGCAATGCGCGGCATCAAACGTTGTTTTGCCCAACGTCCATTACCATCCATGACAATAGCAATATGTTTTGGATTATTATTTGATTTTGTCATAGTGATCGCTTTGTTCCATCATGCGAAAAATTGCGTTGAATGGCTTTGTTAATCTCGCCTATATTTCCATAACTTTTTTTCTTTAGCAACACAAATGAAATACATGCGTAAAAAGAATAATTGTAATACAATCACGAATGTTTTCGATGACAGGATTACATCATGATCAAGAAAATTAAAAAAAGTATTTATTTTTTGATTTGCTCACTTTGTTTTTTGCCCAGTTTTACGTTTGCGAAACAACCTAATATTTATCCTGGCATCAGTTATGAACAATGGAAAATGCCAAATGGTATTAAACCAATGGGTGTGTTGGGTGTGCGCGGATTGGCAGATTTTAATAATTGGTTTTACGGTGGCGTGGGATTATATAGTTCTGTTGCAGGTGAAAAGGGCGGATATTTTGCACTAGCTTTGGAAGGTGGTGTGCAACATCATTTGTTTTCGCAATTTAAATGGGATGTGGGTGCGCGTGTTGGCGGCGGTGGTGGACATTCTGTTCCAGTCGGCGGTGGATTATTTTATGAGCCTTACGCAGGCTTGCAATATGATTTTGGAAAATTATATGCGGAAATTTATTACAGCTATATTGATTTTGTAGATGGTCAAATTTCCAGTGATCAATTTGGATTGATGATGGGTTGCGCATTTAATGCTATTTCATTTTCAGCGGGAAATCATGATTCACAAAATTATATCGCCGCACTTTCAAAAATATATTTTTTCAATAATGGTGTTTTAAATCTTGCAAATCAAGCGATGAATGCACATATGGAAATGTTGGGTGCAGAATTCGGACATTTTATTTCGAAACGATTTTTTTTATTTTTTAATTTTTCTGGCGCATTTCATGGAAATGAAAATGGATATGCAGATGAATTATTGGGAATCGGATATCAATTTCCATTATTCCATTCCCCTTATTTTAGCGGTTCAATTAAAATGGCAGCTGGATCAGGTGGTGGTGGAAATGTAAATACAGGTGGTGGATTTTTATATAATCCATTATTGGGTTTGGAATATCGTTTGCATTCAATTGGTGTAGAAATTGATGGTGGATATCTTGATGCGCCGCAAGGTGATTTTGCTGCGAAGCAAGCGAGTGTATTATTAAAATATTATTTTTCAAATCATAATGCGTTGCATTCCGATCAACATGCATGGCGAATTCGTATTTTAAATCAAACTTATTTTGAGCCGCGTTCAAGTGATGGCACCATTAATCCTACTATGCAATTACTCGATATCGATTTTGATTATTATCTGCTGCATTATTTATATGTAACAGGACAAGTGGCATTCGCATATAAAGGTCAAAATACAGGTGGATATACTTCAGGTATGTTCGGCCTTGGCGCGATTACACAACCAATTTTAAAAACACCCATTCAATTATTTTCTGAAATTTTGGGTGGAACAGGGGGAGGCGGGGGATTAAGTATCGGTGGTGGCGCATTAGTTGAACCGATTGTTGGTTTGCAATATCAAATAAATTCCGTGTTTGCATTACAAGCATCAACAGGATATTTAATGGCAGTGAGCGGTGGATTTCATTCTCAAACATTAGAGATTGGTATTAATTATCGATTAACGGATTAATAATATGGATAATATAATTTGTTTTGTTGGATTGGGTTATATTGGTTTGCCTTCGGCAGCGTTATTAGCGTCACGCGGTCATCGTGTAATTGGATGTGATATTCAACAACGTGTTGTTAATACCATTAACGCAGGAAAAGTGCATTTACATGAGCCAGGATTAGAAAAAATAGTGCATGATGCAGTAATAAGTGGAAAATTATCCGCACAATTATCTATTCCAACAGCAGATATTTATATTGTTACTGTTCCAACACCAGTCACTGAAAAAAATGAACCTGATATTTCTTACGTAAAAATAGCTATAGAATCCATTGCGTCACAATTACAAAAAAACAATTTAGTCATTATTGAATCTACATCGCCTGTTGGCACAACAGAACTAGCAAAAAAATGGATTTTACAATTACGCCCCGAATTAAGTGATATTTATTTAGCATATTGTCCTGAGCGCGTAATGCCAGGACAAATTATTCGAGAATTAATTGAAAATGATCGTGTTGTTGGTGGCATTGATAGTGCTTCAACACAAAAAGCAATTGCATTTTATAAATTATTTGTAACAGGTGAATGCATTGCAACGACTGCAAAAACAGCTGAAATGACAAAGCTTACAGAAAATGCATTTCGAGACGTCAATATTGCTTTTGCAAATGAATTGTCGATGATTTGTGATGCAGAAAATATTAATGTATGGGAATTAATTGCACTCGCAAATCGTCATCCGCGCGTGAAAATTTTACAACCAGGTCCTGGTGTTGGTGGACATTGCATTGCAGTTGATCCTTGGTTTATTGTTGCATCCAATCCGAGCCAAGCAAAATTAATTCGCACTGCACGTGAAGTAAATGATTATAAAGCAAGATATGTGCTTCAAAATGTGCTAAAAATTGCAAGTACATTACAACAACCAACGATTGCTTGTTTAGGAATTTCATTTAAAAAAGATGTAGATGACTTACGCGAAAGTCCTGCATTAATGATCGTAAATCAATTAGCAGAAAAAACATCGGGGAAAATTTTAGTAGTGGAACCTCATATTGCAGAGCTGCCAAAATCTTTATCACCTTACAAAAATGTATTATTAACTTCATTAGATGAAGCGTTAAGTGCAGCTGATGTGGTTATTATATTGGTTGCGCATTCTGCATTTACCAAAGAAAAAATTATAACATTAACAAGCGGAAAATTAATCGACGCGGTTGGATTAATAGGAAAAGAATATGCTACAAGTTTTGCAATCGCTTAATTCTGGCGAAACTATTTTAGAAGATGTGCCGTGTCCTAAAAATATGGCCAGCACATTATTAATAGAAACAACAAAAACATTAGTTTCTGCTGGAACAGAAAGAATGTTGCTTGAATTTGGTAAAGCAAATTTGTTGGGAAAAATAAAACAGCAACCTGATAAAGTAAAAATGGTTTTTGAAAAAATAAAAACAGATGGATTATATGCAACATTAAATGCCGTTAGAGCAAAATTAGATAAACCGATTGCATTGGGATATTGTAATGTTGGTCACGTGATTGAAGTGGGTAAAAATATTGTTGGATTTTCTGTCGGTGATCGCGTGATCTCGAATGGCCATCACGCAGAAATTGTACGCGTTCCAAAAAATTGTTGCGCAAAAATTCCAGATACTGTAAGCGATGAAGAGGCTGCTTTTGTAGTTGTTTCTGCAATAAGCTTACAGGGTATTCGTTTATCGCAACCCACGTTGGGTGAGCGTTATGTTGTTTTTGGATTAGGGTTAATTGGTTTATTGACCGTGCAATTATTAAAAGCACACGGTTGTCGTGTATTGGGTGTTGATTTTGATAGTGAAAAATGTGCATTAGCAAAAGAATTTGGTGCAGAAATTTCACATCCTGATAATATTATTTTAGATGCTGAAATTTTTTCGCGTGGGAATGGAATTGATGCAGTTATTATTACAGCCGCTACAAACAGCGATACATTATTACATCAAGCAGCCACTATTTGTCGCAAACGCGCCCGCATTATTTTAATTGGCGTGATTGGAAATACATTTTCTCGCGCTGATTTTTATGAAAAAGAATTAAGTTTTCAAGTATCATGTTCTTATGGTCCAGGTCGATATGATGAAAATTATGAAAAGTTAGGATTAGATTATCCAATTGGATTCGTGCGTTGGACCGAGCAGCGAAATTTTGAAGCTGTGTTGGATATGATGTCGCAAAAATTATTAAATGTAAAACCACTTATTTCAAAACGAGTTAGCATTGATTATATTTTTGATGCGTATGCTGATTTAGAAAAAAATAAATCAGTTTTGGGAATTTTAATTGATTATTCTACTGAAAATTTTTCTGAAAAAATAAAAACATCGATAGTAATTGAAAATAAAAAAAGTAGTGATGCAGCATTAGAAAATATTTCAGCGGGATTTTTAGGTGCAGGTAATTACGCGGGAATGATATTGGCGCCAGCATTTCAAAAAGCAGGTGTATTATTACAGAGTGTTGTTTCAAGCGAAGGAATAAGTGCAAAACAACTGGCAAAAAAATGCGGATTTCAAAATGCATTAACAGATCAGAAAACTATTTTTGATGATGCAAAATTAAATGTTGTGGTGATTGCAACAAGACATAATGCACATGCCGAACAAGTTATTTGTGCGTTAGAAAATAATAAACATGTCTTTGTTGAAAAACCACTTGCAACTAATTTAAATGATCTTGAAAAAATAAAATCCGTTTATCAAAATAGCAAAAATAATTTATTGATGATTGGATTTAATCGTCGCTTTTCACCGCTGACACGAACTATTAAAACATTATTAAGCAGTGAAAAATCCTTAAAATCTTTTATTATGACTGTTAATGCGGGTTTTATTTCGAAAACACATTGGTCGCAAGATATTCACGTTGGTGGCGGACGTATTATTGGTGAGGCTTGTCATTTTATCGATTTATTACGATATTTATCTGGAAGTCCAATTAAAAATTGGCATGCTATTTGTTTAAAATCTGATTATGAAACACAGGATGACAACGCAACAATCACATTAAGTTTTGAAGATGGTTCATGCGGGACCATTCATTATTTATCTAATGGTAATAAAAAATTTTCAAAAGAAAAATTGGAAATTTTTTGTGATGGTAAAATTTTACAATTGGATAATTTTAAAAAATTAATTGGATTTGGATTTTCAAATTTTAAAAGAAAAAAACTATTTAAACAAAATAAAGGTCAAGTAGAATGTGTGCAAGCATTTGTTGGTGCTATAAAAAATGGACAATCATCACCTGTCCCATTTAACGAAATTATGGAAGTATCGCGCATCTCAATTGAAATTGCAGAGTATTTAAGAAGATGAAAAAGTTTTTATTGTATTTCCACACAATAAAATATTTAAAGTTAAAACAAATTTTTTTTAGATTATATTATTTTTTTTATAAACCATCAGTTTCTATTGATATTCAAAAAATTAATCTTAATAAAACAAAAAGCGTATCGCCATGTCATTTTATTTTAAAAGAAAAAATTTATTTCAAAAATAATGATGCTGAATTTTTAAATCACGCAGCAGACATTTCTAATAAAAATATATGGAATGATAAGACATTGGAAAAATTATGGTTGTATAATTTACATTATTTTGATGCATTAAATGCGGCGGATTTGGATCAGAAAAAAATTGCATACCAATTATTGAAACGATGCGTTGATGAAAACCCACCCTTTTTAGGAATTGGATGGGAAGCATTTCCTATTTCACTGCGAATTGTAAATATTATTAAATATGCACTTTCAGGAAATAATTTATCTGAGAAAATAATACATTTTCTATATTTACAAGCGCGATTTTTAAACAAAAAATGTGAGCATCATTTACTGGGAAACCATTTATTTGAAAATTATAAATCATTATGTATAGCAGGATTATTTTTTGATACAGACGAATCACAGAAATGGTTTCAAAAAGGTTTTCAAGGATTAAAAAAAGAAATAAAAGAGCAAATTCTTAACGATGGTGGACATTTTGAATTAAGTACAATGTACCATAATATTATTTTAGAAGATTTATTAGATTTGAATATCATTTTTAAATTTTACAAAAAAGAATTTATTTGGAGTGGTGAAGTTGAAAAAATGCTGCAATGGTTAAATGCAATGAAGAGATCAAATCATGAAATAAGCTATTTTAATGATGCTGCAAATGATATTGCAGCGACCCCAGAAAAAATTTTCTCGCAGGCACTTAATCTTGATTATAAAATATTACCAGAAGAAAATGGTATAAAACATTTTTCAGATTCAGGCTATATTGTCGTAAAAAACAGTCGATTTAAATTAATTGCTGACGTAGGAAATATTGGCTCTGATTATTTGCCAGGTCATGGGCATGCTGATGTTCTATCTTTTGAATTAATGATAGATGATATTCCAGTATTTGTTAATTTAGGTACATCTTGCTATGGAAATTCTGATCGAAGATTATTTGAGCGAGGCACTTCTGCACATAATACAGTCGTTATCAATGAAAAAAATTCATCAGAAATCTGGAGTGGATTTCGTGTTGGAAAAAGAGCAAGAATTAAAAATATAAATGTTGATGAAAAAAATAATTCTTATTTTATAAAAGCTTCTCATGATGGTTATTCCAGATTTCAAAAAAATTTATATCATGAGCGAGCATGGGAAATTTCAGAAAACAAAATTACAATATCAGATTATATTAATAGGTCAGTTGATAATGCTTATATCTATTTTCACTTACATCCTGATTGTAAAATCACTTTTGATTCAGAAAGAAAGATAAGAATTATGTTGAAAAATTATGATGAGATTCAATTTGAAATAGATAATAAATGCACCATTGTTGAAAATTTCTATGTGAGTACATTTGGGTTTTTGTATGGAACGAGATCATTAAAAATCAATATAAATCACCTTACTCATAAAAGACAAATTGCTACACTTCTCTTTTCTAATAAACTATGTCAGATTAATGAAAAATTAACATTACTAGCAGGCAACGTAACATGAAGGTCAAATTTGTATCGCACGCATCAGTTATAGTAACTACAAGTGATGCTGTGATATGGTCTGATCCTTGGCTATTTGGAAAAGCATTTAATGACTCATGGTCATTGTTTCCAGAAGCCTATTTTGATAATCAATGGTTTAATTCAATTGATTATATTTGGATTTCACATGAGCATCCAGATCATTTTCACATACCTACTTTAAAATCATTACCCGATTCTTTTAAAGAAAGCGTTACTATTTTATTCCAAAAAAATAATAGCGATAAATTGCCAATTGCATTGAAAAAAATGGGGTACAAAAATATTGTTCGCTTGCCACATAAACAATTTGTAAAAATAACTGCCAATACTATCGTGTGGAATTACCAAGTAGGGCAAATGGATTCCATTTTGGGTATATGTAACAACACTCAAACAGTGCTTAATTTAAATGATGCAGAAATAAATTCGTATGATACCAAGGTAATAAAGAAAAAATTGGGAAAAATTGATATCTTACTCAACCAATTTTCGATGGCTGGCTATAATGGTTATAGTGACTATCAGACTCATTTACCAAAAATGGCGCAATCGCTATTAAAAAAAGTTTACAATGCTCACATTGCACTGCAAGCAAACAAAACAATCCCATTTGCAAGCATGATTTATTTTTCTGCTGAGGATAATAAATATATAAATAAATATGCAAATCAACCGCTCTCCGTTTGTGAATATTTTAAAAATAAAAGTCGACCTAACGATGTGTTGGTAATGTATCCAGGTGATGAACACACGATCAATGAACAACATAATAATACATTAGCACTCACCAAATATCATGATAAATTTAATATGCAAACTACAATGAGTTATTCACAACCAGATATTGTAATGCTAGAAGAATTAAACAAAGCTTTTAACAGTTTGTATCTACGAATCCATAAGCGTTACTACAAATTTTTGATTAAATTATTTTTGAAACCAATGTATATTCGTGTCCCAGACTTGCAAATAACTTTTATTTTTGATTTAACTAAAAATCAATTTCAACAGGTAAAGAAAAATGATTTTGATTTAGTTGTTTATTCTCAGCCGCTTTATTTTGCTATGCAATTTGATTGGGGATTTCAAACATTAGGTGTTTCTGCGCGATGTAAAGTCATAAATAATTACGGAAATTATAGACGCCATCGAATTTTATTTGCACTTAATAATGCTGAAATATGGCTGAAATTTATTTTATTTTTCAATGTGCGCAATTTAAGATGGATATCGAAACGTTTTAATGGGCTGCTACGCCAAATTAAGCATCGTTATGTACGTCAACTAGATTAAGATGTCGTACTTGAAATAATTTTTGCTGCCAGTCTACGCATCAATTTTTCACGATTAAATTTTTCATAAAACGCATCTCTATTTTCGATTTTTATATTATTTTCTAATATGTAGTTGAGCTGTGTTATTGCTTCTTTTAGATTGCATGGTTGGAAAATATAACTGTTCGATACTTCGAAATTTAAAAAATCTGCAGCATAACCAGATACACCCGCTAAAATCGGCTTTCCTGTCATTGCATATTCAAATATTTTAGATGGTAATACTTTATTAAAGGCAGATAAATTATTTAAGTGTAAAAATAGAATATCAGCATCTTTATAATATTGAATTAATGTTTCTCGATCAACTGGCGAAAAAATTTTTACATTTTCTAAATCACGACATGACTTTTCTAATTCTTTTTGTTGACCACCACTGCCAATAATATAAAATTCACACTGCTTTTTAAAAGTATGTGCTAAAGCCGGAATTATTTTTTCAATTCCCTGACCTTGTCCAATATTACCCGCATATAACACTCGTTTAATAGCACGTTTTTTTTGTGTGTCTGATTGAATATCTCGAAAGCAAAGGTCAACACCATGTGAAATAGTAGTCACTTTGCATTCTTTATTGGGTTTAAAGTATGGGAGGAATCCATTTGAAACCAAATTAAGAGCATGTGCTTTTTTGATTGTATAAAACTCAATATAGTTAAAAAATGGAAGGCATAATTTCAACGGAAATTTCAAAATGGATTGCATCGTATCAGTAAAAATATCTCGTATATCTAAAAAAAGAGGTATTTTTTTCTTTGTAGCAATACGTGCACCTAAAAAAGCAGTAAAGAGTCGAGATGAAGTTGCATACACTACATCATATTTTTTATTTCGTGTTATTTTTAACGCTTTAAAAAAATAGTATGTAAATGCTTTGGCTTGATCAATGAAACCGCTTTGATGTGCTGGTATCTTAACGCGATAAATTGTTGCGCAACCTTTTGTTTCTGTCTCGTGTGCGCTTGCTTGAAAATTTGCATATCGATTAGGTAATGTAGTAATAATATCAATTTGAAGATTTTCTGCTTGCGCCATTGGTTCTAGTGATTCAATCAATGCTTTTGCGCGAAAAGAACCGGCGCATAAATCAGGTGGAAAATAAAAACTCAAAATCAGAATTTTTTTTGTCATCCAATCGTCTTCATGTTTTCATATAAAATAAAATTTTACCAGATGCTTTTATTAAAGTAAGTAATAAGTTTAAGTTGTTCTGATTAAAATATGAGAATAGCAGCTAATTAATTTATTGATCACAATTACTAAAAAATGAGTTACAATTCGGTCATACTTGGTATTAAAGATACATTATCTCTAGAAATCAAAAGGTAAATAATGATATTTGTCGTCGTCGCTTTTACATTGTTTGCTTTATCGTTATTCTTTACATTTTTAGTACGCCAATTTTCACTGAAAAAAAATATAGTGGATGTTCCAAATCAGCGTAGTTCGCACGCCTTACCAACGCCAAGAGGTGGTGGTTTAGTGTTTGTTTTTTTATTTTATACGGTCGTTTTTATACTATATTTTACCCATTTTATTCAGCTGAAAATATTTATGTCGCTATTGGGTGGTGTTCCAATTGCAGTTATTGGATATTGCGATGATGTGTTGAGTGTCAATGCATTATGGAGAGCTACCATTCATCTTTTATCGGCTATTTGGAGTATCGCGTGGTTGCATGGCGTTTCTTTTTTGAATTTTAACGGACATATTTTTTATGCGCCTGTTCTATGTTCTATTTTAGCGGTTTTTATTACTGTGTGGTTTGTAAATTTATATAATTTTATGGATGGAATTGATGGTTTAGCTGGCATGGAGGCTGTTTTTGTCAGTTTTGTCGCAGGATGTATTTTAATATCTCACGGTTTTTATGCCATTTCATTTATTTGTTTTGCCCTCACATTTTCTGTATTGGGGTTTTTATTTTTTAATTGGCCACCTGCAAAAATTTTTATGGGTGATGTCGGTAGTGGTTTTTTAGGATTTATTTTTGCTGATTTAATGTGGATTACAAATAACTATCATCAGTTATCATTTCCTTTTTGGTGGATTTTATTAAGTGTTTTTATTGGTGATGCAAGCTATACGTTAATTTATCGTATGATTCAGAAAAAAAATTGGAAGCAAGCGCATCGTGAGCATGCTTATCAGCGGTTAACGCAAGCAGGAGTTACACATAAACATATGACGTTAAGTATTTTTGTCATTAATCTACTTATTTGCTTGCCTGCGGTTGATATTTATTCCCATTTACACAATGATATTTTAATGATTCTTTATTTTGTTACAATAGCTAGTATTTTTTGGCTAGCATGGTTTTTTATTACACGACAATACAATATTGGTTAGAGTTGTTTGATGATAGATATTGTAAGGACGCAATATTAGATGATGGATCTTAAATTCCTACGTAAATATTCCGTTCCCATTGTTTTTACGCATGATATTTGTGCGGTGATACTCGCATGGTGGGTCGCTTTTTTCGTGAGATTTGATTTAAGTGCAGCTTCGTTAAGGGTGTTGGAGCATAGCTTAAAAGTACAAAGTCTTATTGTTGCCACGCACATTTTTTTCTATTGGTATTACAAAACTTATCGCCCATTGTGGCGATTTTTTTCTTCACCTGAGTTATTTCGTCTTACAAAAGCAATTTTTTTTGCATGGATAGTAAATATCGGCATTCTTTTTTTATTGCATGATTTAATTACTGTTCCTGTGAGTATTTGGTTTATTTATCCATTATGGTTAATTTTAATTTTGGGTTTAAGTCGATTTATCATTCGATATACTGGTGATAAACAAACAGCAACTGCAGCGTTAAAACGGATATTAATTATCGGTGCAGGAAAAGGGGCGGAGCTTTTCTTGCGTGAAATTACTCGTTGGCCAGAAAAGCAATATCAACCCATCGCCTGTTTAGATGATGATGTGACACTAAAAGGAAAAGAAATTCGAAGCGTGCCCATTGTTGGAAAAGTGGCGCAGCTTTCTGAAATAGTAAAAAATGAAAAAATTGAATTGGTCGTTATTGCAATTCCATCTATTAAAACGACAGCATTGAGAAAAATAGTTGAGATGTGTGAACAGATTAATGTTCAGGTTCGCGTACTCCCTTCTTTATCTGAATTTAAAGAAAATCAAGATGCTCATTTTCAGCCACGCGAAGTGTCTTTAGAAGATTTATTAGGACGAGATCCTGTGCAATTAGATTGGGATGGTATAAAAACATTTTTAGACAATCAAGTCGTTTTGGTGAGTGGCGGTGGTGGATCAATTGGTTCTGAATTATGCCATCAAATATTACAACTTAATCCAAAAAAATTAATTATTATTGATCACTCAGAATTTAATTTGTATCAAATAGAAAAAGAATTGCAAGATATTGGAGCAGATAATATTCATATTGAGTTGTTAACTATCACAGATAAAAGTGCTGTAAATTATGTGATGCAGAAACATAAACCTGATATTGTTTTTCATGCAGCTGCTTATAAACATGTTCCTATTTTAGAATTTCAGCCGTTCCAAGCGGTTAAAAATAATGTTTTTGGTACAAAAATACTAGCTGAATCTGCTATTGAAAATAACATAAAGAAATTTGTTTTAGTTTCAAGTGATAAAGCAGTTAACCCAACTAATATTATGGGCGCAACAAAGCGAATTGCTGAATTATTTTGTCAAAGCTGTAATGCAATTTCAAAAACACGTTTTATTGCTGTGCGTTTTGGCAATGTAATTGGCTCAACAGGTAGTGTTATTCCATTATTTAAGAAACAAATTGCAAGTGGTGGTCCTATTACTGTTACGCATCCTGATATAACGCGATATTTTATGACAATTAAAGAAGCAGCACAGTTAATATTGCAGGCAGGCGCGTTAGGTGAAGGTGGTGAGATTTTTGTGTTGGATATGGGCCAACCTATAAAAATTGTGGATTTAGCGAAACATTTAATTAAATTGTCTGGAAAAAATATTGATGATATTGGTATTGTTTTTACAGGATTAAGACCGGGTGAGAAGATGTATGAGGAATTGTTTTATGAGAAGGAAGCGTTGAGTGAGACGATACAGAAGAAGATTTTCAGGGTGAATGGAAAATTGCATTATAATGAAAATAATATGATAGATATATTTTTACAATTTGAAAAATGCTGTTTACACTATGATGAAAAACTATTAATTCAAATAATGTTAACAATCTTTGGTTCGGATGGAAATTTCCTAGAAAAAATAAAAATGGTTGAGACGGAATTAATGGGTTGATAAAAATAAAAATTATACTCAATATACAATTATTTTTAATCTTTATTAATGAAAAATGAAAATAAAATGCCAGCATTAAATACTTTATTGTTAGCCGCAGGAAAAAGTTTGCGTATTGCAAAGATTGCAAATGGATTGCCAAAACCACTTATGCCGATTGCTAATGAGGCAATTATTTTTAGAAACTTGCGATGGATTAATCGTTTTGCACAACCCAATCCAGTATGGATTAATTTACATTATAAACACAAATTAATGCAGCGCAAAATAGAAAATTTTTCTAAACAGATTTCAAATTTACAAATAAAATTTGTATATGAAAAAAATATTATGGGCACAGCCGGCGCATTAAAAAATATCTCAAATCAAACTTCAAAAGATTCCCACACCTTAGTCATTTATGCAGATAATTTATTTAATTTTGATTTAAATGATTTTATTGAAACACATTATAGAAAAAAGAATAAGGTCACAATTGCAGTATTTGATGATCGATTAAATACGCACACAGGAATTGCTGGGGGGAAGGCGCTTCTTGACAATCACTTATATATAACGGAATTTGTTGAAGGGAAAAATGGTATTCTTTCGCCATATGTAAATGCCGGTGTTTATTTATTAGCGCCAGAGATAATTGACCATATACCATCAGATCAATTTTGTGATTTTGGAAAAGACATTTTTCCAAAATTATTGCGTGAAAATGTACCATTAAATTCTTATATTATTGATGGTTATTGTTTGGGACTAGATACACCAGAATGTTTTGTAGTCGCAAATAAACTGATTGAGCAAAAAAAAATTGTGATATTGTGATTTTAAGAATACCCAGATGGTATTCTGAGTAGTTTGTGCATAATATGTTATATTCAGAATATATTTGGACTGTACAACATACAAATAAGTAAGATAATTTAACCGCGAAGAAATAAAGTAGAATTAAATAAATCCATAATATTCACCAATGAGCTGAAATGGTATGTGAGGTAGCCCTGTTTTAAATGTGTTGTTGATGATGCTGCCAAGATCAAACCATAAAGTACCTTGTTTTTTTGAGTACAATACACTATTCCATAATAAAAAATTTCCCGCATTCAATTTACGACCATTTTTGTTTACCCAGATTATCAGTGGAACGCATGATGCTCCTGATTGAGCAATTAATATACCCGCTACCTTTTCATTATGATGAGTTACAAATCCTACATTGGTTTTCTGATATTCGGTATTAGACTGCCATAATGCCCTCAATAATTTTACTGAGTGACCATAGAAATTTTTCTCGTTTCGAAATGTATTAAAACAAGCTATAAGCCACTGGAAATCAGAATCATAATCGCTAACCGTAAATATTAATTCCTTTTTTTCAGCAAAATTTAATTGATTGCGCCAATTTTGACGAAGGTTGCAACGTAACGTTTCTATAGATTGTGTTAAATCAATTAATCCAGATTCATATTGCATACCTTTGCGTTTGAAAAAGCCTAAATTTTCCAATACATTATTATTTTCTGATGAATTTTTGAGATTAGGTGCAATTGATAACACGCACAATTTTTTCAAACACCATTGTTTTTTAATAATGTAAAATATAGCTTGAATTTGTTCTAATGACGGAGTTGGAATAATCCACAAAGGACCATAACTAATTCTAGCAAATTTGAAAAATAAAATTTTTTTATACCATACTTGAATCAGAGCTATTGGCTTTTCATTTTCGCTGACGATAGCCCGAATTATTTTCCAGCGGTGGCTTTTCATTTTGGCATCGCCATAATGCCAAGATTGAGACAAATTTGGCTTTTCTACAGACGAAAAATATTGCAACCATTGTTGATATTCAATCTTAAAATTTATTTTGTATTTATTCGATTCCAAAATATCCCCGATATTTTATAGGACTTAATAATATTTGCTTATTAAAGCATAGTGAATTACTGTACGCTATGTGATTTATATGTCTATTTTTTGGGGTTTGGTATGTCACGGATAGGAAGAAAAAAAATTGCACTTTGTATATTGGCGCGCAATGAAATTGAATGTGTAAAAATTATTCAGCCTATAGTAGAAAAACAAGATAAAAACTCTTATGATGAAATTTATCTGATTGATGGCGGATCAACTGATGGCACTGTTGAATATTATAGACAAAGAGGAATTCCTGTTTTAACACAAAACGTGACAGGGAGAGGAAAAGCTTTCCAAGATGCAATCGAAAAAATTGATGCGGATGCTTATATTTTTTTTTCCCCAGATGGCAATGAAGATCCAAATGATTTAGCACGATTTCGTTTAGAGTTAGAAAAAGGGGCGGACCTCGTGATTGCGTCACGTATGATGAAAGGCGCAGTAAATGAAGAAGATCATTTGATCTTTAAATGGAGAAAATGGGTAAATAACGCATTTAATATACTTGCCAATATTTTCTTTAGACGAAGCGGATCATTTATAACGGATTCAATTAATGGTTACAGGGCGATTACGCGAGAAGCAGGTAAAAAACTACAGTTAAATGCTTATGATCATACAATTGAATATCAAATGACAATTCGTGCTTTTAAAAATAGCATGAATATTGTGGAATTTCCGACAATAGAAGGACAGCGTGTCGCTGGTGAATCCGGGTTGCCAAATTTTAAAACCGGATTGCAATTTATTTGGCGTTTTTTAAGTGAAATAAAATCAAGATTATTCGTGAGTCCATCGACACGAAAAGATCGATTAATTGCTATTTTTCTATCACTATACAAAAGAATAAATCGAGCTGGTTTATTAAATTTTGCTTGGGTGCAGTCTGCATTTATTTCAACATACTTTTTTTATAAAAAATATGTTGAAGATTGCAGCGCAAAACTTGTTAGAAATTACCCTGAGTTTTTTCAAAACGGCTATATTTTAGATATTGGTTCGAATATTGGATATACAGCTTGTATTTATGCACAAGCAATTACTTCGCCATACAAAGTACTCGCATTTGAACCTGAAATGCGAAATGTTAATATGCTAAAAAGGGTGGTGAAGCGCTATTGTTTTGCTGACAAAATAAATATTCATGCGACAGCGGTAGGTGACAAAACAGGAGGGTTAGAATTGTGGGAAAATGATGCTCATCACGGAGATCATCGCGTGTTGACAGATAAGTTTCGTGCCCAGATGAGTGATAATATTCAAGCACAAATGGTATCTGTCATTACCATAGATCATTTACTAAAAACAAAATATCAAATGATAACCCCGATCTCATTTATAAAAATTGATGTGCAGGGATACGAGCTGGCAGTGTGCCGAGGAATGGAAAAAACTTTGGAGCAAAACCCGGACTGTGTGGTATGGTTCGAGTATTGTCCCAGTATGATGAATGTATTAGGTTATAGAGCCGAAGACCTCGTTGAGTTTTTTTATACGAAAGAATATTTTTTCTACCGGCTAAATAAAGCTAACAGATTGGTACTTTTAGAACTGGGAACAGATCACAGAAATATTCTAAACTCATCTGAAGTCTATTGCGATATCCTGTGCTCTAAAAAAAACTTGAATTAAATTTTATTTTTGTGACACATGCTAATCCACATAATTAAAATGGGTGCGGTTAAAGTGATATAACCAAGCCCAATTCCTTGAATATTCCAGTGCTCGTTCATTAAGCAAAAAAGAGCGCCAACCGCTAATGGGGTAGTTAAACAAAGCCACAAAAAAAATAACCATGATCCCAAGGTATTTTTTACAGCTGCAATAGTTATTATTCCTGAAAGTACACAAGCAGATATTAATATGCTTAAGCCATAAGCATTGTTAAATGTATAACGCGCATAATGTATTACATACAAAGGTGTATAGTGATGTGGATTCCATAAATAAAATCCAATATGTATTGATAGCGTGATCAGCAAACCTGTTAATGCAAAATATATCCCTTGTTTTTTATTTCTTTTCCAAATAAAAAAACCAAGCAGTGGCGCTAAATAAAAAAAATTTAATCGTGCAGTAGCTAGTACTCCAATAAAAACAATAAAACTAATATCATACAACCAGTTTTTCCCCCAAAAATAAAAAAGCACTACCGCTATTAAGCCATATACTAGCCCAATAATAAGATAATCATTTGCTTCAGCTAAGAATTGCATGACAGCAGGGGATGAGAATAAACAAAGTAAATATAAATTTGTATTGAATGCACTACGCGTAATTATTTTGATAGCAAAAGCTGACGTAGTGATTAGCAATGGTATTAATAAACCATATGATCCACTATAAGTAAAAGGAAGTGCAAAAATGATGAGACCAGGACCTGCGCTTTCAGGATTCTTTAAATATGTTAAGTGCGAATATGGGAAGTAACCATGTACTAAATTATAACCTGTGAAAGTTAGCGCATCACGAGCATCAGTTCCGCGACCAATAGACTGTAAGACAAGCTCATGATGGTATAAAATTGCATTTATTATGAGAAGAAATAGCAATAATATTAATGTAGTAAAAGATGAGTCTAGTAATTTTTGAAAGTATAATGATTGTAACGATTTAGATAATAAAAAAAAATAGAAAATAACAAAAATAATCAAATAAGATGGTAAAAACCAATACATGCCAATATGAAGATATCTGATAATAGGTGCCAATGAAGGAAGTTGAAGACAGAATAGTAACAAAAAAATATAAATAATTTTATTTGACGAAAAAATATCGCTGTTTGAAAATGATGTTATCGTTAAAGCAGTTTTTCCCTGCATAGACAATTCCTTTTAGATGAACAACATAATGTTTTTCAGCGAGAGAGCATATAGCAATGAATAATTACATACAAGCATCTACAAAAAGAAGTGATGTCATTCAATTTCACCCCCCATTTTTATTTAAAAATCCCAATTCCACAAATAAGATGTTAAATCTTTTTTCCCACGTGTGATCTTGTAGTGCTCTTTTTTGTCCTCGTAGAGCAATTGCATCTCTTTCTATATCATGCTTGAGGTAATAACGAATTTTTTCTAATAAATCCGCAGTAGTTTTCCATGTGACTACTTCTTCACCATCAATAAATTCTTGCTCATATCCCGGTGCTTTCTCAACTAAATAAAAACCACCAGCCATTGGGACTTCAAAATCACGCAATTTCATTTGGCATTGACCCGGTTTATTGTGATGAAAATTTGCATATCGAGTAAAGCCAATATTAATTTTAGATTGATAAAATAGAGCTGATAATTCAGTTTGAGATAGCACGCCTTTAATTGCCTTTTGAGGAATAAAGGGAATGGGTTTTGTGTCATGTTTTAAACAAAAGCGATTTAGAAATGCTTTCCACAAACTGATCAACCCCTCTGCTTTAAATCGCGGCCAAGCATAATGAAACATATAATATAATGTTTCAGAAATATTTTTTACATAAACATTTGATTGATCAGAGTTCCAGTTTTTCCCAAAAATAAATAGCGGTATATCTGATTTTATTAATTCAGATAGTATCTGTTGTCTATAGGGATAAGCCATTCCTAAAAATGTAACATCATATTTTTTCTCTAATTGTGATGCAGTATAAATAAGATGTGATTGTTGTGCGGCCATTGGGAAGTAAAGAACTTTTTTCGCATATTTTTTTAAATGCCCCATATTATTCTGATGAGCGCATAATACAATGTCAAAATATTTTGCTGTACGAATTTGTCGAAACCAATGAGTTGGCATATCAACATTGTAATTTACCATCGGAATATTTAGCATTGATAATGCTTTTGCATATTTTGGTAACAAAAAATCGTCATAAACACAACAAAAAATCAAATTAAGATCTTGCTCTTTTTTTAGATTTTTTACCAAATTAAATAATGAGTTGTTCTTTTTTTTTCGTTCGTTGTGTCGACTTACTCCATAGAACTCACCTATGCAATCACCATAGTAGAAGCGAGTTACTATGTGTCCCATTGATTCAAGACTATTTGCAAGATGAATATCCATCCAAGTGTTTTTTTCTATTACTACTAAAATTTTCAGTGACACGTTACCCATTATGTTTTAAAAAAAATCCTATCAGCAAAGAGGGCGACTAAGCAGTAAAGCAAAAATTGTGTGTAGCAAAAATAAGGAGGGAGAGCAGGTTCAACGACTGCCACAAGTAGTGCGTTACAGAAAGTAATTACAACTGCTGATGCGACAAGCACTTGCGTCAAATTTAAATTATCATTTCTGTTTCTAAAAATCTTAAAAGCGGTAGAAAATAATAATAAACAAAAAAATAAAAACCACGGTACTCCACCCATTGAATCGATTACTTTCCAGCAATAAAAATAGAAATTCCTCTTCATTTCATAACAAGTTAATATTTTTGCAATAGATAGTGTAATTTTATTTTGTTTTGCGGCAGTTAGATCAGTAAAAGTATTATATACAATTGACTGTATCGATAAATAATTTTTATTATATTCTTCATAAGCATATTCGTAATGCTGCAACTTAAATGTTTTTAAGGCAGAAACAGTTTGGTTTAATTTTTGTTCCCTGATTTTATACAGCATTTTTTGAACGATTGCTTTTTGAGTTGCATTTTTAAAATAATCAATTGCATTTGTGTTTGCTAAAAAAAGAGGTTGAATAACAAACTGCACACCGGAAGTAGGCTCACCTTCAAAAACACCTTGCTTAAGATAATGATAACTTCTGTCAGCTAAAAAGGTTAATAAAATTGATCCTAACAATATTAAAACACAAATGCCCATGGATTTTATTGGTACTTTTCTCCATAAATACCACCCACACAATAATATAAAAACACCATAAAAATAATAAAATTGTAGCCTTGTTAATATCAAAAGCGCAACCCACAATGCTAAGTACACGATTCTTTTTATATTGAATTCCTGAACACACCGCATTAATAAAAAAAATGTAAATATAAAAAACGGAAATGATAGACCTTCTGATTCTATGTACCACATTTGAAAATGAAAGCAGATAGTGATTAAGACAAATAAAAATACAAAAAAAATTAAGAAATCAGATACCTTTAAATTTTTTATAAGCCAATATCTCGCATAGAGTAAAGATGAAAATGTTAAAATACTTTGTGCCCACATGACGAATTGAAATTGATATTTACCTGCCCAGTGAAAAAGCCAAATAAATAATGGATAAATAGGAGGTCTCACAATGCTAAATTGAACATATGAAGGTGTATCGTATCCGGTATTGGGTGTATGCGAACAGAGAAAAAAAATAACCACTAAAGCAAGAATGGTGTATGGAGTTTTATGCAGATATTTTTTTTTTAAAGAAGTGGCCATTTATTTTTTTAATGAGAATATTGCTGTTGCATGATCCCCGATTTTTATCTTCCTTGGCTACGCAAAAGAATGATGATAGCATTTTCATCGACATGATAACAAATTTCTTTTTTTAGCCTGTAGTAATTATATGCAGCTTATTTGAAAATAAGCATACTGAGGTTTCAACCTGAAAGATTTGTTCTTGTTTATAGCTGATACACATCTATCAATCAATACTCGATTAAGATTTTCTTATGAAGAAAAATACATATCGAAAAGACATTCAAGGAATGCGGGCTATAGCAGTCCTGCTAGTTATTTTTTTTCATCTTGGCATCACTTGTGTTTCTGGTGGACTCTTGGGCGTAGATATTTTTTTTGTTATATCTGGTTTTTTGATAACATCAATTATTAACAGAGATATTATAAATGGTAATTTTCAATTCCGTATCTTCTATCTTCGTCGGATGCGCAGAATTCTCCCGGCTTTGTTAACGGTGCTTTTTTTTACGACCCTAGTTGCCGTTATTATTTTACTTCCGCAAGACCTTGCGCATTATAGCTCATCGCTTCTTGCCTCCTTGACATCTGTTGCTAATATTTACTTCTGGAGAATAGTGCCTACTGGTTATTTTCAAGATAATACCCACTACGTCCCGTTGATTCATATATGGTCTTTAGGAGTAGAGGAACAGTTTTATATATTTTGGCCGCTTCTGCTTTTTTATGGAATAAAATTTCTTTCAAGGAAAACATTTTGTATTGTATTGGGTCTTATTACTGTAATTTCTGCCTTAAGTTCAGTCTGTCTATGGATCTATGGCCACACTAGTGTCGCATTTTATTCACCAACCTCCAGAGCATTTGAACTGTTGTTTGGTTGTATGTTTGCGTTGTATGGTTTGAAAATCCCTCGCTTGACTAACGTTTGGAATCAATGGTGTTCATTATTTGGCTTATCGGTGATTATTTTTACTACGTGCTTTACCAACCCTAATAGTGCATTATCAGGTTGTTGGGAAGTGATAACTTGTTTTGGGACGCTGCTGCTTATTTATTCTGGAACACATCATGAAACAATAGTAAGTAGCTTATTGAGTTCTCGTGTATTTTATTTTATTGGGTTGATCTCTTATTCTCTCTATCTTTGGCACTGGCCTATTCTTGCTTATACGCATGATCTAAATATTCAAATGACTGCTCAAATTAAACTGCTAATCTTTCTTGTATCTATTTTGCTAGCATTTCTTTCATGGAAGTTTATTGAGAACCCATTTAGAAAAACTAAAAAATTTAGCTTCAGTAAAACTTTCATTTATCTTTTGGTTATACCGATTCTTTGTGCGATTACTTTTATGTTTTTTGTGCGAGTGACACATGGCTACGAACGTCGATTTAGCAATAAAATAGATAAAATTTATAATTTATCTATTACTCCAGGGTACAGTGTGTTGGGGGATTGTTTTGGTGGAGATCCAGAAAAACCAACACCAGAAAAAGATTGTTTTATTGGCGACAAGACAAAAAGCCGAACAAAAGTATTGCTTGTTGGAGATTCCCACGCGGCTGCAGACATTAATATGATTAGTGATATGTTAAAGCGAGCAAAATTAAAGGGGTATGTAGTTACTCTTGGTGCCGCTGCTTATTTACCAGGAGTTTCATCTCCATCGTATGAAACAAAGGCGATGCGTGCTCGCAATTCTGCTATAACAAATATCATAAAAAAACATGATTTTAAATATGTTGTGATGGGCGGAATATGGGCTGCTTATAATAATGACTTAGTGAATGTTAAGTTATGTAAAAGTGAAGACTATTCTTTACTCAGAAAAGGATTAATAACCGCATTAAGTATTATTACTAGCCAATCAGCAATTCCTGTGATTATTTTGGACACACCCCCCCCCCTTATATTTAAATCCAAAATGCCCAATTATTTCCGAAGCATTTAATCTTAATTTGACCTGTAAAATAAAAGTATCTTTAGTGCATAAAATACAAGATCCTTCAAGAAAAATGATTATAGGCTTAAAACGAAAATTTCCTACCCTTATCCTTATTGATTCCAGCAAAGTAATGTGTGACAACAAAACTTGTTTTTCAGAAATTAAAAAGATACCAATATATTTTGATAATATGCGTAATGTAGGGGTACAAAACAATGGCCACTTAACGGCGGCAGCTTCAACTAAAATAGCGCACCTATATTTAAAAAAATACCCAAATCCATTTTAAAATTTTATTTTTCATAGTAAATTAAGTTATTATCAGTTTGACTTATTGCTTTAGTTGAAAAAATTAAGAAAGTACCATCTTATTTTCTGATAATAATTATTAAATTACTAATAAATCCAAAAGTAATTAATTTTTTTATGATAACATTTTTTATATATAAACTTTCGCATATCTTTTGAATTGCCTTTGTTTCTAGAAGATTTAAATTTTCTTCTAAAGCAAAAAATTGCAATCCTATTTTTTTTAAAATACTTCTGTGCCATTTTTTTGGCAGCCAATGAATAAATGGAATAAAAGTGTGAGGATCAATTGGAAACCACCGATTCGGTGTTGTTATAAACACGCCTTTTTTACAAACTCTAAAACATTCTTTAATCATTTTTGCTTGTTCGTCTAATGATCCAACATGCTCAATGACAGCAGATGAAAAAACAACATCGATACTATTATCTTTAAACGGAAGTTGCTTTGCATTGCCCGATTGAAATTTTAAACCTGGATAAATTGCCTCTAAAAAAGAACCATCTTGATTTGATAGTGCTATAATTTTTTTCTTATCCGGAAAATTTTCCTCAAAAAAATTAGCTGAAATAGCATTCTTTTCAGCAGTAACACCAACATCAAGAATACTTTCATAACCATGTTCAGGAAATTCGTTGGAAAAAATCTTATACATTTCAAGACGTTTTTCTAAAATAAAATTATCAATATAACCACCTGAGTTTTGTAGGGCATAATTTTTTTGTGACATGAATTATCCCGCCTTACTATCCATAATCTGCTTCAACAAATCAGCCAACAACCCAAAACACAAAACCATTAAACCGCACAACGCTGTTCCAACACCAAATACAAATAATGTTTTTAAGTGAGTAATTAACGCAATCACAAAAAACCAAAAGGATAGAAATAAACAAAAACCAGTAAATAATAAGAAAATTTTAATGGGATTGTAGTAATTAATCGCCTGCAAAATATATTGCATCGTGCGCAATGAATCTTTCAATAATTTTACTTTAGTTTTTCCATTTCGTTCATGATAAGGAATCTCAACATATTTAACAAAAAAACCCGACATCATAAAACCCAATGTCATTGAAGTTGTAAAACTAAATGTATTACATAATCGAGATAACATCGGTGTAATTTTAGTTTTGCTAAATATTCTTAATCCAGAATTAATATCAGGAATTTTACGCTCCGCTGCAAATTCAACAATACCTCGTAAAATACGACGTAAGGGTGCCTTTACTATTGATTCTTGATAATGTTTTCCAGTGCGTGCACCTACAACCATATCAAATCCCTTTTGATATTCCTCAAGTAGTTTAGGTGTTTGGTCAAAAGGGTAAGTACAATCGGCATCGGTAATCACAATCGTGTCATATTGCGCTGCTTTAATCCCATCTTTTAAAGATTTTCCATAACCAATATTGTGCGGATGATTAATAATCATCGCGTTTGTTTGTTTTAATTTTTCAGCTGTGTTATCGGTTGAACCATCATTCACAATAATAATTTCATACGTATTTATTTTTGCATTTTTACAAACAATATTAATTTCATTAACAGTTTCAACAATTGCGTTTTCTTCATTGTAAGCAGGAACTATGATAGAAATAGCTTGATTAAACATGACGTCCTTGCAGCCACAAACCTAAACACAATAAATTAAATAAACGGTAGCCATTGTCGCACACGCTATTCTGATGCTCAAGCCATAGTTTTTCAATTGCCATTTTATCAAAAAAATTTGTTAAATTTCGGCTTGTGGTAATATCGTACGCCATAGAAAATAAATCATTTTTTAGCCAATGTGAAACTGGACTATTAAAACCTTTTTTAGATTGCTGTAAAACAAAAGCAGGCAATGTTTTATTCTGACTATTTTTTAAAATTTTTTTATTTAGTTTATAAGAAACGGGCAAACTCGCTGCAAATTCTACTAAACGATGATCTAAAAATGGCGCTCTGACTTCCAAAGAATGTGCCATGCTAGCCTGATCTACTTTTACTAAAATATCATCAGTCAGCCATGTTTTCATATCGACATACATAGCTTGATCAAGATAATGACAGTCAGAAACATTATTAAACCAATCCAAATTACTGTTATTGAAATTATTTAGATGAAACTCACTTTTAAATAATTTATTTTTTTGTTGCGCATTAAAAATCTCACGCCAACTTAAATGTGCTTGTTGCGCAGTCAAAAAAGATCCACGCAAAAATTGTTTTGCTTTATAGTCAAGGCTAATTTTATTAAATGAAGTGGGTAAATAATTTATCAAGCTCATTAATAATTTTTTTGCAGTAGTTGGTAAATATTTAAATATTTGATGATACCGATCTGCTTGATAAGTAATATATCCGCCGAATAATTCATCACCTCCATCACCTGACAAACTCACCTTTACAAATTCCTTAGAAAATTTTGACAAAAGATAAGTTGGAATCATTGATGTATCTGCAAATGGTTCGTCAAATGCACATACAATTTTTGATAATTGATTAGATATATTTGGAAATAAAATTTCTGCATGATGTTTTACAGATAAATAATCGGCAACTTTTTGGCTATTTTCTAATTCACTGTATGTTTTTTCTTTAAATCCAATACTAAATGTGTTCACTTGATTCGCATTATTATGTGACATATTCGCAACAATAGATGATGAATCAATTCCGCCAGATAAAAATGCGCCCAATGGAACATCAGCTATTGATTGCTCTGCAACAGAATTTTTTAATAAAGAATTTAATTGATCCTGTGCGTCTGGCGCGCTAATTATTTTTTTATTTTTAAAATAATTTTCTAATATCCAATATTGTGAAATTTTATATTCATGCGTATTTAAATTATAAAATAAATAAGATGCAGGAGGTAGTTTGTAAATGCCTTCAAAAATGCAATCATTAGTTGATGTATAATTAAAACTAATGTAATGATTTAACGCTGTCATGGATAATTTCTTTTCAATAAAAGGGTATCGTGTTAATCCTTTTAATTCAGAAGCAAAAACTAAACCATTTTTAAAATTTTTATTAATCGGCGCATAAAATAAGGGCTTTTCACCCATGCGATCACGTACTAAAAATAGATGTTTAAGATGATTATCCCAAACTGCAAATGCAAACATACCGACTAATTTTTCAATCGCATTGATCCCCCATTCTGCCCATGCTTCAATTAATACTTCACTGTCAGATTCTGTTCGAAAAAAATGTCCTGACTGTATTAATTCTTTTTTTATTAAAAGATAATTATAAATTTCACCATTAAATGTTAAACAATAACGATGTGATGCATCCCACATTGGTTGTGTTGCGCGTTCATTTAAATCAATAATTGAAAGACGATTATGTCCAAAGCATCCGGCATGATTAAAAGTTTCTTGCGCTGTTGCGTCAGGTCCGCGGTGATGCATTGCGGATAATATTGGATTTAAAAATCGTGATTGATTATATTCAAAGATATTGCTAATAATGCCGGTTATTGCGCACATTTTCTCGCCATGTATTTACTCTAATGAAAAATATAGTTTTTTGCATTAAAAAAAAATCGAGGTAATTTTGTATTGTTAAAGAGTAGAAACCACAATATTCTTCTGCTTATATTGAGCAGTTTTTTATTTTCACTAAAAATTTTTTTTCTTCTTTTTAACGAAAGTGTTGGGTTAATACACATATAAAAACAAAGTTTCTTGGTGATAATGGCAATTTCTTTATCATATTGATATGCAGTATGTAAATTAATATCTTTAAGTGATTGTAACATCCCAACAAAATAATCATTAACCAAGTTTTCTTCTTTTGTCATTCTTCCTGACCATGACCCAAGAGAAAAAGCTCTGTATACAGCCATGACTCTGCTGATGTAAATGGCGCCTCCTCTAAGTGAGGCAAGTATTTGTAAAAAATAATCAGTACAAGGTGCATCAAATAACCACTGTGGTATAGATTTAAATATATTGCTTTTAAAAATAAAAGATGTTGTTGGGCAAAATTGTGCCGCACCTAAAACAAGCTGCTTTGTAAAAAATATTTTATTCTGCGAGCTATGTTTGGCAATAATTCTATTTCGTTTTTTTCTATCGCTGCTCTTACGAAACACCGGATGAAAACTCATATCGCAATTTGGATTTTTTTGCATCACTGCAATTTGAATTTCAAGTTTATTTTCGTCAGTCCAATAATCATCACCATCACAATATGCAATAAATTTTCCTCGCGCATAAGAGACAGCAGTTAAGATGATGGGTAGTAAAACATTTTTTTTAAATTGTGATGACTGATTTTCTTTTTGAAAAATGGGTTTAATAATACGGGGATACTTTTCAGTATAGCTTTTTACAATCTCAGATGTTTTATCTGTGGAAGCATCATCATGTATAATAATTTCAAATGGAAAAGTGGTTTTTTGTTTTAAAAAACTTTCAATTGCGTCGGCGATATAAGGTTCATGATTATATGTAATGCATATGACACTAACGAGTGGAGATTCTGTGTGTAACCAGCTTTCTACAATTTGTGCCTCTGTCCTTGCCATCATGCAACAGAATTCCTTCTCTCACGAATAAATTTTGAAAAAAAATGTCGACATGTACTCGAGGCAGCCGCACTAGCCATTAATACAATAAAAGTAAAACCGCACAGGATTATAAAGCCTTCATCTCTGCTTATCAATTCAAAATCAACATGGATTTTTTTAATAAAACATAATACTACTAATGTTGTTGCTGCGATTGGAAAAATATCTTTCATAAGCCATTTCCAATGGAGACCTGGTGCATATTTATAATGTACGATCGGAGCCCAAATGAGAAATAATATACTGCGCGTTATAAACCAGATGATTGCAGTTCCTTTGGCGCCGTAATGATAAGCAAAAAAAACAATTAACGGGAAAGAAATTAGCGTAAATAAGGTATCAATGATGACCTGTAATTTTAGTTTACCGTGTACATACTGCAGATAGAATGGAAAAAATGAAATAGCAAAAAATCCATTTCCGAGCGAATACCAAAAAAGGATAGGGCCAGCCCAGTTCGCGGCTATTTTATTCCCCGTCCAAATATAGATAACATGAGTACTAAAAATCGCGATGATGCCTATCAGCGGCAGCATAATAACAACCACAATTTGCGTTACATTTCGATAGAGTTGTAGCATTTCTTCTTTTTTTCCTTGCGACAATAGACGTGTCATTCTCGGTAAAAGTGCTAAATTAATTGGCATTGAAAATTGCAATATTCCACCTGATATAATCGTAACCAATCCAAAATATCCGTAGTTTGTTAAAGATAAAACATGAGACAGAATAAGTTTGTCTGATTGAGACAGCAATATCCAAAGAAATGCAGTGTAAAAAAGACTACACGCAAAAGGAAATATTTTTCTAATCAAATCCCATGAGATAGTAAAACCTAATAAATAATTTACCGAAGTAGGTATAATATTATAGCATTTCAACCCTAATAAAATTGGTTCAATCACGGCGATCAATAGTTGATACTCAAAAAAATGCACGGGAGTTCTTGTTACCCAGCGCAACAAAATATAAGCGCCGCAGTATCGCAACGTGGTAAGAATGATACCAACACCATTTAACCAAACCTGTTGCTCCAAACCCATAATGCCCGCGCGGTAAAGATCAGCGAAAAAACGAAAGCTAACCATTACCCCCATTAGCATGACGCAATGTATTACCTCAATGTAAGATAAATTTTGTACTTTTAACCAATGGTGCGTTATCCAGTAACTGCAAAGCGCTACGCCGAGCATTATCAATAGATTAATAAACAAAAAAATAATTTCTAAACTGCGTAGTAATTTTTTAATTTTAAAAAAACCGTTCTTTCGATCACGAAGACAGGTAACTTCTCGTGACATTGCGGGCGTTAATCCAATATTAAGCAAGCTTAACCAAGACTGCAGCATGACATATATACTAATTAAACCAAAAGCAGCAGCACCAAGATATTGTAAATATAGAGGTACAATTGTGATACAAACAAATAAGGTATAAAAATGACCACAATAATTAGCAAATATATTTTTTTTAAAACTCATGCGTGCACTGTTTACCGTATTCCGTTTGTGTATTTCAAATTAAATTATTTAGGCGATATGCTAATATTCCAATATATTCATGTATTGCTAACTCACTTGTATCTAACCCACCAAGAGATGGTAAAAAATTTAATACCCCTTGATTTCTTTGAAACGTACTATATCCCATCGGGGCCGCGATGATTTTAATATCTGTATGTCTAAAAGAATAATGAAATGTATACATGGCACGCGGCATATGCCAAGCATTTGTAATTAAATAAGCTATTCTTATATTGTGTTTTTCTAATATAGGCACCATGAGATTTCCTTCATCTCTCGTATTAATACTTTGATTTTCCTGCCAGGCAACTGGTGTTTTAAAATAGTTTTTCATTTCTACCTTCATAAAGTGAGATTCAGCTGGAGAGGATTTATGTGTTGCACCGCCGGATACGATAATTGGAAAATGTGTATGACGATACAGATAGACTGCATATCGTAATCTAAATTCGGTAGAACCACTTAAAATATAACCACTACTCGTTTCGGTGGAGATTGTATGACCACCGCCCAACACAATAATAGCACTCGATTTTTTTTTTGTTATTTGACCTACTTGTAATCGTGGATACTGTTCTTGTAAATAATTTATTAATAATTGTGCAACAGCTGGCGTGCAAAACAACCAAAAGCTAATACCGGAAATCGCAATTAAACTTTTTCCCAGATATTGTGTGCGTGTCAAAAATATTAGTCCAACACCCATCAACAATAAATTTAAACCTGGAGGCAATATCCATATTTGCAAGAAGTGTGAAAAATAATAAAAATCCATATTATAAAATCTCATTTACTTCTTCTTTTAACGGGCATACAGTTTTAGCACATAGCAGCGGGGTGTTCAAATGTTTAAAAATATTTTGTTTGTGTGTGTCGGAAATATTTGTAGAAGTCCAGTTGCAGAATATTGGGCGCGTGATCAACTAATTAAAAAAGGTTTTTCAGGAATTCAAGTTGCTTCTGCAGGGATTCATGCAATGCAGTCAGAATCCATCGCACCAGAAATGCAGATTATTTTAAATCAATTTCAAATTGATGCAAGCAAACATTCTGCAAAGCAAATTGATAAAAATGATGTTGCACACGCTGAAATTATTTTTACAATGGAGACGTGGCAGAAAGAAAAATTAGCGTTTGCTTTTCCAAGTAGCCGTGGTAAGATTTTCAATCTTGGAAAATGGTCTAATGAAGAAATAGTTGATCCTTATCGAAAAGAACAAGCAATATTCGAAAATGTTTTTGAATCAATAAAAAAGAATTGGGGATTGTGGCAGACTAAGTTATGGAATGGATAAGACGGATTTTTTTATTATTGACTGTATTAGTTTTGCCTGGGTGCACGTTACTCGGCACTTACATGGATCCGCAAAATCCAGCACCACAGTATTATGTTAATGGACATGTTGTTCAAACGAAATTAATTCAATTAAATCCGACATGGATTGTGCAACACGATGAACCGCCACCACCTTATTGTATTGGACCTTATGATATTTTAAATGTGATTGTGTGGCAGCATGCTGAACTCACAACGCCGACCACACAAATGAGTTCTCCTACACAATCTGGTTTTCTAGTCAGTTTTCAAGGTACGATTTCTTTTCCACTCGCAGGAACAGTTCATGTTGCTGGCTTGACATTGCCCCAAATTCAAATTGTTATTGCAAAAAAACTTTCAAAGTATATTCGTAATCCACAAGTGACAGTGCGTGTTGTTCAATTTAGAAGTCAGGAAATACAAGTGATGGGAGAATTGGGTGGTCAGCGAACAATTCCACTCACCGACAAACCTACTTCGTTATTGGACGCAATGAACTTTGTTGGTGGTACTAGCGTGAGTACTGCTAATACTTCTCGTATTTATGTGATTCGCGGAAATTTGAAACGGTTGACTGTATTTGCACTCAATGCAAAATCACCACAGGCAATGATGGTGGCGCAAAGATTTATTCTAAGAAATAACGATATTGTTTATGTATCACCACTTGGTATTACAAACTGGAACCGCGTGATTAATCAATTGCTACCAAGCTTTAGTGCGAATCAAACAGTTCAGTCGACAGTAAATACTTTGTAAATGGGTTATGGGATGAGTTAAATAATGGAAAGATCAACTCAGCGGCATTTAAATGTAACTTCTAAACAATCTGAAAATGTTGAAATTGATTTAAAACAAATTCTAAATTTAATAAAACACAGTTATAAAATAATTGTGATTCTGACAGTAATTTTCCTAGTTTTCGGAATATATTATGCACAAACAAGACCGCCAGTCTACCAATCTATTGCGATGGTTGCGGTAGATGGTGGTCTTGCTGTTTCAGGATCTAATGGTGGGACAAGTGCAGTTTTATCAGGTTTGGTATCGCAACAAGCATCATCCGCAGATGTTGAAACTGTTTTATTGCAAACCCCATATTTATTAGGTGAAGTGGTTCGTCAATTAAAACTAGATATTTCTGTTTCGCCCCATTTCCAAGATCTATTTGCGCGAGTAGTGGCTAGATTGCAGCGAATTAACACCGGTAATATTATAGTTTCTCTTTTGAACGTACCAAATGATTTATTAGCGAAGCCATTAATTGTGAAGATTAAGAGCGACAATCAATATTCTTTGACAACAGAGGATGGAAAAAAAATCTTAGATGGTGTAGTTGGCCAATTAGAATCGACAACTTATTCTTCAGCACCACTTCAAATTCGAGTGAATTCAATAAATGCGCGGCCTGGTGAGCAATTTGATGTGGTGAAACAACCGGTGTCTGATGTAGCAAATGGTATGGCAAGTAATTTACATATTAAATCGGAAGGTGATAATACCGGGATATTGCAATTGCGTTATACCACTGACAGTCCAGAGCAAGCGCAAAAGTTGCTAAATCATATTTTGGTTGTTGCAGTTGCAAAAAATATGAAAGTAAAATCACAAGAAGCTGCTAAAACACTCCAGTTTATTTCCCATCAGTTACCTATTTCAGAACACCACTTGCAAACTGCAGAATCTAGACTTGATAAATATAGCGTTAAAACGGGTGTATTTAATTCAAAATCATACGGTCAAATTTTGGCAGTTAGAATTTCTAGCTTACAAAAAATTTTAGAGAAATTGAAATTTAAGAAAATGATTTTATTGCAAAAATATACTCCAGTCCATCCGTTGGTTATTGCGATCACGCAAAAAGAAAATGAAGTGAAATCTCAAATAACAAAAATCAAAGCGCAACTTAATCAATTTCCAATAAGGGGTGAAAAAGAAGATGACATGCAACGTGATGCTAGAATTCAAGCAGGTATTTACACTGCTTTAGTAAAGGACGCACAAAGTATGGAAATGATGAAGGCAAGCACAGTTAGTAGCGTGCGAATTCTGAGTATGGCGTCTTACCCAGTTTCACGCATTCCAGTTCAAAAAAGGGCGATTATTTTTACGAGCACTCTTATTGGTTTAATGATTTCACTTGTTGTGGTCTTTGTGAGACATGCGTTGTCACCAATAGTTGAAGATCCTAGTGATGTTGAGCATAAGCTTGGTATTCCTGTTTCTGCCATCATCCCATATAGTCAAAAGCAGATGGATTATAACAAAAAAATTAAGCACGACAAGCTGTACGCCCATAACAATCCATTCTTGCTGGCACGTGATAACGCCAATGATATATCAATAGAAAGCATTCGCAGTTTACGAACAACCATTCAAATGATATCGATGGAAGCAAAAAATAATGTAATTGCCATCACTGGATGCAGCCCATCCATTGGTAAAAGCTTCCTTTCAAGTAATTTATCAACGCTTTTGTCAGAGTTAGAAAAACGAGTCATCGTTGTCGATGCTGATATGCGCCTTGGTAAATTAAGCCAGTGCTTTGGGAAAATAAAAGCACCCGGATTATCGAATTATTTGAAAAACGACGCACCACTTGACAAAATTATTCAGAATGTGATCCCAGAAAGATTGGATTTTATTGCCACTGGCATTTATCCAAACAACCCGTCTGAACTACTGTCTCAGAAAATGGTAGGTGAGTTAATTCAATTGCTGAGTAACCGTTATGATTTTGTTCTAATCGATACCCCACCCATTCTTGCTGTTACAGATCCAGCGTTAATATTACGCTATTCATCAATTAATTTCATGGTTGTTGGTATTGGGAAGGATCAGATGAAAGAAGTGCAGCATGCAAAAAACATGTTGGAAAAGGCGGGTGTCATACTTTCTGGTATTGTATTTAATACATTGAAACAGCAGAAATCTGGGTTTGGATATAATTATGATTATACAAATTATCACTATCATTATGGAAAAAAATAAATAAGTGGAAACTTAATAAATCATGAAAAAGTTTCTCAGACGGTGTCTATTTTTATTGGATATCAACGCAAGACGTGGGTTCCCTGTTCTATTCCTCATTTTTTTTTCTGCATCATTGTTGGATGTGGTTGGTATTGGCTTGGTTGGTATTTTCCTGCTATTTATCGTTAATTTTACTAGCATGATGCACAAATTACCGCTGGATATCCAGCGCATACTGGGACATTTCAATGAAAATGAAATTATTTTTTTTATCGGAGCGGGTCTTGTCCTCGCCTTTATTTTTAAGGCTTTTTGGGGAATTTACTCACAAAAAAAAATTTCTAACTTTACAGCGCTGTTTTCTGTACGATTGCAAATGCGATTAGTATCAGGATATCAAAATGCGGCTTATGCATTTCATCTTAAGCAAAATTCAGCCTATATAATGAATAAAGTTTCACTAGCGGGTAATTTTTCAAATAATGTTGTAGCCGCCTCACTAAATATTCTCTCATCATTCTTGGTTATTTTTGGTGTTATTATTTGTCTCGTCTTTATGCATCCAATAGCCACGCTTTTTCTTACTATCTTGATTGGATTGATTTTTGGTGCATACGAAATTTTTATGAAAAGCAGTATTACTAAAATGGGGGAGACAATTGCTATATTTGGAGGTGAAATTAACAAATCAGTATTACAAGCACTTGGTGGATTGAAGGAAATTCGCGTCTTAGGAAGGGAATCCTTTTTTTTAAATAAAGTAAAAGTCATTACGCGAGACTATTCGAATGCCATCGCAAATTCTTATTCATTGCAAGTGATCCCGCGTTATGCTGTAGAATCGGCAGCGTCTATTTTTCTAGTTACCTTGGTGTTAGGCGCATTGTTCGTTGGAACAAGTCCAGTCAGCATGATACCGACCTTGGGAATTTTTGCTGCAGCATGTATTCGATTATTGCCAACAATCAGCCAGTTAATTAGTCAGTTTAGTCAATTAAGAGGTTCGGGCTATGTAACTAATATGCTTTATGATGAAATTTATGCAATTGAGGGGCAATACAAAACAAATCTCAGTGATATAAATACAGGTGAACGTCAATTTTTTTCACAACTTTCTGTTAATAACGTTACATTTCATTACCAACATGCAAAACATGATGCTTTGCATAATATCGAGCTAACACTTTTTCGTGGGCAATCAATTGGATTAATTGGTCCCTCGGGCGCTGGAAAAAGCACATTGGTCAGCGTTATATTGGGATTATTAACCCCTGATTTTGGAAACTTACTAGTTGATGATCTGCCAATAAAAAATTTACGCGCATGGCTCAATAATTTTGCTTACATCCCACAATCCATTTTTTTATTAGACGACACATTAAAACGTAATATTGCAATGGGCACCGAAGATAATGAAATTGATGATCAAAAATTATTTCATGCCATTGAAATGGCGCAACTATCCGAAGTAATTTCTGATTTGCCAGATGGTGTTAATACTTTGATTGGTGAAAATGGTGTGCGTTTATCAGGTGGTCAACGTCAACGTGTTGCATTAGCACGTGCATTATATTATGAGCGTGAAATTATCGTGATGGATGAAGCAACTTCATCTTTAGATAATGAAACAGAACATGAAGTGATTAACGCTATTAAAAAACTGCATGGCGTGAAAACATTAATTGTTATTGCGCACCGATTATCAACTATTCAACATTGCGATGTTATTTATAAACTAGAAAAAGGCAAAATTGTTGCTAAAGGCACGTTTAATGAGGTAGTTGGAAGTAAAGAATTTATTTTTTCAAATGCTGTTTCTGGAGATAGTAATGAATGAATTAAAAATAAATGTACTCGATGAGTTAGAAATAGAGCAAGGTTACCATTTAGGATTTTATTTTCAGCCAAATGAATTAGATATTGTTCGCACATTAATAAAAACACAATGGCTTGACAATATTAATCAGGTTGCGTCACAGTACGCAGAAAAATTTTCTGCAACTGAAATGACTCAATATCATCAGTTATCACATTTAATTGACCATTCAACTCTATGGCCAAAAAAAAATAGAATTTTGCCTCAAAATGCAATTAATTATATTCGCTCAACTTCATTGATTAAATCACTAGAAAATATTTATGGAAAATTTGAAATTTCTGATGAAGAAAATATTGGTCGTGAAGAAATTTATTGGCGTTTAGTTCGACCAAATCAACCTTCAGATGTGGGGCCGCTACATGCAGACGCCTGGTTTTGGGATTTAGATCATGGTACAACGCCACCAAATGTTACGCGTGTTAAAGTATGGATCGCTATTTATTGTGAGCCTGGTTTAAATGGTTTACGCATTGTTCCGCACTCACAGAAAAAAAATTGGGAATATCATGGTGAATATCGTGATGGTTTTTCAAAACCGCAAATTGATGAAGATGAAACAAAATTACCAGTGATACTAGTTAATACAAAACCAGGTGATGCTATTGTATTTCACGATAAACTATTGCATGGTGGTGCATTAAATAAAAGTAATAATACTCGAGTAAGCATAGAGTTTACGATGTTTGTGAAAAACAAATAAAGGATTAGAAAAACATGGACTGTCTCGACTTAAATGAAATTAAATTCAGTTCAATTACACTCGCATCCTGCATCACGCTTTTTTCAAATACATTAATCAATACTAAAATCACTACAGAAACTCATGAAAACTTACCTATTGAAAGCGGTATGCAATCCATACTCCAAATTTTAATCCACTGTCGCAATCAAAATGGTGCTGTATACATAGCAGGAAATGGTGGGAGTGCTGCAATCGCAAGTCATGCAGTAATTGATTTTTTAAATATGGCAAGGATGAAAGCAACTGCGATGTTAGATCCAGCAGTTACAACTTGTATTTCAAATGATTATGGTTATGAACATATTTATGCAAAACAACTTTCACGTTTTATTCAGAAAGAAGATGTGTTAATTGCAATTAGTAGCTCAGGTAGATCGCAAAATATTGTCAATGCAGTTCATGTTGCAAAAAATAAAAATGCAAAAATTATTACGCTCAGTGGATTTTCGGAAAATAATGCACTGCGTCAAATTGGACATTATAATTTGTGGCTCAATTCAACTGATTATGGTCAAGTTGAAATTGGTCACGCTTTTATGTTGCATTATTTAACCGATCGCTTGAAAGAATGTTGTGTTGAGGAAAAAATATGAAAATTTTAGTGACGGGTGGATGCGGATACAAAGGCACAGTTTTAGTGCCAAAACTACTTAAAAATAGCTATAAAGTAATTGTAGTTGATACACAATGGTTTGGAAATTATTTAGAGCCGCATGAAAATTTAACAGTAATGAAGGCTGATATTCGCGAACCAAAACAAGAATGGTTTAAAAATATTGATGCAATTATTCATTTGGCATCCGTTGCAAATGACCCCTGTTCTGATTTAAATCCAAAATTAAGTTGGGAAATTGGACCGCTTGCAACGATGCGTTTATGTGAAATGGCGATTTCAAATAATGTAAAACAATTTATTTATGCGTCATCAGGTAGCGTTTATGGCGTGAATGATGCAGAAAAAGTAACAGAAAATTTACCGCTTAATCCATTAACTGAGTACAATAAAACAAAAATGGTAACCGAGCGTGTTTTGTTAAGTTATGCAGATAAAATCATTATGCAAATTGTTCGTCCTGCAACGGTGTGCGGACTTTCAAATAGAATGCGTTTGGATGTGTCTGTTAATATGATGACGATTCAAGCGTTAACAAATGGTGTGATGACCGTATTTGGCGGTGATCAGGTTCGTCCGAATATCCACATCGATGATATTACTGATTTGTATTTATTTTTATTAGAAAATAAAAGTATTAGTGGAATTTACAATGCTGGATTTGAAAATTTATCGATTTTGGAAATTGCACAATTAGTTCAAAAATATGTAAAAGCAGAAATTAAAATTACACCATCAAACGATCCACGTTGTTATCGTTTATGTTCTGATAAATTATTACAAAGTAATTTCAAGCCTAAAAAAACAGTAGAAAATGCTATTGCCGAAATGGTTGCACAGTTTCAACAGGGTCGATTAAAAAACGAAGAGCGTTTTTATAATTTAAAAACAATGAAAAATTTAGGTGTAGGCGTTTGAAATATTTAATTTTAGGTAGTAATTCTTTTGCTGGGTCATCGTTAGTTAATTATTTATTAACGCGTGAACAAAATGTAATTGGCGCAAGTCGTTCAACAGAGCCGAATCCAGTTTTGTTATCTTATTCAAATAATCTTAATAAAAAATTATTTCAATTTTTTCAATACGACATTAATTCACATTTTAATGAATTGATTGCGCTAATTGAAAAAGAAAAGCCGAATTATATTGTGGATTTAGTGGGGCAGGGAATGGTTGCTGAAAGTTGGAAAAATCCAGAGCAGTGGTATCAAACTAATTTTGTTTCAAAAGTGCGTTTACATAATTATTTAAGACAGTGCGATTTTTTGGAAAAATATATTCGTGTTTCAACACCTGAAGTATATGGCAATACAAATGGTGCAGTTGATGAGAATCAATTTTTTAATCCATCAACACCATACGCAGTTTCACATGCAGCAATTGATATGAGCTTAAAAGCATTTTATCAACAATACCAATTTCCAGTTGTTTTAACACGATTTGCAAATTTTTATGGACCGCATCAGCAATTATATCGCATTATTCCTCGTACTATTTTATATTGCCTACTTAGAAAAAAATTGCAATTGCATGGCGGGGGATTATCGCAACGTGCATTTATTTATGGTGATGATGTGGCAAGTGGAATTGATTGTGCAATTAAAAATGGACAATGTGGAGAAACTTATCATTTTTCTGTAGGTGAAACGATTTCAATTAAACATTTAGTTGAAAAAATTTGTGAAAATATGAATGTTGATTTTGATTTATTTGCGCAGATAACTTCTGATCGACCTGGAAAAGATGCTTTGTACAGCATGAAAACGAATAGAGCTGAAAAAGAATTGTCATGGAAACCCGCCGTGAGTTTAGAGCAAGGAATAAATAAAACAGTAGAATGGGTGCGTAACAATGTAGATACTATTAAAAATCTACCTTTAGAATATATTCATAAAATCTAACCAGAGAAAAATAAATGGAAATGGATTTAAAATTGAGTGTGGATGAAATACTAGAAAAGGGATGTGGTTATTTTCACGAATTTAAATTTCAGCAAGATGAATTACAACAGATTATTTGTTTTATTGAAGAACAATGGTTAAATCGAATCAAACAAAAAAGTAAAGAACATTGGCAACAATTTTCTGAAATAGGCATTAAACGTTATCATGAACTAGCGCATCTTTTAGATCATGGGTCCACATGGGCAAAAGAAGCTAGAATGCTTCCGAAAAATATTGTTGCAAAAATTAGGTCAATGTCATTAATAAAAAAAATTGAAGCGGAATATGGATCTATTATTATCGTTGATGAAGAAAAAATAGGTTATGAAGAAATAGATTGGAGATTAGTAAGGCCAAATCAACCTGGTGATGTAGGACCTTTTCATGCGGATTCTTGGTTTCTTGAATTGGGACATGGTGTAGCACCGCCAGAGAATATGAAGGCAATTAAAGTTTGGGTTGCTTTATGTTGTGAGCCTAGTTTAAATGGTTTAAAAGTTGTACCCAATTCACAAAAAAAGAAATGGCGATATCATGGTGAATTTCGTCATAGTTTTATCAAACCTAAAATTGATGAAGACGAAGATGGTTTACCTTCCATTCTTCTTAACACTCAACCGGGCGATGCAGTACTATTTCATGAAAGATTATTACATGCTGGTGCATTAAACCGCGGTCGGTACACCCGCGTTAGCATGGAATTTATGATTTTTGTTAAAAAATAAGGATAGATTGCTTATGACGGTCATAAACTTTTTACCAAAACAATACCAACAAGACAACAAATTAAATATCAATCACAATTATTTATCGCAGCAATTTTCAGATTGTGATGTAATTTTACAAAAAATAAAAAACGTTGTGATGGGTAATGATTTTACGTTGGGAAAAGCAGTTGATGAGTTTGAAGAAAAATTTAAAATTATAATAAATGCACGACATGCAATTGGAGTTGGCAGTGGTACAGATGCCTTGTTTTTAAGCTTAAAAGCATTAGAAATTAAAGAAGGTGATGAAATTATTACAACACCATTTACTTTTTATGCAACGATTGGCGCAATCGTAACGGCAGGTGCAAAACCTGTTTTCGCAGATATTTTAGATGATTATAATATTAATCCCGCAGAAATTGAGTCAAAAATTACAGCAAGAACAAAAGCAATTATACCAGTGCATTGGGCTGGAAAACCATGTCACATGGATGAGATTAATTTAATTGCAAAAAAATATAATTTATTTGTTGTGGAAGATGCGTGTCATGCAATTCAAGCAACGTATAAAAATAAATTTGCCGGAACATTAGGAGATATTGGTTGTTTTAGTTTTCATCCGCTTAAAAATTTAAATGTATGGGGCGATGGTGGCATTATTACAACTCACTCTGACGAAATTGCAAATCAATTGCAGTTAATACGCAATCACGGATTAAAAGGTCGTGACGAGTGCGTTTTATTTTCTTATAATTCACGTTTAGACACAATTCAAGCGGTGGTTGCTGATCATGTTTTATCAACTAAATTAAATTATATCACTGAGTCTCGAATTCGTAATGCAAATTATTTAGATCACGGCTTAAAAACCATACCTGAAATTATTATTCCAACAAGAGAAAATGATATTAAACAAGTTTACCATTTGTATTCTGTTCGATGCGAAAATCGTGATGAGCTAAAAAATTATTTAATTGAAAATGGTGTTGATGCAAAAATACATTATCCTATTCCAATGCATTTACAGCCTGCAGCAAAAGCATATGGATATAAGCAGGGTGATTTTCCAAAAACAGAAAAAATTTGTTCGCAAACATTATCATTACCCGTACATGAATTTATTTCGCAGGATGATTTAGATTATATGATAGATCTTATTAAGGAATTTTATGCATGAGCGTTATCACAGAAAATAAATTAACCATTCCTTTTGTTAACTTTCAAAAGCGCTACGTTTTGCAGCGAGATGAGATTTTAAAAGGCGTTGATGAGGTGTTTTCATCAGGCTCATATATTTTAGGCGAATATGTAGAAAAATTAGAAAAAGGATTATCTGATTATTTAAATTGCCCCTATGTTTTAACATTAGCAAATGGCACAGACGCAATTATTTTGGCATTAAAAGTTTTAAATATTGGTGCAGGTGATGAAGTTATTATTCCTGTTAATTCATTTATTGCATCAGCAGGAGCGGTTGCGGCTGTTGGTGCAACGCCTGTTTTTTGCGATGTATGTAATGATTTAAATATCGATGTAAGCAACATTGAAAAATTAATAACAAAAAAAACTAAAGCAATATTGCCAGTTCATTTAACGGGTCGCCCTGCCGAAATGAATGCGATTACAAAAATTGCACGAGCATATAATTTATTTGTGATTGAAGATGCAGCGCAATCGATTGGCGCATCATATGATGGAAAATTCACAGGAACAATTGGCGATTTTGGTTGCTTTAGTTTACATCCATTAAAAAACTTGCATGCGTACGGAGACGCTGGAATTATTACAACAAACAATAAAGATTATTATGAACAATTAAAATTATTGCGTAACCATGGTCTAAAAGATCGTGACACGTGTGCAATGTGGGGCTTGAATTCACGAATGGATAGTGTGCAAGCGAAAATTGTGTCGCTTGGATTAAATCATTTAGACGAATGGAATGCTGTACGTAGAAGAAATGCATTTCGATATCAAGATGCTTTAAGAGATGTGGTGATGGTGCCTTCAGATCCAGACAATTTATTTTCTGTATATCATAATTTTGTTATTTTAACCGAAAAGCGTGATACGTTAGCATATTATTTAAAAGAAAATGGAATCGATACACGTGTTCATTATCCTATCCCATTACATTTACAGCCGGCAGCAAAAAATTTAAATTATAAAATGGGTGATTTTCCGGTTGCGGAAAAATTAATGGAACAAATGTTGAGTTTGCCGGTTTGTCCTGAGTTAAGGGATAAAGAAGTAACTTACGTTGTTTCAATGATAAAAGAATTTTTTGTATGTTGAAAATTATAAAACGCGTTTTAACAGCTTTCCTACGCAGATTGCTTTATGTAATTTCTTTCCCTGTCGCACTCATGTTGGTGTTACTATCACCATTTATAAAAATCAGGATAGTCGGGTTGCAATCTTTTCGAATCGGTCATTATTCGTTGACAACTGAGCTGATGCTTTGTGCTCTCGAATTAAATAACTTAGATCAAAAAATCAAAACGATATTCTACAACATGTCAAAGCCATGTAATATACAATTGTATAAGATGTGGGGTCGAGTAATCCCTATTTTTCCATTTGCAAGATTAGCAATCCAAGTGGATCAATGCTTGTCATGGATTATCAGAAAATCATATCGAGATGATGTAATAAAAAGAATGTATGAATCCTGTGCTACTGGTACTATTGATAAAAATGGATTTCTAAAGAAAATTGAAAAGCCACACTTATTTTTCACAGAAAAAGAAATAATACAAGCAAGGAATATTATGCGTCAGTTAGGAATTGCTGATAATGCGCAATTTATTTGTTTGGTGGTTAGAGATTCTGCTTACTTGAATCGGCATTATCCAGAAAAGGATTGGAGTTACCATAATCATCGTGACGCAAGTGTTGCATCTTATAGAAAGGCAGCGCTCTATCTGGCAAATAAAGGCTATTACATCCTTCGAATGGGAAAATATGTAAACCAATCGTTTGATGTCGGACATCCTTGTGTGATTGATTACGCAAATCATCCCTTGCGATCCGATTTTATGGATATTTATTTATCAGCAAATTGTTTTTTTTGTATTTCAACCTGCACTGGATTAGATTGTGTCTCGCAAATTTTTAGAAAACCCGTGTTGCTAACTAATATATCACCGAGATTAGGAGAAACGTTAATGTGGTATCCTTGCACGCTATTTATTCCAAAATTGCTTAAAAATATAGAGACAAATCAGTTTTTGACATTAAGTGAAACCGCAGAAATTTGTCGCTCACTTGCATCAAATAATGTTTTAATGGAGCTTGCAAAACAGAATTTGACGATGGTAGAGAATAATGAGGATGAGCTGCTGGAAGTCGTTAAGGAAATGGAGGGTTACTTAACGAATGAATGGCATGAAACAAGTGAAATAAAATTGCAGCAAATGCATTATTGGAAAAACTATAAAAAAAATTATCCAATCAGTGTAAATGATATTTATATTAAAATTGGAGCAGATTTTTTGCAACAGAATCATGGATTGTTGAATTAGACAGTTGGAGTTTTCATGGGGATTGAAATTGATTTATTGGCAAACTACCCTCGTACAAAACGCAATGTAGAAGAGCGCGGCAAAACAAAAACACCAGAAGACCGTGCAGTAGCGCGACAATTTGGAAAGGATTTTTTTGATGGCTCTCGTGATCAAGGTTATGGTGGTTTTAATTATAATCCAAAATATTGGGAACCCGTGATTCCTGATTTTAAAAAACACTATAATTTAAGTGATAAAAGTGCTGTTTTAGATATTGGATGTGCAAAAGGTTTTATGTTACATGACATGCAGCGTTTAATTCCGGGTATTACCGTAAAAGGAATTGATATTTCGAAATATGCGATTGAAAACGCAATGGATTCTGTAAAAAAAGATTGTAGTGTTGCTTGTGCAACACAACTGCCATTTCCTGACAAGAGTTTTGATTGTGTGATTTCAATTACAACATTACATAATTTAGAAAAACCAGAATTAATAAAAGCATTAAAAGAAATTGAACGCGTAAAACGAAAACATAGTTTTATTACTGTTGATGCATATCATGATGATGCAGAAAAAAAACGCATGGAAGATTGGAATTTAACTGCAAAAACTGTGTTACATGTTGATGAATGGAAAAAATTATTTAAAGAAGTTGGATATACTGGTGATTATTATTGGTTCATCCCATGAAAATAAATTTATTATATAATATGCTTCGCATCCGCATGATCGAAGAAGCAATCGCAGATAATTATTCAAAACAAAAAATGCGAACGCCAGTGCATTTATCAATTGGCCAAGAAGCGGCTGCAGTTGCAAGTGGTTTTGTGTTGCAAAAAAAAGATTTTGCGGTGAGCTCACACCGTGCACACGCACATTATTTAGCAAAAGGTGGAAATTTAAATGCAATGATTGCAGAAATTCACGGAAAAGCAACGGGCTGTTGTCGCGGACGTGGTGGCTCAATGCATTTAATTGACCAAAGTGTCGGATTTATGGGAAGCACCGCGATTGTTGGAAACACAATTCCGATCGGCGTTGGTTTGGGTTTATCAATTTCGCTTGCGGGCAGTGATAAAATTAGTTGTATTTATTTAGGCGATGGCGCAATTGAAGAAGGTGTGTTTTACGAGTCATTAAATTTTGCAGTATTAAAAAAATTACCCATATTGTTTATTTGTGAAAATAATTTGTATTCAGTGTATACCCCATTGCATAAACGTCAACCGATGAATCGAAAAATTTTTGAAATGGTGCGTGCAATCGGTGCAAAAACAGATTGTGTTGAAGATGGTTATGATGTTTTAGCCTGCGTTGATGCGTTGCAAAAAATGACAGATTATGTTCGAAATAAAAATGGTGTTGGTTTTGTTGAAATTTATAATTATCGTTATCGAGAACATTGCGGTCCTAATTTTGATAATGATATTGGTTATCGAACCGTTGAAGAATATGAATCTTGGGTTAAAAAAGATTCCATCAATTTTTTTTATAAAAAATGTTTACAAAAAAATATTATTTCTGAAAATCAATTTGAAAAAATGAAAATGGATATTGCACAAGAAATTATTGCTGCTTTTGATTTTGCAGAAAAGTCTGCATTTCCAGATAAAATTGAAGCGATCACTGGAGAATATGCAAAAAAATTGCGAGAGGAAATCGCATGCGTCAATTAACTTTTACGGCTGCTATTAATGAAGCAATGCACATTGCAATGCAAGAAAATAATAAATTAGTTTGTTATGGTTTAGGAACTGATGATCCAAAAAATATTTTTGGAACCACACAAAATTTACAAAAAAAATTTGGCGAGCATCGCGTATTTGATATGCCCACATCTGAAAATGCAATGACAGGTGTTGCTGTTGGATTGGCGTTAGGTGGATTTCCATCTGTCATGTCACATCAAAGACTAGACTTTTTTTTATTAGCAATGGATCAGCTCGTTAATTCTGCAGCGAAATGGCATTACATGTTTGGCGCGCAAAATTCTGTGCCAATTGTGATTCGATTAATTATGGGTCGCGGCTTCGGACAAGGTCCAACGCATTCGCAAAATTTGCAATCGTGGTTTGCGCATATTCCGGGATTAAAAGTGGTATCGCCAACATCTGCGTATGATGCAAAAGGTTTGTTACTGTCGAGTATTCGTGATCAAAATCCAGTTGTGTTTTTAGAACATCGTTGGTTGCATAATAGTATCAGCGAAGTGCCGGATGAAAATTACGAAATAGAATTAGGAAAAGCAAAAATAGTGCACGCAGGAAAAGATATTTCATTAATTGGAATGTCATATATGACAGTTGAAGCAATGTGCGCTGCAAATTATTTATCACAATTTAATATTGATTGTGAAGTGGTTGATTTGCGATCCATTCGCCCGATAGATTTTGAAACCATTTTTAATTCGGTTCGAAAAACAAAGCGTATTTTAGCATTAGACACAAGTCAACCAATGTGCTCTGTTGCGAGCGAAATCATTTCACGCGTCAGTTGCAATTTATTTTCTGAATTACAATCTGCGCCACAATTAATTGCCAATCCTGATAATCCAGAACCAACCAGTTTTGGTTTAACAAAATATTATCATCCAACAGCAGAAGATATTGTGCAGCGTGTTGCGAAAATGTTGAATGTAAAAATTCCTGCGATGCCCGTATCTAATCGCCCGCATGATGTACCAGGTGATTGGTTTAAGGGACCATTTTAATATGATGACTGCTGCTGTATTAATAGAACAAAATAAACCGCTTGTTTTACTGAATAATATTTTAATTCCAACATTAAAAAGGGGTCAGGTACTTGTTAAAATATTATTTGCAGGATTATGTCACAGCCAATTAATGGAAATTTCTGGCCTTCGCGGTGAAGATAAATATTTACCACATTTATTAGGACATGAAGGTGTCGGGACTGTTGTCGAAGTTGGTGAAGGTGTTACAAAAATAAAAAAAAATGATACAGTTGTGCTGGGTTGGATTAAAGGTGATGGATTAGATGGCGGTGCATCTCAATATCACACGCAAGATGGGTTAATTATTAATTCAGGCGCGGTAACTACATTTAGCGACTATGCAATTATTTCTGAGAATCGATTAACAAAAAAACCCATTCACACACCTGATGAATTAGCTGTTTTATATGGTTGCGCAATTCCAACAGGATTAGGAATGGTTTTAAATGCAGTGCCAGAAAAATTTACTGGTACAGTTGGTTTTGTTGGATTAGGTGGAATTGGTTTGAGCGCACTTTTATCCTCAAAATTAAGGCATTTTGAGAAAATTATTGCAATTGATATTAATGCAGAAAAATTATTATTAGCAAAAGAATTAGGTGCAACGCATGTGATTAATCCAGCAAATCAAAATACGCAAGATGAAATAAAAAAATTAACAAATAATGTTGGTGTTGATTTTTGTTTTGAATCAGCGGGTAGTTGTAAAACGATTGAATTGGCATTTGAAATCACAAAACGGCTTGGTGGAAAATGTATTTTTGCATCACATCCCCCTGCACATGAAAAAATATCGCTTGACCCATTCGAATTAATCTGTGGAAAACATATTTGTGGTACCTGGGGTGGTGATAGTGTTCCAGATCAAGATATTCGAAAATTTAATGATTATTATCACAAAAAATTGTTACCATTGGAAAAATTAATCAGTAAAAAATATTTGTTAGAGGATATTAATCAGGCGGTTGAGGATTTGAAAGATAAGAAGATTGCGAGGGCGTTGATAAGATGTTGCGATGATTTAATTCTGTCTCTCAAATGATGTAGTAATGACAAGATGATTTAAGGATGACCTTATGCTTGATAATAAATCAATTTTAATCACTGGTGGCACAGGCAGCTTTGGGAAAAAGTGTGTTGAAATGATTTTGAAAGCATATCAACCTAAGCGTTTGATTATTTTTTCGCGAGATGAATTAAAACAGTACGAAATGAGCCAACAATTTAATTCTGATTGCATGCGTTATTTTTTGGGCGATGTGCGTGATTCAGAAAGATTAACACAAGCAATGCGTGGTGTTGATTATGTGATTCATGCGGCTGCTCTAAAACAAGTTCCTGCTGCAGAATATAATCCGATGGAATGCATTAAAACAAATATTAATGGTGCACAAAATGTAATTCATGCAGCACTTGCAAACGAAGTTGAAAAGGTAATTGCATTATCCACAGACAAAGCTGTTAACCCCATTAATCTTTATGGTGCGTCGAAGCTTGCGTCAGATAAATTATTTGTTGCAGCAAATAACATCGCTGGCGGACATTGCACAAAATTTTCTGTAGTGCGGTACGGTAATGTCGCGGGATCGCGAGGTTCGGTTGTACCATACTTTAATAAATTAATACGAGAAGGTGCAAAATCATTGCCAATCACCGATGTACGCATGACACGTTTTTGGTTGCCGCTTGAACAAGGTATTCAATTTGTATTTCGTAGTTTTAATCGCATGCATGGTGGAGAAATTTTTGTACCGAAAATTCCTTCTATTCGTATCGTTGATTTAGCATCAGCACTCGCGCCTGATCTTTCTCAGCATGTAGTTGGAATTCGTCCTGGTGAAAAACTACATGAAGTAATGTGCCCAAAAGATGACGCAAGATTGGTAATTGATTTTCACGATCATTATACTATTAAGCCAACAATTAGATTTATTGAAGAGGTAAATTATTTTATTAACAAACTGGGTGAAAAAGGAAAATCAATACATGATACATTTGAATATAGTTCTGAAACTAATCCGCATTTTTTAAGTGTCGATGAAATTGCTGAGCTCAATGGTTGCGTGGTACCAGCATGATTCCTTATGGTCGTCAAAATATTAATGCTGAAGATATTGCCTCTGTTTTAAATGTTCTAAAATCAGATTGGTTAACGCAGGGACCTATTGTTGTAAAATTTGAAGAAACTATTGCAAATTATGTTGGTGCAAAATATGCCGTGAGTGCATGCAATGCAACCGCCGCTTTGCATTTAGCTTGTCGTGCATTAGGATTAGGTGATCAAGATATTTTATGGACGTCACCCAATACTTTTTTAGCGTCTGCTAATTGCGCATTGTATTGTGGCGCGACAGTTGATTTTGTTGATATTGATCCTAACACATTAAACATGTGTCCTAATTTGCTTGCAGAAAAACTCAAAAAGGCTGAAAAAATAGGAAAATTACCAAAAATTATTTTACCCATACATTTTTCTGGTCAATCTTGCGATATGGAAAAAATTTTCAAATTAGCAAAACAATATGGCTGTTTTGTTATTGAAGATGCATCGCATGCTATTGGTGCGGATTATAAAAATAAAAAAGTGGGTTCATGTATTTATTCAGATATTACTGTATTTAGTTTTCATCCTGTTAAAATTATCACGACAGGTGAAGGTGGTATGACAGTTACAAATCAAACTAATTTATATGAGAAAATGCTACAATTGCGTAGTCATGGCATGACACGAAATCAAAATGATATGACAAAATTATCAGAAGGCGATTGGTATTATCAACAAATTGATTTGGGTTATAATTATCGATTAACTGATATTCAAGCAGCATTGGGAGTAACACAGTTAAACAGTATCGAAAAATTTATTAATCGAAGACGTTATTTAGCTAATCGATATCATGAAGAACTTTCAGATCTTCCGATCACGTTACCGCTACATTCTCAATTAAATGAATCTAGCTGGCATTTATATGTAATTCAAGCAGAAAATCGCGCAGCAGTTTTTGAAAAATTACGTAACGCAAGAATTGGTGTTAATGTGCATTACATTCCTGTGCATACACAACCTTACTATCAAAAAATGGGATTTAAAATCGGTGATTTTCCAAACGCAGAATATTATTACTCGCGTGCGGTTACTTTGCCACTATTTTATGATTTATCTGATCGAGATCAGTATTATATTATTGAAAAATTAAAGGATTGTTTATCATGAATCTTGCAGTAATACCTGCGCGCGGCGGAAGCAAACGTATCCCACGAAAAAATATTCGAGATTTTTGTGGAAAACCGATTATCGCTTACTCGATTGAACTTGCTTTGCAATCGGGTTTGTTTGATGAGGTAATGGTTTCAACTGATGATGATGAAATTGCAGAAATATCGAAAAAATACGGTGCTAAAGTACCGTTTATGCGTTCTACTAAAACAGCTGATGATTTTGCAACAACAGCTGACGTTTTATTTGGAGTGGTCAGTGAATATCATGCGCGACAATTTTTTCCAAAATACTTGTGTTGTCTATATCCAACAGCGCCTTTAGTGAGTTTAGATAGTTTAATGGCAGCGTTTAATAAGCTACTTCAGAATAAAGATATTGATATTATTCTTCCGGTTGTTCGATTTTCATTTCCAATTCAACGCGCATTGCGTTTCCAAGAAGAGAAAATTAGTTTTTTTAATCCAGAATATATTTTGACGCGATCACAAGATTTAGAGTCTGCGTATCATGACGCAGGTCAGTTCTACTGGGCGCGTGTGAAAACTTTTATGGAAAGAAAGTCATTATTTTCTGAGAAAACAAGCGGGATAGTATTGTCTGACTATCAAGTACAGGATATTGACAACATCAGTGATTGGGGTTTAGCTGAGTTAAAATATCGATTGCTTTATCAAACAAAGAATACTTAAACATACATGAATATTGCGTTTAGAACTGATGCCTCTACATTAATCGGAGCTGGGCATATTATGCGATGCTTGACATTGGCTAATGTCTTGCGATCGGAAGGACATCATGTTTTGTTTGTTTGTCGGAAATACCCAGGAAGTTTAAATCATGTTATTTTAAAAAATAAATATGAATTAAAAGAGTTATGTTTTGATGATGCAGAGCTGTATCAGAAGCAAATTTATTCTGATAAATACAGTCAATGGCTTTGGGTATCTCAGCAACAAGATGCAGATGAAACAGCGTTTTTTCTACAATCAATGCAAGTAGATTTACTGATTATTGATCATTATTCGCTAGATAGCGTCTGGGAAAAACACATGCGCACTTTGTGTAAAAAAATAATGGTCATTGACGATTTAGCTAATAGAAACCATGATTGTGATTTATTATTGGATCAGAATTTGCAATTACAGTCTGATCGTTATAAAAATTTAGTTCCAGCTTCGTGTGAATTATTGTTGGGAACAAAATATGTTTTATTACGCTCAGAATTTTTAAAAATTAAGCAGCGCAGTAATAATAAAAATTTATTACAAAATATTTTTGTTTTTTTTGGCGGTGGCGACTCTGTTAACATTATTCAAATGGTATTAAGAGGTATTATAGAAAGTAAGTTTTCTGGGATTGTAAATGTGGTTTTAGGGAAAAATAATAGCAGATCGATGGCAATTGAAAAAAATTTTGATCGTCACAAATTTATTTACTTTTATCAAGAAGTGGAAAATATAGTAGAGTTAATGAAGCAAGCTGATTTATGCATTGGTGCTGGTGGGACTAATAGTTGGGAACGGTGTTTTTTAGGATTACCCAGTTTAATTATTACTGTCGCAGAAAATCAATTATCTGTGGCAAATGCTCTTGCTGCAATGAACGCAGCACAGTATCTCGGTGAACTAAAAAAAGTATCTACAAAATTAATTACTTCGTCAATTAATGCATTAATTTTAAATCCGCAAAAATTGAAAAAATTATCAGAAAATGCTAAAAATTTAGTAGATGGTGGTGGCACGAAAAGAGTGTCAAAAAAGATAATGGCTGAAATTTATCTGAAAAAGGCGACACCAGATGATGTTAAGTCAATATTTCATTTAAGAAATCACCCCGCGATAAGAAAAAACTCCTTTTCATCAGAAGAAATAATATTTGATGAGCATAAAACTTGGTTTAATAGTTTATTGAAAAATGCTAGTCGGCAACTTTTAATTGCAAAAAATTTTAAGAAGGAATTGATTGGTGTAGTTCGTTTTGATTTTGAAAAAGACTTTGCTGAAGTGAGTATTTATATTAATCCTGGTGTGCATGGCAAAGGCTATGGTACAAAAATTTTGGCTCAAGGCATAGAATGGGTGATGAAAAATTATCACTGCAGACATATTATTGCAAAGGTAAAATCAGCAAACATCGTATCACAAAAATTATTTTTAAAAGCCGGTTTTATTAACAAAACTACTCATTTTGAGAAAATAATAAATAATTAGAATGGATTCATTATGAAAAATTTTAAAATTTCAGATGTGGTGATCGGAAGAAATCAACGCCCTTTCATTATTGCAGAAATGTCAGGAAATCATAATCAATCTTTAGGTCGCGCATTGGAAATTGTGGAAGCAGCTGCAAAAGCAGGCGCCCACGCGATTAAATTACAAACCTATACTGCCGATACAATGACATTAAAAGTTGATTTTGATGATTTTAAAATTATGGATAAAAATAGTCTTTGGTCTGGACGACATTTATATGATCTTTATGAAGAAGCGCATACGCCTTGGGAGTGGCACGCACCAATTATGCAGCGTGCAAAAGAATTAGGATTAATTTGTTTTAGTACACCGTTTGATGAAACAGCGGTTGATTTTTTAGAAACACTGAATGTTCCAGCATACAAAATTGCATCATTTGAAAATACAGATGTGAGGTTATTAAAAAAAGTTGCGCAAACAGGGAAGCCAGTGATCGTTTCAACAGGCATGGCTGACTTACAAGATTTGCAATTGATGGTAAAAACTTTGCGAGAAAATGGTTGCGTCAATTTTGTTTTATTAAAATGTACGAGCGCCTATCCTGCGCGCGCAGAAGATGCAAATTTGAAAACAATTCCGCATTTATCAGAAATGTTTGATTGCCAAGTTGGATTATCAGATCACACAATGGGGATTGGCGTTCCACTTGCTGCAGTTACATTGGGTGCCACTGTTATTGAAAAACATTTTACATTGTGCAGAGCAGATGGTGGTGTTGATTCCGATTTTTCATTAGAACCACACGAATTAAAAATGTTAGTAGAAGAATCTGAAAAAGCTTGGAATGCATTAGGTGTTGTAAAATATTCAGCAAGTGAAATTGAAGAAAAATCAAAACAATTTCGACGTTCACTTTATTTTGTAAAAGATTTGAAAGAAGGTGAAATCATTACTGAAGATGCTGTTCGTAGTATTAGACCGGGATATGGATTGGCTCCAAAATATTATTTTGATATTATTGGCAAAATTGTAAAATATGCTGTCAAGCGTGGTCAACCGGCACAGTGGAATACGTTTCTTTAAAAGGATATTTATGAAAAATTTTGCAACTGAGCAAGAAAAATTTTGGGCTGGAGATTTTGGTATTTCTTACGCAGAGAGAAATGATAGTCTTAATATTGCAGCATCGAACTTATCTTTTTTTTCTAAAGTTTTTGCATCAACAAAAGGAATAAAATCTGTTTTAGAGTTTGGCTCAAATATAGGGCTCAATTTAACCGCTATTCAACAACTTATCCCCGATGTCGAACTTTCGGCAATTGAAATTAACGAAAAGGCAGTTTTGGCGCTGAAAAAAAATGGGATTTCTAAGATTTATCATCAATCTATTTTGGAATTTGAATTGGATTATCAGCGAGATTTTGTCTTATCTAAAGGTGTTTTGATTCACATTAATCCAGATTATTTACAAAGAGTGTACGATACGATTTATCAATCGTCTTCAAAATATATCTGTATCGCTGAATATTATAATCCAACACCAGTTGAAATACCTTACAGAGGATGGAGTGAAAAATTATATAAACGAGATTTTGCGGGTGAAATGCTTGATAAATATAAAGAATTAAAATTAATTAATTATGGCTTTTGTTATCGCAGAGATAATCTATTTCCGTGTGATGATCTTACTTGGTTTTTGTTGAAAAAATAGAATGAAAATTATTGAGATCGTTACAGACGCAGACTTCTTACCAGGCCCAACAGAAAATACTGTTGGTTTACTTTTGGAGTGTGCGCCAGACAGTATGATAGCAAATAAATATAAAAACATATTTTTTATCGATGAATTACTTGGTGAATTTGATGAAAAGAAAAAAATGGCGTGTGATTTTGCAGATCAGATTTTTCAGAATGAGCCTAAATTTCGTGGTGTCAAGCAACTGTCTATTTTTAAAGAAATGGTTATATCCAGAATTTTTGAAATTTTTCAGATTATACACCTCTACTATTTTTTGATAAATAAGCATTACACCTTATGCAGGTTTTACTGCTATTCTCGATATGCTAAAATTCTATCTGATTTATGCAAGATCGACAGATCTGTTTTAATTGTAGAATTTCCACCACCTCCTACCGAAAAAAATAAATTTTTCAGAAGACTACGAATATTTTTCACATCATTTTTTTCTTTATCTGAATTAATGCAACATACCAGCTGGATTTTAAACAGAATTGATCGGTTTCATCGACGACGCATTTTTATCTCTCATTTTTTTAAGAGAAAAGTTAGGCGAGATAAAAATAATCTATGGTTTGTTTCGTATGGAAGAAACTATACCAATATTGGATTGTTTTACGAGCCATTTTTTCCGCATAGTTTTAATTTTTTAATCGATGATGTCTTGACTGGCGGAAAACCATTGGTAAAAAAAAAGCGCTTCTTTTTTAATTTATATGATTATGGTAAAGAAAATTTAATTCCCTCGAAAGGTGAGATTAATTTTGTAAAAAGTGAAATAGAAAAATATATTGCTTTGCTTCCTATGTGTAATGTTAATGTAATCGCGCGGAAATTATTTTTGAAAGATGCGTTGTTAAAAGATTTTTTTTTAATTCATTTGCCCGCTGGTCTATATGCAACAAGTTTACACTTGCGTTGGTTTGCATTAGAAAATCCCTCAGCAATTATTGTTGGAAACAATGCTTTTGAAGCTTATGCACTATCTATTGCCCGAGAAAAGGGTATTCCCACAATTTTGCTGCAACACGGAATATTAGGAGATTATTATCAATTTTTAGATAGCCAGGTTTCTTCATATATTGTGTATGGAGAATTTTGGCGCAATTTTTTAGTTTCGTCAGCGAAAAAGCGAGCGATAATTATCCATCCTGCTACTAATAAGACAGTTGTTAATCACCACACTGCAAAAAAAAATAATAGGAAATCTTTTGTTGTTTATTTTTCCCCACTTTATGCTCAAGTCGATAAAAAAAATAGATTTTACGTAGAAACTGATTCACAATTACTAAGCATTGCAAGAGAGGTGGCAGTTGCGGGTGCAAAATTAATTATCCGATTCCATCCTCTCGACCATATCACATTACACAGAAACCATATTAAAAAACTGTATAAAAATAATATGATTGATGTACAGGTAGAATATAATTACAAAGAAAATATTTCAGACCTATTAAATGGTGCGGCTGCAGCAATTATGTATTTCTCAACGGTTTTCATGGATTGCGTGAAATCTGGAATACCTGTTATTAGTTATGATTGGTTACATTTTCCACTCAAAAAACATATTGCACCGCACGAAATTTTTAATTTTGCGAAGAATTTACAAGAGTTGCGTACTTTAATAAGAAAAGCGTTGTCGAGCGAGTTATTGCCCTCGAACATCGACAAAAAATTATTTCTTTGTGAGACTACTGATGTGGAGGCAAAAGCAGTCTTCCGTAAATTGGTAGTTCAATCAAAATAACTTTCTAGCTTGCTCTCTCTGACGGTGTCCAAAGTTGCACAGTGTATGCCACCTCCTTGAGTGTAAATATGCCGCATTTGTATTGGGACAACGATAAACTTCCTTTGCTCTAAAATACGAATTAAGTTTTTTTGGCGTTGATCCACAATGACTGTGTTTGGATCCAATGAAAGAAAATTCATACCAACCCATGGAGAAGACATATCAGAAAGCGTTGTTTCAAAACCTAATGTTTTTAGTTGAGCCGCGATCGGATCTCTAACGTTTTTTTGAAACTCTAATTCTTGTTCTGAGGTTGGTGCAACATCACTAAAATAAATTTTGTCCCATTTATCAAAAAGAGCAGGGCAATTTTTTTCATTGACTCGAATACTGTTTAGCATCACAAGTCCAGGCCGTAAACACATCGCTGTGGAATCGATGTGACTTGAACGATATATTTCTTCTGTAGTATGCACTCTATATTCATCGCCCAATACAGATTGTAACCATTTTGCCCCTAAATAATTTCCAGATGAGGAAACTAAATACAACAAATCTTTTCCCATTCTTAGGGTATTTGCGGCTTCAAATAAAATTTCTCTTTCGTTTAGCTGATACAATTTTTCTACTCTCCCATTCGTTAGCTCTTGGTAACGTAAATCCTCAGGAGATAATTTTTTTTCATTTTCATCACGATAATATGGCGATGAAATCTCACCAATTAATCTTGGTTTTGGTGCAGCAATCCAACGAAAACCTTGCTTAAGGTAATCGTAAAAAATAGGGTAAAGTGCGGAAGCTTCAAAATATCGACATCTCAGGTGTGATGGGCTTTCAATAACATTATTTCCAACAACTAAGTGTAAGTCGCGTGTATTATAAATATTATTTCCAGTTGAGGACCAAAACGGGCTTGAATACATTTTTGATATGTCATGCGGATCTGGTCGATGGACTACAGCGCCAAATTGCTTTAGTACATCACAAAGACCCTCTAAGTCTTCCGACACTTCATCTAAAAACCATTCCGGAAATGCTTTTCTCGCTAGCGAATAAGAATGATCAAGCACACCCTCTGGAATGGGATAAGGCTTTGTCCATGTCATCACCCCCATGGAACCTTTAGCTGTTCCAACGATGATCTCTGACAGTTTATCCCATTCATTATGGCTATTGATTTTAGAAGCTTCATTCCGAGAATTGACTGCGTTCGTATCAGAAACCCTTACTGCGGTAATACTATCCATAAATCCATACTTCCAATTTAAAAAACAAATTATATTTTTTTTCCAACAAATAGCCAATGATCGCTTGGACCGTCTTGTTCTCGAATAACACAAGAGTACCAACCAATATGCAATTTTTTAAACCCCTGTTTTGTAAAAAATTCATTTACTTCTTCACGTGTTTTGAAATTAATATAATTAATTTCGTGCAAACGATCTGTGAATAATTCAATGCGGGTCAACCCATCTTCTTTTTCTTTAGCGTAACGAGAATAATAATTATTCGGGGCCATCATGGTTGCAAATAATATTCCATCCTCTTTAAGCAACGAATGGAACTGCTTTAAAATATTTGATAATTGTTTGTCATTAAAAAAATACAAAACTTGATTTGAAAATATCAAATCAAATTTCTGAGAGAAATACTCCGATAGATTCGGTAATTCAGGAGTAACAAAAAATTGATCTGCATGTTCAGGTAAACGTTTTTTGCACTGCGCGATGGCTGTTTCGCTTGTATCACAACCAAACGGTACAAAATTGTTATCACGAAAATATTGCAAATGAGATCCGTTTCCGCATCCATAATCAAGTATATTTCCACCTTTTATGTTTAGGTCATGTTCTAAAATATATCGATGAAAACGAATAACATGCCCTTCAGGATATTGCAACCCATAACCCTCCTTGTATTTTTTATCATACGCATTGACTGTAATTTTATTTTGATTTTCGACAACATCCAACATATTGTTACTCCCTGTTTTTTAAAAATCTTTTAACGCGAAAAAATCCTTGTAACAAACGCAATAATATCGAATTGAGGAGTTTATCATGTAATTTATTTATATCAAATATTTTTTATGGTTTTTAAAATATTAGTATGATCTTCTCGTGGGAGTTCATATTTAATTTCTGTGGATTTTGTTCTCATCTGCATGTTAGATTGAAATCCACATTCAATACCAATTTTTTTTAAAATTTTTATGGTGTTTTCGTTATATGAATTGACTGGGTGTGCCATGGAAATAGGAGATTTACCACAAATCTTTTTCAAATGTGAAAAATTTTTCAAATATTCATTTTCTTGCTCTACATATGGAAGGTCGGATAGGGCGGTTGGGTGGGTATATGAATGTAATCCTATATGATGACCCTGATCGGACAATTGTCTTATGTGATCATCATGCATCCAAATATTTTCACACAAATTTTTCTTATTTATTTTATACAAACCCATCAGTGTTTCCATAACATGATTAAACTCATCTTTGGTGAGCGCTCTGTCTCTAATTACTCTAAAAATAACATCATTTTCAGAATAAAAAGGAAATATTTTTCGATAAGCATCAATATCAAATTCACTAACGGCGTTTTTTGATTTTTTGAAATAGGGTGAACTGTTAATTAATTTAAGAAACTCACCATAAAAATCATCAATGGTGTTGAAATATTTGGTTCGAAAAACACGGTATATTTCAAATTCTCCAATTCCGGATTCAAAAACACAAGAATATACAAACCAAAAGGCCTTTAAGTTATATTTTTTTAGAATAGGGAGTGCGATATCAAATTGACACAACAATCCATCATCAAATGTAAGGCACACATCATCTTCTTTTAAAGAATTATTGCTAAGACGTTCAACCCATGTCTCCGGGTTAATAATTCTTTCGACACCAACAAATAGTAACAACTTTTCAAATTCAGCTGAATCAATAGATCCTTGACCGCGATAATGAAAATCGTTATGAAAATGATGGAACATAATACCGTGAGGAATAGTTGCTGCATATTTCATTATGATAACTCACAAATTTAACAGAATATTTTTCCACTCAATAACCCAATTTACATTTACTCTAGCAAAACGATCAACAAAATTTTTTCTGATTAACTGAATTTCCTTAGTGTGCCAAATTTTATCAATATTATCATAATTTTCATTTAACCAGTTTGCTGCTGACTCTGGTGTATCATGATATATATGTAATCGTTTTAATTCGTTAAAATCAGCAGAAACCTCTTGTCGCACCGTCCAAAATTTCTGTGAAGCAAAAATTAGTACAGGAACATTAAACACAAAAGCATACAAAAAAGTTGTGTTGAGAGTGTCGCATAGTAAAATTTTTACCCCACGAAGCTGATTAAAAAAAGATCCTTTCTCTTTTGGTGCATAGATGTTCAAATTAGGCATATATTTTTTAACAATCTCAACTTTTTTAGATGCGGGCATTAAACGCATTGTAACTTGTGAGGCGGTATATTTTGATAGAGAATGAAAAAAACGTGACTGCCATTCCAAGTAATGGGATCGAGGGCTTTGATAATAACTGGAAATATATGGGGTGTATCTTACTATTTCATTCGCTATCCAAAGTGCTCGAGATGGATTTTTTTCTAGTAATCTATTTTTCTTGTTGTCAAAAAAACGTTCACAAGCCAGAATAGATGAGGCTGGTAAAATTTCTTTTGTTTCTGTCCATCCCCAAGAAATAAAAACATCACAGTTTTTTCGCTCTAATATCTCGTAAGTGCAATAGTTCACCATGCCATAACCACCCCCGTGCTGTATATTAACCAACTTTGTAGAAAATTCACTTTTTTGATATGCACCCCACATTTTAAGTAAATCATGTTGCATCCATGTTGTGCTGATCACAGCATCAATTTTATATGGAAAATGTTTCTTGCTTCTATCTATTTCCTGTTTGTAATGCTCAACAAAATTGAGCGGCATATTTACAACTAAAGTTTTTAAGATTAAATCAATAAACCCATCACCAATTAATAAGTTTTTTAAGCTTTGGCGTAATTGAGAATCGACATTATATTTTCTTTCTTGCTCAAAACGCATTGTTTGCATTTCAACGACAGGAAATATTCTAAAACCCGACCTTATTATTAATTTTAAAATATTTCTCTTGCTAAATTCATGCATACAACAAGCAAGTCCAACTTTACGAAATGGCCATATTTTCAAAAAATACTTTAATATATTTAATTTTAATTGAGTTGAATTTTTATATTTTACAATATTCGATAATTTTTTTTCGCGGCACGCTAGTTCTGCCTCCCAGTAATGCGGGAAATACCTCAATGAGGTCATAGAAGTACACTCCAAGATCTGTGTTATTAATTGCAAATTCCATGCATCGCTCTCCGATGCAAAAAAATAAAATTCAGATGTGTCAATCGGTGTCAAAAAGGAATGTGAGGCAAGACCAAACGTTTTGATATTAGGATATAGTTGAAATGCCGCCTTTAAATGCACAAAACGATGATGAACAACTTGTATATACCAGAGCAAAAACGGACCTACTATCATTCTCCAATATTGCAGAGAGTATGTCTCCTGATGAATGTTGTTTAACCACTCAGAAATTTTTGGCAAGAGGGATTCATAAACTTTATTTGTATAGTAAAATGCTTCTTTTGAGCAGCTAGAGTCAGTTGAATCCGCACTTAAAAATTCTCCGTGAACCCCTGCTTTTTTCAGCTCCTCTTCGCTTTTTACACACCAATCGCCTAAGAATACAATTGGTTGAGTTATATCCCAAAAATTAGTTAACGCTGTAGTTGCTAAAAACTTTGTTTTGCAGTTCATGCGAGAAGGTTACCCCAAGAAAAAATAATTGATTGAATCACGCACACAGCAACAATTTATTTTACCTGTTTTTATAAAAACATTGGAATAATATACAAATGATGATTTGCTGTAAATGTTTAAAAGCTATAACACGTTTTCTCACAACAATATTTATACTAAAATTATTTTTATTTTTCTTGATTATGCTGTACCTCACCTAATATTTATGTAATTCGCAGTTTCAGATGGAATTGGTATATATTAACAATACTTTTTTGTAACTGCTGATGGCGCAAAAAAATTTTATACTGATGGACAAGAAAAAATAATTTTGGCAGTATTGGAAATAAATTTTTTTAACAGAGGGATGTGTTTTATTTCTCTCGGTACGCAGGGGACATTATGTCAGCAAAAAAGACAAAAGGGATTTTGCTTGCTGGAGGAACTGGTTCACGATTATATCCACTCACCTTTAGTGTCAACAAATCACTTTTGCCTGTTTATGATAAACCGCTTATTTATTATCCACTGTCCGTATTGATGCTTGCTGGAATACATGAAATATTAATTATTACGAATGAAAAAGACATACAGCTTTTTAAGCAACAGTTGGGTAATGGAGCGCAGTGGGGAATTTCACTGCAATATCAAATTCAATCATCGCCGAATGGTATTGCTGAATCGTTGATTATTGCTGAAGATTTTATTGGAAATGATTCTGTTTGCTTAATCTTGGGAGATAATATTTTTTATGGACAAGGTTTAGCAAAATTGTTGCAAGCTTCCGTGCAATGTAATATCGGCGCAACCATTTTCGGTTACTATGTCAGTGATCCGGAACGTTACGGCGTTATTTCATTTGATGAAAATCGAAAAATAAAAGATATCATCGAAAAGCCACTAGAGCCTGATTCAAATTATGCTGTTCCCGGTTTATATATATACGATGCATATGCAATTCAAATTGCAAAAGCATTGCGCCCATCCGCTAGAAATGAACTTGAAATTACCGATATTAATAAAATTTATTTAAAAGAAAAACGATTAAAAGTAACATTTTTAAGTCGCGGAATAGCGTGGATGGATGTTGGAACACATAACGCTCTTATCGAAGCAGGACAATATGTTGAAATTATCGAGCGTCGTCAAGGCCTTAAAATAGCGTGTCTTGAAGAGATTTCATGGAGAATGGGTTTTACTGATACCGCACAATTGCTAAAACAAGCGGAAAAATACGGTCGAAATAATAGTTATGGCTGTTTTTTATACTCTCTTATAGAGAACACGTCTTTGCAATTTTTGGGACAAGACAGGCTCGTTGAAAATCCAGAGTTATCACTTAGTTAAATACTAGATATAAGAGATTTATAATGTCGTTTGTTTTTAAATCGTTGGAAATTCCAGGAGTAATTCTCGTTGAGTCAAAAGTATCTACAGATGAGCGAGGATTTTTTATGGAAACTTATAAAGCATCTGAATTTAAAATAAATGGCATTGATGTGAATTTTATGCAAGATAACCACTCATTTTCAAAAGCAGGCGTAATTCGCGGCTTGCATTTTCAATGTAATCCACACGCACAAGGAAAATTAGTGCAAGTTGTGCAAGGAAAAGTATTTGATGTAGCGGTTGATATTCGTCAGGGCTCTCCAACTTACGGGAAATGGGTTGGTATTATTTTAAGTGGTGAAAATCATATGATGTTGTGGATACCGATTGGTTTTGCGCATGGCTACTGCGTTCTTGAAAATGGTACCCATTTGTTATACAAAGTGTGTGGATCGGAGTACAACCCGCAAAATGATCGCTCTATTTTGTGGAACGATTCTCAAATCAACGTGCAGTGGCCTATTCAAAATCCTGACTTATCCAACAAAGATCGACACGCAAAGAATTTATGTGATGTTGATAATAATTTTTTTTATAGGAAATAAGAAGTATAATGCCAAATATTTTAATTATAGGCGCTGCAGGTCAAGTCGGTCTTTCGTTGATTGAATTGTGTAATAAAACCAATATCAAGTATATTGCCATATCCAGAAGAGATTTAGACATTATAGATAGCTTTGCGGTTGACCTTTTTTTTCAACGCAATCATGCAATGGATTTTGTAATTAACGCAGCGGCCTATACAGCAGTAGACGCCGCGGAACAAGATCAAGTTACTGCATATGCAGTTAACCAATATGCAGTAAAAAACTTAGCGCTTTGTTGTAAACGATATGACATCCCATTAATACATATTTCTACTGATTATGTCTTTGATGGTAAAAAGAAGACATCGTATGTCGAAACAGACAGTAGAAACCCGTTGAGCATTTATGGTATAAGCAAACTTGCTGGTGAAAAAGAATTACAAAACCTTTGGCATAAACATATCATTTTACGTGTGAGCTGGATATTTAGCGAATATAGAACTAATTTTGTAAAAACGATGTGTCATTTATTTACAAAACAAGAGGAAATTTCTGTTGTAGATGACCAAATAGGTTGTCCAACATCGGCTGCATCTGTTGCAAGTGTCATTATAAATATTATCCATGTGACTTTTGAAAAAAATGAGGCGTTATGGGGTGTATATCACTATAGCGATTTTCCATGTGTTTCGTGGTATACATTTGCATGTAATATATTATCATCAGTAGAGAGTAAGGTTTCTGTTGATAATATTAAAACAAAAATAATTCATCCTATATCGTCAAGCGAGTATCCTTTACCTGCTAAAAGACCACCTAATAGCGTACTCAATATAGAAAAAATTCAAAAAATATTTGGGATAAGGTCAATGTGTTGGCATCTCGAGATTCAGCGCATCATACAATTTATTTACATACAGAACAAAATAGAGGATGCTCATGCGTACAATTTCATTAACACTAAATAAATCACAATGAAGCAAAAAAATAAAAAAATAACAATTGTTGGCTTCGGTTATATTGGGTGCATTATTGGTTCATACTTAGCTTCCCAAGGATATTGTGTTACTGGAATTGAATTAAATGATCATATTATCAAATCTATTAATAATGGATTCCCCCCATTTCATGAGCCAGGTTTAGCACATCTCGTCAAAGCTGGTATTGATTCACGAAGGTTAACTATCACAAAAGAGTGCGATGCAATAAAAGAATCGGACGTTATTTTAGTTACGGTTGGAAGCCCACTAAATGATTCTGGAGATGCTGATTTAAATCATTTATCTCAGGCTTTGGATCGCATTAAACCTTATTTACAAAAAGATCAGTTATTAATTTTAAAAAGCACCCTGCCTCCAGGAACCAGTAGAGATTTTGTTTGGCCACAACTTTCGAATAAAAATTTATTATTGGCTTTCTGCCCAGAGCGTTTAGCAGAAGGGCGTGCACTAGCAGATTTAACAACGCTACCCGTAATAATTGGTGGTATTAATCAAGAGGCTGCGCTTGCCGCATCACAGTTTTGGATTGAAGCGCTCAACGTTGAAACAATAATTGTAGAAAATACAACGACTGCCGAGCTAGTTAAATTAGCTGATAATTTATGGGTAGATGTTAATATAGCTTTGGGGAATGAATTAGCAAAAATTTCGGACAAACTTAATATTGATGTGCTAGAAGTAATTGCTGCTGCTAATACACTCAAAAAAAATAATTCAAATGTCAATATTTTGCTTCCATCGCTCGGTGTTGGTGGATATTGTCTTACTAAAGACCCTTGGTTTTTACACGCAATGGGTAATAGACTGGGTATTGATCTTAAAATACCAGCTGTATCAAGAAAGGTGAATGAATCAATGCCGGAGTATTCGGTATGCTTAATTGATCGCTATTTTCAAAACTTATCAAAAAAATCGGAAGAAATATCAATTGGTGTGCTAGGCTTATCATTTAAAAATAATACCAGTGACTGTCGCTTCACACCAACCAAACCAGCGATAGAAAAACTCTTATCGTTAGGATACACCGTTAGAATATATGATCCGCTATTAACACAAGAAGATGCCTTTAGTTTAACGGGAATTGAAATGTCATCAAGCATCTCGGACTGCGTTACGAATGTAGATTGTGTTGCTTATTTTGCAGGACATGATGAGATTATAAATTTTTCCTTAGAAAATCTATTAAGGTTAACAAACAAAAATGCATTAATCTTTGACGGTAGAAGATTTTTTAACAAAACAGAAATAAACAACATCAAATCATTAGGGTTTACGTATAAGGGGGTTGGTAGAATATGACGTCAAAAATAATGATCACAGGGGCCGCTGGTTTTATTGGAAGTCATTTAGTAGAACGCACGCTTGAACTTGGAAATGAAATATATGCATGTGATATTATTCCAATCAAGAAATGTAATAATCTAAAAAATGTGAGCTCGCATAAAAAATTTCATTATTTGCAAGGAGACATAACGGATGATCAATTTTTGAGAGAATATTATCAGTCCAATGCAGATGTGATTTATCATCTTGCGTCAGTTGTCGGTGTTCAAAATTATATGAGTGATCCATTACATTTAATTGATGTCACGGTTAATGGAACAAAAAAACTATTGCATTTAGCTTCACAACATAAAACAAGATTTATTTTTTCAAGTACCAGCGAAATTTATGGAAAAAATCCTGAAGTCCCTTGGATGGAAACAAGTGATCGTGTTTTGGGCTCAACCTCAGTGGATAGATGGTCTTATAGTACAAGCAAAGCGGTGTGTGAACATATGCTGTATGGTTTGTATCGAAAAAATAAATTCCCTTTTAGTATAGTCAGATTTTTTAATGTATACGGGCCAAGACAAAGTCCAATATATGTAGCGTCAAAATCAATATACCAAATTTTAAATGGCAAAAGTCCTTATCTTTATGATAACGGAAAGCAAACACGATGTTTCACCTATATATCGGATATTATCGATGGATTAATATCGGTTTGGCAATCAGATAAAGCAGTGGGTGAAGCATTTAATTTGGGGAATCAAAATGAAAACTCGATTAATGAACTCATCAATATAATTATTGAATGTTCAGGAAAACAAATTACTTCAACAGAATTTAATACAAAAAAAGAATATGGGGAAATGTATGAAGATATTCCAAGGCGTGTTCCTAATGCTGAAAAAGCAGAAACTTTGCTAAACTGGAAAGCAAAAATTAAATTAAAAGAAGGGGTAGAAAAAACAATTCGCTGGGCGAGAGAAAATCGTTGGTGGCTTGCTTAGCTTTTTTGATTATTAGTGTCTAGACAACAAACTCACTTAACATTAGAATGGCGTGAATTTTGAGAAGAACAAAAGGGAAGATTAATGTTTCTTTCAGAAAATATTCTCTCGGGAGAAAAAATAAAAAATCGAGTTCGATACAGCACGCACCCAATAACCCAAAAAATTATTAAAATTCTTTCAAAGATTGATTACGATTTATTTGTTCACAGTGATGAGCATTATTCTTCGGTACCGATATTTACTATTATTTTAACTATCTATGATGCCAATATTCGTTTTATTGAAGAAAGTTTGCATTCAGTTTTTAATCAACGCTATAAAAACACAGAGGTTGTTTTGATTAATAATGGTGCTGACGGCAAGGTAAGCGGTTTGATTTGGCACTACTTTCTGACGCATAAAAATTCTAAACTTATTTGTACTAAAGAACATCTTTACAATCCTTCGGCAAAGCTTTTGCAAGATCCTATTCCTCTTCTGTGGAATGCAGGGTTATTTTGTTCTGTTGGAGATTATGTTTATTTTTTATCGTACGACGACTTTATTAGCTGTGATTATACTGAAAAAATGGTGCAACTTTTTACACAAAATGAAAAATGTTGCACGGCTGCCCCATCTGTTGTACTCGTCAATGAATTAAGTGAAATAAATATCGACGAAACAGCACATCTTAAAAATTATAGTCAACGGGAAAAATATACGAATGGAATTTTATTGGCGCAAAACTTCATGGATGGTGGAAATAAAATTGGTTTCCCCGGAGGTTTGCTTTCCATCAAATCTGATTTGGTTTTGGATTGTGGTGGATTTGATAAAAATAATGATCTAAGTCAGCTATTTAAATTTGCTGTTTGTGGAGATTCAGGATTTGATCCAAACGCAGCATTGTATTGGCGTCATCACTCAAATCAAGCCCACAAAATTCAAAGGAAAATGGGACTGGTATATTACAGAGATGTAAAAGAATTTAATGGTATATATAATATAAAAAAATTTCATCAGCGCGTTGGTGGAAGTGTTTTTGCGGATAAATATGAACACTATATTAATAAGCAGATGGCTGAACATACTATCAGTGAATTTTGGAATATTTACACAGTAAGTTTTTTTTGGGGTATCAGGGCATTATGGCGCATATTATTTGAGTGCCCATTAAGCATTCAGATAATAGCTTTTCGTCGCTATTTAAAACATTTCCCAAAATATTTTCAACGATCCGTGATCGCTCGTATCATGCATCATGAGATTTCTCAGGATAAAAAATAAAGAAAGGATCCATTAAATGAATATCTCAACCATAAAGCGAAAGTTATTGTCATCTGTCCTTAAAAATTACGTAAGACGGATCGGTTTCAAAGATGCATTACTAAAACAGATTAGAGAAAATCGACTGCAATATCCAGAATGGAATAATAGCTCAAGCTTTAACTTCACAACTCCAGGAGTTGACTTCACCTTTATGGAATATTCTCATAGCGTATCACCACCCTCGAGCTATCTTCATGACATTTTGAATAAAGCTGTTCATGTTTTAGAGAATGAGTGGTATGAAAATTCTAAGTTTCGCGAAATACCATCAGAATTGAAAGTTCTTTATGATTACAATAATCATTATTTACTATTGACAGCGATTGCGAATGTTATTAACGCAGAAAGAATTGTAGAGATAGGCACAGCTGCTGGAGATTCGCTTTGGTCATGGCTACGCTTGGAAAATATTAAATCCGTATCAACATGGGATATTTTTCCAATTGAAACCTGTACTGGGTGGTTTCATAACAATGTCCATCAACAATTTGTTCAAGAATTTATTCAAAAAGATAAGCGTTGGACTCAATACGTAGAAGATCTTACTCAGCAAGAAATTTGGTTTTTACGTAAAGATTTATTCGAAAATACAGATATCATTTTTATTGACGGTCCACATAATGGAATTTTTGAAAATACAATTTTTCAAAATATTTTAGGACTTAAAAATGAGCGTAACATTTTATTGATATTTGATGATATTTTGGTTAGCTCTATGGTTGACTTTTGGCGTAATATCACATTACCAAAATTGGATGCTACCTCAGTTGGGCATCAGTCTGGAACTGGATTAGCGCTCTTGTTGCCATATCATGAACGTTAGATCACGTTCATAAAAAAATTTTTATGTAGTAATTCACAACAAATTTTCTCCGTAAAAAGAAAAAATTGATTGTAGTGAGGTCAGTATGTCGGTGTTAATCATTGGTTATGGATCTATTGGTAGTCGACATGCCGACATTTTATCGCGATTTGGATCAACAGTATCAATTGTTACCGCGCAGAAAATTCAATTTTACGCACGTCATGATACGATAGAGGAAGCATTAGAAAAAAATTCCTTTGATAAAATTATTATTGCCAATGCAACGCATTTGCACTACGTAACGCTGAAAAAAATTATATCACTTAATTTTCAAGGAACAATTTTAATTGAAAAACCGCTATTTTCTCAACTTGAATATCCAGAACTTAAGTCGCATAACAATATTTACATTTCTTATAATCTTCGCTTCCATCCTTTATTACAATATTTAAGAAATTTATTACAGGGTGATGAGCTTGTTTCGTTCTCAGTGCATGCAGGTTCATACCTACCTGATTGGAGAAAAAATATTGTTTATCAACAATGTTATTCAGCAAAAAAAGAGTCAGGCGGGGGTGTACTACGTGATCTCAGTCACGAGCTAGACTATATTTTATGGATATGTGGAAAATGTATTGAAGTAACTGCAATCGGCGGACACTTCAGTGCGCTTGAAATTAATAGCGATGATATTTATTCAATTTTGATGCGCTGTGAAAATTGCCCCATTATCAATGTTCAGATCGATTACTTAAGTCGAACACCAATTCGAAAAATATTAATCCAAACAAAAAAACACCGTACTATTTTATTAGATTTAATTGAAGGTACTTTAATTGTAAATGGCGAAGTCGAACTTCAAGTAAAAAACGCCATAGAACAAACATATACAAAACAACATGAGCTGATTATACAAAAAAATTTCACTGATATGTGTGATTATCTGCAAGGATTAGCTGTCATGAAATTAATAACAACAATAGAAAAATCTGCGCGTGACAAAAAATGGATTACATTATGAAAGTTCTCTGTACTATTTGCGCGCGCGGTGGATCGCAAGGTGTCAAAAATAAAAATTTAATTTCATTGCGAAGGAAACCACTCATTGCACATAGTATTTTGCAAGCTAAAAAATCAAGATTATTTGATATGGTTGCTGTGAGCAGTGATTCAAAAAAAATTCTTTCGGTTGCAAAAAAATGGGGTGCAGATTATGTGATTGAACGTCCACTAGAATTGGCCACATCAACTGCTGCGAAAATCCCTGTAATTCAACATGCCGTTTCTCAAGCTGAAATTATTGCAAAAACTAAATTTGATATTATTGTTGATTTAGATGCGACAGCACCATTACGCACTGTTGATGATCTGAAAGCATCGCTTGCATTATTTTTAAAAAATAATCGAGCAATGAATCTAATCACGGGATATCCTTCACGTAAATCTCCTTACTTTAATATAGTTGAAACCGATAACGCTAATTTCGCAAAACTGAGTAAGAAAACTGAAATTCCAGTCATAAGACGACAAGACACACCATCTTGTTACGATATGAATGCGTCAATCTACATTTGGAAACGTAACGCGCTATTTCAACAATCGTCTATTGTATCTGATCATACCCTATTGTATGTTATGCCAGAAGAACGGTCGATCGATATTGACACACCAATAGATTTAGCTTTGGTGCGGATATTAGCAAAAAATCGCAGGGATTTAGTGTAAATGGACGTCTATAAAAATTTATTCAGGTTAGATAAAAAAGTGATTGTCGTGACAGGTGCTGCTGGCATTTTGGGATCTGAATTCTGTAATGCATTAAGTGCGCTGGGTGCAAAAGTCGCATGTCTTGATTCACATACTGATAATCTAAAAAATCTAGAGTCAGAAATTACAAAAAAATACGATAAAAACAATTTTATTTTTATACAATGCGATGTTTCCGATACCAAATCAGTACAAAATTCTGTAGAAAAAATAATTTTGCGTTTCTCACAGATTGATGTTTTATTAAATAATGCCGCAACTAAAACAAAAGATACACGTGCTTTTTTTACACCTTTTCCTGATTATTCGATAAATCTCTGGCGTGAAATCATGTCTGTCAATTTAGACGGTATGTTTTTAGTAGCGCAGGCTGTTGGGAAATATATGGTTGAAAAAAAACATGGTGCGATTATTCAAACTGCATCACTCTATAGCTTGCTAGGTCCCGATCAACGTATTTATAAAGGTTCGCATTATTTGGGCGGAGAAATTAATACACCGGCGGTCTATACAGCTTCAAAAGCAGGGGTGATTGGATTAACCAAACATTTAGCAGCTTTGTGGGGTGAGTTTGGTGTACGTGTTAATGCACTTTGTCCCGGCGGCGTATCAAGTGGTCAAGATAATGAATTCAATGAAAAATATTCTGCGCGTGTACCAATGGGCAGAATGGCTGAAAAAATTGATATTGTTGGTCCGATGTTGTTTTTAGCAAGCGATGCATCACGATATGTTACTGGACAGGTATTATATGCTGATGGCGGTGTGTCTGCTTGGTAATTTTAGGAAGATATATGCTAATTCAATACGCGAAACGTTTTATTAATGTCATAAAAACACAGGGTGTTGGCGAAGCAGTTCTTCGAATGGTGAGACGAGCACTTTCTATTTTTGTCGCACTGATCATAATATTATTGTGGCCATTTATTAAAATACGACTAATCCAATTGAAATCATCGCGAATAGGGCATTTTACATTAAATACACACCTACTATTATGCGCACTGAAACATAATACTTATCCAGAAGAAAACAACAGTATTCATTTTTATTACACACAAACTCATGTTCCGATTTGTAATATGTTTCTTTATAAAATGTGGTCGAGAGTTATCAGGATATTACCACCATGGGGCGCATTTTGGGCGCATGTAAATGATATTCTAATAATAGTATTGAAAGAAAAATATTATTCTCCATTTAAAAAAATGTTTGAGGATACTGAGGGTGGATATGACAGATGGAATTTTCAGAAAAATAAAGATCGATTTTTATTTTTTACCGAGGAAGAAAAAAAATTAGGCGGGGATTTGAAAAGAAAACTAGGCATTCCCGAAAGCAGTCAATTTGTTTGTATTTTTGTAAGGGATGACGAATATTTAAAAGTTACAATGCCTGATTCGGCATGGTATAACGAGAATTTTAGAAATGCGGATATTAAAAATTATATTCCTGCTATTAAATTTTTAATACAAAATGGTTTCTACGTGATTAGGATGGGTAAGCTTGTAGAAAATCCTTTGGATATTGGTGATTCTAGATTCATTGATTATGCAAATCATCCACTGAAATCAGATTTTTTAGACATCTATTTATCTGCCCATTGTTTTTTCTTTATAGGAACCTCTTCTGGCCTTGATGGGGTGCCACGCATGCTGAATCGTCCTGTTATCGCTACCAATACCATTTTTTTTCAACAGACAAGCTACTTAGAATGGACGTTTTTAATACCAAAAAATGTTATGTGCACAACGACAAAAATGCTTGTTTCTTACAAAGAACAATATCAGGACTATGCTTATTTTATTCTATCAGGGAAATATACAAATCATAGAGATCCCATTATGCGGGAGTTTGCAAGAAAAAACTGGGTATTTGTTGAAAATACGCCTGATGAAATTTTATCTGTTGTCAAAGAAATGCTGAGCTATCTCACAAAACCAACAGCTGAAACGCGTGAGATGAAAGACTTGCAATTATTATTTTGGGGGAACCTTCCTCTTAATCTTGCTTTGGGAGAAACGTCCTACGAGAATGTGTCCATACGTATTTCCCCCGCATTTTTAAAAAAACACTATAAATTACTGGCAAAACCCGCAAAACAAGCTTGCGAGGTGAATGAGTGTGGATCATAGGATAATTAAGAAAAGAGCTCTCACTAAGCGCATTTTTGGTTTAAGTTTGAGAACAATAAAGAAATTACCACACTTCCCGTTTCTTTTTATCGCATTACCATGCTCATTGTTTCTAATTTTGATATTTCCATTTGTAAAAATTAAATTTATTAGGTTGTGCTCAGATCGAATAGGGCATTACGCAATGAACACTGAGCTATTGTTATGCCATTTGGATGAAATAAAACGAAAAGAAAAAAAAGTTAAATATTTTTTTTATTTATTGAATGCTCCGATATGTAACGTACAATTACACATCATGTGGAAAAGAGTGATACGGATTCTTCCTTTTACAAAAATTATTATGCAAGTTGATAATGTTATGCAATTTATTTTTCGCGATAAATATAAGAATAGCGCACTTAAAAAATTTGAAACAGGCGCTGGTAATGAAGATGTTGAAGGATATTTTAAAAAATTTAATACTCATTTGTCTTTCACGAATATTGAGCTACAACGCGGTAGGCAGTTGTTGTTAACATTGGGAATTCCTATCGGAGCACGGTATGTATGTTTGTATGTGCGTGATGCGACCTATTTGAGCAGACACTACCCCAAAAAAGATTGGTCATATCATTTTTATCGAGACTGCGACATTCAAAATTTTTCCAAAGCCGCCTTGTATTTAGCAAACAAAGGCTATTATGTGATTCGAATGGGAAAAGCGGTTGCAAAAGCATTCAATATAAAGAACCCAAAAATTATTGATTATGCTAAAAATCAATTACGCTCCGATTTTTTGGATATTTATCTTACAGCGCATTGCCAATTTTTTATTTCGACTTCTGCTGGATTAGATGGTGTAGCTCAAATTTTTCGCAAGCCGATATTATTTGTGAATGTAGCACCGCTTCAACACCAGCTACAATATTGGTACCCATGCAATCTGTTTATTATCAAAAAGATTTTTGACAAAACAAAAAATCATTTTATATCTCTGAAGGAACTAGATAGGAAAATCTTAGGAATCCATAATTTAAATAAAACGTTTGAAGAGAATAATTGGGAGATTGTTGATAATAATGCAGATGAGATTTTGGAGGCTGTTTCAGAAATGGAAAGTTTTATTTTCCGTCAGGAATATAAAGAAAAAAATAACCCATTTCGTTCATTGTTAGAAAATTCACTGACTTTTTCAATGCTCCCCCATCGTCATTTATTAAGATCAGATCCTGAAAAATTTTATATTAAAATGTGCGATCAATTTTGGCTTAGAAATCAATTTTTGTTCTCGGAATAATGAAATTGCAAAAACAGGAAGTGGGTAATGGTTGAATTAATGGATCCAGAGTTAATGATCAAAAATAAAATTATTGATTTTTCTGATTTAAAAAATAGAGTTAATAAAGCGAAACGCGTTGTGCAATCACATGGGGTATTTGATCTATTGCATATAGGTCACATTAAACATTTTCAGGCTGCAAAAAAATACGGTGATATTTTGGTTGTTACGATTACACCAGATCGTTTTGTAAATAAAGGTCCTAATAGACCTCGATTTACTGAAACATTACGCGCAGAAGCAATTGCAGCACTTGATTGCGTCGATTTTGTCATTATTAATCATTGGCCAACAGCAGTTGAAGCAATTCAATTAATTAAACCTTTTATTTATGCAAAGGGTGATGAGTATAAAAATAGCGAAAATGATATTACTGGAAAAATTGATATTGAAGCCGAAACAGTTCGCGCTGCAGGCGGTAAAATATTATTTACAAGTGAAGTCACTTTCAGTTCTTCGTCTTTACTGAATGAATTTTTCTCACCATTTTCTAAAGAGACAATTTCATATCTTAACGATTTCAAAACGAAATATAATTTTCAAGAAATTTCATCTTATTTAGAAAAATCAAAAAAATTAAGGGTGTTGCTAATCGGTGAAACTATCATTGATGCGTATCGTTTTGCAGAAGTTATCGGTAAATCAGGAAAAGAGCCAACATTGGTAGCAAAATACAAGCATCGCGAATTATATGCGGGCGGTATTCTAGCGATGGCAAATCACTTAAGTGATTTCTGCGAACATATTACTTGTTTAACCTATTTAGGTGGAAATGCAGAACATGAAAATATGATTCATAACAGTATTTCAAAAAATGTCAGTTTAGAAAAAATATATAAAAAAAATTCGCCAACAATTGTGAAAACACGTTTTTTAGATGAATATTTACGCCAGAAACTATTTGAGGAATATGAAATCAATGATGATTTTTTAGAGAATGATCAACAAAACGAATTAATATCAAAAATGGAGCGATTATTAAAAGATCATGATATTGTCATTGTCGCAGATTATGGTCATGGATTATTAAATGATAAAGCGATAGATTTTTTAACACAACATTCAAAATATCTGGCGGTGAATACACAAGCTAACGCAGGCAACAATGGGTTTAATTGTATCTCAAAATATAAAAAAGCGAATTATGTGGTGGTGGCGTCAAGAGAGTTGCAATTAAATTATCGACAAAAGCATTTATCAGTTTCGGAACAATTGAATCGTTTAATTTCGGAACATGACTACGATCAAGCAATGATTACCAACGGGAAAGACGGCGCTTTTGCGTGCAAACAATCAGAGTCAATTTATAAAGTACCTGCTTTTGCAACAGCAGTTGTTGATCGTGTTGGGGCAGGCGATGCGGTATTAGCTATTTCTAGCTTATATGCATATCATAATGCGCCATCAGAACTCATTGCCTTTATTGGAAATGTAGCAGGTGCTGAAGCAGTTAGTATTATGGGAAATAAAAATCCTATTAATAAAGTTGGTTTTATGAAACACATTAGCTGTTTATTAAAGTAGTGTATGCAAATAACAAAACAAAAAATATTCATCACCGGCGCCGATGGATTTATCGGCTCTCACCTCGTAGAGCATTTAGTTAATCTGGGATGCAAAGTCAAAGCATTTGTTTTTTATAATTCATTCGGTACATGGGGATGGCTAGACAGTTTATCATCTGAAATAAAAAATAATATTGAAGTGGTGATGGGCGATATTCGTGATCCACATGGCGTAAAAACAGCGATGCAAGGATGTGATATTGTTCTGCATTTAGCGGCATTAATCGGCATTCCTTATTCGTATCATTCACCCGATACTTATGTTGACACAAATATAAAAGGCACATTAAATATTGTACAAGCGGCACGCGAATTAAATATTTCAAAAGTCGTACATACGTCTACAAGTGAAGTATATGGAACAGCACGTTATGTGCCAATTGATGAAGCGCATCCACTGCAAGGTCAATCACCTTATTCTGCGAGTAAAATAGGCGCCGATCAAATTGCAATGTCATTTTATAATTCATTTGGCGTACCGGTTAGCATTATTCGCCCATTTAATACATTCGGACCAAGACAATCAGCGCGTGCATTTATTCCAACAGTGATTTCTCAAATAGCAAATCAATCTACAAAAATAAAATTGGGCACATTACACCCCACTCGTGATTTTACTTTTGTAACAGATACTGCAAAAGCATTTGTGGCTGTTGCTGAGTCTGAAAATTCAGTTGGCGAAATAATGAATGTTGGCAGTAATTTTGAAATTTCAATGGGCGATACTGTCAAAATGATTGCTGAATTAATGAATGTTGATATTGAAATTATCGAGGACATACAAAGAATTCGTCCAACAAAAAGTGAAGTTGAACGTTTATGGGCTGACAATAATAAAATAAAACGTTTAACAGATTGGAAACCAGAATATTCAGGAATTGAAGGATTTCAACGCGGCTTACAAAAAACAATAGAATGGTTTTTGCATCAAGAAAATAAAAAATTATATAAATCGACGGTGTACAATGTATAAAAACATTATTGATGTTATTCACGATCATATGTCAAATGAAACTGGAAATATTATTGCGCTTCACGAACCCCAATTTTCCGGAAATGAATGGCAATACATCAAAGAATGTTTAGACAGTGGCTGGGTTTCATCTGTCGGAAAATTTGTTGATCGTTTTGAAAAAGAATTAGCGGATTTTACTGGCGCTAAACATGCTGTTGTTGCTGTAAATGGAACAGCAGCTTTGCATATTTGCTATTTATTAGCAGGTATTTTGCCAGCAGATGAAGTATTAGTTCCTACATTAACATTTGTTGCAACTTGTAACGCATTGCATTATTGCGGTGCCGTCCCACATTTTATTGATTGCGAAGAAAAATATTTGGGAATTGATGTTGAAAAATTGGAAAATTATTTACACGATATTGCAATCATTAAAAAAGAAATTTGTTATAACCGATTAACGCAGAGGCCTATTCGCGCATTATGTGTTATGCATACTTTTGGTCATCCAGTTGATCTTGATCCACTGATAGAATTATCTAAAAAATATCATCTTAAATTAATTGAAGATGCAACAGAAGCGCTGGGTTCATATTATAAAAAAAGACATGTTGGACACCATGGTTTAGTCGGCGCCTTAAGTTTTAATGGAAATAAAATTATTACAACAGGTGGTGGTGGTGCAATTTTAACGGATGATGAAAAAATTGCGCGGCGAGCAAAACATATTACAACGACTGCAAAAATTCCACATGCTTATTTATATCAACATGACGAAGTTGGATATAATTATCGCCTTCCAAATTTAAATGCAGCATTAGGTTGTGCACAATTAGAAAAATTACCCTATTTTTTAGATGTGAAAAGAAAATTAGCAAAAAGTTATCAAGAAGCATTTTCAAAAATTAAAGGTGTTCGTTTTTTAAATGAGCCGCTATTTTCAAAAAGTAATTATTGGTTAAATGCTATTTTTGTCGAAGATAAAATGATGCGAGATGAATTATTAGTAAAATTAAATAATGAAAAAATTGGCGTTCGTCCAATTTGGGAATTAATGCATCAGCTCAAAATGTATCAAGATGCACCTCACATGGATTTGTCAACTGTAGAAAAAATTGCAAAACAAATTATTAATGTTCCGAGTAGCGCAATTTTAGGAGAGAGATGTGTCTACAAAGAAACAGTCGCGGCGTAAAATTGCGGTTGTGACTGGTACACGTGCTGAATATGGTTTACTTAAAAATTTACTTAACGAAATAAAATTAGATGTTGATTTGCAATTACAACTTATTGTTACCGGTATGCATTTATCATCCGAATTTGGCTTAACTTATCTTGAGATTGAAAACGATTGCTTTGAAATTGATGCAAAAATAGAAATGCTTTTATCGAGTGATACAGCAATCGGAGTTGCAAAATCAATTGGCATCGGTATTTTAGGTTTCGCTGATGCATTTGAACGCTTAAAACCAGATGTAATTGTTGTTCTGGGTGATCGATTTGAGATATTAGCTGCAGTTCAAACAGCAATGATTTTAAAAATCCCTGTTGCACATATTCATGGCGGTGAATTAACACAAGGTGCGATTGATGATGGCATACGTCACGCTATTACTAAAATGTCGCATCTGCATTTTGCAGCAACTGAAGTTTATCGACATCGTATTATTCAATTAGGCGAATCCCCAGATCGAGTTTTTAATTACGGTGCGCTTGGTGTTGAGAGAATTAAAAAAACAAATTTATTGACGAAAAAAAAATTAGAAGTAATGTTGAACTTTCAATTTTCAACCCCAACTTTTTTAGTAACATATCATCCAGCAACTTTATCGCTCGATAAAATTAAAGATGAATTACGCTATTTATTCTCTGCGCTAGATGCATTTTTACAAGCAAAAATTATTTTTACAAAATCAAATGCAGACGAAGCGGGGCGATTGATTAATCAGCAAATTGATTTATATTGCGAAAAAAATATTAATCGTGCAAAAGCATTTACAAGTATGGGTGATTTAAATTATTTAAGTACAATGCAATATTGTGATGTGATCATTGGAAATTCATCAAGCGGTATTATTGAAGCGCCAACTTTGCATAAGCCGACGGTTAATATTGGCAATCGACAAGAAGGGCGGTTATTTGCAGATTCAATTATTCAATGCGGTATTTTTATGGATGAAATTGAAATGGCGATCAAAAAAGCACTTTCGCCAGAATTTAAAAATATTGTGAAAAAAACAATTTCGCCGTATGATTCGGGAAACACAGCAGAAAAAATTAAAAAGAGTATAAAAAATGTGGAATTAAAAAAAATTACTCAGAAGAAATTTTATGACATGGCGGGTCACGAATATGACATTCCAAAAAACAACTATCATTGCAGAAGCTGGCGTCAATCATAATGGTGATATTAAATTAGCGCTGCAATTAATTGATGCAGCAGCAGAGGCTGGTGCTGATATTGTTAAATTTCAAACATTTCGCACTGAAGAATTGGTATCAACTTCTGCACCCAAAGCAAATTATCAAATGCGGTCTACCGATCCCACTGAATCACAATATGCCATGCTGAAAAAATTAGAATTAACGCATGAAAATCACTTTATTTTAAAAACACATTGTGAAAAACAAAATATTGAATTTTTATCAACACCATTTGATGCAACGAGTGCTGATTTTTTATTACGAGACATGAAATTAACAACAATAAAAATTTCTTCTGGTGAAATAACAACTGCGCCGCTGTTATTGCAAATTGCAAAATATCAACCCAATATTATTTTATCAACAGGGATGTCAACGCTGGGCGAAATTGAAGAAGCGCTTGCGGTCATTGCATTTGGATTAATACAGTCAGAAGAAATACCTTCTAAAAATACTTTTATGCGAGCATATTCTTCATCGCAAGGACAAGAAAAACTAAAACAAAAAGTAACTTTATTACATTGCACGTCCGATTATCCGGCTGATTTTAGCGGTGTTAATTTACGCGCGATGAATACATTAAAATCAGCCTTTAATTTGCCTGTTGGGTATTCAGATCACACTACCGGTATTTCAATTCCACTTGCAGCAGTTGCAATGGGCGCAACAATAATTGAAAAACATTTTACACTTGATCGATCTTTACCAGGCCCCGATCATAAAGCATCACTTGAACCGAGCGAATTAAAAAATATGGTAGCGGGAATTAGAGAGATAGAATTAGCATTGGGAAGCCCACTAAAAATACCAACGAAAAAAGAATTGGAAACAAAATTAATTGCGCGAAAAAGTTTAATTGCAACTCAAGCAATAAAAAAAGGCGATATTTTTTCAAAGAAAAATATTTGTTTGCAGCGTCCAGGAAATGGTATTTCACCCATGTATTATTGGGATTATCTTGATCGTTTTGCAACGCATGATTACAAAATAGGTGAGTTAATTAATGAATAAACCTATTTTTATTATTGGGGCGGGTGGACACGCAAAAGTGTTGTTAGAATGTTTGCAGCAAAACTCTAAAATTGAAATTGGTGGATTTTTAGAAATAGATAAAAAATTAATTGGTACTGCATTGCTAGAATTTTCTATTTTTGATCAAGAAATAATATTAAAAAAATATAGTGCTAAAAATATTTTATTAGCAAACGGTATTGGTTCGGTCAATATTCCTGCATTACGCAGCGAACAATTTAAAAAATTAAAAAAAATGGGTTATGATTTTTATACCGTTATTCACCCAACAAGTTATTATTCTGTTGATGTTGTTATTGGTGAAGGGTCGCAACTATTAGCACGCACTACCGTTTTAACTGGAACAAGAATAGGATGTAACACAATTATTAATACATCAGCATCTATTGATCATGATTGCGCAATTGGAAATCATGTTCATATTGCACCTGGTGCTGTGCTATCTGGCGAAGTCGTGATAGAAGATAATTGTCATATTGGTGCGGGCGCTACTATTATTCAGGGAATTAGTGTTGGTGCAAATTCTCTCATTGCAGCAGGCGCTGTAGTTGTTGAAAATTTGCCGAAAAATAGTCGAGTTGCTGGGGTGCCAGCGAAACAAATTCAAACATTGGAATTAGTGTAATGACAGACGGTGCATGGAAGCAAGTTTTAATATCGCCAGATGACACAGTTATGTTTGCAATTGAAAAAATAGATAAAGAAGCGTTGCGTGTTTTATTAGTAACGGATGGAAATCAACACTTGTTAGGCGTTGTAACAGATGGCGATATCAGAAGACATTTGTTAAGACACGGAAATTTAGAAGTGCCTGTTTTCGATATCATGAATAAAAATCCCAAAACAGCACGTGAAACTGAAAGCAAAGAGCAACTGCTTATGAAAATGCAAAATTTAGGCATTTTACATTTTCCCATTATAAATGAGAAAAATGAAGTGGTTGGATTGGAAACATTGAATCATTTAACCGCGAAGAAACAACGTGAAAATTGGGTTATTTTTATGGCGGGTGGTTTAGGTACTCGCTTACATCCACTCACATTAGATTATCCAAAACCATTGGTTAAAATTGGAAACAAACCTATTCTAGAAATTTTGTTAGAAAATTTTATTAGCAATGGTTTTTATCATTTTTATTTTTCTGTAAATTATAAAGCAACTATGATTCAAGATTACTTTGGAAATGGTGAAAAATGGGGTGTTGATATTCATTATTTACAAGAAAATCACCCAATGGGTACGGTGGGTAGTTTAAACTTATTATCTGAAAAACCAACGCATCCATTTTTTGTCATTAATGCCGATATTATGACTAATTTAAATTTCGAGCAAATTTTAGAATTTCATCATTTTCATTTACACCATCCAATTGCTACAGTTTGCGTACGACAATATCAAAATACTATTCCGTACGGTGTTATCAAAATTGACTCTAGCAGTCACAATTTAATTATGATTGAAGAAAAACCAACACATTCTTATTTTGTGAATGCTGGGATTTATGTGTTAAGTCCCGCTGTTTTAAATTATTTTCCAGAAAAAAATATCTTTTACGATATGCCAACATTATTACTTGAGTTAGTGAAAAAAAATCAATTTGTAGCAACTTTTCCAATACGTGAATATTGGTTGGATGTGGGTTCTCATGATAATTTATCGCAAGCAAATAATGATTATCAAAAGGTATTTATGTGATGCGCTGGGTATCTAATCATACTCCACACGAATGGGATGCATTACTAGCTTCTATTGGTGGTCACCCTTTGCAATCTGCATTATGGGGTAATGCTAAGCATGAAATTTATGGCATTACCGATCAACGTTTAGCACTTTACAATGAAGACAAATTGCTAGCATTAATGCGAGTTGAAAACAGGGGATTAAGATCATTTTTAAAAGTAGGGTGGATTCCACAAGGGCCAGCGTTATCACTTGATGTTGATTGGAAAAATATTGAAAGTGATTTTTTAAATCAATTAAAAAAAAGCAATAATTCACTTTGCATTTCTTCGCCTTGGGAATCAATTCACATCAACGAAGCATCAGAGTTACGAAAAACAATTTGGATTGATCTTCAGCAGGGAAAAGAAAAACTATGGGCAGCTTTAGATAAGCAATGGCGTTATGGTGTGCGAAGCGCACAACGCTCTGGTGTTCAAACTATTATTGCCACTGAAAACCAAGACATTTCTCAATTTTATTACTTATGTATGTCTATTGGGAGTAGTAAAAAATTTCAATTTCAGTATAAACAAAGTTTTTTACACTACTTATTAGAACATAGTGATAAAAATGGCGCCGAAGCAAAATTATTTTTGGTAAAGATAGATAATATAATAGCGGCTGGTGTATTTATCGTACGTATTGGAAAAAATTGTCATTACATGTTTGGCGCGATGAATAGAAAATATTCTAAATATCGATTAAGCGAATACTTACAGTGGGCTGTGATTGAATGGGCATGCGAAAAAAACTGCGCTCGATATGATTTAGAGGGTATTGATGAAATAAAAAATCCGGGTGTTGCTGCATTTAAAAAAAAGATGGGGGGTGACATTATCTTTTTGCGAAATGCTGAGATCTTTACTTTCAATCTGCGTGGAAAAATTTTATCAAAACTGATCTCTAGGAAAATTGTGTGAGTTTAAAAATATTGTGGATTACCTCAGATTTCCCACTTTCTTTAAATGCAAATCGAAATTTATATTTATGGCATCCGCTAGAAGCATTACAGAAAATTGGTGTTGAATCTATCGTATTAAATACACAAACTTGGAAACCATTTTTTACAAAATCAATCGATCTTGAGCAATTTCCTGTTGAAATAAAAAATGTACGTTATCTTTCAATTCCACGGCATTACATGCGTAGCTTTTCAAATTTTTCTTACATTAAAACAATTGTACCTGTAATTAAAAAATTGCATCAGTTGCATCAATTTGACATTATTCACGCTCACGGTGAAATTTGCGGATTAGCTGCTGTAAACGCATCAAAAAAATTAAATATTCCTGCGGTTGTAACTATTCATGGTATTGACATGTGTCCAAGGGCTTGGAAAAGCAACTCAGGAAAAATGTTTCGAAAAATGTTGGGCGAAGCAAATAAAATTATTTATGTTGGCGAACCTTTGCAAAAGCATTTTTCAAATATCATGAAAAATAACCAACATAGCTGCGTTATTCATAATGGATTTCAATTACCAACAGGTTCGATGACTAAAAAATCCTTTGAAAAAAATAAATCTATCCGCATAATTAGCGTCAGCAATTTACATGAAGGAAAAGGAATTGATTTAACAATACAAGCATTAGCTTTGTTAAAAAATCAAGGTATAGAAAATTGGTCGTATACAATTATTGGCGATGGAGATCAAAAAAAATATTTAGAAAAACTGGTAAATCAACTTCGTTTAGATAATCAAGTGATATTCAAGGGAAATTGTCCGCATGATAAAGTTTATGCAAACTTGGAAAAATCGGATATATTCTGCTTGCCTTCATATCGAGAAGCATTTGGTATTGCTTATGTAGAAGCAATGGCGCATGGTTTATTGACGATTGGCGTTAAAGGACAAGGGGCACAAGCATTTATTCGAGATTACAAAACAGGATTTTTAGTGAGACCACAAGATATAAACAATTTAAAAATGGTACTTCAGGTAATAATAACACAGTGTGACAACATGCGAGAAATTGCGAGTGCGGGCAAAGAATATGTATTAAGTCATTTCACTTGGGAAAAACATGCGGAGAAATTGTTATCTGCATATCATGGAAAATCTGTAATTTAACTTTATCAAGTGGGAGATAGCTCGGCAATTTCTATTACTTTCTTTTCCTTATAGGGTAGCAGCTTTTTTCTAAAAAATTTTAACAATGGATTCTCAATGTAGCTATGAATTAAACAAGAAATTAATACGATGGCGATCAAAATAAGTATCGAAGCAGAAGTGTTTCCAATTTTTTCGAATAAAAAAGTGCTTTTTCCTAAGAATGACAACATTGGAACATGAAATATGTAGATAGAGTAAGAAGCATCGCCCAAGTAAGTAAAAAATGATGGGATATTAAATTGCATGCCTGAAAATCCATAAATAATAAACGCGGCAGGTAAACCATAAGAAAATTCAGAATACACATTCCCTTCAGCGTGGGCGATAACAGATATGCTAAAAAAGATCACTCCCAATATTAGCGCTGTTTTCGAATACGCATGATTGTTTTTAACAGCGAGTATGGCTACAAAGCAACCAAACAAAAATTCGGAAACGATTGGATTCAAAACAGGTAAAAATGCACCGCTGCTATTTGAAAAATAGTTAATATGATAAATAGGCAAAGCAAAAAAACAAGCGCACACCCAAAAAACTAATATCACCAAGAACAACTTTTTGGAACGAAAAAAAAACAAGCCAAATAACAAATAGAAAAGCATTTCAAAACTCAACGTCCATGACACGGCGAGTAGTGATGGATGGGCGAAAGGCAGTAATAAAAATGAATTAAGAATAAAAGCAGCGCCACCCGTTTTAACGGCATCATAAACGAGTTGATGCGAAGTAAATAAGGTTGGGTAAAAAATTTGTATTGAAAATGCGGCCAATGTTGCAATAATTGCAACCCAGTAAATTGGAAAAATTCGAATTAAGCGCCGTAATAAAAATTCAAATGCTGTCAGGTTCGGTTTTCTAATCGTAGAATAATAAATAATAAATCCGCTTAACACAAAAAAAATGTCAACACCCGAAAAACCAAAATTAAAAAAATGCGTAAAATAAGCGTTTTTTGTTTGGTAGTTAGACAATCCCATATGATACAAAACTACTAAAAGGGCGGCACAAGCGCGTAACGCTTGTAGTGAGGTTATAGTATCATTACTAGATCTAATGTGTTTCACGCTATTTATGATGCTTTAATTCCTGTATGTAGAACATTGCGAGCCAATATGTTGGATATGCTTACATAGCCTCTGGGTTGCGTCAACACAAAAGTGGCAGCTCACTAATAGATAAAGTACAATCTTCACAAAAATGATGATGAATGAAATAACAATTTATTATTTACGTGAAAAATACTCAAGGATCACTTAAAAGTGTATATTCGAAGAAGATCATTTTTTGAAATTTGTTTTCCGCTAACGGTAGTTTTTTTTATCGGCGTCAGCACAATCTTTTTAAGTAAAATAGGTGGTTTTGAATTGCGTTGGGTGTTTGATTGTCTTTTATTTTTGTACCTATTCTTGAATAGAAAGTGTTTGATACATATAAATCATCGACATGTAGCACTACTTTTGTTTTATTTTGCTTGGTGTGTATCAACAACAGCCTGGTCAGAAATGCCGCTGTTGTCTTTCTCAAAAAGTGTCGTATTTGCCTTTAATATTATTATCATGCTATCAGCGGGAAGTTTATGGGTGATAAAATTTGGGTATGCACGAAGCTTAGATTATTTGTTTTTACTCTTATTGATTGTAATGCTATCAGGGATTGCTGGAAAAGTTGGCAATAACAACCTTACACATCTTACTTTGTATGGTGGTTTATCTGGTAATTCAAACACATTTGGGTCTATGGTGGCGATGACGATGCCATTAATTTTATTGAAAATATATCAAGGTAGACAAAAAAAACTTCGATGTTTAATTTGGATAGTGATATTAATCATAGCAATTCATTTTTTACTATTATCATGCTCACGCACCGCCTTAGCTATTTTCTTATGCAGTGCGTATTTTTTCTTTATCAGTTTGTCATTATCAAAGAAAATTATTATCGGTCTATCTGCATTTTTCTTTATTTCACTCTTGCTCATCATGATGCCAACGAGCTATTTAGAATCTATTGCATTTAAGCATATTTTTAAACACCACAGCACCAAGATTAGCCATACTGCTAACTCCTTACTGCAATCTAGAGAGATGGTTTGGCACAAATCTTACGAACAGGCAAAAAAGGGCGGGTTGATAGGTGGTGGATTTTTTGTCTCTATTGGAAAAACTAGTTCTAATGATCAATATAAGCCTAGTGATGTAAGCAGAGAAAAGGGGAACGCACAATTCGCTATAGTGGAAGAAACAGGATTGGTTGGTTTATGCTTCTATGCAGCAATTTTAATTTCATTTTTTTGGTACATAATTCCATTTTATCTTCGCTTGAATGGGTCTGATAAAGTTGCGATGGGTATTACACTAGGGGCAATTATTGGAATATTGCTTCAATCCATTGCGGAAGATTCATGGGATTCATCAGCGGGACAAGAATTTATTTACTTCTGGACGTTAGTGGGGGTGATATACGGCATGATCTACCTGAAAAGTAAATTTAAACATCATTGAGAAGTATATATCACACACAGAGTAGTCAATACTATATAAAATAAGGATGTCTTGCGTGAATTCCATACATTGGAAACGAAAAATCGCAAAATTTTACCCAGTTTTTTCAAAAAAAAATAACCCCCGAAAAATAATTTTAATTTATCACTCAGTAGGCAATGGCCCATGGGCAATTTCTGAAGAAAATTTTAAAAAACAAATTCAGTGGTTAAAAAAAAATGCGGAAATAATTTCATTAACAGAGCTATTAACCAATACTACAAAAAAAAATATTATCCGAGTTGCGCTTACTTTTGATGATGGGTATTCATGTTTGCATGATATTGTTTTGCCTATTTTACAAGCAGAAAATGCAACAGCAACTGTCTACATCAATACTGGTTGGATCGGTGAGAAAGAACGAAAATTATCTCGACCAGATTTAGGACATTATCCAAGCGAATCATTTTTAACGTGGGATGAAGTAAAAACATTAGATACATCAGGTTGGGAAATTGGATCGCATGGCGTTGATCATATTGATTTAACAAAATACCCTGATGATAACGTTCAATCAGAATTAGTACGATCAAAAACTACTATTGAAGAAAAATTACAAAAAAAATGCGCTCATTTTGCTTATACGTTTGGAAAATATTCAAGAAAAGTGCAGCGCTATGTGGCACAAACAGGATATCATTATGCAGCTGCAGCACATCACGCTGTGCTAAGTAAAAATAACAATCATTTTGCATTACCTAGATTAAACATACAAAACGATTATACTTTAGAAGATTTTGAAAATATTATTATTGGAAAATGGGATTTTTTAGGAATAATTCAACGCATAAAAAGATATATATGAAAAAAGTTTTAATCACCGGTGGATCAGGAACAGTTGGCAGAGCTTTTATTAATACATTTTATGATCGATATTCTTTTATAAGTTACGATAGAAATAAAGAAAAACAAGCCACACTACAAGCTACATTTCCAGCAGTAAAGTTGATAACTGGGTCTATCGAAAATAAAGAAGAATTAATAAATACATTTTCAACAATAAGACCCGATATTGTAATTCATGCTGCTGCATTAAAATATATTGATATTGCTGAAAAGCAACCATCGCTTGCAATTAAAATAAATGTGCTTGGTAGTATGAATATCATTGATGCGGCGCGCATCGTTAATGTTCCAATCACTATTGGCATTAGCAGTGATAAAGCATGTTTAAGCAACAGTATTTATGGGCATACTAAAAATTTAATGGAACATCTTTTTCTGGAAGCGAATGATGAAAAAAATAAATTTATTATTTGTCGGTTTTGTAATGTTGCTGGAAGTTATGGTTCAGTTATTTCACGATGGTTAGATTTAAAAAGTGAAAATAAAACGTTAAAGATAACAGATCCGAAAATGAATCGTTTTATGTTTCTGCCAAAAGATGCTGCAAATTTAATACAAAAAGCAATCGAACAATCTGAAAATCATTTGGATACTGGTATTGTAATCAAAAAAGTAAAAGCGGTGAATATGTTTGATCTTGCGTCATGCATTTCTAATAATATTGAAATTATTGGCAAAAGAGCAGGGGAACGACTAAACGAAACGTTGATTAGCGTAGACGAAATACCATTTACTAAAATTCAGAATGAATATGTATTGATTCAAAGAGAAAAAAACACAATGAATGATTCACTTGATAAAGAGCTCAATAGTTTTGATGCTGAAAGAATGAGTATAGGCGAGATGAATAATTTGCTTAAAAATATAGAGTGCGCACATGAAAAATGTATTAATTAATGCAATTACAATTAAAGAAGGTGGTGGACTTGTTGTTTTTACGCGTACATTTAATGAAATGATACAGCAAGATAATACCATCCATTGGATTGTAGTGATAGATGAATTATTGCGCGATAAAATTAATACTAACAATCATGTTACGGTATTAACTTTTCCTTGGATTAAAAAAAGTTCATTACATTTACTTTTTTGGAATGAGATTTACTTACCAAAACTAATTAAAAAAATGAATATTGATTGCATATATTCTCAAATAAATACATTGCCATTTAGAAAATTACGTTGCAAAACTTTTTTATCAATCCTGCATGCTGGTTATTTTTCAAAAGAATTTATTTCGCTACACTTCAAATACAATACTTCACTTCGTCAAAAAATTGCTTGGGAAATACGAAAAAAATGGGTTTTTTCATCGATAGAGAAAGCGGATATTGTTACTGCACCAACAAAAGCATTAGCTGATGAAATTATTTCTCAATTAAAAATTGAGAAAAATAAAATGGCGGTTATTCTGCCAGGAACAGGATTGGCTGAAGGACATTGCGAACCGAAACATTATCCGCAAAACAAAACTTGGCGAATTGGTTATATTACAAAATACGGCGTGCAAAAAAATTTTGGAGTTTTATTGAAAGCCGCAGCAAATTTGAAGTCAAAAAAAATAGATTTTAAATTAGTTTTAACACTCAATACAAACCATGCGCCATTTCAACATATTAAATCGATGATTGAAAAATATAATGTTGGCGATGTAATTGAAAATTACGGCGAGTCATCTGAAACAAAGCTTCGCGATTTGTATTCAACATTAGATTTATTTGTCTTCCCTTCTTTATGCGAATCGATTGGTTTTACTTTAATTGAAGCAATGTATTATGGTTTGCCTGTTATTGCTGCAAATATACCAAGCAATCGAGAATTACTTGGCGAAAATGGTATTTTTTTTCAGCCATATGATTTTGCAGCGCTATCTGAAAAAATTATTTCTGTTATTAATAGTGAAAGTGATTATTTAAAATTGTCAAATTACAGTAAAACGATAAGTAATCAACTTTCATGGGAAAAATCAGCAAGAGACACACTGGCTGTATTACAAGGATAAAAATGCAATACAAATTAGTTGTTGTAATTTTAACTTACAACGAAGAAATTCACATCGAACGTGCAATTAAAAATGTCTTGGGCTTTGCGGATAAAATAATTGTTTTAGATTCATATTCCCAAGATAAAACAGTTGAAATTGCACAACAACTTGGTACAGAAATTATTTTTAGAAAATTTGATGACTATAAAAATCAAAGACAGTTTGCGATTGATTATTGCAAAAGTATAACTGAGTGGATGTTTTTTTTGGATGCGGATGAATATTTATTGGAAGAAACAAAAAGTGAAATATTAAAGGTTATAAAAATTAACAATATTTTTGGATATTATATCAATCGACGTGCTATTTTTATGAATCGCTGGATAAAATATGGCGGATATTATCCATGTTATTTGTTGCGGCTATTTCAACCAAAAACAGCAATATTAGATGAGGCTATTAATGAACATGTAACAGTGCAGGGTCTCGTTGGAAAATTAAAAAACGACTTTGTTGATCATAACCTAAAAGGAATTACATCTTGGACTGAAAAACATAACAAATACACAGATCTTGAAGCTGAAGACTTGCGAAGAGCAAAAACTTATCGCATAAAATCTAAAGGATTGAGTTTTAAAATTCAAGTTGAAAGAAAAAAATGGGTTCGACAAAATATCTGGAATCGACTCCCGCTTTTGTCTAAACCGTTTTTATACTTTATATATCGTTATTTTTTACGTTTTGGTTTTATGGACGGAAAAGAGGGCCTGATTTATCATTTATTACAGGGTGGGTGGAGGTATTTTTTAGTTGATGTAAAATACATGGAAATGAAAATGAAAGAAAAGAATGAGTGAAATTATTTTATTCGTAGTTGCAACATCAGTCTATTGTCAGTAATGGGGGCTAGCGCCTTATGATAACAAGATGAGTCTTGTACAAATCCTAGGCCTGCCGGTCCTTCAATAATAATTTCGTTATCGCTACCAAAATATTTTAATATTGCCTCATCCTTCTGTGTGGCGGAATGTAAAAGCATACGGTATGGTTTGTGATGATGTGAATATTTCATCATAACATGCGCACCAGAGTATCGGGTTACTGGCGTAATATAAAAATTCACATAAATAAAATTAAAACCATCAACATCAAAATGGTATTTTGTTGTTTGCCATTTTTCTCTTCGCATAATGTCAGATTCTTGTGTCACAAAACTCCAAAAGAGTCGTGCTTCAATCTTTTTTGGTATATAACCTAAATATTTCGCACAAACTGTTAATAAAATAGGATCTTCTGTTATGCGCCTTACAGCCTCACATCGCAATGCTTCATTTACAAAACCTAAAACGACAGCGCTACCATCGGCTATGAGCTTTCCAAATTCTACCTCAGAAAATAAAAATTCTTTACGGTCTCCGCTTCGCAGACATTTTTCCTTTGTCGCAAATCCGTAAATTTCTCGAGTAACTTCCTCAGGCAAACCAAATCCAAAAGATACCGCTGTTTTTTTTAAATTGTTAACAGAGTTCTCAACAGATATTTGGGGAAACAAAGTACTTTTAGACGTAGAAAAAAATTCCATTCTATTTTTAGATAGTTTTTCAATACCTTTTTTATAAAAACTATAGAACCGTCTAACGAAATAGAATCGTCCGAGCGCATAGTGTATGTTTCCTCGCATTAACGTCGTTGCAATGCTAAGAAAATTCATAAATACTCCATGATTAAATTAATCGCAAATGGCAGAGAATCTACATGCATTATAAAAAAATATCGCCAGATTTACCAGAGTCATCAAATTTAGCATTTGGTTGTTCGGGAATTGCTGGGAGAGTTAGTGCGAAACAATCGATTGCTGTCATTAAAACTGCTCTTGATAGTGGGATAACACACTTTGATGTTGCTCCTTCTTATGGATATGGCGAAGCAGAGGCTTGTCTAGGTAAAGCTGTGTCAACACATCGACAGCAAATAGTGATTGCAACAAAAGTCGGAATTGTATCAAGTTATTCATCTAATGTTATTAAAGCATTCAAACCGCTGGCACAAAAAACAATTGCCATTTTTCCATGGATGAGAAATATTGTAGCCAAAAGCGCCAACATTGCCGGAAAAACATTAATGCGTAGCCCAATTTCATATCAACAAATGAAAATAAGTATTGAAAAAAGTTTAACTGATTTGAAAACCGATTACATTGACATTCTCTTTTTGCATGAATACTTAAAAGAAGATTTATCGCTTGAATTAATTGAGCAGTTAGAAGCAATAAAAAAAGAGGGGAAAATACGTACATATGGTTTAGCCACTCAAATTGAGACTATTAATTATGCGGAAATATTAGGTTATCCTAATTTACTATCGCAATTTTCCAACAACATACTGCTAAAAAATGAAAATAAAATACATAATAAAAATGGTGTTTATATCACACATAGTACTTTTGCATGTTTAGAACGTATACAAAAAATTATAACTAATCATAAAAATGCCTTGTGTAGTTTTGGATTGTGGCCTTTGAAAACGAAAGAAGTGTGCGAATTAATGCTAAGTTATGCGGTACAAATAAATAAACGAGGTCTTGTGATTTGCTCCATGCTAAATAAATCTCATTTAGAAAAAAATATTGCCACGCTTAAAAACCCCCGATTTTCTAACGAGCAAGTTTTAGCATTTTCGAATATTATCTGTAGGCACCAAAATGAGACGCATCAATCCATTTCACCTTAAAACCCAGTCCTTGGAGCATTCTTTGAATTCTAATTGGCGCAAATCGTTCTCCTCGATCATTTAATATTGCAAAGTGAATTTCACAAACTACTGCTCGACATTTAATATTTTTCAGACATGATTGTAGTCCTAGCAACACCTCTTCTTCAAAACCTTCAACATCAATTTTTATTATGTGAGGAACTGATGCTTGCCTAATTCGAATTATTTCATCTCCCGACATTACTTTAACATCCACTTTTTGTAATACTGTGTTTGATGATGAGCAAACCAACGAATGAGTGGCACCTAATGGATCAACATTAATATTCATCGGAAGAATAGTCTCTGTTTTACCAAGCGCAATGTTAAAAAGACAAATGTTTTTTTTGCCTATGCAATTTTTTTGTAATGCATGGAAACAAGTTGGGACAGGTTCGAAAGCATATACATACCCAGACGACGATCCAACCAAGTCAGAAAATTTCATGGTATATAAACCGATATTGGCGCCTATATCCCATACAGTATCACCTTTTCGTATTAATTCGGTTAGCGCTTTATCAAATTTAAACTCATAGCCCACTCTTCCGCATAGCCGATCCAATTTATCTCGAATAATAGTAATATATTTTGTTAGATGTAATAACCTTAAAACAGAGCGCATTTCCGTTGTTATTATTAATAAAATATTATTTAATGGCACTCACAACTCCTAAACAAAATTACTTACTAGTGATATTAAATGAATCTGCTTATAAAAAACAAGTGGTATAACATCTTGGATAGTTATCTACTTTCAAACTCAATCCGTATTAGAATACAAGCAATTTTTAATCTAGAAAGAATTGACAATCAATATTTTATTCGCAAAAAATCTCTTCGTAATCTTTATAATTACTATCGAGAAATTGGCTTCAAAAGCGTCGTTCAAAAGGTGTTGAGTCGTTTGCGTGAGAACGCACGAAATGAAAAATATTTCTCAATCGGTATTGGCGAAATACTTGAGTCTTCTTCAAATTTATTTTCAGTCAAACAAATGGTGTGTTTTATTGCACCCAATCATTCGGCATGCGTTGAAAGAATAGTGATACATGAAAAATTGGCGTTCACAATAAGTCAGAAGGATTATACATGGCTTTCTAAGGACCATATTATTTGGTGTAGGCAATATGATCAACAAAAATGGTGGGGCTCCTTTTTTGCATGGTCACCATATTCTGGATTGCCTGTTTCTTCCATCACTAATGCAATTCATGAAAAAATGATAGAAATATTACAATCTATTCCTACACACGAGAAAAAATATATTGTAATAAAAACGCCAAGCATAGTCTCAGAAGTACAATCTACAAAGAAAATATTTTCTATATCATCAATACGAAAAACAGCGGCATTATTTGGTTATGGTAATTATGCTAAAACTATGTTGCTACCAAATCTAAATAAAAAAATTAAAATTACAACTATTCATGAAATTGATCCAACACAATTAATACCGTCACAAAAAAATATTTATTACGATACTTGTCCTTATCCACGACCAAATTCAAAACAAGATGTTTATTTTATCGCAGGATATCATCATACACACGCTGATATTGCAATTACTGGTCTAAAAAACAATATTGACGTTGTTGTTGAAAAGCCATTAATGACAACCTACCTTGAGCTAGAAAATGTTATTTTAGCTTTGCAACAATCATCGGCAAAATATTATGCTTGTTTCCAACGCCGATATCATCGTTTTAATGATTACATGCTTGAAGATTTCCAGATAATGAAAGGTGATCCTATTTCTTATTTTGCGGTTATTTACGAAGAATCACTACCTGAATTTCATTGGTATCGCTGGCCTAATTCGTGTAGTGCGATTATTTCCAATGGGTGCCACTGGATTGATCATTTTTTATTTTTAAATAATTTTAGTCCTGTACTAACATCATTTGCACATAAAACAAAAAACAATGATATTGTTACTATTGTAACATTGGAAAATAATGCCACACTAAGTCTAACACTTTCACATACAGGAAGCTCTCGTATTGGTATGCAAGAATATATTGAATTGAGATCAGGAAAAAATACAGCAAAAATCAATAATGGAAATTATTATTGTGCCGAAAATAGTGCTCGCATAATACGAAGAGCCAAAATTAACAAATATGAATCCTACAAAAAAATGTATCAAAATATTTCAAATAGCATTATTGAAAAAAATAACTTAGAACTTCACGATACATGGGAAAAAATAAAGATGGTTTCCTCGCTGATTTTATCATTAGATGAGTATGTGAGATAATTGGACTAAAATACTCTGCGACTTAACAGAATATTGCTACCTGATAATACTGTTTATACCACTCCACAAATCGCGCTACGCCAACTTCAATTGTAGTATGAGGTAATTGTCCTGCAACTTTTTCAAGTGCTGTCATATTTGCATACGTATTCACTACATCAGCAGCGTGCATAGATTGAAAATGAATATTTGCTTTTTTTCCTAAGTTTTTTTCAAGCACTTCAATAAAATATTTTAGCTGTACTGGATTATTATTTCCTAAATTATAAACTCGATATGGCACATCAGAATTAATTGAAGGTAGATTTATTATTCTTGATACGCCTTCAATTACATCATCGATATAAGTAAAATCACGCAACATTTCTCCATTATTAAATACCGTAATTGGTTTTTCAGACAATATATCATTTGTGAAGCTAAACAAAGCCATATCTGGCCTTCCCCATGGCCCATATACGGTAAAAAAACGCAAACCAGTACAAGGTAGTTTGTATAAATGGGCATAACTATACGCCATCAATTCATTTGCTTTTTTTGTTGCGGCGTATAAAGAAAGTGGGCGGTGCGTTTCACCATCTTCAGAAAATGGTATCTCTATATTTGCACCATACACCGAACTGGAAGATGCGAAAATAAAATGTTTGATATGATGCTGACGACTTGCTTCTAAGACATTTAAAAAACCAACTAAATTAACATCACCATAAACATGTGGGTGTGATACTGAATATCTCACACCAGCCTGTGCAGCAAAATGAATTACCATATCAATATTATTTTCAGCAAAAATTTTTTCGATCGCAACACGATCAGTGATATCTATTTTTAAAAAAGTAAAAGTAGGGTGTTTGTTGAGTTGCTTTAGGCGATTTTTTTTAAGTTCAATATCATAATAATTATTGATATTATCAACACCAATTACCTCTCTTCCTTGCGCAAGCAATTTTAATGACATAAAAAAACCAACAAAACCTGCGGCACCTGTAATCAAAATAGACATAATAGCCATCTTAATTGTTAAAATTTCTTTAGACTATCAGATACTTCTTTTGACGACAATTTTTTACTTTTATATTTTATAATGGTTAAATTACATTCTTGTTATGATTTTGAAAACCATTTTGGCTAAAGCAATGAAAATTTCTATTTATGGTGCTGGTTATGTAGGTCTTATTTCTGGGATTTGTTTTGCTGAATTGGGACATGAAGTTTGCTGTGTTGATATTAATAAAGAAAAAATTTTGCAGTTAGAAAAAGGTAAGCTGCCAATTTATGAAGAAAACCTTGAGGCGTTATTGCAAAAAAATTTAGATCTTGGGCGGATATATTTTACAGATAATTTTCAACAAGCGGTCAGTCATGCGGTAGTACAAATTATTGCTGTTGGGACACCGTCAAAAGAAAATGGTTCTGCAGATTTGCAATATGTTGAGGCAGTTGCAAAAAGGATTGGCGAATTGATGACGGACTACCGTTGCATAGTGAATAAATCGACTGTTCCGGTTGGCACTACTAAATTAGTACAGCTGATAATTTCCAAAAAATTAAATGAACGCAACAATAATATTCAGTTCGATGTTGTTTCTAATCCGGAATTTTTGCGAGAAGGATGTGCGGTAAAAGATTGCTTAATGCCAGATAGAATAATCATTGGTGCACAAAGTCAAAAAGCAATTTTACTAATGAAAGAACTATATTTGCCGCTGACACAAAAAAAATATTCATTGATCATGATGGATCCCGCATCTGCTGAATTAACAAAATATGCGGCAAATGCTTTTCTAGCAATGAAAATAAGTTTTATAAATGAAATTAGTCAAATTGCCGAGCGAACAGGTGCTAACATTCATCAAATTAAGCGTGGAATTGGTAGTGACTCGCGTATTAATGAAAAGTTTTTAAATGCGGGCTGTGGTTTTGGCGGCTCTTGTCTTCCAAAAGATGTGTTAGCACTAAAAAATATATCACTTGAACATGGTTATAAACCCCATATTTTAAATGCCGTATTACGCATCAATAATCAACAGCAACAATTATTATTCCAAAAAATATCTTCCTATTTTAATCAGAAATTATCTGGGAAAACCATTGCGTTATGGGGTCTTGCATTTAAACCAAATACAGACGATATACGAAGCGCATCAAGTCGAGCCTTGATCGAAAAGTTATTACAAGCAAATGTAATTGCGCAAGCATATGATCCAATGGCAATGAATAATATTGCTTATGAATATAGAGCTCAAAAAAATTTAATCTTGTGTGAAACTGCGGAACATGCGCTAAAAAATGCAGATGCTCTGGCAGTAATTACTGAATGGGATGAATTTAAAAATCCTGATTTTAATAAAATTAAAAATAGCTTAAAATCCCCAGTAATTTTTGATGGGCGCAACATATATGATCCACAATTAGTACAAAAATGTGGGTTAGAATATTTCAGCATCGGTTGTGTGCACGCAAACCAACTCTACAATCCCATCTCCAAAAACGCTATAATAAAAAATGAAGATGATTGCTAGGTTAGGGAAGAAGCGCGTGAATCAACATAATAAAAAAATCCTCATGATTTTTGTAGAACCAACTCCTTATATTTTGGATTTGTTAGAACGTGGTTTTGTTGATATCAACAAGCGATGCGACATTATTTTTTTAACCGAAAATTTGACCCAAAAATGGGATTTAAAAACATATAATATTACTTTTAGCATTCTCAAATCAAAAGCAACATTATTTGCGGATATTTTTTTTAAAAGAAAATATCGATTGGTGCAAATTGCAGGGTGGGGTCATTCGTTTACCGTATCAATTATTTTGGCATCTCGATTTTTTTTCGTTCCTGTTGCTGTTGATTCTGACACACCACTCGGTATGCCAACATCTCGCTTAAAAAAAACAGTTAAAAAAATTTTTTATCCCATTTTATTTAAATTTCCAAAAATGTTTTTACCGAGTGGTACAAGGCAAGCACGCTATTTAAATTATTATGGTGTGAGTAATAAAAAAATTATTAAAGAACAAATGACGGTGGATGTTGCATATATTCAGAATTTTGTGAAGCAAATTGACGCTGCAAAACGCGATGAATTACGACTGAGCTATAATACACAACCAGACGATATAGTTTTTTTATTTGTCGGTCGACTCGTAGCATGGAAAGGTATACGCGAATTAATATCTGCATTTGAATTAATGCATCATCCCAAAGCAAGACTCTGGATCGTCGGTACGGGTGATTTAGATAGCGAAATATGGCAAGCCACAAATCGTAATAATAAAATTACTTATTTTGGAAAATTACACGGTGATGAATTATGGAGCACATATCACGCCGCTGACGTATTTGTTTTGCCTTCACATAAAGAACCGTGGGGATTAGTTGTAAATGAAGCAATGGCAGCTGGATTGCCGATTATTGCAAACAAACATGCGGGCTGCGTTGATGATTTAATATCGGAAAAAATAGAAGGCTTATTAATTGACCGTAGTACTGTTTCTTCATTATGCGATGCGATGCGTTTTCTGTTGAATAATCCAGAAAAAAGAAAAGCGATGGCAAGAAGCGCATTTACACATATTTCACATTGGACGTTACAAAACGAAGCAAACAATATCATTTTCGCTTGGGAAAAAGCGATGAAAATGAAATATTAATTTTGGTAATTTGCATAAGGATATTCCAATGAGCGCATTTCACGATCTTGCCAATATGAATCAAGTTGCTCCGCCGCTATTGATCATTGGAGAATATCTAAAACATTTTTTTGTGATTGTTAAGCTGATTATTTCAACATTTGGGACAATCGCAATCTTGATTGGCGCTATCATCGCAATATATCGCTATGCGATATATCGTTTTGTGAATAAAATAAACTTAAGAACAATTCGTCTTGATTTTGCACGAATCATTATGCTGGGTTTAGAATTTTTTATTGCGAGTGATGTAATTGAAACAACCATTGCACCAAATTTTCAATCTTTAGGTATCTTAGGCGTTTTAGTGATTATTAGAATTATTTTAAATTATTCGCTGCATAAAGAAATAAAAGAATTATCTGACATTCCAGGATCAGGTGTAGATATTAAGGATTAAAATAATCTTTTACTATTTTTTCAAGCAATAAAAAAGAATGAATTTCATATAATTTTGACAGAAATTCATTTTTATTTTTTAAATTACGAGCATAATATTTTCCGAATTTACGTGATTGAAAAATTGCATTACGCTCGCCGTCAAATGCAATTAATCCATTAATGTGCTGCAGAAATAATTTTCCTATTTCAGATGATGCAGGTGGTTGAAATGTTTTGCCTGATAATGCAGAAGTAATTTGTTGAAACAACCAAGGTTGTCCAACACTCGCTCTGCCAATCATAAATCCCGCGCAATTTGTTTTTTCAAAAAAATTATTTAATGATGTTGCGTTATTAATATCGCCATTTCCAATCACGGGAATTTTTACACTCGCAACTACTTTTGCAATTGCATCAAGTTGACAAGCGATATCATAATCATGCGTCCAATGTCGACCATGAATAATAATTGCATTCGCACCAGCTTCTTCTAACATTTTTGCAACAGCAATTTCACAAAATTCACCGTGTCCTGCATCAATGCGCATTTTCACTGTAATCGGCGTTACATTATCTTGCTTCATTGCATTAATTAATTGTGATAATTTTTTTTCATCACTTAATAATTGACTGCCACATCCTTTTTTTCGAATTTTAGGTTGTGGACATCCGCAATTTAAATCTAAAATATTCGCATTATTTTTAATTGCATATTCACTTGCGCGTGCCAAAATATCTGGTTTATTGCTAGATAATTGCCAACATAAATTTTTTTCAATTGATGATCGCGCTTGATAACGTGGACTGCGATCAATTCCATTTGCAATATGTAATGCAGATAACATTTCAGTACAGCAATAAGCAATGCCACCAAATTGCCAAACTAATTCACGAAATGGTGCACAACTCACGCCCGCTAGTGGTGCTTGAATTAAATTGCTCGCAAAAGTTTTTTTTCCGATGATTAATGATTTTAACATGCGGTTCTGTACTCATCGCTTTTCAATCTTTGGTAAGCGATAATATACCCAAACAATAGGAGAAATCCATGTTTGACGATTTACAGCAGCGGGTGAAAAAAGCAGGGCAGGCGCCTGGGACTGCCATTTATACTGGAACTCAAAAAGATAAAAAAATGGTCGTAACATTAACGACGTTTGATGCGAATCATTGTCAAGTTATAGCGGATGCGTCAATAGATCAAATCACAGCAGCACAAAGTTCAGAACAAATGATGTGGATTAGTATTGATGGTTTATCTGATGTGGACCGTATTAAAAATATCACTGAAAAATTTACGATTCACCCACTCACGGTTGAAGATATTTTAAATGTAGAGCAACGTCCAAAAGTGGAAGAGTTTGAAAATTATTTATTTATTACTTTAAAAATTTTAAATTGGAATAGTAAAAAATTAATTTTTTCTGTTGAACAAGTTAGCATTATTGTTGGGAAAAAATTTGTTTTATCTTTTCTCGAATCAGGCACAAATATTTTTAATCCTATTCTAGAAAAATTACAAATGTCAGGTGATCAAAGGTTGCGTCAACAAACGATAGATTATTTGGCGTATCGATTAATTGATGCGATTGTTGATGAATATTTTATTGTGCTCGAAGGTTTGGGCGAGCAAATTGAAACCGTTGAATCACGCATCATTTCATCGCCAACACCACAAAACGCACGCACAATTTATCGATTAAAACGTCAAATATTAGTTTTGCGAAAAGCAATTTGGCCGATGCGTGAAGCAATTAGTCATTTGTTATATGCAGAAGAAATATTAATTACAAAAAATACGCGTGTTTATTTACGCGACGTATATGATCATACAATGCAAGCAATTGACACGATCGAAACATTTCGCGATATGTTATCTAGCATGCTTGATATGTATTTATCCGGATTAACCATTCGCATGAATGAAATTATGAAAACGTTAACCATTATCACAACTATTTTTATTCCAATTACTGCGCTCGCAAGTATTTATGGAATGAATTTGCCAAATATTCCACTTATGAAATCACATTGGGGATTTGGTAGTGTTGCAGCAATGATGGTTGCGAGTATTACGTTTATGGTAATTTATTTTCGCAAGAAAAAATGGATTTAATAATTTTATTTTTTAAGAAAACATAACAACGAGGGTTTTATGACTTGGATAGTAACTGCAAATTCAAATTCATGCCGCATTTATCGTTTGGATAAAAGTGTAGAAGAAATCACACTGATAAAAGAAATGAATCATGTTGAAAATAACGTAGCGACAGATAAAGCAGGACATTATCAAGCAGATGGTACATCTGGTGGTTCTTATTCGCCTCACACTGATCCAAAAACAGTTGAGATGAATGATTTTGCCAGAGAAATCGCACACACATTAAATCAGGGCAGAAATCAAAACGTTTATCAACATCTTATTTTAATTGCATCATCACATATGAGTGGTTTACTGCATGAACATCTAGACAAACATGTTGCCGCATTAATTAATACTAAAATTCAAAAAGATGTTATGCCATTATCGCAGCATGAATTTATAAAATTTTTGATAAAAAATAATGTGCATGTATAAAATTTTAAGTGCTTACAGCTTACTTTAATATCACAATCCCTGCAGCAATCAATCCAGTCACAGGAATGGTGACAACCCACGTGAGAAATATTTTATTCATCGTTGGCCAATGCACTCCAAAAAAACTTTTTGACAGACCAACTCCCGCAATCGATCCTGTCACAGTTTGTGTTGTTGAAATGGGCACACCAAAATCTGTTGCAGCAAAAATGACAATAGCAGCACCTGCTTCTGCACAAGTGCCTCGCAGTGTATTTAGTTGTGCGATCTTTTTTCCCATCGTGTGTACGATGCGCCAACCGCCCATTAATGTGCCCAATGCAATGACCGCTTGACAAGAAATGACAACCCAAAAAGGAATATAAAAATGATTGCCCAGCATCGAACTTGAATACAATAATATTGCAATAATTCCCATTGTTTTTTGCGCATCATTTCCACCATGCGTTAGACTCAACGCCGCTGAAGAAATGAGTTGAATGTGCTTAAACCAGCGATGATTTGTTGCTTGCGTATTTTTGCGCGTAAATTTATTGACAATAACGGTGAGCACAAATCCAATCAACATTCCAATTAACGGAGATAAAATAATGGCAACAATGACTTTCGTAAAGCCCGATAATCTCAGCGCATGTATGCCGCCTTTTCCAAGTGCGGCACCAGCCAATCCACCAATCAATGCATGTGATGAACTAGATGGTAAACCATAATACCAAGTTAACATATTCCAGATAATAGCACTCACAACAGCAGAAAAAATAAGATACGGACTGACATAATCCACATGAATTAATCCTGACCCAATTGTGCTCGCAACTGATAATTTAAAAAATAAAAATGCAATAAAATTAAAAAATGCAGCCCAAATTACTGCTTGTAATGGCGTTAGTACTTTTGTTGCTACGATGGTTGCGATGGAATTGCCAGCGTCATGAAATCCATTGGTAAAATCAAATATCAATGCCAATAAAATAACAAATAAAATAAATGCGAAATGTGTTTCCATATTGAAAAGCCCGTCCAAAATCTTCTGGTTCGCTGCATGACATTATGTCATAAAAGTCAAACTGCATGTCATCAGGAAACGACCAGCAGGATTAAATGCATTGCTGTTTTTTGGATGAACCACGCAACACATGTGCAGCACCCACTGCAATAATTGCACCAAGACAAGGACCTAAAATATAAATCCAACAAGTGGATAAATTATTGATCGCTAAATCAGGACCAAAAGTGCGCGCAGGATTCATCGAAGCGCCATCAAATAAACCACCCATCGTTCCCCATGCAAGAACATAAGCACCCACTGCAAATGGAATATATTGTCCGGATAATTTTGGACCATGCGCCATTGCTAACACCATCAACACTAGTCCAAAAGTAATAATCGCTTCAAAACCAACGGTACCCCATGTATGTCCTGCATGCGGAATGGTTGCCGCTAAATTTCCATGATCGCCGAATAAGAAAAGCGCTGCGTAAGATCCAACTGCTGCAGCAAAAAATTGCATAAAAAAATATAGAGTTGCCAATTTCCATTTCATATCACCACGCAAAGCAAATGCTAATGTTATTGCGGGATTAAAATGCGCTGAAATATCGCCTAAAAAGAAAACTGCACACACTAACCAAAGCGCAGAAACAAGTGACAACAATGTCACCATGACAATGGGCGTTCCTTTTCCATAATGACTTAATAGCGCTGCACCGCCTGATAAAATGAAAGTAAGACCAAACACACCAATAAATTCAGACAATAATTTTCGTGTGCGATGCGCTGACTCTGTCCAATTATTTTGGAAATCGGACATATATTCATTCTCCGCATTAATAATATTGTATATGGTTGGCGAAATCTGCAGAATAGTCAAATTAATTTAAGATAATCATTTAATAAAATACATGAAAAACAAAACATTAATTATAGATTTTGATAGCACATTTATTCAAACAGAGGCGTTGGATGAATTGGCAATTATTGCATTAGAAAATCATCCACAACGTGAGAAAATTGTAAATGAAATTCGCGAAATTACCAGTGGTGGTATGGATGGTCGTATTCCATTAAACGAGAGTTTAACGCGTCGTTTAACGTTATTAAAAGCAAATAAAAAACATATAGAAAAATTAATTAATCAGTTAAAAAACCAAATTACAAATTCATTTCTGCAAAATGCGCCATTCTTAAAAAAATTTTCTGATCATATTTATATCGTTTCTAGCGGATTTAAAGAATATATTATTCCGGTTGTAAAACAATTTGGAATAAAAGACGAACATGTTTTTGCAAATACATTTCATTTTGATGCGCAAGGAAATGTAATTGGCTTAGATGATAATAATCCATTATCACAAAATCAAGGCAAGGTTAAACTTGTTAAAAGTTTACATTTAACGGGCGAAGTTTGTGTGATAGGGGATGGCATAACAGATTACGAAATTCGAAAAGCAAATGCCGCACATGTTTTTTTTGCCTTTACTGAAAATGTGCGTCGTGAAAAAGTTACTGCGAAAGCAGATCACATTCTTAAAAATTTTGATGAGTATTTATATATGAATGATTATCCACAATCAACTTCGATGCCACGCAATCAAATTAAAATTTTGCTGTTGGAAAATATACATTCTTGCGGCGTTAAGCTTCTAGAAAACGAGGGTTTTAGTGTTGAGACATTTAAAGGTAGTTTAAATGAAGTAGAATTATGCGAGAAAATTCAAGATGTGAATGTTTTAGGAATTCGCTCTAAAACAATTATTTCTAAAAAAATATTAATGAGTGCTAAAAATTTAATGTGTGTCGGCGCATTTTGTGTTGGCATAAATCAAATTGATTTAGAAACTGCAACTAAAAATGGTGTATGTGTTTTTAATGCACCGTATAGCAATACACGCAGTGTTGTTGAAATGGTGATTGGTGAAATTATTATGTTAATGCGCAAAATAGCCAGCAAAAATTTAAGTTTGCATAACGGATTGTGGGATAAATCAGCAAATGATTGTCATGAAGTGCGTGGAAAAAAACTGGGCATTATTGGTTATGGAAATATAGGATCGCAATTATCAGTTATCGCAGAATCGTTAGGCATGCAAGTTTTTTATTATGATGTAATGGAAAAACTTCAATTGGGTAATTCAAAAAAATGTCATAGCTTAGATGAATTATTACAATTATCAGACATCGTGAGCGTTCATGTTGACGGTCGAAAACAAAATGAAAATATGATTGATCATGCACAATTTCAACAAATGAAAAAGAATGTTGTCTTTATTAATTTAAGTCGTGGCAATGTGGTGAATGTGGACGCATTAGTTAACGCGTTAAAAAACGGTAAAATATTAGGCGCTGCGATTGATGTTTTTCCACACGAACCAATTCAAACTCAAGAAGAATTTATTACACCATTGCGTGATTTTTCAAATGTTATTTTAACACCGCATATTGGTGGGAATACAGAAGAAGCGCAATTTAATATTGGTGAATTTGTAGCGCGACGCATTATTGATTATGTGAATACAGGTGATTCGATGCAAAGCGTTAATTTTCCGAATATACAATTATCGAAATTAAATAATACGCATCGACTAATTCATTTGCACGATAATGTTCCTGGAATTTTAGCGCAGATCAATCAAGTGTTGGCGAATCACCATGTTAATTTATTGGGTCAATATTTAAAAACAAAAGATAATATTGGTTATGTCATCAGCGATATTGATATGACATATGATAAATCTTTGTTGAACGAGATCTGTAAAATTAAGCATACAATTAAATCGTATATTCTTTTTTGATTGTTTGATCTAACACTGCTTTGACAGACTCGCACAACAATTCCAGAAACCTTTTTGTCCATAATGCTGGATAATATTTCCACTGATACAAAAATAAGTAGCGTAATCACCAAAAATAAATCCATAATATCTATCTAACTGAGGTTGTTATTAACGAGCCAAAGGAATGGCACTGCTATGAACTATTTTGTCGCAAGATATCTACAGAAAATCATTTGTCGAATCACGATGTGTCGTATTCGCCTACTGATCCTGTTCGCTGGCATTGCCACAACTCCCATCATTTTTGCTAATCATTCAACGCATGCTGAAACACCAAGCTCATGGCGTGGCTTCTATGTCGGCGCAAACATTGGCGTTGGCTGGGGTGAAGCAAATCAACACATCACACTCCTTGGTGACTGGCTCACGGACGGAACGGGAGATGACACATTCCTGACGCCATTTGGTAATAAGCCACTTCAGCCGCAAAGCTTTTTAGGTGGTGCGCGGATTGGTTATAACTATCAAGTCAAACATTGGGTACCTGGCATCATAGTTAACGTAGATTATCTCGGGGGAAATACAACAGATTCTACTGGTGTTGTCACAGGTCCTGCGCCAAGCAGTAATACTTACACGCTGACATCATCCTATGCGCTTAACTGGTTGGTAACTGTGCGCCCAAGATTGGGTTATGCAATACACGCTTTTCTTCCTTACATCACCGGCGGCTTAGCGATTGCATGTCAACAATACTCACAAAATATCACCCAACATAATTTGGATTATTATGAAAATGGATCATTGAACAATACAGTCTATGGCTGGACTGTTGGCGCGGGAACTGAGTACGCTTTGGCTACACGCTGGCACATCATGATAGAGTATTTATTCGTAGCGTTACCTTCATCTTCGATGGGAAGCTCAGGAGTATTAGGTGGAGCGCCATATAATAGTTACCACTCCACACATGCGGTTCAGTTAGATGACAATATTATGCAACTCGGTTTTACTTATCGATTTCATGAATAAAATCTAACGCTAAAGAAAAATTAATTAACTACGAATTGAGACGGAACCAATTAGAGCGGGGTTTTGTCGCACTTCACGCAAGATACTGCACGCTTGATAATGATTTAAAAAATCCATTGGATTCTAACGTTAAAAAAGTAATTCAATACAAGAAGAAAAAACGGAAGCACAGCGCACAGCCTGGCAGAGAAAACAATGAATATTTATGTCAGTAAATATCTTGCTAAAAAATAAATGTAACTTTTTGTTAACTGCATGCTCCTGTGGAGCCATCCGGCAATATCGCATTACAAACAGAAGACGCTTCAGACAAATTAATACCTTTTGCTCCATAAAGATCTGCATTCGAAAAATCCGCACCCGTAACATTAGCGCCAGTAAAATTTGAATAAGTCAAATCTGTATATTCAAAGCCAGCGTTAATTAAAACTGCGTTTTTAAAGTTAGTTTGCGAATAACATCCCAAAAAAGCTGTTCCTATACCTGTTGCATCAGAGAAATTCGATAGTGTGTTATTTACCGTTTGCATTGTGGTACCAGATAAGTTAGCGCCTTGTAAGTCAAATGGCGTTTCAACTCCAGCATTAACATTAAGATAATTATAATCCGTCAAATCACAACCTGGACAAGAGCCGGTTGTTTGAAACTGTTGCAGTTGTGTTGGATTATATGTATTAGCACATGCTGCTGATGAGAAAATTATTGCGATTAAAAACAAATGTGTAATTTTTCTCATAATGCCTCGTCAAAAAGTCATGCTGAATAATTTTAGAAAATAAAAATTTATACTATTACAATCGAACCAAAAAGAAAACGAAAAGCTGATGCAGTTTTAGTAACGACATGATTTTGGCATATCACATAAATCTCCAACGACCTGTTGGAGAAATTACCTTAAGAAGTGAATAAGTCTTCACTTAATTTTCTGCTCCACACTTTTTCCACGCACAGATTTTTTATTTATCGTAGCAGTCTTAATTTCAAAAATGTCTGTCATTGAATTTCTCGCAGTGGCGCGATAACCCATTTAGTGTATCAGTAAAATAAAATCACAGTTGTACATTAACATGGTAGTTTTTATTGTAGAATGTCTCGAAGTGAATCGTAGAAAAGTGGGTGAAAGTGCATAAAGTGCTATTATGTATCATTCGCACTTCCAACACCGGGTTTCGTAAAAATAATTTCAAGGTGAGTCACGATGAAAAATAAATTTATTTTTCCAAAAACAATTCTAATTTCGCTATTATTTTTTTTAAGTTTTTCTGTTCATGCCGATACTCAAAATAAAATTATTCAATATGTACGTCAATGGCAGTATCAGAATAATATACCCGCACTGAGTCTTTATATTGTTTCTCCAAAAAACCATATTCAGATATTAAGTGGTAATAATAAAATAAAGGATGGTGTGCCAATTACAAGCAATATGTTATTTGGTGTTGGCAGCATCACTAAAACATTTGTCAGCGTTACCATTTTAAAATTAGAAGAGGAGCGAAAATTAAAATTAAGCGATAAGCTTGAAAAATATTTTCCGCAATATAAAAAATGGGGTAATGTTACGATTAAAGAAATGCTGAATATGACAAGCGGCATTCCAAACGCAGAACAAAATAAAATTGTTCAGAAAAATTATGAAACAAAAGTTCAACCTGGGTTTACGACAGAAGAACTTGTTCGTATCGCATATCAACTTCCTATACAATTTAAACCAGGCCAGGGTTGGTCATATTCAAACACGAATTATCTACTACTTGGAAAAATTATTGAAAAAATAACTGGAAAACCCTTACTAACTGTTTTTGAGAATAAAATATTTAATCCTAATAATCTTTCTCATACCATATTTAGCAATGATGATTATTCTTCTGCGCAAATTAAAAAAATGGTGCACGGATACCGAGGAAATGTTGATATCACCGATATGAAACCCAGTAATTTTGGTGCAGCAGGATCAGCATTTATGAATGCAGCCGATTTGGTTAAATGGATTAATGCTCTGCTTATTCAGAAAAAAGTATTAGCGCCAAAAGAATTAAAACAATTTTTAACTTTTGTTCCTGTTCCGGTTGGAATAAATCAACCTGCACATCAATATTATGGTTCCGCTATTTTTATGTTGCAAACTAAACAATATGGAGATATTTATTCTTATGCGGGCGTGACCTTTGGTTACAGCTCTACATTTGTTTGGGTTCCAAAAAAACATATTTTGTTAGTGGTGCAAATTAATCGTTTAACACAAAATCATTATAATTATTTATTTTCAAAAAGTCCGTTAGTTCAGCATATTTTGAAGATATTGTGTGAAAAAATGTAATTGGGATTAAAATAGAAATATGAAAATTTTTTTGATGTCATTCACCAAAGCAAAAAGTCTTAGGCTTATTTTAGCTGGTTTGATCGCAGTAGCTTTTTCATCATGTTTTGCAGAAAATATTACTGACTCAAAAATGTCAATGAAAGAAATCTTATCGAAATTCACAACCTATGCTATGCAAACTCAAAAGGAATGGCATGTTCCTGGGATGGCTATTGCCATCGTTCAAGATAATAAGATTATTTATGCAAAAGGATTCGGTGAGCGTAATACAAAAGGAGCACTCGTTACGCCTGACACTATTTTTAGTATTGCGTCGTGCACCAAATCATTCACGGCAGCATTATTAGCAATACAAATTGATCAAGGAAAATATACCTGGAATACAAAAATTACAAAACTATATCCCGCATTTAAGCTTTACGATCCTGAAGCAACAAAAGAATTTGAAATGCGAGATTTAATTGCACATGACAGCGGTTTGCCGGAAGATGCGACAGATACAATGGGTAGTTTTGGATATAGTTTGGAACATATTATTTACTCATTACGTTTCATTAAACCTGTTTCAAAATTTAGAACACAATTTTCTTATGAAGATATTTTCCCCGCATTTGCTGGAAAACTTATTGCAGACACCGCACATCAAAAATATTCAGTTTTTTTGCGTCAACAATTACTCGTGCCGCTTGATATGCGCCATACTTATGTTGAAAGTGAAACGAAATTACATTTATTGAAAAATGTTTCTCAACGATTCGAATATTTTTCTGGAAAAATTTATTCTTATCCAAAAAATTCTGCTTATGCTGCAAAGTTAGAAACACTTGAAAAGGGCGCAAATGCAAGTGGCGGTATAAAATCAAGTGCTCGTGATATGGCAAAATGGCTTATTTTTAATATGAACAATGGTGAGATCCGCGGAAAACAATTAATCGGTAAAAAGAATATGGAATTTATTCATTCTCCACAAACTGCGATAAAAACTTCATCCGCTGATGATAATTTAAATGGTGAAACCGAAAAATTTTACGGCGAAGGATGGTTTATTGACACACAAGAATATAAACCATACGTTACGCTTTATCATAGTGGCGGTGGAAGAGGTATGCATGCATTAATGGCATATATTCCAGCGAAAAAAATTGGAATTGTTATTTTGACCAACACATGGGGAAATAAAGTTCCTGAAGCATTGTATCAAAAATTTTTCGATCTTTATTTAAATAAAACACCGCTGGAAGATTGGAGTAAAATATATTTGCAGCAAGAAAAAAAGTTCACGAATTATGTAAAAAAAGCGATGTCCACTCCTGATCAATGTCAGGTGATCAAAAAAATTAATCTAAAAAAGTATGCGGGTATTTATCATAATTTAGTTTATGGCAATCTTGTGATGGCAAAAAAGGGTAATCATCTAACACTTAAAATTGGTCCCGCGAATATTGTATGGAAATTAACGCCGTGTAAAAATAATATCTTTCAAGCATACTGGAAAAATGAATATGGAATGAACCTCCCAATGTTTTTTCCGAAGCAAGGTGTGATTCATTTCACCTTCAAAAAAAATGGAGATGTAAATACAATGATAATTCCGTATCTCAATGATAATGGGCATGGTGTTTTTGTTAGGAGAAAAATATGTTAAAAAATTATTCCGCGACAGATTGTGTAAGTTATATCGAATCAAATTATCTCACCATAAACCAGCTTGCTAACCAAACTGATATTTCTGCGGAACAAATTCAGGCATTAATTGATCATGCTTGCATTCCAAAACATTCACATAGCATAACCCATGAAGTTGTTTTGCAAACAAAAATTTTCGGTGCTACCAATATAGCTGAAAATGAAAGTTTTTATTATCATCCATCGCTTGTCAATTTTGCAGTGAAAGCAAGTCAATATTTGAAAAGCATGTCATACATAGAAGTTTCTGAGAAAATGAAATCAGATTTTTTTAACGACTTGCGCCAAGCGTTGATGGAAGTGGATGATGTAAAAGATGTATTCGATTATTGTTTTGATGACAGTAATAATATAATAGATGCGGGTGTTGATAAAATGATGAATGAGCATTGGGATTATGTTATGGATGGAACCTATGGCGTTTGTTTAAAAAATATTTCCGCTAAAAATATGCTTATAAAAAATATATCCGTCGCGATATTAGAACAATGGGAAGAGAATAATCAGGGTACAATGAACAATAATCGCCGTATTCAAATTTCACATGCGGCAGATTTATATGATGCGGTCTCTGCAAATTTTGGTCCGCATGATGTTAATAAAAGCACTCGGGGTAGGTTATTTAATAAATTTAAAAAGTATCTTGAAAAAACTGCCATGAATTAAATTAGCAGTAGACTTAAGAAAATTTCTCTTAAAATCATAAAATATCACCAAGAGGACTTGATGAAAAACATTCTTTGTTATGGCGACTCAAACACATGGGGCTACGTCGCTGGAAAATATAATTTACAAACGCAATACATGGAGCGTTATTCAAGAGATATTCGCTGGACAGGTCGACTACAAAAATTGCTGGGTGATAATTATTATGTCATTGAAGAAGGATTGAATGGTCGCACCACGAATGTTGATTCAGATATTCCACCAGATCGAAATGGTAAAAATTATTTATTGCCATGCTTGTATACACATTCCCCATTGGATTTAGTTGTTTTAATGTTGGGCGGAAATGATTTGAAAAAAATATTTAATCGCTCAGTTGATGATATTGTGAATGGCTTAGCAGAATTAATTCAAATGATTCAAGCAACAAAATATGGTTCTGACATGCAATCACCACCCAAAGTTTTATTGGTTGGTTATCCAACATTAACACACGATAATGCGGGTGAATTTTATGGTGATATAAATATGTTTGAAAATGGCGTTAAACGATCTAAAGAATTTGACGCTCATTTTTCAAAAATGGCAAAGCAGGAAAATTGTTATTATTTTAATATGGCGCCTTTCGTACAATTTAGTGATGTTGATGGACTTCACTTGGATGAAGAAGGACATAAAATATTTGCAGAAAAAATTGCGCCTGAAATATTAAAAATATTAGGATAAAATTAATATGTCAGAACAAAGAATTTTACAATGTCATTGTGGTGCTGTAGAAGTTGCGGTGCAATTCGATAATGGTTTAGAAAACATTCGTCGCTGTAATTGTTCTTTGTGTAAACGAAAGGGTGCTGTGATGGCGATGGTGCCCATTACCAATTTAAAAGTAATCAAAGGCGAAAATAATTTAACTTTATATCAATGGAACACCAAAGTCGCTGAGCATTATTTTTGTAAAACATGTGGAATTTATACTCATCACAAACGCAGAAGTAATCCAAATCAATACGGCATTAATATTGCGTGTATCGAAGGAGTCAATCCTTACAACTTTGGCGAAATACCGATTGGCAATGCGAATTTGAGTGCGCCGCTTCCGGCGATAACTGATGAAAAATAAAGTTTTACACGTCAATTATTAAAGCATTAGATTGATGAGGTTGATATGTTGTTTTTTATTGTTTTGCAATTTATTTTACTTGCGTTTATGTTGCTCCATGATTGGATTTCAGTTCCATCATTGAATGATCTTGAAGCATTGAAAAAATACGAGAGTAATGCTAGACGAATACTGGGTTCGATCATTAATGGAGCGTGGGTTTTTATTCCGTTAGTGCTTACTTTAATTTATTATCATGATTTGCAATTTCCTCTTTCTGCAAGACTCACTATCTTTTGTTTTTATTTTTTTCTAAGCGTCGGAGTAATTTTGAGTTGGTGGACACCATATTTTTTTACCAGCTCAGAAAAACACAAAAGAGAATTTTTAAAATTCTATAACACATATCATTTCTTGCCTGCGCGTGGTGATAATGTTATTCCAAACACACTGCATGTTATTTTACATTTGCAAGTATGGACTTGTTTGATTTTTTCAATTTATTTTTTGATAAAGTAAGTTATTAAGCAGAAAACTACCAATGATTAAAAAATTAATCCAGCTGAGTTACCCCATGATTGTCTCTAGGATGACGGTGGTGCTGCTTGAAATTGTCTCTGTTTTTATCGTAGCGCGATTAGATATAAACACTTTATCAGCATATGGGTTAGCAGCTCCCTTATATATGACTTTATACATGCTGACTTGTTCATTTTTGCTGGTTTTCTTGGTTAAAGCAGCACAATTGTTCAACGACAAAGAAAGATTTTCTAGATATTTTTCTGCGAGCGTGTGGATTAGTTTAATGCTGTCGGTTGTGGTCATAGTGCTGATTTTAGCATGCGGGGCTTTGCTGCCACTTCTGGGACAATCAAAAAATATTTCTGGCATCGCAGATCAATTTTTTTATTTTATTGTATTTGGAATGCCACCACTTTATCTGAGTAGTGTTCTGAGTCAAACATTAATCATTTTTGAAAAAACGCATTTTGTTTCTATTTCTGCTTTTCTTCAATTACTGTTAGGCGCAGTGTTGGTCTACGCATTTACCCATTTTTGGGGATGGGATTTGAAAGGCGTTGCTTTAGGATTTGATATTGCTTATTGGACACGATGTTTGATGTTGATGGGTTATATAAAATTCTGCTGCGCACATAAAGTAAAATTGGTGAAGTGTAACAAAAATGATTTTATTGAGGACGCCAAATTTTTATTCAGGATGGGTTGGCCAACGTCCATTCAATACGGCGGAGAATTAGTAGGCGCTTCTATTGCCACTTTAATGATAGGGCATTTTTATGTTTACGCACTTGCTGCTCAACAAATTGCAAGCCAGTTTAGAATATTTTTAATTATGTTGCCGTACGCTTTGAGTCAAGCGACCGCAATCATGATTGCTAAAAAAAGTAAGTCCGACATATTTGCTTATGAAGCGCATGTTCGGCAGGTGATGAAATCCGCCTTCTATCTTGGCATGACTATCATAGCGCTTTTGGTATTTCCTATTAATATTTTTTCTGGAGTTTATATTCATTTGTTTATCGCTAATGGGCCTCCTGCGGTTACACATTTAGCGAAAATTTTTATTGTGATCACCAGCATTGCTTTATTTTTTGATATGGCAAAATATTTATTATCCGGTGCTCTGCGTGGTATGCATAGCACCAAAGGAACTATGCTTTCTTCCATTATTGGTTATTGTTTAATTGGCACCTTATTGGCTGCGTTAATTGGCTATTATTTTAAAGGTGGTCCGGTCGGTATTCGCATAGGTATGCTAATAGGTTTGGCAATAAGTGTTTGCATTACAGCGAGATATTTTTCTTCATTTATGAAGAAAATGAAAATTGTCGGAACATGAATTTACAATGATGAGAGGGAGAAAATGCATCATAAAAAAGAGTCTTTAGCAGAGGGTGCAATTCTGCGCACGTATCCCGGCACGCCCCGAGATAGAGGGAATTATTGATGACAAAATTTCGTTGCGCCATCTTGGATGATTATCAAAATATTGCGCTGAAAATTGCTGATTGGTCAGTCCTGTCCGACAAAATCGACATCATTGTATTTCCTAATCATTTTAAAAATGAAGCAGAATTAATTTCTGCGCTTCATGATAAAGAAATTATCGTTATTATGCGTGAAAGAACACCTTTTACAAAATCATTATTTGAACATCTTCCAAAATTAAAACTATTAATCACATCAGGTCCAAGAAATGCATCGATTGACTTGGAGACAGCAAAAAAATTTGGCGTTGTTGTTTGTGGAACAGCAAGCCACAAAGAGCCACCAATGGAATTAACGTGGGGTTTAATTTTGAATCTCGCACGAAATATTTCGTTGGAAAATAACGCAATTAAATCCAGCGGTATTTGGCAAAGTACTGTGGGTGTCGGTTTAAAAGGAAAAACACTGGGCTTGCTTGGACTTGGAAAAATAGGTTCTTTGATGGTTCCTGTTGCAAAAGCATTCGGTATGCAAGTGATGGCTTGGAGTGAAAATTTAACCGCTGACAGAACAGAAGCGCTCGAAATTTCTTTTGCAAAATCAAAACAAGAGTTGTTGCGAGAGAGTGATTTTATTTCTATTCATTTAGTATTAAGTGATCGCACACGTCATTTATTAATGGCGGATGATTTAAAATGTATGAAGCGTACTAGTTATCTTATCAATACATCACGCGCACAAATTGTCGATCAAGTAGCTTTAATTCAGGCGTTAAAGGAAAATTGGATTGCAGGGGCGGGTCTGGATGTTTTTGAAATAGAGCCGTTGCCTAGCGACCATGTTTTACGCCAATTAAAAAATGTTGTTGTGACTCCACATCTGGGTTACGTAACTCAAGAAAATTATCATATATTTTTTGGAGAAGCTGTTGAGAATATTGTTGCTTTTTTGAATGGCTCACCAATTCGAGCATTAAAATAAAAATGAAAATTAATACGAAAATAGTTACATTAAAAAGAAAATATGTTTTTGATACGCATAAGGGTCGATTTCAACTGGGTTTATGATTACAGATCAGCCAAAACAAAGGGTACAATATGAGTAGGGAAAAATGGCGCTTATGTCAATTCAACCTCGTCATGCGAAACACAATCCATTCGATCAACTCTTTAGCGTCTCATTGCTTGTAGAATTCAATCGATGAATCTGTTTTCATGTTTTACTTATTTTTTTGAAATGGCACACCCAAATTATCGCTTGTTTTAAATTCATATAATGTTGAACTAATTTTTTTCGCGACATGTGAAATATTTTCATGCCTAATTTGATTTATTTTATCCTGGTCTATTTGTTGCATATAATCAGCCATTTCTTTACCTTGTTTTTCACTATCAACCCAGGTAAACCCAATGGACAACACTTCCTTCGAATTTTCCCTATTAATCGCATTATAAACACGGGTTGGCGCAGGACATCCTAATTGAAAAATTTCCCCACCTTTTTTTATTTCATTGCAATACTCTCTTGGCGGAAACCAGGCATGATAAAAATCGTCAAACGTTTTCCCGTCATGTAATTCTCTATATAAAATAGAAATAGCCATCGGATTTCTTGCAAATGCACTTTTTTGAAAAAGCTCGGAAAAAATGGCGCTCTTATCTGATGTTGATAATAACTCAAATACAGCGATTGCTTTTTCAGTATCTTGTTTTGAAAAATGTTCCCAAAATTGTTGAATTGACATGATTTCCTCGTTTTATCTAAGATTTACCTTTTATTATATTCAAGATTGTAATCTTTCCGAAAGAGTAGAAGTAGAAAACCCATAATTAATGCACGACAGTTTTCTGATTAGATATTAACCACTTCAGTTTCATTGTAAAAAATAGTGTAAAGAACCGAGAAGCAAAAAAATTATTTCCGAGTATTGTTAAACAACGTATAGTTGAATTTATCAAAAAATGCTGTATTTTAAAGATGTTTCAAGATTACGGACTCTTGAAACATTGTGTGTAAAATTCTCGTGCTCACTCTCTCCTAACATATTAATTTTTTTTTACAAAAACGCCATGTCGGTAAAAACTGATCCATCAAGGAAACAAACCGCCGATTATGTGACGGTTCAAGCAAATGAATCAGCTCATGCACAAGAACATACTCAAGACACTCAAATGGTTTTTTTATTAATTCCAAGTTCAATCGAATTGAACGTGATTTAGGCGAGCAACTACCCCACCTTGTTTTCATTTTTTTTATTGTGAAGTGGGAAACAGAAACATTTATTTTCTTTTCCCATATCAAAATTAATGCATCTATTTTTTCTTTTAATTGCAAGCGATACCATTTTTCTAATATTGCTTGTCTTTTTTCCTTTGTCGCACCCCTTCGAACTTGCATCAAAAGCTTATCATGCGATGCAATCACGCATGGCATACTTTCTTTTTCAATTACGGTTAATAAAAATTTTTCACCATTAAAATAATGATGTTCGCCGTCAATATATTCTTTTATTGGTGCACGGGTCTGTAAATCTATTTTATTTTTTTGACGCAAAATCCAATTGAATCTTGAAATTAGAAAAAGGCGAATATTTTCTATTGTCATTTTTTTCGGTACAGATACTTTTACGTGACCAAAAGGTTGGTGCACACGCAAGTGAACATGCTTAATATTTTTTTGAATAATCTCAATATCAATATCGTTTAATTTTATATTCATATGTCATGTAATGTTGAGTTCAGCATACATAACACCACCACCAATTATTTTATCATTGAGCGCATTGTAAATGCCGGTGAAAGTAGACAATAGTTTTAAATAAGCTTCTTCATTAAATTCTGAAACAATGTTTTCTTTATGTTGAGTAATTTTACTGAGAAAATCACAATACCATTTTTGAAATTCATGATCTAAATTTTCTATTTTTTTTATTTTCCATTTTGTTTCCAACATCATTTTCTCTAAATGATCCAAGTTAACAGGGGTAAATGACATTTCCATAATATTATTTTTGAGCGCGGCACTTTTATTTTCTTGCGCGCGATGTATGTAATCAAAAATAATTAATTGTGCTCTTGGTTTTGCTAAAACAGCCAAATTTTGCAATACACGTAATTTGTCTGAAAATGCAAAAAAAGAATTAAACGAATAAATTAAATCATATTTTTTGTGTGGTAATAATTTTTCTGCATTAATAGCATCACAAGTATAAAATTCAACTGCTGGATATTTTTCTTTCGCATAAATAATAGCATTAGTATCTATATCAAAACCAGTGACGTATCCAAAATCATGCTGTTGAATATATTCCGCTGTACCACCTAATCCACATCCCACATCTAAAATCTGGCGGTGTTTATTTTTGCTAATGGATGAAAATACATAATCGATCGCCTCAATTTCACCTGCATGTGCATAATCACCTTTTCGAACCAATGACAATAATCGTTTATCATCAAACCAATCAAGTTGTTTTTTCATGCTCCGTTTCCAATTTTATTTTAAGTGAAAATATTACAGACTCTATCATTAACATATAATATCATTTCTTTACTCCCAATCTAATTATTTAATTTATAAGCCTGCATGCAAGGCTGTCTTTGATAACAAGCAATCAAACCACACAACCCAAGTGAAAAATATAATGCTCCAAGCAACATTTGATCTTGGTGCGCAATTGCGTTCAGTAAAAAATTAGCGAGCATTGCAACAAAAATTTGTGATGATCCGTAAATTGCACCTGCAATACCAATATTGCATTTAATGCTTGAAAAGCAGAGTGCAACTGCATTTGGAAAAATAAATCCGCAGGCGATTGCAATGAAAAAAATTAAAGGAATTAAACAAACTAATGTCGTTCCAAAAAGGTAATCTGTAATACACAATAATAACCCGCACACCAAAAAAAATTGTAATCCAAAATAAATTAGGCGTTCAGAGCTGATTTTTTTCACAATGCGACTACTGATAAATGATCCAAAACTAATTCCAAAAGCTGCGAGCAATATAATGATTCCATTTTTCACAGCAGACAATTTTAATTCATCTTGAATTATAAATGGCATAACATTGGCATATAAAATAATTGCGGCAAAAGCAAGACCAGAAATAAAAACATAACGCATAAAAAAATAATTTTTTAATAAATTGCTGTATTCAGTAATTGTATGTTTTACAGTGAAACTTTTATTTTTAATTTGAATAGTTTCTTGAAAGTAAAATAAAATCAGAAACAATAGTAATAAACCATAACACAACATAAATGTAAAACACGAATGATATCCAAATCGTTGCTGTAATATTCCACCAATAAATGGTGCGATCGCTGGTGTAAGTGAAATAAATACACCAACCCTCGCTGTTTTTATTGCGAGCTGTGTTCCTTGATATACATCTCGTAAAATAACCCGCGCCAAAGATAATCCCGCACCAACACCAATACCTTGAATAATACGACCAACGCAGAGCAGATCAAATGAAGCTGCAAAAACACAAACGGTAGAGCCAATAATAAAAAGTAACACGCCGGTCATCAATGGTAATTTACGACCAAGATAATCTGAAATAGGACCGTAAAAAAGTTGCGATAATGTAAAACCCGCTAAAAATAAGCTAATAGTGAGCTGTACATGATTTTGCGTTTCGTGGAACGCATGCGCGATGCTCGGCAATGAAGGCACAAAAAGATCTGTACACATTAAACCTAATATTCCAGATAATATAATCACGATAAACATAACACACTCCACTTTAATACTTTGATCGACAGGTGCGTCATTATTGCGATCGATAGCATATTTGTAAAATTTATTTTACTTATTAGTATTATCATGTATACTAATGACCATTATTCATTCTGTGGATTAATTGTATGGATTTATATCGAGTTAATTTAAATTTATTAATAGCGCTAGAAATGTTACTGGCGGAACAAAGCGTTACGAATGCTGCACGAAAAATATTTATCACGCAGGCAGCGATGAGTAATAATTTGCAGCAACTGCGCGAAATATTTAAAGACGAATTATTATTGCGCGAAAAAAATCATATGATTTTGACGGGCTTTGCAAAGGAATTGCAGCCAAAATTACATCGTGTATTAGAAGATTTAGGTAATCTTATTACTTGCGGGCAGCAATTTAATCCTGAAACTTCAAAACGGATTTTTAAAATTGCGATGTCAGATTATTTGTCTGCACTGATCATACCAAAATTAATTTGTGTGTTAACACAGAAAGCACCTAACATAAAAGTGATTGTCGTTTCAGATCCTAAATTCGCTAATGTCGAACCATTTGAAAAAGAAGAATATGCATTAGCGCTTGGGAAATCAGCCAGTTTGCCACCTGCGATTCGAAAACAACTTATTTTTAAGGATAAAATAACCTGTATAATGAATCGTCATCACCCTCTCGCAAAAAAGAAAAAAATAACTTTAGATGATTATCTTGCATATAAGCATATTGTCGTTTGTCCAAGCATTCCGAGTTTTACTCCAATTATCGAAGGTGTACTTGAAAAATTAGGTGTGCAACGTGATTTTCAAATTAGTTCACCATTTGTAATACCGACTTTTAAATTAGTTGAAAAATCAAATGAAATAATTGCAACGATGTTAAAAAGTGTGACGATACTTTACGAAGATAATCATCAATATATTATAAAAGAATTGCCTTTTAAAATTCCTGAAGTTGAATTTTTTCTGTATTGGCATAAGCGTTTTGATAACGATGCAGGACATCGGTGGTTGCGAAATCAAATTATCGAGATTGCAAAGACGATTGTTGAATAATTAATTTCAAGCGGTGATTGGTAAATAACGTCGGGCGATCATTTCACTTCGACGTTTTTTTTAACATTTGAATAATACCTGAAAAATCAATTTCATTTTTATTTAATTTTACAAATTGTTCATACAATTCCATCGCGTGTTTTCCGAGTGGCGTTACGGCATGTGTCTTTTCTGCAGCGTCTTGACTTAATCGTAAATCTTTTAACATCATTTTTGCTGTAAATCCAGGTTTGTAATTATGACTTGATGGAACATTTGGTAAAATATTCGGTGATGGGCAATATTGATTTAACGACCAACACTGTCCTGATGCGTTAGAACTAATTTCAAATAATTTTTGCGCTTCTAATCCTAATTTTTCTGCAAGGGTAAATGCTTCACAAACTCCAATCATAGAAATTGCAAGTAACATATTATTACAAATTTTTGCTGCAACGCCACTGCCTGCTAATCCTGCATAAATTATTTTTTTTCCCATCACATTTAAAATATTTTTTATTAATTGAAAATTTTTTTCATCTCCTCCCACCATAAAAGTGAGCGTCGCATTTTCTGCTGCAAGAACTCCACCTGAAACTGGCGCATCACACATTAAAATATTTTTTGCCTTTGCAATTACATGTAATTCACGTGATGTTTGCACATCAATCGATGAGCAATCAATAAATAATGCATTTGATTTTAAATGTGAAAAAATCCCCTGCTCACCTAAACAACACTCTTTAACTTGATCGCCTGTTTGCAACATTGTAATTATTGCATCTGCATTTTGTGCTATTTCTGCAGGGTTTTTTGCTTGTTTCGCGCCAAGTGCAGTTAATGGTTTTATTGCTGTATCAACAACATCAAATACAAATACTTCAAAATTATTTTTTAATAAATTTTGTACCATGGGATTGCCCATGTGGCCTAAACCGATAAATCCAATTTTTTTCATATTAATGACTCACCATATGATAAGTATTTTTTATTTTTTTATTTTTTGGCCAACGCACAGTAACTGTTTTTGATCGCGTATAAAAATGCACATTTTCAGCGCCGTGCATTGTGATATCGCCAAAAATAGATTTTTTCCAACCGCCAAAAGTATGATAAGCAACAGGAACTGGAATGGGAACATTAATTCCGATCATGCCAACAGTAACTTTTGATGAAAATGTTTTTGCTACGCCGCCATCATTTGTAAATATGGCAACACCATTTCCATAATTATTTTCATTAATTAATTGAATCGCTTCGTCAAGATTATTAACGCGCATCACACATAATACTGGTCCAAAAATTTCTTCTTGGTAAATGCGCATATTTTTTTTGACATGATCAAACAAACAACCACCCATAAAAAAACCTTTTTCATCATCGAGAATTTTTCTACCGTCAACGACTAATGTGGCATTTTCTTTTATGCCAATATCAATATAATTTTTTACATTCGCTAAATGTTCTTTTGTAATTAATGGGCCCATGTCAACATTATTTTCCATGCCTGACGCAATTTTTAATTGCGGAATTTTTAATTTTAATCTTGAAATTAAGGCATCTGCAACAATATCAGTTACTGCAACTGCAACTGATAATGCCATACACCGCTCACCCGCTGCACCAAATGCTGCACCTAAAATTGCATCTACTGTTTCATTTATATCTGCATCGGGCATGACAACAGCATGATTTTTTGCGCCACCAAATGTGTGAGCACGTTTGCCATGTGCAATTGCTTTTTCATAAATTGATTTTGCAACGGGCGTTGAACCAACTGCGCTGACGGCAGCAATATCATCATGTGTAATTAAAGCATCTACCGTTTCTTTATCGCCGTGAATAATATTTAAAACGCCATCTGGCAATCCTGCTTCGCTCATTAATTCTGCTAATAACAAAGTTGTAGATGGATCTTTTTCAGATGGTTTTAAAATAAAAGTATTGCCACAAGCAATTGCCGGCACAAACATCCATGTTGAAATCATCACAGGAAAATTAAATGGCGAAATGCCAACACAAACACCGAGTGCTTGTTTCATTGTGTAAGTATCAATATCAGGCCCAACATTTTCGGAATAATTTCCCTGTAATAAATGCGGCGTGCCGCAAGAAAATTCAACTAATTCAATTGCACGCCCTACTTCACCTTTTGCATCATCTAATGTTTTACCATGTTCTGCAGTTAATAATGTTGCGATTTTTTCAATATTTTTTTCAAGTAAATATTTAAAATTAAATAATACACGCGCTCTTTTTAATGGTGTGACGCACGACCATAATAAAAATGCTTGTTTTGCAGCGTTTACTGCATCTTCAATTTCTTTTTTAGTCGCACGCGGCACTTGCGCTGTCATTTCACCGATTGCGGGATTATAAATAGGAAATTTTTTGTCGCCGTCACCAGCAATTAATTTACCATTAATATAATGCGGGGTAAGATGAATCATGAAATGGCTCCATAAGTACAAAAAATTTATTCTCGAATTAGCTGATAAGTCGCACACATCAACATCAGCGCAATCAACATCACTACCGGTAAAATCCATGGCGCACCGATATGCATTTCACTTAACAATAATGTCATCACAACTGGCATGCTCATCGCCGCAAAATTCATTACTGCAGATGTATTAGCTTTATCAGGATTTTGTTGCATAGATAATGAAATTCCTGTTGATGACATAATAGGATGCCCAATACAAAATATTCCCATCGGAATTAATAATGTCCACAAGGAAACATGGTGACCCAAAAAAAGAATTAACATGATAAGAGATGCAAATAACTCTATAAAAAAAGCACTTTTGAGAATAGTGATTGGATTTAACTCTGCAATGCGCATCGCAATAATACTGCCAAGCAATGTACCGATATACGGAGTTAGTCCTAATAATCCATAAATTGCCGGCAAAACATGTAAAATATGAATACCAATAAATGGGCCTTCTGCACCAAACACATAAACGCACGCACTGGAAAATCCAGAAAGCATTGCAAAACCAATTAATTTTTTATTGCAAAATTTTTCTTTATAGTTGTGAAGAATTGCGCGACTTTGTGTTGCGCTCATATCTTTTTTTTGTAATGTTTCTGGCAATGTGGATACATAATAAAGTAAGAAAAAACCATATAATAATAAAAAATAAAAACACGCACGCCAATTTAAAAACTGTACGAGCAAACCACCTGCCGCAATTGCAACACCAGGAACAATCGCAAATGCTAACATTAATGCCGCGGTAATTTTTCGCGCATCTTTTTCAAAATAAAAATCATTGATAATGGTAAAGCTCACTGCTAATCCCGCGCTTGATCCAATCGCTTCTAAAAATCGTCCTAAAATTAAAAGTGAAAATGAATTAGTTGGTGATGATAAAATACTAAAAATAGAGCCTAAACTTGCAATTACAATACCAACATATAGTGCTGGTTTTCTGCCAAAACGATTAGCAAGCGGTCCGTAAATTAATTGACCGATTGCATATCCTAATAAAAAACTTGTCACAGCTAATTGTGTAACGCCTACACTTTTTGAAAAATGATCTGCGATTTTTGGCAGTGCAGGCGTCATGATAATTGCACCCATCACTGCAAAAGCACTTAATAACATGAGTGAAATAAGTTTCGGTTCTTTTTCTGCGAGCCGGTAAAGTGTTTTTACTTGTGTTGTCATTTTTATATGCAATCCATTTTAAAATAAAAAAGCAACTGTGGGTTGCCGTCCTGCATTTTCTTTTTCATTTCGTGCAGAACAAAATCCTCTTGTGCATATTGTACAAACATTATTTTTTATATCTATTTTTTTAAGTGTTATTTTATTTTCTAATAATTCTGCTATTGTAGCGCTTTGCTGATTAAAAAAAAGTTTTTCTGCGCGCTGCTCTATTATTTTTTTTTCTAAAATATTTTTCGGAAAATATTGTAAAAAATCATTTTGCACTTCATAACAACACACACCGGCAGATGGTCCTAAAAAAACAGTGAGATCATTCGCATCCGTTTTAAAATTGTTACACATTTTTGTGATAGTTGCTGTAATAATTTTTTTGACGAGTCCACGCCATCCTGCATGAATAACAGCAATCACATTGTTTTTTTTATCATGTAAAATAATAGGTAAACAATCTGCAGTCACAACGCCAATTCCAATATTTTTTTCTTGCGTAATAATTGCATCACCTTCGTAGCGAAATAAATCGAGTGGTTTTTTGATTGTATTTTTTAAAATATAAACATCATTGCTGTGTGTTTGTTTTAAGAAAAAAAGCGGGACAGATAAATTTCTTGAAATTTTTTGTTGAAGTGATAAAAAACTTTTTTCATCATAATCGCCTTGCACTTTTACGTTGTCATTGGCATTACCAAAATAGCTAAAAATGCTATAATTAGAAGTGGGATTCATAATTGTAACTCATTGTTTTTTAGGTGCGATTTAAATAGTTATTCTAGCAGGAAAATATATTATAACACATTGTTTTTCATCATTTTTTTAATTATTTTCACCATTTCTCAGCAATTCCATATATACCAACTATAATTAACTACGTAGGAGTGGTCTATTCATGCATAGTGTGTGAATGAGCGACATGATAAGGTGATATTGTGGCTGACGACAACAAAACAATTTTCCCCAATGTTCCGTCTAACGAAGATAACGGAAGTGATGAACGCGTTCTGAAACATGAAAGCGTAAAACACATTTCGACTTTGCCGCAAGATGCTCGCGGTGATAATATCAGCAGCCAAGGTAATGATAAAATTAATCAAGGTCAGCATGGTGGTGAAATCACTGGGCTCACTGCAAAAGATAAATCAGATTTTGCTAACACAACAAAAATCATTGAAGAAAATCAAGGTTCGCGTGTTACTAGTGAAAACGTGGTAGCGCAAAATAATCCACAAATTATTTCAAAAGCAGCAATTGTTGCGGATGATGCTCAGGTTGTTGCGGGCAAAGCGCATGCTGGCGTGATTGGTGCAATTGAAGCGGAAGCAAATGCAGCGGAAAAACCAGTCGCTTCTGTTGATTTTATTAAACAAGCAATTCCTATCAGTGAACAAGAAATATATACAAAATCACCAGGCGCAGAAAATGCAGAGCAAGTAGCACGTTCTGGCGCTTCGGATGCATCTCTTGGTGAAAGAGCAATTGAAAGAGCGGCGCATGAGAATGTAGCGCCATCTGATCAAGCTTCAGCAATCTCATCTGCTGCGGGTGTATTTATTCAAAATGGTAATGCATCGAATCCGCAGGCGCAAAGTGGCGGCAATCAGTCCACATCTTCTACTACTCCTACAGATAGTACGACAGATAATGCGACACCACCAGTTCACGTGAATTCTGCGCCTGAATTGGCGGCTGTTTTTGAATCTACCGCAGAAGATGCAGGCTCTATTTTAAGTGGCACATTAGGAGTTGCTGATGTTGATACAAGTGATACACACACCTTTGCAACATCTGATGTTGCAGCATTTGGTGTCTTTAGTTTAAATAGCACAAGTGGTGTTTATTCATATCAAGTTGATAATTCAAAAGCTGCTGTGCAAGCATTGGCGGTCGGTGAATCATTAACCGAAAGTTTTAATGTCAC
>Ga0155552_110_pt3 | contig 190559 bp, 180 predicted proteins | sample RifCSPhighO2_12_FD_107209 | JGI IMG/M metagenome (GOLD analysis project Ga0155552, IMG submission 107209) | Gammaproteobacteria bacterium RIFCSPHIGHO2_12_FULL_36_30 | reverse complement strand
ACAGTTTGCATTTTCATTAACAAACAACTTGGCAATCCACCGCTTCAATTTGATTTGTTGGTGAAGGCGGAAAGTTGAGAATGGCGTAAAGTGATGCTTCACGTCCTAACTCTTTTGGTCCAAATGGATATGGTAATAATGTGGTGAGTAAAATTGGTTTTTCTTTTTCTAATATAATTTCTAATTGTTCAGCCGTATTTAATTCATATAAAAATTGACGACAATGTCCGCAAGGAACATCAGTACAAGCAATTTTTATAATACCCGTTTCGCCATGTGAAAATGCATTTGAAATAACTGCTTGCTCAGCATGCACCGATTGCGATAATGGACCATATCCAAAATCTTGGCATGAACCAAAATATAAATTTCCAGAAATGCCCAATCCAACAGCGCCGACTTTGTAACCGCAAACCGGCATGATTGCTTTTTCCTTTGCAATAGGTAAAAGTGAAATCATTAATTCGTTTAACGTTAATGATTTTTCTTTTTGCAATAATGCAACTTTATCTGCAGTAATCACTTTTTTATCTCTTTCGCACAGTTCGGCATTTGAACATCAGACCATTTTATCATACTATTCTCGTCTATAAATCTGCGACAATCCGCTTCTGCAAAACCAGCGTGCAACATCGCATAATATTTTTCTTTAATAATGTAGTAGTTATCTTTATTGTTCATAATGTACGTCCCGTATAAAATGTTCAGTTGATATGAAAATATACAAAGTTAGCTTGTCTTTGTTATGATACGTTACTGAAAAAAAATCGAGAGTCGTGTAAATACGGTGATTTATGAATACTGATTTGTCAAAACATCCTATTTTTACAGAAGCGCAAGCGATTGCTGATATTTGTAAACCACTGCAGCATTTAAATATAAATCATTTTTGTTTGGTGCGCATGCATCATGATGCGAGCCGCACATGGATTGCCACTTCGCCGGAATTTACAAAACATTATCTTAATAAAAAATATTATGAAGTGGATGTTCACAGCGTCGACAGTCAATTAGGCGAATTCTTTTTATACGAAAATATGATTTTTCGCGGAAAAACACAGCAATTAGTTGAAGATGCTGGTGAATTTGGATTAAAACAATTTTTTACGATCACTGAAAAAAATAATGAAGCAATAAATTATTATCATTTTTCAACAAGTTCGTCGAAAAACATGAATTATATTTATTTAAATCATTACGATTTATTAAAAAAGTTTATTCGTTTTTTTAATAACACAGTTTGCGATTCAAAAGAATTATCAGCGATGTCTAATTTTCAATTACCGACCGGTAAAGTGCATCATAATTGCGAATTAATTGTGAATGATGCATCAATTGATGTTGCATTATTTGAAAAAGAAATAAATAAAAGAATGTTAAAAACAAATAATAATGTTAATTTGTCATTACAACAAAAAAATTGTTTACATTATTTATCACAAGGTTATTCCGCAAAAGAAATTGCATTGAAATTAAATATTTCATATCGCACTGTTGAAAGTTATCTTTCCGTTATTCGCACTAAATTACAATTTCGAAATAGCAAAGCGATGATTGCGTGGTATTCGCAGATTTTACGCTGAGTCATTAATATGACGCATTTTATTTTTCATTTTAATAGCATCACTATATTTTTACTAATTATCGTTGCGGCATCGTCAGGATTGATTGACACATTAGCAGGTGGCGGCGGTTTAATTACTGTTTCTGCTTTAATGATGATGGGCTTGCCGCCGGTATTAGCATTGGGTACCGGTAAATTTCAATCTTGTTTTGGCATGTTAAATGCAACCATTCATTTTATTCGTAATAAAAAAATAAATTTCAAAATAATATTACCAGGATTATTTTTTGCAGCATGCGGTTCTATTGCGGGAACCTGCATGATTCAAATGATAAATAATGAAACTGCTGAAAAAATTATTCCTTGGTTGTTGATTATAATTGTTGCATACACCTATTTTTCACCTAATTTTATAGAAGAAAAATCAAATCAAAAAATATCAAATGCGTTATTTTATATTATGTTTGGATTTTGCATTGGTTTTTATAATGGATTTTTAGGACCAGGAACTGGCGCATTATGGGTTTTTGTTTTTATGTTTTTTATGGGATTTAATTTAGTTTCAGCTTCAATTTATTCAAAACCGTTAAACATGATTGGAAGCTTTGTTTCATTAATTATTTTTTTGTTTGCTCATGAAGTAATTTACATGATTGGAATTATTATGGTCGCAGGACAATTAATCGGCTCACAAATCGGCGCGCATCTTGTATTAAAAAAAGGAATAAAATTCTTAAGGCCAGTTTATCTTTTTGTTATAACGGCGATGACAGTTTTGTTGTTTTTGAAGATTTATTATTAAATAATTCTTTGGTGATAACGATAAATTTAATATAAAACGCTGAGTTTATTTGTGAGTATGAATGACAAAAAATAATCTGATTAATAATCGCAACGACGGCATTGATATGCTGCGCGGACTTTCTATTTTGTCGGTGATTTTATTGCATTGCGTGATTCATATGCCATTTAAAAAACAATTTTTACCAACCGCGTTTAATAATATTATTTTTCACACTGGATATTACGGTGTGATTATTTTTTTCGTTATTTCTGGATTTTTAATTACAAGTGTTTGTTTGAGACGATGGGGAAATTTAGAGAATATTCATGCGGGACAATTTTATCGAATGCGATTTTCGCGGATTATGCCGTGTTTGATTTTGTTGTTAATTATTTCGAGCGTTTTAGATTTATTGCGTGTGAATGGATTTGTGATTCATACAACATCATTATCAGAAGTGATATTTTCAGCGCTTACTTTTCATATTAATGAATTGCGAATTAAAACAGGATTTTTGCCTGGAAATTTAGATGTATTGTGGTCGTTGTCTATTGAAGAAGTATTTTATTTATTTTTTCCGATCGCTTGTTTATTTATTAAAAACCGTACGCTATTTTTTTCACTCATGTTTGCATTGATTGTGATCGCACCATTTTCAAATATGTTTCCACATGAAACACGCTGGACTGAGTATTATTACTTTTCAAATATGGATGGCGTCGCGATTGGTTGCTTATGTGCATTAATTTCAAATCATTTTACATTTGATCAGAAAAAATTAAGATTAATTTTATTGTCTGGTATTTTCTTGTCTTCATTAATATTATTTTTTAGACATTTTTCATATGAAATAGGTGTGACTAAAATTGGGATCAATACAACATTTTTAGAAATCGGCATTGGTTGTATTTTAATTTTTATGCAACAAAGCAATTCAAAAGGTAGTGTTTTATCAAAACCGCTGCGTTGGTTTGGTCGCAACAGTTATGAAATTTATTTAACACATTCGTTTTTTGTAATTTTATTTATGTTATTTTTATTTAATCGCGCAGAATCAGATGCGCATGTTTTTGCGTTATATTTATGCGTGTTAATTTTATCAGGAATAACTGGACAATTACTCGCTAGTTATTTTTCAGAGCCGATGAATAAATGGTTGAGAAAATCTAACATGAAATAATGCGCTCACGCTGCCGCGCGAGCTTCTGAAGGGGCTGCGCTTGTTAAAGTGCATTCGTATTTTTCTGAAATAAATTCATTTTAATCATCCGAAATATTTTTTTGAATGTAATGATATTGCGATACGTTGTGCGACCACTAAAAATATCCATAAAACGCGCGATGGTTGCGGTTGATAAACGCGAAGAAAAAATTGCTTGCGTGTTACGACTTAAAAAATAAGATGCAATGCGCGCCATGCGAAAATCTTTTCCGATTTCGTGATGAAATATTTTATTATATTTTTTTAATAATTTAATATTATTTTGTGAAATGGATTGTGCGATGGTTTGTGCTGCAAAATAAGCACTTTTAATTGCAGGGCGAATTCCTTCTGCGGTTAATGGATCAACGCAACCTGCAATTTCACCAATTAAAATAATGCGATTGTGCGCTAATTTTTTTCTTCCGCTGTATAATTGTATCGGATGACCATGCCAATGTTTGCGATCAAATTCATTTATATTTTGTTGCTTCGAATAATTTTTTAATTTTTGTGGTAAACCTGCAGAACCATTTTTTTTCGGATCAAAAAATCCGCCAATGCCGACAGACAAACCATCTGATTTTGGAAAAACCCAAGCATAACCGCCGCACACTTCGTCGAAGCTGATCTCTATCGCATTTTCATTGTGTGTTTGATAATGTTCGTATTCTAAAGCAGCCGCAACATTATTATTCGGCGCAATTTTTAATTTACGCGCTAATTTTCCAGAACCACCTTCCGCAAGTACAATAATTTTTCCGCAAAAATCACCTTTTTTTGTTTTAACAACCGCATTCAATTTTGTATTTTCAATATCAATTACTTCGCAATCAGTTATTATTTCAACACCGCGCTCTTGCGCTTTTTTTACGAGAAAATGATCGAAGTGTTCGCGACGCACCATTAAAATATCGCAATCACCATTTTGTTTTTGTTTATTAGTTACAATAAATAATTCACGACACCGCGAATCCAGTGATTCAGTTAAATCAAAATCTAAATAATTTTTTACATCGGGTGAAATCCCGCCGCCGCAAGGTTTATATCGCGGAAAAGATGCTTTATCAATTAGTAAAACAGACGCATTTGGATTAAATCTTTTTATATTGTAAGCGCAACTTGCACCTGCGGGTCCGCTGCCTACAATAATCACATCATGTGATTTTTTTTCCATCATAACGCTCCACCGAAAACATCAGTAATATCAGCATGAAGTTGTTTACTAATTTGTGACGCGGTAAAAATCCCGCGAATGATTTGTACTTCTGTATCAGGACAAGGTGAAACTGCAAGTGCGTAATGTTGTTTGTGTGCAGATAATGTTTTCACAATATTACCAACTTTTGCTGTTTTAATAATTGAAAAATCAAGCGCAGTAATTTCTGAATATGGTACCATAATTGCGCGCACTAAAACTTGATCGCGATGCACGCGACGCTCTTGAATTAATTTAATTGGTTTTTCACCCCACACATCTTCTGAACTAATAATTCCTTGAAAGTGTCCATCGTCATTAATTACTAATAATAAATGCACGCTGCTAATTTCCATTTCATTAATTGCTTGATCCATATTATCGGTTGGTTTAATTGTGTGTGGTGCTGTTAAAGTAAAATCACTCATGACAGATAATGCAGGATCATCCATGTGCACCAATTCTGGTAAATGATGCGCTTGTAACATTGTTCCATTTGGAAGAATTGCGGTTGTTGGAAGTGCTTCATATTTTGCCATAAAAAAATTCCTGATTAAAACTGATCGCAGAAACGCATTTTAACTCAAGAAACTAAATAAAAATAATTATTTTTTCTGTACAATGTGGTATTTTTAGCAACTCGAGTTTGAAAAGCGTTTTTGAGGGAGTAAAAAATGATCGCATTGTGGATAGTTTTGTGGTTGGCGGTAATTGTGGTGCTTGCATTTCAGCGGGCGTCACTGTCAGTGTGGACAATTGGTCTCGCTGTTTTTTTACTTCTCTGTTCTTATTTTTCTCCATTTCATCCGTTTGCGCTCACAATTTTTTGGTTAGTGCACGCAGCCGTATTGATTCCGCTTAATATTCGTCCATTGCGTCGTCATTTATTGTCACGTGCATTGTTTCATTATTATAAACAAGTGATGCCAACTTTATCTGACACAGAACGTGAAGCATTAACTGCAGGAAGCATTGGTTGGGAAGCGGAATTATTTTCTGGCATGCCGAATTGGGAAAAATTACAACAAGCGCCGATTTCGCAATTGTCCGCTGAAGAACGTGCATTCATGGATGGTCCCGTTGAAAAATTTTGCACGATGGTGAATGCGTGGGAAATGCATCACAGCATGAATATTCCCACAGCATTATTAGATTATTTGCGTAGAAATGGTTTTTTAGGAATGATTATTCCAAAAAAATATGGCGGAATGGAATTTTCACATTTTGCACATTCACAAGTGATTACAAAATTAGCGAGCGCAAGTTGTGCTACTGCCATTTTAACAAGCGTTCCAAATTCATTAGGGCCTGCTGAATTATTATTGCGTTATGGAACTGAAGAGCAAAAAGATTTTTATTTGCCGCGTTTAGCAAAAGGTGATGATGTACCTTGTTTTGCGCTAACAAGTCCAGTTGCAGGATCAGATGCAGGTGCAATTGAAGATTATGGAATTGTTTGCGAAGCAGAATTTGAAGGCAAAAAACAATTATGCATGCGATTGAATTGGAATAAACGTTATATTACTTTAGCGCCAGTCGCAACCTTATTGGGTTTAGCATTTAAATTATATGATCCAGATCATTTATTAGGAAATGAAGAATCTTTAGGGATTACTTGCGCATTAATTCCTGCGCATTTAAAAAATGTTGAAATTGGTCGTCGACATGTTCCATTACACAGCCCATTTCCAAATGGTCCAACACAAGGTCACGATGTTATTGTTCCAATTGATGCAATTATTGGCGGCGTCAAAATGGCGGGACATGGTTGGCGCATGTTGATGGAATGTTTAGCGGCAGGTCGCGGAATTTCTTTACCATCAATGGTAACGGGTGGTTCGCGTTTAGCTGCATTAGCAACTGGTGCTTACACACGTATTCGTCAACAATTTCATATGCCGATTGGAAAATTCGGTGGAATTGAAGAAGCGTTAACGCGCATGGCAACGAATATTTATGCGATGGAAGCAACACGCGTATTTACTGTTTCAACTTTAGATCAAGGTGCACGTCCTGCTGTTGCATCTGCAATTGCAAAATATCACACAACTGAAATGGCGCGCCGCACAATTATTGATGCGATGGATGTGAATGGTGGTAAAGGTATTTGCATGGGGCCAAAAAATTATTTGGCGCAAGGTTATATTGAATTACCTGTCAGCATTACGGTTGAAGGCGCAAATATTTTAACGCGATCAATGATTATTTTTGGTCAAGGCGCAGTGCGTTGTCATCCTTATGTGTTAGCAGAAATGATGGCGGCAACAAATGCTGATCGCGCTGTTGGTTTACAAAATTTTGATAAAGCGATTTTTGGTCATATCGGTTTTATGATGAGCAATAAAGTGCGCGCATTTATTTTAGGATTAACCAATGGTCGATTAGCGCGTGCGCCGCGTGGAAAATTAAAACGTTATTACCAACAATTTTCACGTTTTTCTGCAGCGCTCGCATACATGGCAGATATGGCAATGGTATTTATGGGCGGTGAATTAAAACGCGCAGAAAAATTATCGGCGCGTTATGGTGATTTACTCAGTAATTTATATATTGGATCTTCTGTGTTGCGTTTTTATGAAGAATCAAAATGTCCCGAAGCAGAATTTCCAGTGGTAAAATGGATTTGTCAAAATTTATTATACAATATGCAAATGGAGCTGGATGGAATTTTATCTAATTTTCCAAATCGTTTAATCGGAAAAATATTTCGCTACGGTGTTATTTTTCCGCGCGGAAAATATTTATCTCCGCCGAGTGATAAATTAGGCGCGAAAGTTGCGAAATTAATGACGGAGCCAAGTTCGTTTCGTGAACGTTTGGCAAAAGATTTATATATTACGCCGAATGAAAATAATCCTGCCGCGAAAATTAATTCTATTTTAGCGCAAGTGATTGCGGTCGAACCGCTTGAGAAAAAATTAAATGCTGCGCGTCGCGAATATCCATTAGAATCAAAAACACGTTCTGAATGGATACAAACAGCATTATCACATAAAGTCATTACTTCCGATGAAGCAAAATTATTAACAACAACATTTGCTGAAAAAATGGATGTCATTAATGTAGATGATTTTGCAGCGGATGTTTTTGCATGACAAATAAAGTTTGGTTTCAACACTACACCAAAGGTGTACCTGAAACAATTAATCCCGATCAATTTACATCATTGGTCGATTTATTTGAAAAATATGAAAAAGATTTTTCAGATCGTCCTGCATTCACTAATTTTGGCGTGACGATTGCTTATCACGAAATGAAAATATTAATTCGTGATTTCGCAGCATTTTTACAACATGATTTAAAATTAAAAAAAGGTGATCGCATTGCAATGATGATGCCGAATGTTTTGCAATACCCTATTGCAATTTTCGGTGCATTAAAAGCAGGCTTGATTGTTACGAATATTAATCCGTTATATACAGCGCCAGAATTAGCGTCACAGGTAAATGATTCTGGTGCAGAAACAATTATTGTCTTAGAAAATTTTGCCGATCATTTAGAAAGTGCATTACCAAAAATAAAAATAAAAAATATTATTATTACTAAAATTGGCGATTTATTAGGATCGCTCAAAGGCGCGTTTTTTAATTTTGCTGTAAAATATTGTCAGAAAAAAATCCCACAATATTATTTGCCCAGAGCATTATTTTTTAAAAATTGTTTGGCGCGTGGAAAAAAATTATCATTTGATTTGGTTGAAATGCAAAATACTGATCTTGCATTTTTACAATATACCGGCGGCACAACAGGTGTTTCAAAAGGTGCAATGTTATCGCATCGCAATATTATTGCAAATGTGTTGCAGTGTGCTGTTTGGATTCACGATGTTGAAGCGCAAAATCATGGCGTGTTAATTGGTGCGTTGCCGCTTTATCATATTTTTTCGTTAACAGTTTGCGGCATGTGTATTTTTCCAATGGGTGCGTCGAGTGTTTTAATTACCAATCCGCGTGATATGAAAAGTTTTGTCAAAGCAATTAAACATTGTGGCATGACAATGATGATCGGATTAAATACTTTGTTTAATGGATTATTAAATAATGCTGATTTTAAAAATGTAGATTTTTCGAAATTAGCGTTAACGATTTCGGGTGGAATGGCAATGCAAAAAGCGGTTGCTGATCGCTGGCAAAAAGTGACGGGTAATGCTGTTTTAGAAGGTTATGGATTAACAGAAACAAGTCCTGTTATTACATTATGTCCCGTGAGTAATAAATCTTTTACTGGAAGCGTTGGTTTACCGGTTTCATCAACTGACATTACTATTCGCGATGAAAATAATCATGATGTGTCATTTAAAGAAACAGGCGAAATTTGTGCGAAAGGCCCGCAAGTGATGAGCGGATATTGGCATCAACCCATCGAGACAAAAAATGCGATTGATGAAGAGGGTTGGTTTCATACTGGTGATATTGGTTACATGGATGAAGATGGATTTGTTTATATTGTCGATCGCAAAAAAGATATGGTGTTAGTTTCAGGATTTAATGTTTATCCGAATGAAGTTGAAGCGGTGCTCGCATCACATCCAGGTGTTTTGAGTGTTGCAGTGATTGGTATTCCATCTGAAAAAACAGGCGAAGCATTAAAAGCATTTGTTGTAAAAAAAGATCCTGCGCTGACCGAACAAGAATTAATTGCTTTTTCTCGCAATTCTTTAACTGCTTACAAAGTGCCTCATTTAGTAGAGTTTCGTGATGCATTACCCCTGTCAACAGTTGGTAAAATATTACGACGTGAGCTGCGGGATGAAGAAGTGCGTAAAAGTCGGATTGGTATCTAATGGCGTGACTTATCATTCAAAATAACTTTGCAGGAAGGTTTTTGTGGTAATTTTTTTGAAGTCAATAAATCACAGGGGTAAAACCAATGTCGCGTGGAGTCATCGACATCTCTGAGGAAGGTATCTTACGTAGGGCACAATTAAATTTCACAGGTTCTATTACAGTCCCAGATGTTATTGAGAACATTTTTGAATTTTTATCGCTGAGCGATATTCTAAATTTTTCCGCTACAAGCAACGCTCACAGACAACTTATTCATACTTCCGAAAGAGAATCTGTAAAAAAAGTAGCTGAAATATTAGTGTCGGTTCGCAAGTTACAATCTTGTGCGAGAGATTATAATAAGCATTTTTTTCTATTTGGAATAATGCTACCAGTAGTACTAACAGGTCATGATCATGATACGTTATATTTTCCAATCAAACAGCGCAACCAAATAAAAAATTATAAAATAACTAAGGAGTGGTTTATCCTGATTTATGGTCCTTTTGCGTTTGCGCTTTCTTGTTATACGTACTTCATTGTCCGTCGTGAAATTGCTGCGTTTTCTATGTTTTTCGCATACCTGTTTGTAGTGTCGGGGGTTTTCTTAGTGCCGAAAGATACGAAACAAGGTTTAGCATTTCGTAAACGTGGTAATGAGATGTATAAGTTCTATAAACATCATGAGAAAAAAATACGTGACTTTAAAAGTAATAATACCCTACTGCAAAATCCTAAACGAACAATTGTTACTTTCCAAACCATTTAATGAAATTAAATAATTTGTTTTGTCATTAAATTTCTTTATATAAAGTTTTTTGCTGCAACTGTAGTATGTTTCAGAATTTTTTCGATCCAGGATTTCGAAACTCATTATGACAATCCCTGGTAAAAATGAGTTATACATATGAAGCTCAGTGATCGGATCTGTTGTGTTGATAATCTCGTTCGTGATTGTTGAATGTGATTTTCCACTCAGACTTTTTTCACCATTAGGCATCACCACACTTATTTGCATCCATACAGGTCGATTATTATGATTTAATTTTGAAAAATCAATTCCTGAATGAACGTGAACAGATAAATTATCGGCTAATATTGTAGTTGAAAATAAAGTTACGCAAACTAATAATAGTGAACGCAAAAAGTTTTTCATTTCCATTTCCTTTTTATTTAATCAACTGGCCGCATTATAAAGCTTGTTTTTGTATATCGCACGTTAATTATTGCTTGAAATGCAGGGTTGGTATTTAAATCAACTGATGTTAAAATGCACGCTCATATTTGTTTTTAGGCAAAAAAGTTATGCATTCTATTCGTCACAAAACACATGCTGTACAGGTCGGCGATTTTGTTATTGGCGGTGGCGCGCCGATTGTTGTGCAGTCGATGACAGATACCGATACGGCAGATGCAAAAAAAACAGTAGAACAAATTAAATTATTAGCAGACGCAGGATCTGAATTAGTTCGCATTACAGTTAATACTGAAGAAGCTGCAGCACAAGTCGCAACCATTCGCGCAGAATTAAATAAAGCAAATTATGATGGCGTTCCAATTGTTGGAGATTTTCATTACAACGGTCATCGTTTATTAAAAGAATTTCCAGATTGTGCAAAAGCATTATCAAAATATCGAATTAATCCCGGCAATGTTGGTTTTGGTACCAAAAAAGATGATCAATTTAATATTATGGTTGAAGCTGCGATTGAATATAAAAAACCAATTCGCATCGGTGTGAATTGGGGAAGTTTAGATAAAAATCTTACGACAAAAATGATGGATGAAAATGCAAAATCAGCGCATCCAAAATCATCACAAGCTGTTTTGCGCGAAGCATTAGTTGTTTCTGCATTAACTTCTGCAGCTGCTGCAGAAAAATGTGGATTATCTCCTGATAAAATAGTGCTATCTGCAAAAGTGAGCAACGCGCCTGATTTAATTAAAGTATATGAAATGTTGGCGGAGCGTTCACATTATGCTTTGCATTTAGGATTAACTGAAGCGGGCATGGGATCAAAAGGAATGGTTGCATCGAGTGTTGGGATTGGTATTTTATTGCATCAAGGAATTGGCGATACAATTCGCACATCATTAACGCCAGAACCAAATGGTTCGCGTGATAAAGAAGTGATTGTGTCGCAACAAATTTTACAAGTGTTAGGATTGCGCGCATTTTCTCCAATGGTAACTGCATGTCCTGGATGTGGTCGCACGACCAGCACTTTTTTTCGTGAATTAACAGAATCAGTTGATATTTTTATTCGAGAAAAAATGCCAGTGTGGCGAAAAAAATATATTGGCGTTGAAAATTTACAATTAGCTGTGATGGGTTGTGTTGTCAATGGACCCGGTGAAAGTAAACATGCCAATATTGGCATAAGTTTACCGGGAACTGGCGAAGCACCCGTTGCGCCTGTATTTATTGACGGTGAAAAAGTTGCAACGTTGCGCGGTGATAATATTACTGAGCAATATAAGGCGATGATTGAAAAGTATGTTGAGACAAAATATCAAGCTCGATTGTAAAAATTTTGAGGCGGCGGAGAAATACGATGAGCAGGGTTGAAATCACAGCTATAAAATCATCAAGAGATTTATATGATTTAAAATGTCTCGAAGATGACAAACTTATCGATACAATTTCTATTGATGAAGAAACATACCAAGATTTTTTAAAATCAAGAAAAAGTATTCCTGATCTGAAAAAATTTTTAGAGACATTTGGTGGTGCAGAGTCAGAAATGATTGCTTTGATTGGCCGTGTTGATTACGTCACACTAGAAAGATTGCCGCTGCCAGTCACAGGGAATCTGTGTTTCAAAATTTATCAAGAAACCAATACGCTGGGTGAATATGGATTATCACTCATGCAGGATGGAAGGCTAGTGCCAGATACCTATATTGACAAGATAAAAGAAGAGTCAATTACTGCGCTCAGAAAAGAGATTGAGAAAATACCAAGGTTAGGTTCGAGTTCATTGTTACATCGGCTGTTGATGAGTTGGGGCCATTCAGGAAATTATGTTTCCCATCAAATTTCACTTGCCCAAGATGCTTTATATGAAAAACAAAAAGTCAGTCTCGTTCCTTATGATTTTAAAAATAAACGCGCTGAGTTATTGGTGAAGCTTTATTTTTTTATGATGAATTATGGCGCGCTGATATCATCTGTTTCGCAAAAACCAAAAGTGAATCAAACAATCCAGTTTCATCCAATGCATTTATGCGCGTTGCTCATGGCCGAAATGCTACACAGAAGAATAACCGAAACAATTTATGGGATGTGGTCACCTATTGATGTTCGTGTGTTGCTTGAGAAAGTAAAAGAACAGAAAGCACATTTACAAATCGCACCGCAATGAAAAAAATAAACTCATGAAATTATAATTTCACATTATTCATACGAATAATGTGATATAATTCACATTATTCATACGAAAAATGTGATGAAAAACTATGAAACGTCATATATTCAATCAGTTACAAAAATGGCGGCAATCAACATCGCGAAAGCCGCTAATCTTGCAAGGCGCGCGGCAAGTTGGCAAAACTTATATTGTAGAGTCATTTGCACAAAGTGAATTTGAAAATTATGCCTATGTGAATTTTGAACAAGATGATCGTGCAAAACAAATTTTCGAGCAAGACTTAAAACCACATAGAATTATCAAAGCGCTTGAATTGCATTTGAGTATTCAAATTACCGCTGAAAATACACTGATTTTTTTTGATGAAATTCAAGCGTGTCCCAATGCACTCAATAGTTTGAAATATTTTTGCGAGCAAGCGAAAGAGTATTTTGTAGTCGCTGCCGGCTCATTATTAGGAATTAAATTATCAAATGACAAAGGATTTCCTGTTGGCAAAGTAAATTTTTTAGAATTATATCCGATGTCATTTTTTGAATTTTTGCAAGCGCTCGGCAAAGAAAATTTATCAACATATTTAACTGAAATAAATAATTTTGAGCCGTTGAATTCAGCTATTCATGATGATTTATGTGATTTGTTAAAAATATATTTATATGTTGGCGGCATGCCCGAAGCTGTTAAAACTTACATTAAAAAAGAAAATTTTTCTGGAGTGCGGAAAGCGCATGAAGAAATTATCAAAGCCTATCTATTAGATTTTTCAAAACATGCGCCTGATAATCAAATCATGAAAATCACAACTATTTGGAATTCATTGCCAGATCAGCTTGCAAAAGAAAATAAAAAATTTGTTTTTTCTACAATGAAATCAGGTGCACGCGCGCGTGAATATGAAATTGCGCTGCAATGGTTGATTGATGCGGGATTAATTTATATTTCTTATAATATCACTACACCAAAATTACCATTAAAAGCTTATTTAGATCACAATGCATTTAAAATTTATTGCTTGGATGTTGGTATATTAGGTGCATTATCTGATTTAGATGCACAAATTCTTTTGGATAAAAATGCATTATTCACCGAATTTAAAGGTGCATTAACAGAAAATTTAGCTGCGCAATTATTGAAATGCAATGGAATGCAACACCTATTTTACTGGACCAGCGCACATACCGCAGAAGTTGATTTTATTGTGCCGTTTCAAAATAATATTTTACCACTTGAAATTAAATCGGGTACTTCAACGAAGAAAAAAAGTTTAATGGTTTATGATGAAAAATATCAACCTGATATTTTAAATCGCGCTGGGTTATTAAATCTTAAAAAAGATGGGAAGTTGTGTAATTATCCATTGTATTTATTAGAAAGATTTCCAATTTCTGATTAAGAATAGGTATACGTGCATTTATTTCCATTAATATTGACAGTAATATTCCCGCTTTTTGTTAAATTAATTTTGCAGATCCATTTTGTATTTATTAATTTTTTATTTTGTGGTGAAGAATTCGCAAATTGTAAATAAGCGTGATCATTTGTATCAATGCCAATTAAATAACGATTAATCCATCCAAACCCAATGGCAGTTGGAATGTGACAACCTCTTTCTGCATCGTAACCAACATAAACATCTAAACAATAATAACCGCTTGAGCTTGAAATACTATTAATGTTAACTGAAATAGGTGTTGTTGTTGCACACACATCATAAGATAAAAATAAAAATAAAATACAAAATAATTTTTTCATAAAATCACGCCGCTTTTTTATGTTTTTTAATCCATTCTTTAAGCGCATTATCCATTTTTGTTTGCCAGCCTTCGCCTGTGGACTTAAAATATTCTACTACTTCTGTGCTGTAGCGCACCGTAATGGATATTTTTTTTGGTTTTTTTTGCGGGCCGCGTTGACCGACTTTTCTGAGGTTGATGAGTGCTTCTGCCAGTTCAGGTGACAATACTTCGCGAATTGGACGCATTTTTTTTATATCCGCATAAGTAAGTTCGCGTACTTCACCATCTTTGTTCGTTAGCGGCTTCTGCCTTGCGCGCTTTTTCATATCGTAGCACCTCTCGTTTATTGGCTTTGCGAAAACTAATAATTCTTACGCCATCTTGAATTTTCGTAAAACATAATACATATGTACACGTTCACCCAGAAAACCCATGACTAAAACACGTTTTTCCGGATAAGCAAAACGCTTGTCATCCGAATAGACAGCAGTACCCCACTCAAAATCAACCACTCTTTCAAACGGCAACTGTCTTTGTAAATCATTTTTAAATGATTTTACCGGATCAAAAAATATTTCCATAAACTATCCATTTAATTGTAATTACAAAAAAATAAATTGTCAATAGAAAAGTGTAAAGGGTTTTTTTAAATTTTTATATCCGTGTTTTTAAATTAAATGTAAATTTTTAAATTGATTTAAAGATTCTGGATTTGCTAAAACTTCCACATTTTTTATTTCACGTCCATTAATAATATTTTTCACCGCAATTTCCATAGTTTTTCCATTCATTGTTTTTGGAATATCAGCGACTTGAATTATTTTTTTTGGAACGTGATACGGTGATGTATTTTCTCGAATAATAGTTTTGATTTGATTCATTATTATTTCATCTAATTTTAAATCTTTTATTAACACAACAAATAAAATAATATCTTCATCTCCGTTATTTTGTTTTCCAACAGCAATACAATCGATAATTTCAGGTATTTTTAATACTTGCGTGTAAATATCAGTGGTGCCGATACGAACGCCACCAGGATTTAAAGTGGCGTCTGATCTGCCATAAATAATAAACCCATTGTGTTCTGTAATTTTTGCAAAATCGCCGTGTGTCCAAACATTTGGAAATTGATCAAAATAAGCATGAGAATATTTTTCATCATTTGGATCATTCCAAAAATAAATTGGCATAGATGGAAAAGGTTGCGTGCAAACTAATTCACCTGGTTCATTTTTTATAGATTTTCCATCAGGATCAAAAATTTCTACCTTCATGCCGAGACCAATGCATTGCATTTCTTCACAATAAACCGGCAGTATTGGATTACCGATTGCAAAACAAGAAATAATATCACTACCGCCTGAAATTGTTGAAACGCGCACATCTTGTTTTATATTTTTATAAATATAATGAAAACTTTCTGCTATTAAAGGTGATCCCGTTGGTACAATTGTTTTTAATTTCTTTAAATGATGCGTTTTTTTAAAATCAATATTGCTTTTTAAATAGGTTTCAAAAATTTTTGCACCGCATCCAAAAATAGACACATCCCATTTATTTACCAGATCTAATAAAATAGTTTTTGAATAAAATGGTGAGCCTTCATACAATAAAATTGTAGCGCCAACTGATAAAGTGCTAATCATCCAATGCCACATCATCCAGCTACAAGATGTATAAAATAATAGCGTGTCATTTTGTTGTGCATCAATGTGCAATAGTAATTCTTTTTTATGCTGAATTAATGTATTTCCAGCGCCGTGCACCATACATTTTGGTTTTCCAGTTGTTCCAGAAGAATATAAAATATAAAGTGGGTGATCGAAAGGAAAATAAGTGGGCGTGGAAATGTGGGTGGAAGTAAAATCTAATTCTTCGAGCACAATAATATTTTTTACACTCGGCAATTGTTCTTGTAGTTGCTGAATTGTTTCTTGATGAGAAAAATATTTTCCATCGTAATAATGTTCTTTCACAACAAATAAAATAGTTGGTTGAATTTGTGAAAAACGTTCAATAACTGCATTCACTTTTAATTCTACGCCGCACGATGTCCAAATTCCTCCAAGTAAAGTTGTGGCGAGCATTGCAATGACAGTTTCTATGCGATTTGCTACAAATGCAGCTACGCGATCGCTTGGTTTTAATCCAAGTAATTTTAATTTTTCTGCTAACGAAAAAGCTTTCGAATATAATTCTGCATAAGTAATTTTATCACAATCACCATTTTCATTTTCATAAATTAAAGCAATATGATCATCGCGTCGCCACAAACAATTTTCTGCAAAATTTAATTTTGCATCAACAAACCATTTTGTTTTCCACATTTCTTTTTCTGATTGCATGATGGTTGTTGGTTCATCTGAAAAAATAATTTTAGAAAAATCCGCAATCGCTTTCCAAAATAATGCAGGTTGATCGATTGACCATTGATATAATTCTTCATAATTTTTTATTCTTAAAGAAAACTGTTTATTCACAGCGCGAATAAAATGATGCATGTGACTATGTTCAATTGTTTGTTGATTAGGTTTCCAAAGAAGTTGATTGCTCATTGTGATTCCATTTGTGAAAGTCCTGTGCAGTCATTGTAGGTGAGTTTATACTGAGTAAAAACCCCGTATTGCGAAATTACCCACATTAATGTTATCTTTCCAACCCAGCCCTCTGACTATGAATTGGTAAAACGTCGAGGTTGATGCGATTTTTTGTGATAATTTTTGTTAAATGCACAGACGTACTTGATCTGTACGGCGAGCAATTTAACAAAAATTATCGCAAAAAAGCGCGCAACATCGGCGTTTAATGAGCGAGGGATTGATCTCAAAGGCACGTAGCTCAGTTGGTAGAGTACCACCTCGACAAGGTGGGTGTCGCTGGTTCGAGCCCAGTCGTGCCTAATGTTATACAGGTATTTTATGATCCACATTACATTGCCAGATGGCTCTAAAAGAGAATTTAATTCTGCCGTTACTGCATTGCAAGTTGCAGAAGCAATTAGTCCGAATTTAGCAAAAGCAACATACGCTGCATTTGTCGATGAAAAATTAGTGGATGCAACTTCATTAATTGAAAAAGACGCGACGATTAAATTAATTACAGATCGCAATCCAGAATCATTAGAAATTATTCGTCATTCATCCGCACATTTATTAGCGCACGCAGTAAAAACTTTATTTCCAAGCGCGCAAGTAACCATTGGTCCTGTCATCGAAGATGGTTTTTATTATGATTTTGCTTATGAAAAATCTTTTACGCCGGAAGATTTAGAAAAAATCGAAAAGAAAATGGAAGAGCTTGCGAAAAAAGATTTTGTTGTGACGCGCAAAAAAATTTCTCGCAATGATGCAATAAAATTATTTGAAAAAATGGGCGAGAAATATAAAGTTGAAATTATCAAAGCAATTCCCGAAAACGAAACACTGACAATTTACGAACAAGATAATTTTGTTGACTTATGTCGCGGTCCGCATGTTCCACGCACTGGCTTATTAAAAGCATTTAAATTAACAAAATTAGCAGGCGCATATTGGCGCGGTGATTCTAAAAATGAAATGTTACAACGCATTTATGGCACTGCATTTGCCGATAAAAAACAATTAACGGAACATTTAGCGCGCATTGAAGAAGCAAAAAAACGTGATCATCGCGAAATTGCAAAAAAAATGGATTTATTTCATTTGCAACAAGAAGCGCCTGGCATGATTTTTTGGCATCCAAATGGTTGGACGATCATTAATGTGATGCGTGATTATATTCGCGGCGTGTTGCGTGAAAGTGGTTATCAGGAAATTAATACACCGCAATTAATGGATGTGAGTTTGTGGGAACAATCAGGTCACATGGCGAAATTTGACGGTGGTATTTTTATTACTGAATCTGAAAGTCGTGACAATGCAGTGAAACCGATGAGTTGTCCAGGTCACGTTCAAGTCTTTAAACAAGGCATAAAAAGCTATCGTGATTTACCGATTCGTTACGCAGAATTTGGTTGTTGTCATCGTAACGAACCGTCGGGAACTTTGCATGGTATTATGCGCGTGCGATCTTTTGTGCAAGATGACGGACATATTTTTTGTACTGAATCTGATATTCAAAATGAAGTGTCTGCATTTATCGAACAATTGCATCACGTTTATAAAGATTTTGGATTTACAGATATTATTTATAAATTAGCTTTGCGTCCTGAAAAACGTGTTGGAAGTGATGCGATTTGGGATAAGTCTGAAAAAGCATTAGCTGATGCGCTGGAATCGAAACATTTAAAATTTGATCGTTTGCCGGGCGAAGGTGCGTTTTACGGACCGAAAATTGAATTTCATTTGCGTGATTGTTTGGGACGAACATGGCAGTGTGGAACTATTCAAGTTGATTTTTCAATGCCGGAACGATTAGGTGCAACGTACATTGCAGAAAATGGCGAGAAAAAACCACCCGTCATGCTTCATCGCGCAATTATCGGCACTTTTGAGCGTTTTTTAGGTATTTTAATCGAACATTATGCGGGAAATTTTCCAGTTTGGTTGGCGCCAGTGCAAGCGGTCGTAATGAACATTACAGACAATCAGCGAGAATATGTGGACAAAGTCACAAAAACTTTGCAAAATGCTGGATTTCGCGTCGTTTCTGACTTGAGAAATGAAAAGGTTGGCTTTAAAATTCGCGAGCATACAATTGCGCGAGTGCCGTATCAATTAGTAATTGGTGATCGTGAAGTAGAGAATAAAACGGTTTCTGTGCGTAAGATTGGTAGTGAAGAATCTAAGATGATGACGCCAGATGAATTTATAAAGCAAATAACGGTTAACGGTTAACGATTTAATTTTTAACATGCAGGAGATCAACACATCCGAGACAGTAAAAAAACGCGGGTAAATGAAAATATTCGTGCACCGCGTGTTCGATTAATTGATAAAGATGGCGAGCAAGTTGGAATTGTAAATATTGAGCAAGCGCTCATACAAGCAAAGCAAGTTTCACTTGATCTTGTTGAGATTTCGCCTAATATGGATCCGCCTGTTTGTCGGATCATGGATTACGGAAAATATGTTTTTGATCAAAGTAAACGACGCACGAGTCAGAAAAAACATCAAAAACAAATTCAGGTGAAAGAAGTTAAATTCAGACCTGTAACGGATATCGGTGATTACCGTATTAAAATGCGGAAGATTGCAGAATTTTTGGAACGCGGTGATCGCGTGAAAATCAGTTTGCGATTTCGTGGTCGTGAAGTGCAGCATCATCAACTGGGTATTGAATTTTTAGAACGCGTGAAAAAAGATTTACCGGAAAATGCGCTGATTGAACAAGAAGCGAAAATGGAAGGACGCCAGATTACGATGTTAGTTGCTGCAGGTAAAAGCAAATAATTATAGAGACTTTATTTTAGGATATATATTTTATGCCAAAATTAAAAACAAACAGCGGTGCCAAAAAACGTTTTATTAAACGTGGAAGTGGCTCGGTTAAAAAACGCAGCGCAAATCGCAATCATATTTTGACGAAAAAAGCGCACAAGCGAAAAGTAAGTTTACGCGGCGCAAACGCATTAGATCATTCTGATGTGAATAATGTTTTGCGTATGTTGTGCGTTAAATAATTTTTTTAAACCCCACGCTCAGCGAAAGCGAAGGCGTCAATAAAAAAGTGGAGAAATAAAATGGGTAGAGTAAAACGTGGTGTAACAGCCAAAGCGCGTCACAAAAAAATCTTAAAAATGGCGAAAGGATATTACGGCGCGCGTAGTCGTGTTTTCCGTGTCGCAAAACAAGCCGTCATCAAAGCATTGCAATACGCTTATCGCGATCGTCGTCAACGCAAGCGCGAATTTCGTGCATTGTGGATTGTACGTATCAATGCAGCTGCAAGAATGCATGGTCTTTCTTATAGCCGTTTTATGAATGGCTTGAAAAAAGCAAATATCAATTTAGATCGTAAAGTATTAGCTGATTTAGCAGTGCGTGATAAAGTTGGGTTTGCGAAATTGGTGCAGCAAATCAAGTAATCAGTGTGAGTGATCAGTGTGAGTGTGAGAAATTCACATTTGCACTGTACATAATAAGGAAAACGATGCATGCAAAATGAATTAAATGCCATCGTCACCGACGCAACAAATTTAATTTACAGCTGCAAAACTGCCGCCGATCTTCAAGAATTGCGCGTAAAATATTTTGGTAAAAAAAGTCAGCTCACAGAATTAATGAAACGTTTAAGTCAAGTTGACGCAGCTGAACGCCCGAAAATGGGACAATTAATTAACGACGCGAAAATAAAAATTCAAACTATTCTGAACGATCAAGAAAATAAATTTAAACAAGCTGAATTATCTGAAAAATTATCTTCCGAAAAAATTGATATTACTTTACCGGGTCGCGGACAACAATCTGCCGGCAGCGTTCACCCCGTTACTTTAGTGCGACAACGTGCGCTCGATTTATTTAAACAAATGGGTTTTACAGTCGCTGAAGGCCCTGAAATTGAGGACGATTATCATAATTTTTCTGCATTAAATTTTGTAGATCATCATCCCGCAAAAGAATCGCAAGATACTTTTTATTTTCCCGATGGAAGATTATTGCGAACACATACTTCGCCCGTGCAAATTCGCGTGATGAAAAAAGAAAAACCGCCGCTGCGAATTATTACGCCAGGTCGTGTTTATCGCAGAGATTCTGATATGACGCACACGCCGATGTTTCATCAACTCGAAGGATTGGTGGTTGATGAAAATTGCACATTTGCAAATTTAAAAAAATTATTACACGATTTTTTAAATTTATTTTTTGAAAAAGAAATTCCACTTCGTTTTCGTCCCGCGTATTTTCCATTTACAGAACCATCTGCGGAAGTCGATATTGGTTTTCAAGATCGTTGGATGGAAGTGTTGGGTTGCGGAATGGTGCATCCTGCAGTTTTAGAAAATGTTGGCATTGATTCAAAAAAATATTCCGGTTTTGCATTTGGTGTTGGCTTAGATCGTTTAGCAATGTTGCGATATAACATTAATGATTTGCGCATGATGTTTGAAAATGATGTGAGATTTTTAGCTCAATTTTAAAAACGCATAACAAATAACGAATAACGGATAACGTTTTATGAAATTCAGCGAACAATGGCTACGACAATTTGTTAATCCAAAATTAACAACGCAAGAACTTGCTGATCAGTTTGCAATGTTGGGATTAACAGTTGATGCAATTATTCCTGTTGCGGGAAAATTTTCTGGCGTTGTTGTTGGTGAAGTTGTTTCGCGCGTGCAACATCCCAATGCAGATAAATTATCTTGTTGCGAAGTTAATGTTGGAAAAAAAGAATTATTAAAAATTGTTTGCGGCGCGCCGAATGCACGCGCAGGAATTAAAGTTGCTGTTGCAACTGTTGGTGCGGTTTTACCAAATGATTTTAAAATTAACGAAGCGAAATTACGCGGTGAAATATCGCAAGGCATGTTGTGTTCTGCAAAAGAATTACAATTACAACTTGGTAATGCAGAACAAGAAGGCATTATCGAATTACCGCAAGACGCAAAAGTCGGCGATGATTTTAATACTTATTTTAAGGCAAATGATCACATTTTTGATATTGAAATTTCACCGAACCGCGGCGATTGTTTAAGTGTGCTCGGTTTAGCGCGCGATATGGCAGCGTGTAAACAATTGCAAATTAATTCAGTCGCAATTAAAACAATTCCCACAACATCAAAAGAAAAATTTTCCGTAACGGTCGATGCAAAATCAGATTGTCCGCGTTACGTTGGAAGAATTATTGCTGATATTAATAATAAAACGCAAACACCCTCTTGGATGCAACATATTTTACAACGCGCGCATATTCGTTTAATTAATCCTGTTGTTGATGTGTGTAATTTTGTGATGTTGGAATTAGGTCAACCGATGCACGCATTCGATTTATCAACATTAAAAAATAAAATTCACGTGCGTCGCGCAAAAGATGGCGAGAAAATAAAATTATTAGATGAAAATACGATTACATTATCAAAAGAAGATTTAATTATTGCAGATGAAAATGAAGTGCATGCATTAGCAGGAATTATGGGCGGAAAAAATTCTGCTGTTTCTCTTGATACAAAAAATATTTTTTTAGAAGCTGCATTTTTCACACCTAAAACAATTTGTTTAAGCAAACGTCGTCACAATATAAGCAGTGATTCTTCTTATCGTTTTGAACGTGGTGTTGATTTTAATTTACCGCATGACGCAATGGAACGCGCAACAGAATTATTATTACAAATTGTGGGCGGAAGTGCGGCAGAAGTAATTGAAGTCGTTTCAATAGAAAATTTACCTAAGCGTGAAAAAATTATTTTAGAAAAAAATCAAATAAAAAGAATTTTAGGAATTGAAATTCCTGATGCAAAAGTTGAAACAATTTTAAAATCGCTCGGAATGTCTGTAAAAGCAGTACAAAATGCATGGGAAGTTATTGCGCCCAGTTTCCGCTTCGACATGACCTTGCCAATTGATTTAATCGAAGAACTTGCGCGCATGATAAATTATAATTCTATTCCAATGCAGTCGATGATTGCGCCGCTCGCTATGCATGCAAAAAAAGAAGCGCGTGTTTGCGATAAACAAGTGCGTCAATTTTTTGTGGGGCGCGATTATCATGAAGCGATGACGTATAGTTTTATTTCTCCGCAATTACACACTTTATTTTCACACACTATTTCACCCATGATTTTAAAAAATCCATTATCACAAGATTTATCAGTGATGCGAACAAGCATGTGGCCGGGATTATTGCAAGCAATGCAAATGAATTTGCGTCATCAATGTGAACGCGTGCGATTATTTGAAACGGGTTTGTGTTTTCTGCCGCAAAAAAATGGTGAATTATTACAAACTGCAAAATTAGCAATTGCAATTACTGGAAGTGTTTATCCAGAACAATGGAGTGAAAAAACACGCGCAGTTGATTTTTATGATTTAAAAGCAGACGTCACGGCATTATTATCTTTGTCGCAATTATCTTCAGGTTATTCTTGGAAAACAGAAACGCATCCTGCATTGCATCCTGGAAAATCAGCAGCATTATACCGTGGCGAAGAATTGGTTGGTTGGCTCGGCGAAGTGCATCCAATTATTTTAAATTATTTTGATATTCGCCAGCCTGTGATTGTTTGCGAAGTCGCATTGAAAAAAATTCAAGAATCGGCTGTTACGATTTATGAGCCATTTTCAAAATTCCCATCGGTTCGACGAGACTTGGCGATCGTGCTTGATCAATCGGTCGCGGCTGAGACAGTTCAGAAATTAATCACCAAAAATGCGGGTGAAGCACTTCAAAATGTACAAATTTTTGACATTTATCAAGGTAAAGGCATAGAAACTGGTAAAAAAAGTGTCGCTTTGGGCTTGACCTTTCAAGATCCATCACGCACTCTAAGAGATGAGGAAATAAATACGATAATTCATGGTGTTGTAACCGTGCTTGAACGGGAGTTAGATGCAACCTTGAGGACGTAACAATGGGCGCACTCACAAAAGCAGATTTAGCAGAACATTTATTTAATACATTAGGATTAAATAAACGCGAAGCAAAAGATTTAGTCGAAAGTTTTTTCGAAAAAATTCGTGCTGCATTGGAAAAAGGTGAAGCGGTAAAATTATCTGGCTTCGGCAATTTTAATTTGCGTGATAAAAATCAAAGACCGGGTCGCAATCCAAAAACAGGTCAGGAAATTCCAATCACTGCGCGACGCGTTGTGACATTTAGAGCAGGACATAAACTAAAATCTAGAGTGGAAAATTATGCCGGATCAAAAGGACGTGGATCTGACGGCCACGAAAAATAACGATACAGATTTATCACCCATTCCCGATAAATTATATTTTTCAATCGGCGAAGTGGGCGAGCTCTGTGATTTAAAGCCGCACGTCTTGCGTTATTGGGAACAAGAATTTTCGCAATTAAGTCCAACCAAAAGACGTGGCAATCGTCGTTATTATCAACGTAAAGATGTTTTGCTGGTTCGTCAAATTAAACATTTATTGTATGGAAAAGGTTACACAATCGAAGGCGCGCGTTTACAATTAGCGGGCGATGATAGTGTTTCACTTCAAAAGCTGCAGCGTTCGCATGCGGCATTGCAAACTGCTGTTACTCAACTTGAAAAGATTGTGGATGAGTTAGAGCAAGTATAAAAATCTAAAATTAAATTCGCCAGTCATGAAGAGCGCTGCAAAGTAATCCTTCGGAAGTTTGTTTTTTTGCTAATGCTAAATCGTCAAATGGATTACTGTTCGAAGAAAACAGCGCACCCTTCATATTTGCAAGTCGTTTTGCATGTTGATGGCATAACAGTAATTGCTGTTGTTCCCTTTTTTCGTGATTATTTATATGATCATGAACCCACCCAGCTTCTGCGCGACGTTCTAATTTTTCCAAAACACGAGCAAATGCAATGTATAACTCAAGGTGATCTGTGAGATTGTAGCCGTGATTGTTTAGCACATAGCCAAAATCTGCCGGTCCGCATTGCCGTAAAATATGCATGACCGCGCCATTAGAACTCTCGGGCATTTGACTCCCAGCAATCAGATTTTTTATTCTTTCTATCTCTTCTTTAGTAATGCTTCGCACAATTTTTACCTATTGGTTTTGTATTGTTAGTGATCATTATACAAACATGTATCTGCAATAACAGTTAAGGAATAATTAAATTAGCCTAATTATGCTGAAAAAATGATGTATTTCGCGACGTAACCTTTTTTGTTGTTATTTTCTTAAGTCTCCAGTAATCTTTCTCTGCAAAAGTCTTCGGGGCATAGCGCAGCCTGGTAGCGCACTTGCATGGGGTGCAAGGGGTCGCAGGTTCAAATCCTGCTGTCCCGATTTTATTTTTCTACAAAAATTTTTCGTCAAGTAAAATTCTTTACTCATCACATTGATTACCAGTATTATCAATTGCAAGTGTATTTTTTTGGAGTGTATCAATGTCTCGTCTATTGTCAGCAAGAATATCAGATACTCCTGAGAAAATTATTGCGAACATATCTTCTTTATTGGCAGAGTGGATTGATGATCCAAACAATGTTTCTATTTTGACTCAAGTAATGAATGATGCAATTAATGAGTATCAGAATGCGCGTGATGCTCGAGTGAATGCATTAGGACAGCCCGACGAAAAATTGCCACAAACAGATTCTGCAGTTACAAATGTCGCTAGTTTTGCGCTAAATGCCGCGCGTTTTACATTTGCAACAGCTGTTGATCTTGCATTACCCGATACCGCGAGGAACTTTGTGACAGCATTAGGTACGGTAACGAATGAGCGTGCAAAAGATTTTTTTTTACAACTATCAAAAGATAATGGAAGCTGGAGTATCTCAAATGGTGTGACGCGTGTATCGCTGAATGTACTTATCATCGACAAGCTTGTAAATGCTTTTTATATGCAAGCAATGCATGCTGGCCACGCGCTAAAGAGTGACGATGAAAAAGTCGATTTTGTATCGATTGAGTCTGAAGACGCGAAGTCTGCTTCTGTTGATAAAATTTTGTTGGATAACAGGGCGAATTTACTTGGAACTGTTTTGGAAGATATTCTAAGAAAAAGAATTTCACCGCTCACTATTCAATCGCAAGCTGAAAAAATTTATCAAGGCGTATTGAGTTGCAATGTAACGTTGAATGAACAAGCTCAGAGACCCTGTAGTTTCTAACTGTATAATTAAAAAACCCATTGTCCTCTCTATTTTTTGATGCTATCTTTGCCTCAATTTTTAGTAACGGATAATGCATATGGATCACACCTTGCTCGATATTTTAGTTTGTCCTTTGTGTAAAGGAAAATTACTGTATGATCACGCAACGCAAGAATTAATTTGTCGTTTTGATCGTTTAGCTTATCCGATTCGAAATCAAGTGCCGGTGATGTTGCCGGAAGAAGCGCGTTTATATCAGCCGTAATTTAGGAAAAAATGTATGGATTTTAATGTTATTATTCCCGCGCGATTAGGTTCCACGCGTTTAGCAGAAAAAGTATTGCTCGACATTGCAGGAAAACCCATGATTCAACACGTGCACGAACGTGCAAAAGAATCTGGCGCAGCGCATGTTGTAATTGCAACCGATGATGAAAAAATAGCACAAATTGCAGAAGATTTTGGCGCGCATGTTTGTATGACAGCTGCAACACATCAATCCGGAACAGAAAGAATTGCAGAAGCGGTTGCGAATTTAGGTTTTGAAGATGACGATATTATAATTAGTTTGCAAGCAGATGAACCTTTAATGCCGCCGAAATTAATTTCACAACTCGCTGCAAATTTAGCGGAACATGATCATGTTAAAGCGGCAACACTCGCAACAAAATTAAAAGATCCAAAAGATTTATTTAATCCGAATATTGTAAAAGTAATTTTAAATCACAGAAATTATGCGATTACATTTTCGCGCGCGCCTATTCCGTGGGATCGTAATCAATTTGCAGCATTAAAAAATTTAAATGAAGTTGATCAGTTAAAATTAGCAGATGGATATTTAAGACATATTGGATTGTACGCTTATCGTGCTAGTTTTCTCGAAACATATGCAAATTTGCCCGCCTGCCTTAACGAAACATTAGAATCGCTCGAGCAGTTGCGTATCTTGTGGAATGGGTACAAAATGCATGTGGGTATTACTGATGTGCCGATTATTGCAGGTGTTGATACGCCGGCGGATTTGGAACGTGTTCGTGCGCATGTGTAGCTGTATTGATTTTACGAATATCTCATATCAATAATATCAATTTCACAAATATTATGAATCGAGTTACGATTGCAGCTAGTTTATCTTTGCAATAAAAAATAATAATGGATGGATATAAATGGACTTTAATTTTTAGTCGGGAATTTTTTTAATTTAATTTGAGGTGATATATGCCAACTCCAAACCCAGGAACTCTTACTGATGAAATAAATAATGGTAGTTTTCAAGAATTTGCATCTGCTTTTATGTCCAGTAATGCAGAAGTTTTAAAAAATTATCCCGTTACAACCGCTACTGCAACTCGCGCTTTAATGCATGGCGCAGTTAATAGCATTTTGCCACTTGTACTTTTTAGTTTTTTGGCAGAAGCATATCCTAAAACATTCGAAAAATTGCACACTGATCTGAAAAATGTGATCCCTTACGCGCAACTGATTAATATGACGCTTGCTGTAATGATTACTTTTGCGGAATATCAAGGTCGAAAATGGACTGATAATTTGCTCGCTGGTCCAAATTTTAGAAAAGACGCAGTGATTGGATTAGTGACTCTGATGTTTACTCAGCTTTTTTCAGGAAGTCAGTATGGTCAGCAAACTAATTTTGGTGATTTCTGGAATAAACTAGCTGGCGTTAATCCGCTTTTTGTTGCATTTCTTGTGTTTTTTGCTGTCCCTGGTGTATTGAAATCAGCTTACGCTTTGGGAGATAGAGCGATTCGCGGTCCGAAAGTAGTAGCATCAGCAGCGGAAGAAGAAGCAAGCGTGCCGCCGACTCCTGTTGTTTCTGTTGCAGGTTCACGTCACAGTAGTTTTGCAGCTGTTCCCAGTAATGATGAGACAGCAGCATTGTTGGCTCGTCATGAGGACAACGGCGTGCAATTACCATCACCAGCAGGGTCAACACACTAGGAACAAAGTAATTTTTTTGTAATTGGTTTTAACAAAAAAGGACGGCTTGCCGTCCTTTTTTATTTTTGATTCATTCTAAAATCGGCGTGGTCGCTGGTGCTTCCACTTCCATTCCCGCGCTCACAAATCACTGATCGGTTTTTTTAGTGGTTACTTGTTGTAACGGTTTTCCAGAAGATAATCCTGTGTAATTTGTTTGATATTTTTCAGCAGAAACGGCAGGTGCTGCAGGTGCTGTTGGTTCTGATTTTTGTGTAGGTGATTCGTGCGCAACAATTGAATGTGAATGTGTTTCAATTTGTTTTTCTACTGGTTTTTCTGAATGTTGTTCAGGATGTGTTTCCATCACAGGTTGCAACATTGGTTTTTGTGCTTCAAAAATAGGTGTTTCGTGCGAACTAGTTTCGTGAGATATTTTTTCATGCGAAACATTTTCATGAGCAGTTTCATGTGCAACCGATTTTTCAGCAGATTGTTCACGATTATTTCGATTATCGCGATTACGATCACGATTGCGATTTCTATCGCCACCGCGATTATCGCGTTGTGGACGTCGTGATTTATTATGACGATTTTCTTGTTGCGAACGCGCAGGGCGATTGCCGCGATCATCTTGTTTTTCATTACGCGCAGGAGTTTCGCTACGTGTTTCGCGAGGCAAAATAGGTTGTTGACGCATGCCAGTTTTTTTTGCGCTAGGATATTTTGGCGCTGGTTTTTTCGCAGTTTCTTCGCCACCAAACATCACATCCCACAAACGTTTAATTAAACCATTTCCTTGCGGACGTTTTGGCGCAGGCGCTTGTTGTGTTTCATTTGTTAAATATTGTTGAATTGCAGGCTCTGCAACATTCGCAGGCGCAGCTGGTTTTTGCAACGCCGTGTCGAGTTTTGGTATTTTCACCATGTCATAACTTGGTGATATCCGTGTTGGATCTTCTTTGCTAATTCTGAGATTAAAATGCGGTGATCGTAAATGTTTATTCGGAATAATCATTACTTTCACAGCAGATTGCGATTCAATATCCGTTAACACATCGCGCTTTTCATTTATTAAATAAGTTGCAACATCAATTGGCAATTGCACTTGAATATTACTACTTTTATTTCGTGATGCATTTTCTTGAATTAAATGCACAACAGAAATGGCAACCGATTCAACACTACGAATTGTGCCGCGACCTTCGCAACGCGGACAAGGTGTTTCAGTTGAAACACTCAATGATGCGCGCAAACGTTGACGCGACATTTCTAATAATCCAAAACGAGAAATGCGACCCACTTGAATTCGCGCACGATCTAAACGCAATGCATTTCGCAAACGATTTTCAACTTCGCGTTGATTGCGAACAGGTGTCATATCAATAAAATCAATTACAACCAAACCGCCAATATCGCGAATACGTAATTGTTTTGCAATTTCATCTGCTGCTTCTAAATTTGTTTGCAGCGCAGTTTCTTCAATGCTCGCACCTTTCGTTGCGCGCGCAGAATTAATATCAATTGCAACTAATGCTTCTGAATGATCAATCACAACAGCGCCGCCAGATGGCAATCGCACTTCGCGTTGATACGCTGCTTCAATTTGTTTTTCAATTTGAAAACGACTGAACAATGGCATCGTGTCTGAATATAATTTCATGTGTTCAATAAAATCAGGACGCACTTGGGTAATATAATCTTTCGCACGTCGAAATGCGCTTTCATCATCAATGACAACTTCAGAAATATCTTGACGCAAATGATCACGCACCGCGCGAATAATCACATCACTTTCTTGATGAATTAAATAAGGGGCAGGTTTTGCAACGGCCGCTAATTTAATCGCTTCCCAATAACGCAATAAAACTTTCAAGTCCCATTCCAATTCTTCTTTGGAACGACTCACGCCTGCAGTGCGAATAATAATTCCCATGCCTTCTGGAATGGGTAATTGTTCGATAATTTCACGTAATTGATCGCGATCATCACCTTCAATGCGACGAGAAATGCCGCCCGAATCTGGATTGTTCGGCATTAAAACTAAATAACAACCAGCTAATGCAATAAAAGTCGTGAGTGCCGCGCCTTTTGTGCCGCGTTCTTCTTTATCGATTTGCACAACAATTTCTTGGCCTTCTTTTAATACTTTTTTGATATCAATATCAGTTGGCGCTTCGCCGCTTGCTGATGTAATAAAATATTCTGGCGAAATTTCTTTGAGTGGCAAAAAGCCGTGACGTTCAGAACCATAATCTACAAATACCGCACCTAAACTCGGTTCGATACTCGTGATTCTGCCTTTATAAATATTCGATTTTTTTTGTTCTTGACCAGGATGTTCGATATCTAGATCAACTAAAACAGCATCAGCTGTGATTGCAACGCGCAACTCATCGGCGTGCGTTGCGTTAATGAGCATTCTCTTAATCATTGTTTAAAGCCTATAATTTTAGGCTCAAACGACAATTACATCACGTAATGTGAGAAAAAAGCGTAGGTTTTGTAGTGTTTTTGCGAAATGTATTTAAAACTTTCACCATAACTGAACCTGTTTATGATCAACGATCATTTGCTCTTTAAAATTGTCTTTGAGCGCAATTCATTTTTATCACTAGGAAATAGTTTTATCCAAAACCAGTGACGTCTCTTTTGTATTCATTCAAACTTTAATTCTTGGCAAATATTATAATGTTACGAAGTTTGCCAGTCTTATCTATCGCCGCTTTCTATCTTTTGCGGGTGAATAACTTGTTGATGGTATCAATACTGAGGTTGCTTCGCAATCAAAAGTCGATACAATGTCGGTATTTTGAGGATACCCAATTGCAGTCCAAGCTAGTCACTATTGATGAATCGCACGCAGGCCAGCGAATTGACAATTTTTTAGTTAATCAGCTCAAAGGCGTGCCACATTCGCGTATTTACCGTGCTTTGCGCAAAGGCGAAGTGCGCGTGAATAAAGGTCGCGTGCAAGCTGTTTATAAATTACGTTTAGGCGATATTGTACGTTTACCGCCATTACGCGTATCTGAAAATGCTGACAAGACGCCAAAGCCATCTGCGCGTCTCGTCGAATATTTAAAAAACTCCATTATTTTTGAAAATAATGATTTTATGATTTTGAATAAACCAGCAGGTTTGGCAGTGCATGGCGGCAGTGATGTTGCCTGCGGATTAATTGAAGCGTTTCGTTTTATACGTCCTGATATTAAAAATTTATCACTCGCGCATCGTTTAGATCGCGAAACATCGGGTTGTTTATTATTGGCAAAAAATCGTGTGACGTTATTAGCATTTCAAGAATTACAAAAAGCACATGAAATAGAAAAAATTTATTCGTTATTAGTTGCTGGCATTTGGACGCATGGAAAAAAACACGTTACATTATCTTTATTAAAAAATAAATTGCAAGGTGGCGAGCGCATGGTGGTTGCAGATGAAGATGGCAAACCATCTGAAACATTATTTGAACCCGTAAAATTTTTTGATGACGCAACATTATTACATGCAAAATTAATTACGGGTCGCACACATCAAATTCGCGTGCACGTTGCGCATTGTGGACATCCTATTATTGGCGATGAAAAATATGGCGAACGCGCAATCAATAAAAAATTTGCTGAAAAATTTAAAACAAAACGTTTATTTTTACATGCGGAAAAATTAGCATTCTGCTTGCAAGGTGAAAAATTTTCTTTTCATGCGCCAATGCCTTTTTGTGAGTAATATATGACCCAACTTCCAAAACAAATCGACCCCATAAAATTCGCTAAACAACACGCGCAATTAAACGGACAATTATCCTTACATGATTTGCCGCGCCTCCAAGAAATCTGCGATCAAAAAAATAATATCGCCGAAATCACTTTGGAATTTAATCAAGATACATCGCGTATTTATTTTATTTCTGGAAAAATAAAAGCAAATTTAAATTTAATTTGTCAGCGTTGTAATTCTGTCATGCCATACGAAATGAATATTTCATTTTTATTAAGCCCCGTTATTTCCGAAGAAAGAGCAAAAAATCTGCCGAAAAAATACGAACCTGTTTTTATGCAAGATGATTTAGTGTCCGTTTATGACATGATTGAAGATGAAATCTTACTCGCACTGCCCTTGGTGCCGAAACATGAGAAGTGTGAGTTGCCGATTTGAATGTACCCGCATTTTTATTTCTGAATTTTTCCAACTACATATTTTATTTTGGCGAAGGATGTGCAGCGTTGTCAGATAACAGAGGTTCAACAACCTCTTTAAAAGCGGGATGATTAATAATTTTTCCAAGCCTACCATTTTTTAATGTCATTTTTTCTTCTTGAGTAAATGGCTCATGCGACATTTCAGGTTTTGCTAGCATATCAAGCAGTTTATCAACGATGCCCAATTTTTTTGCTTTATGAGCATGTTGCTTTTTAAAAAAATGCGACAATGAAAGTTCTGTTTCAGCTTGCCTTCCGTTTCTATATAAAATGATTAAGCCTGTAAAACCAGATTTTAAATCTTTGTCTATGAAAAGTGCTAGATCTTCTAGCTTGTCAGGATAATCACGGATAATTTTCTCTAAAGCAGAATTATCTGATCCAAAATCCGCTATTAAAGCGCTATAAAAATGGTGACGACACATGATGTTTTTTTTAGAAATCTCAATAAATATATCCAAACAATCTGGATAAACAGTTAAGAGACGCGACAAAACGGATTCTTCTGGTCGAGGTAATGGTTGACATTGAAACACTACTCTCTGATCAAGCTCTATATCAGCATAAAACTCTTCGTTGCCTTTTATTTCATTAAGAGTATCGCGGATTGTTTCTTTGCTGCATCTGCTGAGCAACTTAAGATCGACTATTTCAGGATTTTGATTAAAAAAATCTTTGATAGTGGATTCTGCCCATGTATTATGACGCACTCCTAGCCATGTTAGATGATTTTTACTAAAGAAAATTATAGGTGGTGAGTATGGTTTTGATAATTCCATAGCATTACAAAGAAATGAATACCCATTACCGCGTATTAACTGTGATTCCTTTTTCAGATTATTTGCAAAGAGCGAATAATAATTTTTTTCAAGCTGTTGTAACGCCACTTGAGCAAGTTCATTCCAAGTAAAACCTATAAAGTGTAGTGAATGACCTAATCGAGAAAATATATATTTAATTATTTTCGACTGTTCGGTAAAAGACACCTCACCTGTTTTAGAATTTGGATCATAAAAATACCATGTCCCATTTTTATGTCGGATTGAACAAGCATGTGTACCTGACGAACAAATAAATACCGCTTCTGTATTAAAAATATTTTTGTCGAGCAATTTTTGTAGATCACTTGTTACAAAATAACCAGCAATAACAGCGGTTTTTTTGATTTCTGACGTTGTATTGTTATCTCGTGGAGCGGAAATAAATGGGCTGTTAATGGTAGGAAGTTCTCGTGCTAGGTATATTTCACCTTCAGTAACATGCAGGCCTTGATTATATATCACATAATTCATCGCACGTTTTAAAAGAAGATCTAATGTTTGTGAAATTTCAGATCCATCGATATGAATAACCTGGTTGAGTGATTCTTCTTTGCCATCCCATTTACAAATTTCTTCTATTACTTTTTGCCACCAATCTAATTTGCCAGTTGCAGCCATGTATCCATACACAACTGAGCAACCATGGCAAAGCCCCCGAATATTGAGTTGCAGTTTTTCATCACGCTCTATTTCCCCCTTTTCATTGGGCGACAAATAACCTCTGCGTCTTTCAATCTCAGCGTATTTTTCAAACTGGTCTATTAACGTCGACTGGTCGACAGAGGTTGTAGGTGCTTTTGTGTCATCGCGTCGCATAGTGCTGACCCATATTCCAGCTGTTATAATAGTCAAATTATAGGACATGAAGATTAAGAAATTATTACTGATTGATCCAATTGATTAAATTGGAGATTTTGGCGAATAAAAGTCTGAACTTGTAGTAAGTTATTACTTATGTCATTTTTTATGCATATTGACGAATATTTCTTTTATTTTTTTTAATATTTTCGGCGATACTTTATCTTGATTTTCAATTTTACTAATATAAGCCTGCGTCACTTGCAAATGTTTTGCTAATTCTTTTTGCGTCATACCTGCATTAATGCGAGCCAATGCAACGGGATTGTCAACATAATCTGCGGGATCAAAAGAAACATAATCATTCTCAATATATTTTATTTTTTTCTTAAATTCATGTGTTAATGTGTTATATATTTCAATAGGCAGAAGTACGTATTCTGTTTTTCCGTCAATTGATTTAATTATTTGTAGGTTCATTTGTAAACATCTCCACGCGATTTTATTTTTTCAATAGCAATAATTTTAATATCATCGTCACGATCAAAAATAATTCGCCACTTACCGACACGCAATCGGTAATAATCCGACTTAGTGAGCGGTTTGATATCTAAACTCGCCTCGCTCGGATTTTTTCCAAGCAACACAATTTTTTCTGTAATTCGATTACGCTCAATTCTACCAATAGTTTTTAACGTTTTTCTCGCCTCTTTTTTGATGAGCAATTTGTAACTAATCATTTTACCCAACCTAGTTATCATAAGTTATATTTTGTTATATTTCTACGCTTTTTTAAAAATAAATCAATACCGTGTTTTTTGGAAATTGCAGCTTATCCTTGCTTGCAGTCAAACTATAAGCTGTTATACTTCCCACCTTAAATTTACACAGATCTGGAGTTTTATCATGGCAGTTCAAAAAAGCCGCGTTACCCGTTCACGTCGTGGCATGCGCCGCGCACACGATGCCTTAAGTGCACGCGTTGTCTCAACTGACGCTGAAACTGGCGAAAGACATTTGCGCCATCATGTATCGCCCGATGGTTATTATCGTGGTCGCGAAGTCATTGCGAAAAACGTGGCAGAAGATAAAGAATAATCATCTAAAATCGCTGCTATAATAGCGAATAGCGTTTCTTTTAAGCGTGGTTTTGGCATGAAAACAATTTCTATTGACGCCATGGGTGGCGATTTCGGACCTAAAGTCACTGTGCCAGCTTCGTTGCGCGTGTTAAAAAAACACCCCAATTTAAAATTAATTTTTGTCGGATTGCCCGATCAACTCAATTCCATTTTATCAAAAGTAGATGTCGATTTAAAAAATCGTTTTGAAATTCAAGCTGCATCCGAAGTTGTTGCAATGGATGAATCGCCATCCAACGCATTGCGTTCAAAAAAAGATTCTTCAATGCGTGTTGCAATTAATTTAGTAAAAGAAGGTCGTGCAGCAGCATGCGTTTCTGCTGGAAATACCGGCGCATTAATGGCAACTGCACGTTTTGTTTTAAAAACATTACCGTCTGTTGATCGTCCTGCAATGATGGCGCAATTTCCAACAATGAATGATCGCATCGTTCGTGTTTTAGATTTGGGGGCGAATGTTGATTCAACGCCAGAACATTTATTGCAATTTGCAGTAATGGGTTCAGTGGTTGCTGAAGCTGTCGACAATTTAAAAAATCCATCCGTCGCGCTTTTAAATATTGGTTCTGAAGATATAAAAGGCAACGAACAAGTTAAAAATGCCGCGCCATTATTATCGCAATGCAGTGCAATTAATTATATCGGTTATGTCGAAAGCGATCATATTTTTCACGGAAAAACAGATGTAATTGTATGCGATGGATTTGTTGGCAATATTGCATTAAAAGCATGTGAAGGCACATTAAAATTAATTGCGCAATTTGCTAAACAAGAAATAAAAAGAAATTGGTTAACACGATTATCCATTTTACCTGCATTTTCAGTATTAAATCGTTTAAAAAATCGTATCGATCCGCGCAAAAAAAATGGTGCAACATTTTTAGGATTAAATGGGACCGTGATTAAAAGTCACGGTGGCGCAGATGAATTTGCATTTGGTTGCGCAATCGAACAAGCATTATTAGAAATTGAAAAAAATATTCCTGAATTAATTCGTGAAAGAGTTAGCACAATATTAAACGTGGATAAAACAAAATGAAATATTCTAAAATTATTGGCACAGGAAGTTATCTTCCAAAAAAAGTTTTAACGAATGCTGAATTAGAAAAAATGGTCGACACAACTGATGAATGGATTGTGCAACGTGTTGGTGTTCGTCGTCGACATTTAGTTGCAGATAGTGGCGACACGACTGTATCAATGGCAGAAGCTGCAGCGCGCGCTGCAATTAACGCTGCAAAAATAGATGTAAATGATATTGATTTAATTTTGGTTGGCACTGCATCGCCCGATCAATTATTTCCAAGCGTCGCTTGTCACATTCAAAAAAAATTAAATATTACAAACGAATGTCCTGCATTCGATGTGAACGCAGGATGTTCTGGATTTATTTACGTCATGAATATTGCTGATCAATATATTCGTTCTGGCGCTGCAAAAAATGTTTTAATTGTCGGTGTTGATACATTATCAACGATTGTTGATTGGACTGATCGCTCAACTTGCATTTTATTTGGCGATGGCGCAGGCGCTGCCATTTTACAACAAAGCGAAACACCTGGAATATTGGCAACACACATTCACGCAGACGGACAATATTCAAATTTATTATTTACAGAAAATGCATTATGGTCGAAAAAAGCGGTGAATTATTTGCAAATGCAAGGCAGCGAAGTTTTTAAAGTCGCTGTGAATAAATTAGGTGAAATTGTCGATCAAACATTAGCAAAAGCAAAAATAGATAAACATGATATTGATTGGCTCATTCCACATCAAGCTAACATGCGCATCATTCAAGCGATGGCAAAAAAATTAGATTTGTCGATGGATAAAGTGATTGTCACAATTGAAGATCACGGCAACACATCCGCCGCATCAATTCCGCTCGCACTTGATTTTGCAGTTCGCAACAATAAAATAAAACGCGGCGATAAATTATTATTAGAAGCATTTGGCGCTGGGTTTGCGTGGGGATCGGCGTTGGTGGTGTATTAAGACGTTAACCGTTATGCGTTAACCGTTAACCGGATCAGAGGTGGATTTAAATTTAAACTGCTATTTTAAATAATCACGAATTTAAATTATGGTTCGAAATATAATAAACTTCAGACACGGTTAACGGTTAACGAATAACGAATAACGAATAACGGACAACTCAACATGACATCTTTCTCACTCATTTTCCCCGGCCAAGGCTCACAATCACTCGGCATGCTTTCTGATTTATCAGAAAAATTTCCAGTTGTAAAAAAAATATTTTCCGAAGCATCTGAAGTTTTACATTATGATTTATGGAATTTAACACAACATGATGCAGAAAAATTAGATCGAACTGAATTTACGCAACCTGCATTGTTAGCAGCAGATATTGCAGTATATGAATGTTGGAAATTATCAAATAAAAATACACCACAATTTTTAGCAGGACACAGTTTAGGCGAATACGCCGCACTCGTTTGTGCAGAAGCATTTACATTTCAAGATGCCATTTCATTAGTATCGTATCGCGGAAAATTTATGCAAAACGCTGTAAAACAAGGTGCCGGCGCAATGGCAGCAATTGTTGGATTAGATGATGATGTGGTTGTGAAAATTTGCAATGAAGCATCAACAATTGGAATTGTCAGTCCCGCAAACTATAATTCCATCGGACAAATTGTCATTGCAGGTGAAACAGCAGCAGTTGACAATGCAATTGAATTAGCGAAAAATGCCGGCGCGAAAATTGCGAAAAAAATTCCGGTGAGTGTTCCATCGCATTGCGCATTAATGCAAAGTGCAGCGGAAAAAATGGCAGAAAAATTAAAAAATATAAATATTAAAACACCAACATTAAAAGTAATTCAAAATGCCGATGTAAAAATTTTTAATTCACCCGATGAAATTCGTAATGCATTAGCAAAACAATTAATATCACCAGTGCGTTGGGTTGAAACCATTCAATTTATGATAGAAAAAAATTGTAAATTATTTTTAGAATGTGGGCCTGGAAAAGTATTATCAGGATTAAATAAAAGAATTTCGCGAGAAATTACGACGGAGAATTTATCATGACATTCAAAAACAAAATCGTCTTTATCACCGGCGCAAGTCGTGGCATTGGTTTTGCAATTGCAAAAGCATTTCATGATCAAGGTGCAATTGTAATTGGTACCGCAACAACTGAAGACGGTGCAAAAAAAATTCCAGGACACGGCGTTGTTTTAAATGTCTGCGATGCAGCACAAGTTGAAAAAGTATTTGAAGAAATACAAACAAAATTTGGCGCGCCAAATATTTTAATTAATAACGCAGGCGTTACTGAAGATAATTTATTATTGCGCATGAAACCAGAACAATGGGATCGCGTAATTGATACAAATTTAAATGCAGTGTATCGCACAACAAAATTATGTTTGCGTCATATGATGAAAGCGCGTTTTGGTAGAATTATAAATATTACATCGGTTGTTGGTGTAACAGGAAATCCAGGGCAAGCAAATTATTGCGCTGCGAAAGCAGGGATGATTGGTTTTACAAAAGCAGTTGCAATTGAAATGGCAAGTGTTGGCATTACTGCAAATACTGTTGCGCCGGGATTTATTCAAACCGACATGACAGGAAAATTAGATGAAAAACAACGCGAGGCAATTTTATCGCAAATTCCATCGAAAAAAATGGGTGATGCGATGGATATTGCTAATGCAGTGTTATTTTTAGCGTCGGATGCGGCAATGTACATTACGGGACAAACTTTGCATGTCAATGGTGGCATGTACATGGCGTGAGTGATAAAATTCGCGTTTTCGGATAAAATACAGATTAATTTTTTATTAACAGAGGAATAAGACAATGGCAGCAAGTATCGAAGATCGCGTTAAGAAAATTGTGATTGAACAATTAGGCGTGAAAGAAGATGAAGTAAAAAATGATGCGTCTTTTGTTGATGATTTAGGCGCAGATTCATTAGATACAGTTGAATTAGTGATGGCTTTGGAAGAAGAATTTGATGTTGAAATCAAAGATGAAGAAGCTGAAAAAATTACTACGATTCAACAGGCAATTGATTTTGTCAAAAAGCGCGCTGCTTAATGATGCGAGTAATTGAATGAAAAGACGAGTCGTTGTAACTGGAATGGGAATGTTAAGTCCACTGGGAAATTCAGTGGATGAAACGTGGAAAGCGATTTTAGCCGGAAAAAGCGGCGTCGCGCCCATCACACGTTTTGATGCGTCGGTTATGCCAACACACATCGCAGCGGAAGTTAAAAATTTTGATCCATCGCTTGCAGTTGATGTAAAAGAAGCGCGACGTTTTGATACATTCGTATTATTTGCAGCAGAAGCAGCGCGACAAGCGATTTTAGATTCTGGTTTGATTATCACTGATGAATTAGCATTGCGTGCAGGTTGCGCAATTGGTTCTGGAATTGGTGGTCTTGGTCAAATCGAACGAAATCGCGACGCTTTTGTTGAAGGTGGTCCGCGAAAAATTTCTCCATTTTTTATTATCGGTGCAATTATTAATATGGCGCCTGGAATTGTGTCGATGAAACACAATTTGCAAGGTCCAAATATTTCTATTGTTACCGCATGCACAACTGGTTCGCATAATATTGGCGAAGCTGCACGTATGATTGCGTATGGCGATGCTGATGTAATGGTTGCAGGTGGCGTTGAAATGGTCACAACAGAATTAGGCATCGGTGGATTTAATATTATTAAAGCATTATCTACACGAAATGATGCGCCAACAAAAGCAAGTCGTCCGTGGGATAAAGATCGTGATGGATTTGTATTGGGTGAAGGCGCAGGTATTTTAGTTTTAGAAGAATTAGAACACGCCAAAAAACGCGGTGCGAAAATTTACGCTGAATTAGCAGGGTTTGGAATGAGTGCAGATGCATTTCATACTACTGCGCCAGAGCCAAATGCACGTGGCACATCACAAGCAATTATTAATGCATTGCATGATGCAAAATTAAATCCAGATCAAGTTGATTATGTGAATGCGCATGGCACATCGACAATGGCGGATACATTGGAAATATTAGCAATTAAAAAAGCGTTGGGCGATCACGCATACAAATGTATGACAAGTTCAACAAAATCGATGACAGGACATTTGCTCGGCGCGGCGGGTGCGGTCGAAGCAATTTTTTCGATATTGGCAATTCGCGATCAAGTTGCGCCACCCACAATTAATCTTGATAATCCTGATGAAGGATGTGACATAGATTTAGTTCCGCATCATGCGCGTCAAGCAAAAATCGATGTTGTTGTCTCAAATTCCTTTGGATTTGGCGGCACGAATGGTAGTCTGATATTTAAGAAATACAACAAATAATTAAATTTCAGATGCCAAAAAAAATATTCAACATATTATTTATCGCCTTCGTTTTTATTTTTCTCTACGTCGCATCCGTCATCCACGATTTTTTTCGAGTACCGCTTGTTTCGAGTGGTGTAACAACTTCCATAAAAGTTTATCCCAATCAAGACGCATATATTGTCGTGAATAATTTACATCAACAACAATTAATTCAGCATGCAACTTTATTTAAATATTTTATTGATGTGTGCGGTGATCGTTATCAATTACGTTACGGCGAATATGAAATTAATTCTTCCGTGACAGCGTGGACATTATTGCGAAATATGGTTCACGGAACGGGTTTAGTTAAACATCGCTTAACAATTGTGAATGGCTGGACGACAAATCAAGTGTTAACCGCATTAGCAAGTGATCATAATTTAAATCAAACGCTCGTGAATCAACCTAAAACCGCTTTATTACAAGCATTAAATGCACCTGAAAATAATGTTGAAGGATTATTATATCCCGACACTTATTTTTTTACGTGGGGAAATACTGATATTTCAGTATTAAAAACAGCATATCAAAAAATGCAAAGCATCTTGCAAACCGATTGGAATAATCGCGCGCCGAATTTGCCTTATCAAAATGCATATCAAGCATTAATTGTTGCATCGTTAATTGAAAAAGAAACATCTGTTGATGCAGAAAAACCAATTATTGCGAGCGTTATTATAAATCGTTTAGCAAAAAATATGCGATTGCAAATTGATCCAACCGTACAATACGGATTGGATAAAACATTTGGCGGCGCCATTACAAAAAAAGATTTAGATACAAAAACACCGTATAATACGTATTTAATTGATGGCCTACCGCCAACGCCCATTTGCATGCCAAGCCAATCATCTATTTTTGCAGCATTACATCCTGCACAAACAGATTATTTATATTACGTCGCAACTGGAAATGGTGGACATAATTTTTCGAGAACGTATGCAGAGCATTTAATACAAGTGAAGGAATATAGAAATGTCATTGATCACACTTGAAGGCTGCGAAGGCGTTGGCAAATCCACCGCGCTCACATTTATTCAAAAATATTTTTCTGAAAAAAAAATAGAATGTGTTTTTACGCGCGAACCCGGCGGCACAAAAATTGGCGAAGCAATTCGCGAAATTTTATTGCACAACACATCAGAAAATATTTTTCCCGACACAGAATTATTATTAATGTTCGCTGCACGCGCACAACACATCGCACAAATAATAAAACCCGCATTATCTGCTGGAAAAACAGTCGTTTCAGATCGTTTCACCGATGCGAGCTTTGCCTATCAAGGCGGTGGACGAAAAATTCCTGCAGAACGCATACAAATTCTTTCTGATTTTGTGCAAGGTAATTTGCAACCCGATTTAACTTTATTACTTGATGCGCCAGTTGAAATTGGATTGTCGCGCATGCAATCACGCGGAAAAAAAGATCGCATCGAACAAGAATCAATCGATTTTTTTAATCGTGTTCGCAATACTTATTTAAATCGCGCAAAACAATTTCCAGAGCGATTTGTTATTATTGATGCAAGTGGATCATTAGCGAATACACAAAAACAAATTAAAGCAGCGTTGGATAGTAAAATAAAATGAACCAACAATCACAATTTCAATTACTTCAAAATGCCTTTGCACAAAATCGACTTTCGCATGCCTATTTATTATCAGGAATATCTGGCGTAGGAAAAACAAACTTCGCAAAAAAATTTGCAAGTATTTTATTATGTGAAAAAAATCATTCATGCGGAACTTGCCGCGCTTGCAAACAATTACAATCTGATTCTCACCCCGATTTTATCCTGATAAAACCAGAAGAAAAATCACATTCAATTAAAATAGATCAAATCCGCGAAATGAGCGACAAAGTATCTCGCACAGCACACGCAGGTGGTTATCAAGTTGTTGTCATTTCACCTGCGGACGCAATGCCAATTCAAGCCGCAAATGCATTATTAAAAACATTGGAAGAACCCTTTGGCAAAGTAATTATTTTTTTAATTGATGATCAAAAAAGTATTTTACCCGCAACTATTATTAGTCGTTGTCAAAAACTATTTTTCTCAAGTGAGCATGTTGATTTACGTTTATATGACAATGCATTAACTTTACGAGATCAATTATTAATGCATTTAGAAAAAATTTCGGATAAAAAAATAAATTCCATTACATTTAATCCTGCTTTATCAAAAATAAATTTAGATACTATTTTTCAAAAATTAATTTTAATCTGTTCTGATATTTCTCGCATTCAATTTAACACAAATAAAAAAAATATTATTAATTATGACGCGTATGAAATGCTTTCAAAAATCTCATCAAAAATTTCACCAGAAAAATTGCAAAAATTTATTAAAAAATTATTTGAAAAAAAATTATTTATTTCGAAAGGGATTAATTTAAATCAACAATTGTGTTTAGAAGATATTTTTATTGAGTGGGAAAATAATTATGTTTATTGATTCTCATTGCCACCCATACATGCTAGACGTTTACAAAAACGAAACTGATTTTGATCACTGGATGAGTGACACAAAATCTGCTGGCGTTGACGCAATGCTCTGCGTTGCGGTCGACATGGAAACCGCACAAAAATGCTTAAAAATAGCTGAAAAATACGACCATCTTTATTCCAGTGTCGGTTCACACCCCAGCGAAAAGGAAGAAGATGATTTAGAAATTGAAACATTAGTTGAATTTGCGAAACATAAAAAAGTAGTTGCTATCGGCGAAACAGGTTTAGATTATTTTTATAATTCTGATAAATTAGACGTCATGCGCAAACGTTTTCGCGATCACATTCGCGCAGCACTTCTTGCAAAAAAACCATTAATTATTCATTCTCGCAATGCACGCGAAGATACATTGAATATCATGCGCGAAGAACATGCTGATCAAATCGGTGGTGTGATGCATTGTTTCACCGATACATTGGAAATGGCAGTCGCCGCTGTTGATTTAAATTTTTATATTTCTTTTTCAGGTATCATTACTTTTAAAAACGCAAAAGAATTAGTAGAAGTTGCAAAACATATCCCATTAGAAAAAATATTAATCGAAACTGATTCGCCATATTTAGCACCCGTTCCATTTCGTGGAAAAACAAACGAGCCAAAATATGTAAAATACGTTGCAGAGAAAATTGCGGAAATAAAAAATATTTCCATAGCAACAGTTGCAAAACAAACCAGTGAAAATTTCAGAAAATTATTTATTAACGGTTAACGTTTCTCCGCATAAAAATAAATCCCGGCACGCATAACACAATCATTCCACCCGCAAAAATTAACGCATAATGCAAATCACTTCCAAAATTTAATTCGCTCGGTGGAATAAAACCTACAATTAAAGTAATTAAACTACTCAACAAACCAAACAAACACAAAATCCATTTCGTCACAGCGCCACCCGGAATGGTAAATGGTTTTTTAATATGGCGATGTTTGTAATGCAAAGACAACGCCGCTAAAAACATTAATATATACATTAATACATATAATTCAGTTGATAAATCCGTTAACAACCAATAAATATCATTCATTGTTTTAAATAATGTAAATGCCAAACAAACCACCGACACCAAAATAGCCTGTAAAATAAGCACATTCGCAGGCATCCCATGTTTATTATTTTCCGCTAATTTTTTCGGCAGCGTTCCGGTTTGTGCCGCTTGTTGCAAACCTCTCGCCGGCGAAATAATCCAATTAATCATTTCGCCAATACTTGCAAGCACAACTAAAGCACTCAAAATATAAATCCAATTTTTTAAATGAAACGCATCAAGATAATAAGCAAATGTTTGAAAAATTCCCGTCGTCAAACCAATTTGTTTTTGCGGAATGACAAATGCAATTGCAAGCGATCCCATAATCATCGTTACTAAAATAATCGCAGACGCAGAAATAACGCCAATCGGATAATTTCTTTCCGGTCTTTTCATATTTTGCACATTCACCGTTGCTAATTCCATGCCTAAAAATGCGGTAATAATTGTTGTTAATGATATCCAATCATTAATATTTGAAAATTGCGGAACTAACGTGTGTAAATTTAAATGAATTTGTACAGGATGATGTTCAACTTGCCAAATAATCGCTAATGCTGCCATTACGCAAAACGGCAACACAAATCCCGCCACCGTACAAAACGCTGCAAATCCCGCAGATAATGAAAAATTCTTCACAGAGAGTAATGTCAAACTCCAAAACACAGTTAAAATCACAATCACCGCAAATATCTTGCTCGTCGTGAGCGACGGATCAATTAAATAAGCAATACCGCCTGCAATATAAGATAAAATACTCGGATACCATGTCGCCGTATTAATCCACTGCAACCAAATTCCCATAAACGCAACATTATCGCCAAACGCTTCTTTGATCCATTGGTAAATACCATTTTTATCGGGATGATATGACGTCAATTCCGCTGAAATTAAAGCAATGGGAATTAGAAAAGTGATTGCTGCTGCAACAAAAAAGAAAATCAGTGGCGCACCAAACATCGCATTCGATGGCATATTACGTAAGCTATCGATTGAGCCTACGATAAACATAATCAATACAAATAAACCGATTTTTTTGTTGGTGATCATAAAATAGTTGTCCATTTTTTATAAAGATGCACTATACTAAAATTTCTGAAAATTATATAATGAATCATATTAATAAAGCGATGAAATAAAATGAGTTTACTCAGCCCCAATTTAGTTGCCTTTATGGCAATTGTAAAACATAAAACTGTACATGGTGCTGCTCATGCAATTCACTTAACACAAACAGCCGTGACGCAACGCATTCGATCTCTAGAAAAGCAACTTAAAATAACATTATTTGTGCGCTCACGTCGAGGGATGGCGTTGACACAAGAAGGTGAAGCATTATTACATTATTGCCAAGCTGCGAAATCGTTAGAAGGCGAAGCATTAGCGCGCATTCAAAAAACAGGCAGCGAAACAGAAGTGGAATTAACATTATGTGCGCCAACCAGCATTATGAGTTCGCGTATTTTACCCAGTTGCTTGCCAATCATGAAATCATTTCCTAATTTATTAATTCATTTTGATGTAGATGATATTGATGATCGTTATGAAAAATTACGCGCGGGTTTAGTGGATTTAGTTATTATTCGCGAAGAACATTTGCGTCCTGAAATGCAGCATAAAAAATTACATCCAGAAGAATATGTACTGGTTGGTTCTGCAAAATGGAAAAATCGGCGATTAAAAGAAATTATTCAAACGGAACGCATCATTGATTTTGATCAAACCGATACTGTGACGTTTGATTATCTCAAAAAATATGATTTATTTAATGAGTCGCAACACAATCGGTACTTTGTGAATCGCACAGAAAATTTAGCGCTCTTAGTTTCAGCTGGTATTGGTTACACAACATTAGCAAAAGAATTTGCAAAGCCGTACATTGCAGAACACGATTTAATTATTTTAAATCACGGGAAAACACTCAATATTTCGCAAGCATTAGCTTGGTTTGATCGTCCTGAACCGCCAAAATATTTTTCAGCAATTGTAAATGCTATCAAGTAATGATCATAATATTTCATCAATTCATTAAAATAATGAATTATATTCATCATAAATTTTTTGTTATCTTGTTTCTACGCTTCAATTATGAGGCTTAATTAACTAACTTAAGAGGTAGATGTTATGAGTAGAGGATTTCATTATCACGGTTCTCAAGAAAAGATTCAGTTGATAATTGAACAAACAATTATTAATGATGCAATTGCTTCGGCAGATAGTGCAAAATTAAAAACTGATGTTGTGAATTTGTTAACGCAGTATCAAAACAAATACAAAAGCTCACTTTTTAAAACTTTCAAAAAGGAAAGTATTGCCGCAGCCGGTCAATTGTTAAGTTCACTCGACAATCTTAATTCGGCAGCAGAAATTTTTGCTGAAATTAAAAAAGTCGACGCTAATCAAGCAACCGATTTAATGAGCGAATTAAAGAATTGTGTTTTAACCGCAATATTTACACAGGAAGGACTCGAAAACACAGCGGTAAAATATAGTGGTTTTAGTACATGGCATGTTTTTAATGTTTTATTTGATCAGACTTTAAATTCCACGCAGCAATCCGTACAAATGCAGTCGATGAGCGCAAACGTATAAGAATAATTTCAAGGATGAAATTATTTAATATATTTTTTATTATCGTGGAATGCATTCCATATTTTTCAGCGAAAATTATGGATCGCAGTCCATAGTTTTAATCAAAAATTATGGAATGCATTACATAGTATTGTATAGCATATTGAAAAATATATTATTTTATATGATATCTCTTTCATCATGGATTCATAAGATAATCTGTTTCTCGTAAAGCCTGTCGCCGGAGTCGGATTTGACAGCATAGTTGATGTGACATTATTCCTATTCCAGCAACAGAAAGAAAAATGAGAACTGCGGAACAAGTCTCTCTGCAAGAACCAAAGTGATGTGACGCGGTTGGTTGAGTTGTGCTGTTTTGGGTTAATGTTCCTTGTATTAGTAAAAACATTATTAATCGTTTTAAATGTTCTGATGTTGGTTGGATATTTCCAAAAAATCCCCGCATTATTTTCCCCCAATTCAATTCATATTAAACAGCGCAACTTTTTTCTTTCGTACATTATCTAACTGCAGGATTATTAACCGTTGTTGTTGCTTCAGCTGGTTTCGGCGATTCCATTTTTTGTGGAGAATGAAATGTGCTGTATAAACCACTACTGCTATTTTTTTCTAACACGACCGGACCAAAATCAGGATCCATTGGATCAGGAATGATTAATTTATCTGGATCTAATGTTCTGCGTAGTGAGCTTAATTTCTTTTTCAATTGTGATTCAATTCTCGGCGGGAGAATATGGTCTCCTGATTGCTGTTTCAGAAGTCCGGATGTGTTCGCTCTTTTAAGATCACCGAAGCTTTTTACACTAGATTCAGTGCGTAGTAAATTATTTTTGGGTGATATAGTTTCTGGAACAGCCTGTTCTTCTTCCTCAGGCTTTTTTTCACTAAAAATCATCGTTTCATTTGTAATCTCTGGTGATTGTGCAGGTTGATTATTTATTTCAGCATTATCTTCGCTTACCACAATACTAATTGCATCATCGACACTATTTTCTGTCGCAACACTTCGATTCAGAAATAATAAACTCAGCTTCACACTCATATAATTAAAAAATGCAACCGTAAATGCAACCGCAAAACTTGTCGGAACAGCGCCATTATTATTATTACTACACAATGCATATACAAATTGCCAAGACCAACCAGGAAGCCAGCCAAAAGTTAAGCTGCATCCAACGCGTGGCATTAATTCACGCAGATAATATCTCGGGTCTTCTTGCATGTCGACGAAATGTCCTTCATTAACAATGCGTAATAACGCAACGACAAAATACTGCGAAAATCCTTCAATTCCTGTGAATAAAGAAGCAAACAAACTCGAATTATTTTCTGATAATTTTAATTTATTTTGCGCAACATTAATTCCCAACACTTGCGCGCGATCCCAAACATAAATTGCAATTGATGCAGCAAGCAAATAAATAGTTGCTAAAATAAATGGAAATTCTTTTGTTTCATTATTCGCATCGCTTGGTTTTTTTATTCTGTAAAATATTGCCATTGCAATCAGCGTGAAAAACATCGCAATCGTCGAATATAATTGCTGCGAAAACCACTGACCCTTTGCATCAAAAGTTGAATCTTCTGTTTGTTGAAGACGCGCATTTAATAAATCATACGAAACAAATGTCCATACAAAATCGCGAACAAAATTTAAGAGTCCAGGAATTAAAACATCTTCAGAAAAAATATCGCTTAAGATTTTTTTGACATAAGAACAAATTTGCTCGGCAATTTTATTAATGTCAGCACGAACAGAGTATAAAGTGTTAGTTGATAGAAGCGCTTCCTGTAGCGGCATAAAATAACTTATTTTTCAGAACAACAAATTGTTTGCACCAACATCGCTGCCACTTCATACGGATTTGCATTTGCACAAGGTCTGCGATCTTCTAAATATCCATAACCTTGTTGCGAAACGTGAAGTGGAATGCGAATCGATGCACCGCGATGACCCACGCCAGAAATAAATTCTTTGTATGATGCAGTTTCATGTCGACCCGTTAATCGTTCTTCAATTCCAAAACCATAAACAGCAATATGTGCATCATGTTTTTCCTTTAATGCTGCAATTGCAGTATGAATTGCATTTATCCCAGTTTTGGGATCACGTGTTAATTTTGTAGAAAAGTTTGTATGTTTTCCTGCGCCGTTCCAATCACCTTTCATTGGTTTCGGATGTAATTTTGCAGAAATGTCATACGCTTCACCGATGCGATATAACAACCAACGCGCAACCCACAAATGATCTGAAACAGTAATGGGATCTGCAGATTCATTATTTAATCCGCGATAACCAATTTGAAATTCCCATTGTCCGGGCATGACTTCTGCGTTTGTGCCGTAAATCATGAGGTTTGCATCGATGCAAGCTTGTGTGTGTTCTTCCACCATGTCACGACCAAATACTTCATCTGCGCCAACGCCACAATAAAATGGACCTTGAGGCGCAGGATATCCGCGTTCAGGCCAGCCGAGTGGTTGCGTGCCGCGAAACAAAGTATATTCTTGTTCGAAACCAATCCATGGTTCAAATGATTTTGCTTTTTCCATTAATTCACGTAATTTTGCGCGTTTATTTGAAACATGCGGCGTGTGATCGGGATTAAATACTTCACACAATACTAAATAATTACCTTCACCTAAAATGGGATCATCAGTAAAAAAAACAGGTTTTAAAATTAAATCAGATTCGTGTCCGCATGCTTGATTTGTGGATGAACCATCAAAACCCCATTCCGGAAAATCAGCTAATGTCATATCACCTTTTGAGCGCTGCAATACACGCATTTTACTGCGTAAAGTTTGTGTTGGTATTGCGCCATCAATCCAAATATAAGTTGCTTGTGATAACATATTTTCTCCGCGATTAAATAATTTTAAATAATTTGTTAACGTTTTTCTTCCGGAACAATCGCAAACATTTCAATATCCCACGCCTTACCATCATAAAAACGATAATTTTTAAGTGTGCCTTCGTGTTTAAAACCCAATTTTTTAAGCAGTTTCATCGATGCAATATTATCATGACGCGTTACTGCTTCAATGCGCGCCAATTTCATTTTTTTAAATGCGTAATCAACAACAGCACGAATTGTTTTTGTCATAATTCCTTTTCGCCAATATTCATGCGCTAAATCATATGTAATTTCACCGCGGTGATGCGTATTATTCATATATAATCCAATCGCGCCAATCATTTCATTATTATCTTTTCTCGCAATCGTCCAATAAATTCCTTGCTTGCTGTAAAATAAATTTCGGCAATACTGTACTTCTTTACTCGCCTCCAACAACGTCGTCGGCTTCGTCGCCAAAATATATTGACCCACCTCATGATCCGTATAATATCGAAAAAAACTTTCCGTATCTTCCATCGTCTGCTCACGCAAAATATATTGATCGTCGAGATCGAGGGTGGGGAAGGGTTGGTGGTAAAAGTGTTGCATGGTAATTGCTCTGGATCATTATTTTTTGAGTGTATGATAACGTAAAAATTGAAATAGTGACACTGCGAAACGGCGGTAATCTTGGCCATTTTGCGGGAGTCGGGTAATATATACGAAACACATTTTGTCATCATGAGAAAGTGTCATCGCAATTCGCTATGCGGTGCGTAGTCAATTGGGGATGTACAGACGCAAATTTTCGTCTGATGAATTAGCTACACAGTGTGTAGCTAATTTAGGATGATGTTGATAGTGATTTTAATTTTGAGGAATGATCTGACGCGTTCATTAAAAAATTGATACATCAGAATATAAATATTTTGTAGATTAATATTTGTTATTGCACGGTGTTAAATAAATTAAAGTTCAGATATATCATTTAACAATTTAATTATTGATCTTCCAATCGCTTGCGCAAAATTTACTGGAACAGCGTTCCCGATTTGTTTATACACACTTGATTGCGAACCTTCAAATGTCCAATCATCTGGAAATGTTTGTATTCTTGCATATTCTCTTACTGTTAGTGGTCTTGTTTCTTCTGGATGACACCGTTCAGTTTGTTTTTGTGCTGGCGCACAAGTTAATGTAAGTGATGGTTCATCCCATGATAATCTTCTCGCCATTCCTGTTTTTCCACCACCAAGATAATAACTTTTTTGCATAAATTCAATTTGCAATTTTTTTGGTAAATCACGCCAATAACCACCAGGTGGCACTTGAGATAATATTTCTTTTTTTCTTTTTGGATATTTTTGACCGTCGGAATTAGGGACATCTGTTTCAAAAAGTTCGCCAGCTTTTAATGCGTCACGTACTGTCATAATTTTTTTGTAGGGCGACGGAAAAGTAAAAGAAACTTTTTTTGCGTAATCATTTCTAATTCCGATCAAAATTAATCGTTCTCTTTTTTGCGGTACCTGATAATGAATTGCTTTTAACACTCTTGGTTCAATTAATGTGTAACCAAGTGATGCAATCACTTCTTTCATCGCTGATAATGTTTTTCCATTATCATGATTTAATAACCCACGAACATTTTCTGCGAGAAAAACTTTTGGTTTAACTTCTTTGATCGCTCTTGCAAATTCGAAAAACATGGTTCCTCTTGTATCTTCGAATCCGAGTTTATTGCCAGCATAAGAAAAAGCTTGGCATGGAAAACCACCCGTAACTAAATCTACTTTACCTTTGAATTTTGAAAATGAAAGTTGAGATATATCTTGCTGTAAAATATCCCAGTCAGGTCTATTTTTTTTAAGAGTATCACAAGCATCTTTGTTTATTTCATTTAGTAAAACATGTTTAAAACCTGCTTTTTCAAGACCAAGCGCTAAACCACCACATCCGGCGAATAATTCAATGGATTTGTATTCTTTGTTTGGTTTTATTTTTATTTCATCATCCCAATTAGTATCCAGCATAGATTTCGCTTCATCAAATTTTTTTAATTGATCTCTATGATAACAATTTGTTTTTTTTGTGGGGTGTTGACTGGGAATTAATTTTTTTGTTTTCTCCCAATGCGTAATTTTCTCTTTTGAAATCGAAAGCATGTTTGAGACTTCTTGCAATGAGAAAAATTCTTGATCCATTTGAATATCTCGGCGTTCAATTATGTTTGTGAAAACATGCGCTATCAATTTTCATCTAAGTTAAAAGAATCAAATCCTTCGTATTTTCCAAAAGAAGAAAGATAAATATTTCTTAAAACATTATCTGATAAATTCAGTAGTTCGGTCAATACCGTGTTTTTTATTCCTGTAAGCCGCATTTCTTTTATAACATCGTCCATTACAATTGGTAATGTCACGCATAATTTTTTAAATGCTGTGTTATCACCCGTAACAATTTTATAAAATTGATCTATTGATACTCTTCGTATATTTTCATTGGATTTTTTCTCTTTACCTATCTTCACTTCCCACGGTATATTTTGACTTTTTGTTGCAATGACCTCAACGAGCATGCATGTTGATCCTGGATGATCTTTAATTTGACGTTCCATTTTTGCGTATGTTCCTGGTGAGGATGTTGAATTCATTGTGTTGTGTTTATTTTTCATTTCGACATAAATTTTTTTATTTTTATTGATAATGTCGAAACCATGTATTGGTACAGTCCAGTCACCACCAATATACTTGAATATATTTTGATGAAAATAACCAATGTGATTTGTGTTTGATTTGTCTATTTGTCTGAACGATTCATCTCGAATTACATCTCTAATTGATTTTCTATATACCTTGCTGTCAAATGTTAGTTTGATTGGATCTGGTATGTTTTTATTAAAACGCGCTAAATCGATATGGAATCTGTATTTTTTGATTATGTCTTTCACATGATTAAAAAGATCTTTGTCGGTGATAAATCCTAAATTATATTTGCGCATTTCTTTTGGCCACCATTAAATTGTGCAGATTGCAGTATCTAATAGATCGTTGGCGATGGGAATGTTTAAGTTTATAAAATTTCTCATGTGTTTTAATTTTGATCAATTTATTATAACGTTGTAAGTCATGTAGCTAACTGGTTCGATACAATTTTTGTGCTAATTTTTAGTAGAAAACAAAAGCAAAATTTTTATATTTTTTCTTGATGTAATGGAATAAAGCATTTATTATCGCCACACGCTCTTGATTGAGCAAATTATTTTATGTCTTGATTGACATCCTTAACTCTTGAGTGAGGCGGTATTATTTAATAATCACTAGTTGGAGATATACATATGAAATTCAACTCATCATATTTACAATCTTGTTTTGATACTAACAAATCTGTTTTAGATAATATTAATGAAATAAAAAATAGCATATCTAGCGATATTAAGCAGTTAGAGAATTATCTCAAATCAATTAATATTGGCGAGTCCGTTACTTATGTTGCAACAGATCCTACGCAGTCACGAAATTACTGCGAACCCATTTCTATTGAGGAAAAATTAAGCTGGGATAAAATCCAAAATCGCTTGATTTATGAAAAAAGCGAATATGAAGGTGAGATACATTATTACGAAAATAGCTTTGATATTGATTTATCTTCACGAAAAATAATTATTGAAAAGCCGTTGATTGAAACGCCATTTGAAATTCGAAAGCATGTATATGAGAGTGGATACCTTGGTGATTTCTTGTTATATGTTGCCAGCAAATTTTCGATTAATAAAAAACTGAATGAATGGAAAATTCATGACGATGTGCCTTTTTAACCATAGAAAATGTCGGACAATAGTCTACATTATTAATTATTTGAAATAATAACATTAGAGAGAAAAGAATGAACATCATTACAATGGTTGTCAGTTATATAATTTGTATAATCATATCTAGTTATATTGCGATATGGTTAGTACGTAAAAATACAGTTTCAAAGAAATCCTTTGAATCAGTATTATCTGAAAAAACAGCAATTGAAAATAAATTAGATGAAGAGCGTTGTACTTATGATCGTTTCATGAATGAAAGGGAAACTGAAATTAATGGATTGCGAAATGACCTGCAAATAACACGCGATAAAGCATCTGTTTTAGATCATATTAAAAATGAAAATTTAGAACTTAAAAATAAGAACGAATCTATATCGAATAATTTTAATGTAGCCAGAGAAAAGATTTCTGCACTTGAGACAGAGAAACAAATATTAAATGAACAGCGAGCATTACAGATTAAGCAACTTCAGGAAATGCAAGATAATTTAAAAATACAATTTGAAAATATCGGTAATAAAATTTTTACGGATCATAGCAAAACATTTAAGCAAGAATCGCAGAGTAATCTCACCGCATTATTATCGCCATTAAAAAGTGATATAGAGGGTTTTAAGAAAAAAATAGATGAATCATTTGAGAAGCAATCGCGCGAACAATTTTCATTGAAAACTGAAATTGCAAATATTGTAAAAATTAATGAAGAAATGACTTCGCAAACAAGTAACCTTACAAAAGCTTTGAAAGGAGATTTTCGAATGCAAGGAAATTGGGGTGAAGTTATTCTTGAAAGAATTTTAGAAGAATCTGGATTGCGTCCAGGTCAGGATTACATATTGCAAGGCTCTGATATGGGTATGAAACATCCCGACACTGGTCAAAATTTAAAACCAGATGTCATAGTGAAATTACCAGAAGATAAACATATTATTATTGATTCAAAAGTATCGTTGACAGATTATGAGCGTTATTGCTCTGAGTCAGACGAACAAATCAAAACGGAAAATTTAAAACAGTTTCTTGTGTCGGTTAAAAGACATGTAAATGATTTGCAAGACAGAAGATATCAAGATTCTGAAAAATTAAAGACCCCTGATTTTGTTTTGATGTTTATGCCAATAGAAGGTGCATTTACGCTAGCAATTCAAAGTGATCCAGAGTTACATAGTACAGCATGGAATAAAAAAGTTATTATCGTTTGTCCATCTACATTGTTTGCAACATTGCGAACAATTTCGTCAATATGGAGATTGGAGCTACAAAATAAAAACACGATGGAAATTGCACGAGTGGGCGGCACTTTATACGACAAAGTTTTTGGTTTTATAGAAGATATGGAGAAAATAGGAAAGTCAATCAGCGCCTCACAAAATGCCTATGATAATTCAATAAAAAAACTCCGAGATGGAAGAGGAAGTGTTATTTCTCAGACAGAAAAATTAAAATCTTTAGGTGCAAAAGCTTCAAAAAATCTGTGTGATACTTTTCCCAATATGGTTAATGATGATTCATTGGAATCCGATCAGATATTTAATATTAATGAATCCGTATCAATTGAGAAAAATCAGGCTCATTTTGAATAACTACGTTGCCAATAATGAAAACTGAGATTGAGAAATGTGTAATAAAATATCAGTATATAAAAATGTGTAAAAAAATTATTTCATTACAAGATAAATTGCTGCCGCTATTTATCGCTAGTCTTTTTGGCGTAATCGGTTTCATATTTTTAGTCTTTGGATTTGTCACAAGTAAATATCACTTAGAATTTTTAGCTAACAAGGATTTGTTTACGGCATCAGCAGCAATGTTCGCTGCAACTGGATTAATGTATGCAGTATATTGCAATCAAGCATTGCAAAAAGAAAAATTATCAAAATTTTACCTTCGTGAAATTCAACGTTATCTGAAAAATTCATTAGAATATATTTCCAGTGTTGATAATAACAATGTCAAATGGCACAGAAGTGTAAATTCCCTCACAGCAGTTGAAGATTTGTACCATAATTTGACTGAAAAAAACCATAAAGAAATCTTTTTGCGTGACTATACTGATATTGGTTTTGCTATAGCTGATGTAGTTAATTCTGTGAACCCATATTTTTTTTACGGAATCGAGTATCAAAAGTATTTAAAAGCCAACAATGGAGTGCTGTTATCGAAAGATGAGATACATCGAATATTATTTATGCATAGCGGCGGCATTTCATTTGACCTGTGCAGAATATCAGCCGATGCTCTTAACTTTTTATGTGCTTTTTATGAAAAAGCGAATTTCATATGGTTTCGCGGAAGTGATGCGGTGATAGACGATTGGAGCAATGGTGAAAAATGGTTTAAGAAAATTGATAATAATTACTTATTAAAAGATTTTACAGTACAACATTCCCCGCTGGTTGAAAAAATAAATGAATATGTTTTTCAGTGTAACTTATTAAGAGAAGAATTTCTTAAAGAACGAATAACCCAAAAGGAATGATAAAAATTTTATGCCTACAAAAATCTCTCGTCGAAAAATAAACGATCACGCTATCAATACGTTATCGACTTTGCCATCATTACTTCAACGTATTTACGCTGCACGGGATGTGCAATCAATTGCAGATATTGATCGATCTTTATCGGCGTTGTTGCCATTTTCTGATTTAACAGATATTGAAAAATCCGCAATACGTTTAATTTCTGCAATTACAAAACAAGAAAACATTTTAATCATTGGCGACTTCGACGCAGACGGCGCAACATCAACCGCAGTCGCAGTTTCTGCATTAAAATCCTTCGGTGCGAAGAATGTAGATTTTTTAGTGCCGAATAGGTTTACGTTTGGATATGGATTAACGCCCGAAATTGTTGATCTTGCAAAAAAAATAAAAAATCCACATTTAATTATTACAGTTGATAATGGCATTGCGAGTATTGAAGGCGTTGCGCGGGCGAATGAATATAATATTGATGTGGTGGTGACGGATCATCATTTACAAGGCACAACACTTCCAGATGCAGTTGCAATTGTGAATCCGAATCGCAAGGATGATAATTTTAAAAGCAAAGCACTCGCAGGCGTGGGTGTTATTTTTTATGTGATGTTGGCAGTGCGCGCGCAATTGGAAGCAGAAAATTATTTTGCAAAAAATAATATTGCAAAACCAAATATGGCGGAATTTTTAGATTTAGTTGCGCTGGGGACAGTTGCAGATGTTGTGCCGCTTGATAAAAATAATCGTATTTTAGTGCATCAAGGTTTACAACGTATACGCGCAGGATTATCTCGCGCAGGTATTCGCGCATTATTGCAAATTGCAGGACGTAATGCAGAAAAATTAGCGGCGATTGATTTGGGATTTTTAATTGGACCAAGATTAAATGCAGCGGGAAGATTAGACGACATGTCACTCGGCATTCATTGTTTATTAGAAAATGATTTTGATCGCGCATTAATATTAGCAAGACAATTAGATCAATTAAATATTGAACGTCGCGCGATTGAAAATGAAATGAAAGAGCAGGCATTTCACGCAGTGGATAAATTAAATTTAGAAAAACAATTACCGATCGGAATTTGTTTGTATGATGAAACATGGCATCAAGGGGTGATTGGTTTAGTTGCATCGCGAGTGAAAGATAAATTAAATCGTCCGACGATTGCATTTGCAAAAGCGGATGACATTATTATTAAAGGTTCTGCGCGTTCGGTGAAAGGAGTGCATATTCGTGATGTGTTAGATGAAATTGCAACGCAACATCCGCAACTATTATCTAAATTTGGTGGACATGCGATGGCGGCGGGATTAAGTATTCAATTAAAAGATTTCGCTGCATTTTCAGCGGTTTTTGAAAAAACAGTTTCACGTTATTTATCAAAAGATCAATTGCATCGTGTGATTGAAAGTGATGGCGAATTATCACACGATGATTTTACATTGGAAAATGCAGAGTTAATTAAAGATGCAGGTCCGTGGGGACAACAATTTCCGGAACCATTATTTGATGGAGAATTTGAAATTATTTCGCAGCGATTAGTGGGGACGAATCATTTAAAGCTTGTTTTGCAGCCTAAAAATAGCGCGCGTAAAGTGGATGCAATTGCATTTCAAGTTGATACGAATCTTTGGCCAAATCATCGCGTAACATCTGCGAAAATTGCGTATCGATTAGAACGAAATGAATTTCGGGGGGTTGCGGCGTTGCAATTAATTGTTGAAGAAATTGAGTGTTGATTTTTGTAACAATAAGAACCCTCTTTTGGATAATCAATATAACCCAAATATGGGTAATGATCATTGCCCAAATATGAGTAATATGATAAGCTACCCAAATGGACAATAAATTTGCTTCTTACAATATACATCGATACGCTCTTAGGCAACTATGGCAAGCAGATCATCACTTGCGCCAGCTAAAAGAGCAGCCATATCTTTACGAAAATCCTATTATTCAAGAGTTACCACGAAATACTCCGGGAATTTATACTGTTGAAGGCGGACGTCAAGTTGGTAAAACCACTTTATTAAAACAATGGATTGTACAATTAATAAAGGAAGGTGTTGATCCGCAGTCGATTATTTTTTTCACCGGCGAATTAATTGACGATCATCACGCGCTTGTTAATCTCTTGCAAACTTTTATTGAAAATCATGCAAAATTTCACCGATTATTTATTGTGATTGATGAAGTGACTTATATTCAACAGTGGGACAAAGCAATTAAATTTATGGCGGATGCGGGTTTGTTTCATCACTGTATTGTTATTCTAACGGGGTCAGATTTAACGCTGATGCAAATTGCTCGCATGACATTTCCTGGAAGACGTGGCAAAGCAGATCGCGTTGATTTTCATGTTTACGCGTTGTCATTTAAAGAAACGCTTGTATTGAAAAAATCAATCCCGCAATTAGAAAATTATTTAAAAAAAGAAACCGTGCCTGCTGATAAAATCATGATAAAAATATACGAAGAATTTAATCAATATTTAATGCACGGTGGTTATTTAACAGCGATTAATGATATCGCGCGTGATGGAAAAATTTCAAAATCAACATTGCGAACATATTCAGATTGGATTAGAGGTGATGTTTTAAAGCGTGGAAAACAAGAATCTTATCTTAAAGAAATTATTGCGGCAATTATTACGCGATATAATTCTCAAGTGACATGGCATGCATTAGCGGATGTGTTATCCATTGATAGTCACAAAACGGTTTCAGAGTATTGTGAATTATTATCTACTATGGATGCATTATTTATTCAAAGTGCATTATTGTTAGATAAATTAATCGCAGCGCCAAAAAAAGCACGCAAACTTACATTTACTGATCCATTTATTTATCATGCATTAAAAACTTGGTTAAATCCGACAGATGATCCTTTTTTACAAATTGAAAAAGATGTTTCAGATTCTGTGATTAGTGCAGCATTAGTTGAGTCAATTGTGAGTAATCATTTTCGTCGACATTATCCAACTTATTATATTAAAGCGGATGGTGAAATCGATGTTGTTTATATTAAAGAAAAAAAATTTTTTCCGATCGAAGTAAAATGGCGAAATCAATTGCGACCTGAAGATTTAAAGCAAATTAAAAAATATCCACGTGCACGTGTTTTTGCAAAAACATTTGTGATAGGTATCGTTGATGGTGTGTTGATAGAACCTTTGCCGTGGGCGTTGTTGAAATCTGACGAAGAGAAAAAATCCGAATAAAAAAAGCCGCGACAACACAAGTCACCGCGACTTTACTGTAATTATTTTACAGTTTCTAGCTCACCAAGTTCATCCTGATAACGCCGACGTTCGAGATAATCCTCGATTTTACGGCGTACTTGGCAACCAGCATTACTTTCTTCTTCAACCGCCTCAATTGCAGCGATCGCTTCATCGGTCGGATCTACTGTCGTGGTTGTATTTTTCACGTTCCTACTCCTTTGTTGTGAAAAATTAAAAAAAGCGAGATTATCATAACGAATCTGTACAGAGAAGAAAAGTATTGTTAATCAGTAAGTTCAGGTGTGAGTACACGAACTTGATGAGTTTTTGGATCTTGCAGCGTGACATGATCGTAGTGAATTTGTTTGACTTGATAATGACTTATTGCATCTCCTGCATGATAAAGATGACCATTAATTAAAGCGACACCTTGGTTATTTGATTTCATCGTGCCATTTAATACAAGCGGCGTTTTTTTAAAAGAAAGATGTGTCAACATTGCGCCATAAAAATTTTCGTAGCGCTGTTTAACAGCTGGAAAATGCGCATATGTTTCAAAACCAATTGTGCAAAGCATCATAAATGAAGCGATACCAATTAACCAAAATTTACTAATCGTTGGCATTTCAAAATGCGCAACTCGATTTTGTTTAAACGGATATGCTGATGGCGAAATAATGGGTGTTTGAGGTTTTTGTGGCGTTGCAAATTCTGATTCTGTTTTTTGTTGATGCAGCGACGATTGCGTTTTTTTCAATGCTTCATCAATGAGACTCATGTTAAAAATAACTCCTTCGCGCACCGATTAATCATGCGGCCGCGAATGGTGTCTGTGCCATTCACAAATCCTGATAATAAAGCGCGATCACATAATATATTTATCATACGCGGTTTTCCGCGCGTGTGCCGATAAATAGAACGCAGCGCACCATTTGTAAATTGCACTTGCGGACCCGCATATGGATTTGCCGATGATAATTTCAAGCGATGCAAAATATATTCGCGCACTTCTTTTTTATTGAGTGGACTAACACGATAACGCACAACGACGCGCTGATTTAATTGTCGCAACGCAGGCAATTGTAATTTTTTTTCTAATTCGGGTTGTCCAACCAAAACAATTTGCAATAATTTTTCTTTTTCTGTTTCAATATTGGATAATAAACGAATACTTTCTAATTGTTCGATTGATAAATTTTGTGCTTCGTCAATAATAATAACAACATTATTTCCTTGGCTCGATTCAGCCAGTAAATAATGATTCAGCGCATTCACCAATTCAAATTTACTATTAAAATTTCCAGTGATTCCTAAATCCTGCAAAATAATTCGCAATAAATCTTCATCTGAAAAACGTGGATTTAATACAAAAGCTGTTTTGGTATTTTTATTAATGCCGTTCAAAAGTGTGCGGCACAATGTTGTTTTGCCAGTGCCGATTTCGCCGGTAATGACAATAATTCCTTTGCGATGATCAATGCCGAAAGTTAAATGTGAAAATGCTTCGGAATGCGAAGTGCTCGGAAAATAAAAACTAGAATCAGCCGTGACGTTAAATGGATTTTCTTTTAGCTGGTAAAAGTCATGATACATGGCCGCATCCCTCGCCTCGATGCCATCATTGTAACATAGGAGTTTTAAGCAATGCCAATATATGAACAACCAAGGGATTACAAAATCATTAGATCCTAATCTGTTAGAAATGTACAAAAAAAGTCCTGCCTTTTTATTGTTTGGTGTGTGATAATTCCAAACACTAAAAAGTGTTGTTTTTTTGAAATGTACATAATATGGCACACGACAATAATGAATTTAGATTTAAATAAAATTAAACCGCTTACTTCGCAATACATCGCATCAGGTTACAAAAAAGATAATATTTCTATTGCTTCACTTGAGCGAACTGAAGATGGCTTGATTGCATGCATTGACGTTGATGATTTTTTTATCCCATCAGACGGGCAGTATCATTTTACCGCTTTTCACGCGCAGCTGGTTGTGTCGCAACTCATTATTATTCATGGATGTCTGACGCTGGGGTTGCATAAAAAATCAGGTGAAGCTTACATGAGAGAATTCAAAATGAAGCTCAAGAAAAAAATTAATAAACATAAAGGAATTCTGGTAGTAGCGCATTATGATAAAATGCGCATTAAAAACAAAAATGCGTTTATCAACAGTACATTTAGTTTTGAAGATAAAAGTTTTTACGGCGAAATTAGCGCGGTTATTCCTCTAGACAGTGAAGAATGAAAACAATAATATTTTTATCTGCCGTTTTTAGATATATCGATCTTTATAATTTTGATGCAATCGATAAAGAAGATAATTCAAAGTTTATTTTGATTTTGGGCGAAAATGAAAAAAATAAAATTACTACACAGCACCAATGCTGTTTTAATTCAATTATTTTTCTTCCCGTGTATTTAATTGAAGGGGAACCGAACACTCGTTTCATCTATTCTAACGTGCATAACACCATAAAAAAATTAGTGATCACGCATCATGATATTAAAATAATTTGTATAGATGAAGGAAATATATTTTTAGCAGCAAAAATTCGAGAATCATTTAATATATCTGGGCCAAAGCAAAATATCGTTGAGCCATTTACAAATAAAAGTATGATGCACAAGATAATTGAGTCAGGTGAAGTTGCTTATCCCAAATCAATTTTTCTTACAAAAGCACTCATTAAAAAAAACAAAAATGTGTTATTTGATCATATCGTGTCAAAGGTTGGATTTCCTTTTATTCTAAAACCAGATAATTCATCTGGAGCGTTCGGCGTATCGTTGATTACGTCTAAAAATGATTATGATAATAATACTATTTTTAATGATAATTTTAATTACCTGGCATCCGAATATATTACAGGTGATTTATATCATTGTGATTTGCAAATTTATAAAAAAGAAATTTTGTTTTCTGGATCGGGTATGTATCTCAATCCATTGCTTGATTTTATGTTTGAAAAAAACATCGGATCAATTTTATTGGAGGAAAATGATGCAAGAAATACCGAGATGCGAAATCTTTGCATACATATTCTGTTAAATGTAATTCAAGTGAATTCCGGATCATTTCATGTTGAATTTTTTAACCGCGACGGTCAGTGGATATTTTTGGAAGCCGCGTATCGTCCACCGGGCGCTGGACTGATTGATTTATATCAACAGTGTCTTGGTATTAATTTGTGTAACACGGATTATTTGCTTCAAATAGATGAAAAACCCGAATACATTTTTAAAAATAAAAAAAATATTTTTATTGTTGCGGCACCTATTCGTCAAGGCACGTTGTTTGTAAAAACACCACCCATCATAAAAAGTCATCTGATAATAGATTGGCGAGTAAAGGATGCGCAATATATGAAATCACCTAAATCAATAGCAGATAAAGCACTAGTAGCATTTGCAATGAATGATAATTATCAAACTCTTTTTCAAGATTACTTAAGTCTAAAAAAACATTCTTTCTTTTCTGTCAATCAGTAGTGCAAAATTCTTTGAGATATTGGTATGTATAAAAAAAAGGAATATGCAGCAACAGAATATCAAAAACGATTTTATCTTGAGTGGCTTTTATCAGACGATAAAAGCAAATACAATAATATTTTTTCATTTAAGATAATTGGTTCTCTTAATGTCAAACAAATGCAGGATGCTGCAGTTAGCGTTATAAATCACGATTATTTTCTTGCTAAAGCGAAATTCTATTATAAAAAATCAAATTTGAAATTTTCAATATCGGAAAATACTGCTTATCCAATTTTTAATTTTGAAGAATCCGTTTTAGGAAATCAAGAAAAAATTATTAAGACATTCTTTAAATCATGTTGTCGATTTTCTTTTGATTTAAATAATCCTCCTCTTGTCAAATTTGATTTATTAAGAATCGATCATAACGTTTATATTTTTATTGTAAATTTTCATCATATTATTTTAGATTCCGGTTCGGTGAAACCATTTTTTGATGCGCTAAAAATTCGATATCATCAGAAACATAATGAGACGTGTTTTGTGAATAATGATGTTGCGCAATGGCAAGAATTTTTGAGTGTGAAAGATAATAATCACGAGAATATTAATCAAGAAGCCGCTAATTTTTGGAAGGAATATCTTGCCAATAAAATTCTGACAGTGCCATTGACGTTTAAAACAAAACAAAATAAATATGATTCCGGTTTAAAACAAATCTTTTTTGAAATGGACGAAGCATTATATCAAAATTCGAAAAAGTTCGTTTTAGAGGGTAAGTGTACTTTGTATTTATTAATGATGACCATTTATGGGATTTTACTGCATCGTTATTCCGGAAGTAGTTCATTTTTTATATCTTATCCAGTCAATACGCGATCTCCCGTATCCAAAAATTTATTGGGTTGTTTTGTGAATTCAATTCCCATTGCATTTTCATTTGATGAAAATGATACCTTCACATCTATTTTGAATAAAGTTGTAGAAGACAGAAAAAAAACAAAAAAATATTGGTCTTACCCTATACATCAGATGATTGATATTTATCGTAATAATCATAGCGTTCCAAAAGAGGATTTATTAAATGTGAGTTTTTCTTCGACAATGTTATCTGAAAATCTACTCACAATTGAAGGTGCAAGTTGTGATGGAGGTCAATATGGCGGAAGAAGTTTTGGGGATTTTCTTGATATGAATACAGTGGTTGATATTGATTTAATGATCGATGTTGACACATCTCCGCTTCGCTTTTGCTTGCAATATAATAGCAACATTTTTGAATATAGCGTTATGAAAACATTTGTTGAGTGTTTTCAGAATTTATTGCGTCATCTTTTGGAGTCACCTTTTAAAAAAATATCTGAAATTGATATGCTTTCACCTGAATTACGCTTCGATTTGTTACATCGACATGGTGAAAATTATACACTTGACGAAAAAACCACTATTATTTCTTTATTTGAAGAAAATGTAAAAAAAAATCCTAATGTGAGTGCTGTAGAAGATAAGAATAATAAAATCACCTATCAAGAATTATCCGATCAATCTGACATGCTCACACAAAAAATTTTTTCTGCACTTGAACTTCATTCTGATGCTCAATCAAATTTTATTGCAGTTTTTCTCGACAGAAATTGTGAATTAATTACAGTTTTGTTAGCAATTTTAAAAACAGGACATGCTTACTTATCTATTGATATTTCAACACCAGAAGAAAGAATTCGAAAGATTGTTAACAATGCTAATCCAAATCTGATAATCACTACAGCTGATTTGAAAAATAAGTTACTCTTATTATCTTCTTCTTTAGATGAAAAAATATTTTGCATAGAGCATGTTAAAAATAATAAAGATAATATTTTGTGTGTGCCAAATAAAATAGTAAACAGTTCAAGCGTAGCTTATGTTTTGTATACATCAGGCACAACGGGATTACCAAAGGGTGTTCCAATTAATCATGCTGGAGTTTGTAATTTAGCTTTATGGTATCGATATTATTTTAATTTGCGTAGAAACTGGCGATTTAGTCAATTTGCTTCTGTTGGTTTTGACGCATTTTGCTGTGAAGTGTGGCCGGCGCTTTTAAATGGATCTACAGTTTGTTTTATAAATGATTCTCTTAAATTAGAACCTTTAAAATTTATTGAATGGCTAAAAAAAAATAAGATTGATATATGTGATATTCCGTCATCACTTGCTCAGATGTTATTTGAGTTTAATTGGTCTCAAAAATGTACTATGCAATATTTAAAAGTGGGCGGTGAAAAATTAATGTCATTACCCAAAAAAAGATTACCTTTTAATATTGTTAATTCATATGGATTAACTGAAACATGTGTGGAAAATTTATTTTCTAATGTGTATTTGAAAAATGAAAAAGCTAAAAATAATTTTCCAATCCCCATTGGAAAACCAATTTTTAATACTAAAGTTTATATTTTAGATAACTGTATGAATCCCGTTCCTGTTGGTGTTCCTGGAATGTTGTATGTGGGTGGGGTTGGCGTTTCATCTGGGTATTTAAATTCAGAAGAAGAAAGTAGAAATTCTTTTATTCATAATTGTTTTTCTGAGCATGAAAAAAATAATAAAATATTTAAAACAAATGATATTGGTAGATGGTTGCCAAGCGGTCAGATTGAATATATCGGTAGGAATGACAATCAAATTCAATTGCGGGGTTATCGTATAGAGTTAGGTGAAATTGAATCTATTATTCTAAAAAATTCCCTGGTTTGTCAGGCATATGTTTTTCAAGATTCAGAAATGAATGAATCTAAAATATTAGCATATATTGTTGTTACTGAAAAAAATAATTTTAACCTGCTCGAGCTCATTGAGAATATAAAAAGATATTTACCTCATTATATGTTACCTTCCGCAATTACAGTAGTTGATAAAATTCCATTAACACTGAACGGAAAAATTAATAAGTCTTTACTTCCAAAACCATCTTACATTACTGCTGAAAAAATACGTAAAAAATTTAGCTTGATGGAAATAAAAATTTATCGTTTATGGAAAAAAATTATTCCAGACTTGGATTTACACAGTATTTCTCAGCGCGATGATTTTTTTTATGTTGGCGGCTCTTCATTATCTATCGTACAACTTATGTTGGCATTTAATAAAAAATTTAATGTTAATCTTACAGCAATTGAATTAATAAAAAATAAAACTATTGAAAGTCAATCAAATTTGATTTCTAACAAGATAACTCATGAGAAAAATACTTCAGATAATATTATACTTATGAGAAAAAACGCTGATTATATTCCCATTGTATTAATTCCGTCACGAGGTGCTGGCTCAGAATCTTATAGTGAGTTTTGTCAATTTTTTCCAAATGAGTGTAGTTTATACTGTTTGGAATCATACAATCTTTTTTGTCATGATAACTTTATTGAATCAATGCCAGCTTTAGCTGAACACTACGCATCCATTCTTGAAAAATATTTTCCAGATGAACCTTATATTTTAGGAGGTTGGTCTTTTGGAGGAAATGTTGCTTATGCAATTGCTGATTTACTAGCAAAAAAGCATGGAAAAAATAAAAAAATCCCTTTTCTTTTTATGATTGATTCACTGGTTTTATCAGCAGAAGAAATTAATCATATGAAAAAATTAGAATCATTAATAGATAGAATTTTTCAAAACAAAACACAATATCTCAATTTAAATAAAAATATGAAGAGACATATTAATCACGTTAGAAAGATAGACGGTAAAATATTTGATGAATATGTACACCCACCATCTGAAGAAAATATTGTGGTATTTAAAGCTAATCAATATTCATTTCCGCCTGAAGCAACTAAAAATGAAATGTTGCTGATTGAGTCTATTTATGAATCTATGCGAAAAAAATTATTTAATGGATGGGATGATATTTCAAAATCAGTTTCTGTTGTTAATATTGATACAGTTCATTTGAAAATGATTCAAAAGCCACATGCGGAAAAAATCACTGAATTATTATTAAAAAAATCCAAGAGGAATTTATATGATTTCTGAGATTTTATTGGATCAGCGATGCATAATTCAAGGTGATCATTTTGTCGATTATCGTGAATTTAATAAAATGGTTAATGTGTTGTCTGCATATATTATGCATCAAGGTTGGTCAGAAAAAAAAATTGCTTGTGTATTAAAAAGTGGAATCGAATTTTCTGTTATTGCAATGGCATGTTATAAAACACGCTGTTGTTTTGTGCCAATCCATTCCCACATTTCTGAACATGAAGTAAAAAATATATTAGATAGTTATCAAATTGATATTTTATTTGTCTGCGCTGAAAAAATAAATACATTTAAAAAAGACACATTTACCTTTTTTAAGAATCTTTCTATTTGTGTTGTTGGTTGCAGTGATGATTATACAACATTGCAGTCTATTTTTGCTGGAGATTTTAATGACCTAACAACACTGCATGAAAACCATATGTTTGATTGTTCTTTACCGGCTGCTATTTTGTCGACATCAGGTTCAACAGATCAACCGAAAGGTGTCATGCATACATTTCTGTCACTAAATGAAAATATAAAAAAATGGCAACATGTTTTAAAAATAAATCAAAATGATTGTCTGCTTATTGCAGAGGGATATTTATTGGTGCTAGCTGGCCTGTTCTCACAAGCAACCATTATTTTTTTAGAAGATTTTTCACCTAATAATTTTTTATTGATGTGTGAGAAATATTCAATCACAGCGATTTGTTTTTTAATTCCCTATTTTTTTCAATTAACAAAGCTATTATCACAAATTGACGCCAAAAAAATATTGCCACAATTGAAATCTGCGATCACAGGCGGTGACGCTATTCCGGAAATATTATCAAGAAAATTTTATAAATTAACAGGTGTTCCACTGACAGCATGTTATGGTTTGACAGAATTGCCTCTTATCATGTCAAATGAAATTGATAATGAAAATAAAGCGGGTTTTTTAGGCAGTCCATTTTCTCATGTTGAAATAAAATTGGATCACTTGCAAGAATTTAAAGGTAATGTAGGTGAATTGATGTGTCGAAGTAGTGCCATGTTTATGGGTTATTATCAACATGGCGTACTGACATCGAATTGCTTTGATCAAGGTTGGTTTAGAACGGGAGACATCGTTTCATTAAATAAAAATGGCCAATATTTTTTGATAGATAGAGTTAAAAATATTATTATTTGTGGAGGTTATAATATTTATCCCAAAGAAGTTGAATTAGCGCTGTATCAATTAGCTGAAATAGAATCTGTTTGTGTTGTTGGTGCGCATGATGAAGAGCTGGGACACATTCCGATTGCCTATGTTGTTTTAAAAAATAATCGTAGCGCGTTAACAACCCAAGATTTACTTCGGTTTTTACAGACTCGATTATTGTCTTATAAAATACCAAAGCAGATTTTTTTTGTTGACACCATTCCATTAAATCATGCTGGAAAGTTTGATCGAAAATTATTAAAAAATTAGCCAATCTAATTTTTTGTTGCATGCCCAGTTTTAATTAATCTATTTAAAAATGGTACAGAAATCCAACATATTGCCCCGCAAATTAACGCTAAGGCTGTGTAGATCAAAAAAGCATGCCCATAAATTTGATCCATAGTGGGAATGGCGTCGATGTGTTTTGGGATTGCAGCATAACCTGCAATGACGCCCGCTAATTTTTCACCTAAACCTAATGCAACAAACCAAACACCCATCATTAAGCCAACGAGTTCTTGTGGCACGTACATTGTTACCATTGCTAAACCAACCGGAGATAATAACAATTCACCGACTGTAATAAAAAAATAGGCAAAAACGATAAACAACATATTACTTATGCCTGCGGCAGATGTATATTGAGTTCCTGCATAAGCAATTAAAAAGGCAATGGCCAATGCAAACATCGCTGCGGTGAATTTGGATGGAATGCTTGGGTTTTTATTTTTCTTAGAAAGTCGCAACCAAAGCGCTGCAAAAATAGGACCTATTAACACGATAAAAATAGATTCTAAGCTGATAAATAACGGTGTTGGCAAGACAAAATTAAAAATATGACGACCTACAGCGCGCTCAATAAATAAATTCATTGAAAAAAACATCTGAAAGAAAATTGCCCAGAAAACGATGGATAAAATAGTTAGAAAAATACACGCCAACATTTTGTTGCGTGCATTCACATCAAATCGAAATGCGTGAATCATCAATCCGACAAACACAATGAATGCACCACCAAACATAATAATATTTGCAAATCCGCGATGACGAATCAGTTCATATGACAATATGACCAGCGCAATTGCGCATATATAAACGAATGTAATGGCTAATGGATTTTTGCTTGCGATGGATGGTTTGATACGATTAAATTTACCTGCACTTTTTAAATAAAATAAACCCAGTATAAATGTGAGTGTGCCGACAACCAGTCCAATACTGCAAATCAAAAATGGAACGTGCCAACCAAAATAGCGAACAATATAACCCGATATCGCAGTTGAAAATAATACGCCGACATTAATCCCAACATAAAAAATTGTATATCCCTTTTCGCGATACGGATCGTTTGGATGATAAAAATCACCCAGATAACTAGAAATATTTGGTTTGAAAAAACCATTACCAATTGTAATAATTGCAAGCGCAATATAAAAAAATTGTTCGTGCGGCAATGCTAGCAATATATAACCAAAGGCTAATAAAAATCCACCGAGTGTTACTGCGTGTTCAAAATCTAAAATTCGACTTGCAATGTAACCACCAAAAATAGGCGTAATCCACGAAATTGCTGAAAATACGCCGAGAATCGCGTAACTTTTTGTATCTGAAAATCCAAATACTTTGCTTGTCATATATAAAACAAGCAACGCTTGAACCATGTATGCACCAAATCGTTCCCACATTTCTGTTGCAAAAAAAATAGGAATCACCGCAGGTTGTTTTTCAATCTGTGCTTGCATAATTCTTCATCCCATTGAATAGTGACAGGAATGCCAACCTAAAGCTTTCGATGATTATTGTCAAGTATTGGGCTGCGACATGATCTAATCTTACCCAATTTGAACGGAACATCTCGACCTTTGATAGAGAATTGGAAATATATATTGACATATCGGTATATTCCGATACAATGCTTTATATGAATATATTAAACGTACTAAAAGCTCTGTCCAATGACAAGCGTCTTAAAATTCTAGAGTGGCTTAAAGACCCAAAAAAGCACTTTACTTCATCAGCATGTGATGTGCATAAAGAAGGGGTTTGCGTTGGCTTAATCGAGAAAAAAGTGGGTTTGTCGCAATCTACGGTTTCTCAATATCTATTACAACTACAACAAGCAGAATTGATTACGATGGAACGTCGTGGGCAATGGACATTTTGTAAACTCAATAAAAAGTTTATTAAAGAATTTATCGTACAATTGAATAAAATGGTTTAAAAATTTTTATTCTAAAATATCGTAAAATTGCGATATATAGATTTGATATCGGAGAAAAAAGGAAATATAAAATGCGTAATGAGAAATTAACTGATTGGGGTGCAAGTATTGGTATATTTTTGGCTTATACTGGAAATTATATTTATCTGCCATTACTGATATCAAAATTAGGAGTTGAGTATAGTGGTTTTTGGGCAGGCTTTATTATTTGTATGACTTATGTTGGTCGTGTGTCAGCAACATTTTTTTATTCATTCATTAGTAAAAAATATGGCATTCGTAATACGATTTCACTTTTTGTTTTGATAGAAGGTATTGCGTTATTTGGAATGGGATTTTCTAATACTCGAATGATATATTCCTTGCTTGCTTTGTGCATCGGTTTTGCTTCTGGAATTTCATTCCCATCATTAAAACACATGTTATCCAGCTTACCGGAAAAAGTAAGGCTGTCTGCTTTTTCGAGATTTCAATTAGCGTCACAAGCAGGACTCATTATTGGAGCGATTATCGGATCAATTTGGGTTGGTCCACAAATGTCCGCTGTATTTTTAGTGGTTTTTCTTTTCTTTTTATCCTATGCATTCATCATTTTTATTTTTGTTCCTGCTGATCATAAAGATAAAATTATTCGTGAAGATAATAATAAAGTGAGTTTATTAGATTTTTCAATGTTAAAAAATGTTCGATTTCCAGCAATAAAATATGATTTATTTTTATCGCTGTTTTATTGGTTTTTATTTATGTCTTTTATGGTTGACATGCCATTGTACATTAAAAGCTATTTACCAATCTTAAGTGTTTCAATGCCATTCTGGTTAACAGGTTCTGTCTTATTGCTTTTCCAAATGTCTTTTTCAAAATATGCGGAAAAAACTTTTGGGACATCAGCAACACTTGCGATAGGTTGTGTAGCATTATTTTTTGGTTTTACTGCATTTTGTCTTGATGCAAATGTAATATGTATTGTTATCGGATGTATTTTGATTGCGCTCGGGCAAATTTTTTTCACACCTGCTTTGGATATATTGGTATCAAGAAGTGTCGGTAAAGAAAACATGGGAAAAGCAATGAGCGCTATGCATTTTTATCGTAGCTGTGGAAATATGTTAGGCACACTTTGCGCGGGCATCTTATTTGATTTAGGTAGAACGACACATATGTTTAATTTGTCTTGGATTGCGTATGCTGTCATTGCCTTTTCTTTAGCGATAGCGTGTGTTGCGTTGGGTAAAAGTAAAGTTTCTGAAAATCAAATTTCTGTATGAGGAAGTGAGCATGAGAATTTTACATACGATGCTAAGAGTTCGTAATCTTGAAACCTCTTTGCATTTTTATACTAATATTATGGAGATGAAATTACTCAGACAGAAAGAATATCCTGAAGGTCAATTTACACTGGCTTTTGTAGGCTATGCTGATGAATCTCAGCAATCTGTTTTAGAGCTTACTTATAATTGGGATAAAAAAGACTATGAATTGGGCACTGCCTTCGGTCATATTGCAATCGAAGTGAAAGACGTTTATGAAGCTTGCGATAAAATCAGCAAAAAAGGTGGGAAGATTGTACGCGCTGCTGGACCTATGAAAGGTAGTAACACAGTCATTGCTTTTGTCGAAGATCCGGATGGTTATCGCATTGAGTTATTAGCGGCAAAATAAAATTTTGCAAATTTTAATTGGGTTGTGACAGGATCGAACTGTCGACCTACTGATTAAGAGACTGAACGATATTGTATACACAACAATAACTCAACACCTTGCGATGCACATAACAGCGAAACACTGCCTAAAACGGCCTAAAATATATCACAAACAGTTTGAGTACGTTACAAATTCCCTACACTCATTTTGTGAAAATCTATGCTGGTCATAATAATGCGAGCTGAAATATTTTAGACAAAAATACAATATTCCATGCGTGCTGAATATATTTAAAAATAACATGTTAAGCAACAATAAAAAATGCGATACAAAAAATAGATACAATGCATGATTAAACTGTACTTTTATTTTGTTCTTTGAGATGAAAAATAGCTGGCATAACAACGAAAAAAAAGTAAAATTAGCGCCAGATGAAAATCTTGTTGGCTTTTTAAAATGCTAAAACAAAACTATTGTTTAACCGCGCATGAAGCTGTGTATGAAATAGCAAAGCCAATCATGATATATCTCGCCTTGCAGTGTTTTCAATACTCGCGTATTTATCAAAATGGTAGTCGAGTTGAATTAGCTACTAATCCAAAGCATTTGCAGCTTGCTTTTATCGAAAAACCTTTTATGCGACAGGTTTTTACACCTACATTGGCTTCCGCAGAAGAGCGATATCTTTCTATTCCGCATTGGATTGCTTCATTACCAAAAGCAGCACAGGATCCGCTTTCACAACAATTAAATTTGCATCAAGAATTATTTAATATGGGAAATGAATTTGCACTTTTTACCGATGTTGATAATGAAAAAGAACCCTACAGACAAGTTTTTCATTTTTTCTTTTCTAAGAATGATTATTCAGCGTTAAATCGTTGTTTCAATAACATTGAAATGATTGAGAAATTTTGTCAGTACTTTGTTAAAAACGCACAATCAATCATTGCAAAAGCAAGTAAAGATCCGATTGTTAAGGCTTGGTATCCACAACAAACCAATGTAATTAAAAAAAATAGCGGCTTAAATAATCAAAAAATAAAGTTAATGCAGTTATTTGATGGAAATAATAAATTGCCCGATATGGAACGCTTATCAAAACGAGAAATAGATTGTGTTTATTTTATTACGCGAGGTTTTACATCAAAACAAATAGGAAAACAATTAAATTTATCGTATCGAACCATCGAAACCTATATAGGAAATATTAAAGCTAAATGTAGTTTAAAAACTAAATTCGACATTGCGCAAACATTTGAACATCTTGTTTCCCACTTGGTTGCCCATTAGGATAATTTTTCAGTAGTTAATACGGTGGTTTTTGGCGTAGATAAAATCTACAGTGTCGTCGATCTATCGTTGATGACCTGGGAGAAAATAATGAGTGCTTTACAAAAATATGAATTCAATAATTATTATACAATCGCTGAACAGCTCACAAGTGAAAATATCATTTTGTTGGCGAAAGGTGAAATCATGGCGATTCAGGTAAAAAATTTTTACCCAAAAGATATCGCTGAAAAAGCAACAAAGCGAGTTAATCACAACGGTGTTAATTATTATTTGAATGCACCCGATATTGGAAGAGTTGGAATGGCCTTTTATGAAACTGATTTAGATCCCAATCTCGTCAATCAATATTACGCCATCGCGATGAAAAATTTGTCAGTGGCTCGCAAAATATTTTCACCGTATCTTTCGCCCATTGATAAATTAAGATTGGATTTGCAAGAAATTTGGATATCAGGAGCAAACATAGAAAATTTGCACGATAAAAAAATGTTTGTAGGCCTTTTTAGGAAAATTGAAGCTGGCGTTTCGATGCTACCTCATCGAGATGATGTACGGGTAGATTCTGGTTATAGTTTAAAATCGCTTGAAATTGAGGGTCAAATCGCAGCAAATATTTACTTACAAATGCCACATCACAATGGTGGTGATTTAGAATTGTGGGATTTAACATTGTCTGAAAATGAATTTAACGAACTGAGAGAGCCGGGTAGTTATGGCATCACAAGAGATAAATTACCAGCACCGACCTGTATTGTGCGGCCTGAGGTTGGTGATTTAGTGCTATTTAACGCACGACGAATTCATGCTGTTAGTCAAAGTCCGGATGATGAGAGATTGTCTGTTTCCTGTTTCATTGGATATCGCGACCGCAAACAACCACTGACTTATTGGAGTTAATAATATGACACGAAAAACATATGAGATTGATAGCAAGATTTTTAATGTAATTGCCAACGTAATAATGACAGGAAAAAAAGAAATTCGTTTGTTAGATGAAAAAAATCAGCCTTATCAAAAAATATGCGGTTTTATTGAGACAGACCATACTATTTTTCATCCACAAGGTGGCGGTCAACCTGCTGATCGTGGTTTTATTGGTGATGCAGAAATTTTGCATGTGAGTTTGGAAAAAACAGCAGAATCACAACATATACTGCACTATTACGATTTTGAAAAATTTACCAATATTGAAAAATATCAACCAGGGGATCGCGTTGAGCTTCGCATTGATCCAGAGTTTCGTTTTCAATGCGCGCGATATCATTCCGCAGGGCATTTATTGGCGGATATTGTTGAGAAAGCGTTTCCAGTTGTTGCGGTCAAAGGAAATCATTTTCCAAATCAAGCATCGGTGACATTTGTTTTTTCTGATGCTGATGATTCTTTTTTTAATTCTTTAAAACAAGATGCAAAAATACGAGAGAATACTATAAAAGATCTGCAAGAAAAGTTTGATGTAAAAGTTAAGCAAGCAATACCTGTATCAATTTCTGAATCTGATCAGATCAGAAAAATTAGCATCAGTGATCGAGTAATGCCTTGTGGCGGCACGCATGTTGAAAATACAGCGCGATTATTTGGTACAAGCATTTTTGAAATAACCCCTGAAAAAAAACCACCCGGATTTAAGATAAAATACAGTTGTGCATAGATGAAACAGAATAAAAATGATATTAACAAAATTAATGCTACAGTATGTGGCGTAGCATTATTATTGGGATGGTGTATTGTTTCTGCAATTGCACGAATCTTCACAGCTAACACTGTGCAATTGTATAGCCCCACCTTAGTTTGTTTTTATACTTTTTTAATCACATCAGTTTTTTATTTTTTGCTTTGTCTGTTGCAGTCTCGCCAACTTTTTTTGGCAATTAGAAATAATTTTTTTAATGTGTTTATGCTGAATATGTCGAGTTTTGGCGGGTGGTTTTTTTTGGTTTATCCATTAAAAGTAATTCAACCCTCCGTGGTGAGCACTATTACGTTGGGATTAGGTCCGTTTAGTTCAATTCTCCTTGGAAAAATAATATTAAAGTCATGGACTGCGAATCAATCAGAGAAAATAATTAGCGCTATTATTACAGTGATTATTTTATTTTTGTGCGGTGTTTGTTTTTTTCAAAAAGCAGGTATTGTTTCTCTGCAAAGAACGGACGCACAAATTTTGTTGGCGCTAGGCGCTTGCTTAATTTGTGGAATTTCCACGAGTATCAATAATCTTTATGCTAAGAAACTAGCGGCAAAAAAGGTTGCACCCACTCAAATCCTAGCGTTGCGTTTTTGGCTGATTGCCATTTTATCGCTTATTTTTGAAATGACTTTTTCAAATCATTCAACTCCATTTTCTTTACCTCTATTTTTGGTTATGGCGAAATTGGCATTTTTACTGGTGATTATTCCACTGTATCTTGCACAACATGGTATAAAATATTTATCTCCCGCCAGTGTTGCGTTGATTGCGCCATTAATGCCAATTTTGCTAGCACTCTTTGAATGGCACGAAAAAATAATTTTACCAGTCTCACTTTGGGTTTCTATGTTTGCAATCATCACGTGTGTATTTATTTTTGGAATAATCCAAATTTTTTGGAGAAAACGTTAATGTTACTAAAAAAACAAATTTGTTTAATTGTAGATGCTTACACAACAGGAAAATATTTAGCGCCAATGTTAATTGCTAATGGCTATGTGTGCTGGCATATTCAATCACGCAGTGAGGTTATTTTAGCTTATCAAAAAAGTTTTATCGCAGAAAATTTCTCAAGAAATTTAATTTATGATGGAAATATCAACGCAATATTAAATGCTGTATCTGAATTTCAAGTGAAAACAGTTATACCTGGCGCTGAAACAGGCGTTATTTTAGCTGATCTTTTGTCTGAAAAATTAAATTTACCTGGAAATGCATCTTGCACAAGTGATATAAGAAGAAATAAATTTCTCATGTCGCAAGCTTTATTGAAAAGCAAAGTTCCTGTTGCATCATTTATTTCGACAAATCAATTACCAGAAATACTGTTATGGAAAAAAGAGAATAAATTAAAAAAAATTGTATTAAAGCCACTCTTAGGTGGTGGTTCTGATCATGTGTTTATTTGTGAATCGGATAATGAAATTCATGCTGCATTTAAAAAAATACTCTCAGAAAAAGATGTGTTTGAGCAATCTAATGTCGAATTACTTGCGCAAGAATTTATAGAAGGACAAGAGTATATTGTAAATACAGTTACAATTAATAAAAAACATTATATTGTGGATATGTGGAAAAAATTTAAAGCACATCATAACGGCGTTCCAATTAATCTTTATTCCATCGCAATAGATTCAACAGCCAGCGAATTTAAAGCGCTGTCCTCTTACACGTATCAAGTTTTAGATGCATTACAAATTCGTCATGGTGCTGGGCATACTGAAGTAATGTTGAATGAAAAAGGACCTTTATTAATCGAAACAGGTGCAAGGTTAGCTGGATCAATTGATCCTTCTGCGGTGAATGAAGTTTACGGAATCAATCATATTAAAGCAGTTGTCGATGCAGTTATTAATCCTGAAAAATTTTCAACACCAGACGATATTTTTTTAAAAAAACAAGGTATGCATTTTTTCTTTAGCAGTTTTCAAAGTGGTAAAATTGAAAATAAGCCTAATTTCAGCGCTATTAATAATTTATCTACTTTTCATAGCTTATTGTTTGCTTATGATGTCAATCAAGTGTTGGAAAAAACAACCTCACTGGCTAATTTTCCAGGATATGGTTATTTAATTGGTGATGAAATAAATAAAATAATGAGTGATTATCAATTACTACGTCATCATGAAGAAAAAATTTATTCTGACATGTTATGTTATAGCGAGTAATTATTTTTATGAAATTTAAAGTTATTCTATCGGGCATGGCTGGTAATATTTTAGAAATTTATGATATTTCAATTTACGGCTTTTTTGCTCCATATTTTGCGCTCAATTTTTTTGGGAATAACAATCATACGACCGCATTAATAAAAACTTTCGCCGTATTTTTTATAGGATTTCTTGCGCGTCCAATAGGTGCTGCATTATTTGGAAAAATGGGAGATAAGCATGGTCGCCGAAAAACTCTATCCGTTTCGATTTTATTAATGGCAATTTCAACAGGCTTAATTGCTTTTTTACCCACTTATCAGCAAGTCGGTATGTTAGCGCCACTATTGTTGCTGTTAATGAAAATCTTGCAAGGCATTTCTGTCGGTGCTGAATATACAGGATCAATTATTTTTTTAAGTGAACATGCACCGCAAAAACAAAAATTATATTGGTCCAGTTTTGCAGTGATGGCTATTAATTGCGGCACTTTATTTGCAGGTTTTTCTTGTTATCTGATGGAATCGCATTTTTCAAAGCAATCCATGATTAGTTTTGGTTGGCGAATACCTTATTTGATCGCATTTTTAGGTGGGATAGCTGCTTTTTATATTCGTTATCATACATCTGAATCGGATGAGTTTACTAAAAATAAAAATCATGTTCTGAAAAATACTGACATTACTTCTTCTAATAAAAAAAAATTGTGGGCGGTTGTTTTTTTAACTTTGTTTGGTGTAACAGCCAATTATTTATTTTCAATTTTTGTGGTGACTTGGATGTCGTCGTATCTAGGATATAGTTTAAAAAGCGCTTTGCTTATTAATAATATCGGTATGATTGTAGTGGTTATTTGTGTTCCAATTTTTGGAAAAATAATTCAAACAAAAAACATAATACATTGGTTATTTGCTTCTATTTTTCTTGTTATGTTAAGCGCAATTCCTTATTTAAGTTTGATTCATAAAAAGTTATTTTTTCCAGCACTATTAGCTCAGATTTTCATGATGATTCCCTGCGCTTGTTATTTTACGGTTGCTTCGTATATTATCGCGAACATTTTTCCTGTGAATATCCGCTATTTTTATTCAGCGCTGAGTTATAATTTTTCAGCCGCTGTTTTTGGTGGAGCGACACCACTATTTTGTTTGTATTTACTTAAAATAACAGGATCATACTTTTCTCCTAGCGTATATGTTATTTTTATTGGTTTTTCATTGCTGATATTTCTTTCGAGGTTTTATCTACCGAAAAATTTATTAATTAATAAAGTAGCTGAATAATTTAAGGGGTGATTTAAATCAATGAGTATTAAATCGATCGTAAAACTGGGCAATAAACAATTAGCAACACCTTCCATGCCCGTGACTGTTTTTTCAACGCTGCAATTGCATGCTTTAATTCAAGATATGCAAGATACCCTGAAAGAAAAAGGGGGTGTCGGTATTGCAGCGCCTCAAGTTGGTGATAATTTACGGGTAATCATTTTTGGTTTTGAAAAAAGTGTGCGATACCCCCATGAAGTGCCAATAGCACATACGGTTTTGATTAATCCAATTATTGAACCATTATCGGATGAAATGAATGAAGCGTGGGAGGGTTGCTTGAGCGTGCCTGGTTTGCGTGGACTCGTATCACGCTTTTCAAAAATTAAGTACAGTGGTTTTGATGCAGATGGGAATGCCATCTCTAGAATTGTAGAAAATTTTCATGCGCGTGTTGTGCAGCATGAATGTGATCATCTCGACGGTGTTTTATTTCCTGAGCGCATTAAAGATATGCGTTATTTTGGTTTTGAAGATGAGCTATTTAAAAAGTAGTGAATAAGTGAAATAAACAACCCCGCAAAAAACGCTAAAAACACCGTAATATACACATTAAAGTTTTCTTAAATATTTCTTGTTTGTTATTTATTTTTGTTTTAGTATCCTTTCATAAAGTTTTTTTGATGGATGCAAAAATAAAAATGCAAGGAGGTGGAATTGTTTGCTCAGCAGAGTAAGTAAAGACTGGAGGTAAAATTTTATGCGCTATCCTTTTCGCGTTTTCGCAAATCAAAATCTTGGGATCCAATACGATAATACTGCTTTCACTGGCGAATGGTTAAATTCAAACGGCATCGGACAATCTCCTGTATTACCCAACATTAATCTTGCAACCGGTAATGTCATTGTTCAATCCACATTAGTTAAAACACAAGAACAAATTGGCAATTGGGAATTTGGTTTTGTTTATAACGCACAAAATCCAACGCCATGGTCAATGAATATTCCAACTATTATTCCTTCAAATGATTCACAATTAATTTTTTCTGAAAAAGATGGATCACAAGTTACTTATACATTTGATGCAACACAAGATGCATATGTTGCACCGAGTGGTTCACAATCAAAATCACTTATTACAAAGCAATCCGATAATAGTTTTGTTCAAGTTGATCCTAAAACTGGTTCGCGCACGTTTTATGAAGCAAATGGAAATATTGCCTGTGTGTACGATGCACGCGGATTTTTAATGCGATATTATTATGATCCGCAAGGTAATTTACAAACTATTACTTCTGCTGCTGGCATTTATACAATTAAAAAAACAGCAACTGATACGTCATTAATATTTGTTCAAACTGGTACAACCAACAGTGTATTGCTCGGTACGTGGACTTTTGATATTCAAAATCGCTTAAATAGTGCTGTTATTCCAGGCACAACTGATTACGCAATTAATTATAATTACAGCGGCACAACAAATAAATTAACGAGCATTACACAAACCGATGGCACTACAATTAATTTAACTTACACAACTGATGTTCCTGCAAAAATACAAACAGTGCAACAAGGAAGTGGCGGACCTAATTACACATTTGCTTACAACACAAATAACGCAACAATCACTGACGCGTTAGGATTTGTTACCACCGCCACATTGAACGCTCAAAATAATATCGAAACATTTTCACAGCAAAATGGTGATGCCACTGCTGATCTCACAACGTTGACAACGCAATGCAATTATCATGTGAACGGCGATATTAAAAATATTATTAAACCCAATACAGCGAAAACACAGTTTGAATGTAATAAACAAGGGTTAATAACACAAAAAATAAAACCTAACGGTCAGACTATACAATATGATTATGACCCCATTACTTTTGCGCGAATCATTAAACGAGAATTAATCAGCGGAAGTGGCGATACTGCTGTGTGGGCAACAACGCGTTATGTTTATCACAACAATGTCAGATCAAATGACGATCTTTCTTTTAGAGACTACGCTTTTAAAATTTCACCGCAAGGTTGTGTTACACAATATCAGCATGATGCCAATGGCATATTAAAATCTGAAAAAATTTATTTACAAAATACTTACAATGTAAATAATTTAACACCAACTACTCCGTTAACATATTCAGATATGGGAACATGGATTGCAACACAACCCAGTAATATTATTTCGTTAACTGCTTTTTCTGAAAATTCACGCGGACAACGTACATCAATACGAAAATTTTCCAATATTAATTCTGATGGTTCTGGAAATGAGGATGCATTTGCTTCGCATGATCAAATGACTAATCACACAATATGGGGCGCTGCGCAAACTCACACTGAAAAAATGGCCGTTGTAAGTGGCGCTAATGTAAACGCAGTAACGCAAGATGCGTTTGATAATTTACATCGCTTAACATCACATCAAAATGCAAACAATGAAACTCGTAGCGTTGTTTATAATGACGCAAATAAAAATGCTGTTATTACAGAACAAAATGGTCGCACTGAAACAACAGTCTGGAATGATGCAGGACAAATTCAAACTATTACAACTGCTATAACAGCCAGTGCAGTGACACGCACAAAAAGTAATGCTTATGATGTAGCGGGTAATGTTTCTGCTATCACGGGAATAGATGGACAAATAACTTATCAATTATGTGATAGCTTAAATCGCGAACGTTTTGTGATTACACCTGCGGGACGCGTCATAGAATATTTTTATGATGATATCAATCGCTATCGCTGCGAAACACATTATTACAATACAGTTCCCATTTCTACATTAACTACTCTACCACCTACATTTGCGTGGATTGCAACTAATCTAACACCCAATACAGAAAAAGATGTTTCAACTTATTCTGTTTATGATTTATCTAATCGTCTACAGTTTGAAGTGAATGGACGTGGCGCTGTTACGCAACATGTATATGATTTAAAAAATCGTGAATATTTAAATATTACATATGCCGCAAAAATTTCTGCAACAGAAATGATTGCTATTACTAGCGGAACATTTTCAAGAACACCATCAACCTCTGATCGCGTGCTCGCTACATTTTATGATAACGATAATAATATTATTGCAACGCAGGATGGTGATAATTATGTTACGCAATACCAGCGAAATCCTGCGGGTACTGCCGTGTTATGCACACGATTTGCCACGCCTGCCGAGCAAAATTTAACTGGAACGATTGTTTATCCCGCAACAAGTAAAGATGACTTTTCGCAATATTTTTATTCTGATGCGCGCGGACAACGCACATTAACAGTGGATGGCGTTACGAATGCAAATTATGTTGTGCAAAATTATGTGGTGCAAAATTCTTTTTATCCTAATGGAAAACCACAAACAGAAACAAAGTTTGCAAATCAATCCAGTGTTGTTCCTAGTGTAAATGGTAATCCAACACAATTAATTCCAACTGCTAATACAGAAGATCAAATTACAACAAACGTATATGATTTATTAAATCGATTGGTGCAGCAACATTTACCACAGCAACGCTTAAAAAGCTGGCAATTTGATGGCATGGGCAATTTAATTTTGGAATGTGTAGGTGATGATCCTGCATCCAATACTACTGTTGCAACACATGGTCATGCAAAACAATTTGATGATTGGGGACAATTAACACAAGAAGCACCGCCTTTAGTGTATGCAAAAATATTATCTATTCAAAATAATTCAGCATTAACACCTACAGAGCAACAAGCGCAAATTGCAGCTGTGTGGGCAAATCAAGCATTACAGTATTTATATAATAACGCTGGTTTACACACTGCGAAAATTGATATTGTTCCAGATAATGCAACAGCAGCATCACCCATTACATTTTTTTATTATGATGCGGATAAAAGATTAGTATTAACTGTCGGTGCAGAAGGTCAAACAACACAAATCACGCCGCATCCTGTATTTAATAAACCAGAAGAACAAACCCGTTATGCAACTGCAACTAATACAACAACATTAACAGGTGGATTTATTAACCCTGCAATTACTGCATTAATTACACCTGATATTAACAATGATCAAACAGAAAAAAATAAATATGATGGCGCAGGCGCTGAATGCGAACACATCGATGCAGAAGGTTATGTTACAAAAACAAACACCAATACATTTGGTCAGTGCGATAAAAAAGAGCTGCCCATTGATAACACAACACCATCCCTCACAATTAATTATCAATTTGATTTTCGTGGCAATGAAACGCAAGAAACAAAAACCGCCGGCACTGAAAGCATTGCCACATTAAAAGAATATAAAAATTTACATGGTCTTTGCACATCAATCACAGATGGTAATAACAACACGACAACATTAACGCATGAGCCACGCGGTGTTTTATCAACATCAACTGATGCGAATGGAAATACCACTGCATTTTCTAATGATGCATTTAAACGAGAAATATTATGCACGTTGCCAATGGGGCAAAGTGTTCAATCTGTTTTTACGCAAGCAACTCGCAAAGTAACTAATCAATATTTAGACTCTGCAAATAATGTGCTTGCAAGCACTGCGCAAATTAATGATGGATTTGGAAATGTTATTATCAGTCAAGATGCGGAAGGCAATACAACGCAAGCGTTTTTCAATGCGGAAAATCAGTGTGAAATAAAACTTGATCCGAACGATAATCAATATAAAAAAGAACATGATTTGCGTGGATTGTTAATTGAAGAAAGTTTCAGACAATCCAATCCATTATTGTACAACACAAAAACAAAACGCGATTATACAATTAGCCGTAAACTGCGTCATAAAATACAAGATGCCACTCATTTAAATTTAAAAACTAAACATGATACCAATGCATTAGGACAACGTTATAAAACAACAACACCATCAGGCTATATTCGTAAAACACTTTTTAATAAACGATCACTTGCAACAGCACATCAAAAAATATTAAATGATGCAACATCTGTTGTGACAGCGCAAAGTTATAGTGGTTTAAAAACTGCAAATACGCTAAACACATTTACTACAAATTTAACGCATACCTATCAAGAACAATTAATTACTGATGGTTTTGGACGTGAATTTCAGCGTATTGTTGATCCTGTTTCTGCTTCTAATCCTGATGCTTTAGCATTAACTCATGAAAAACAATTAGACAATACCAATCGATTAATTGCATCAGTTGATCCAAAAGGTCAAACAACTTATCTCGTGCGAGATGCGGTTGGTAATATTCGTTTTGAAATTAATGCTAAGGGTGGTGTAATTGAACATCAATATAATGCTGCAAATAAGCTTGTTTTTACAGCACATTATATTACTGCGGTTGCTTCAACAAGCTTATCTGTTGGCATGACGATTGCCGCGGTACAGGCATTATTAGATCAAACTGGTTTCAAAACTGATTTTGATCAACACACTTATTATTTTTATGATGATTTATTCAATGAGCGTTTTTCTGTTAATCGTGCCGGTGTTATTGTTGAATCACGCTACAATTTAAATAAAGAAAAAATAGCTAGTATTAGATATTATGCAAGCATTGATAATGATCCCACTACATTAACAACAAGTTTACTTGAAACAAAATGTAAAGACATAAGGCAAACTAATTTAGACAAAGCATCTTATCGCGTATTAGATCCAGCAGGACAAGAAGTATTTATTATTAATGCAGATGGAAGTGTTATTCAAAAATGTTATCACTCAACATTGCATATCGTTAATCATGAAATTAAGTATGCAAATGTAATTACAAATCCTGAAGCTGCTGCTTCTTTATCAATTGCTGACATTACTGCATTATTAACACCCAGCGATAATGATCGTCATACATATTGGATTGTAGACGGTTTAGATCGTTTGCAATTTTATGTTAAACCCAATGGCGCTGTAACAAGTTATGAGTACGATGGTAATACAAACAATCGAGTTCAAATCACAGAATTTAGCGCAGCAGTAACATTGCCCGCTACAAATTATTCTGCATTGCAAACAACATTAAATAATTTAGTGCCCAATGCAGCTGTCGATAATATTGAAAAAAGAATTTACGATAATGCTGAGCGTGAAATTACACGCACCAATGGCGCTGGAAATTCTGAAAGTTTTGGATATGATGGTGCAAGTCGACGATCATCACATACAACGTTAAGTGGAAATAAATGGACGTATGATTATGATGGTGCGAGTCGTTTGTGGCACGAATATTCTCCTGCAACGACAATATATTCAGCAAGCATTGATCCTGCGAATGTTACTGCAATTGAAATTACACCTGCTCAAAATACTGTTGTAGAAAAAGAAATAAATTACGATGCAAATTCAAATGCGATTAGCATTGCATCAGGCGTTAGTTTATCTGATCAACATATTGTTAATTTTGCTTACAATGCATTAAATTTAAAAAATCAAGATACGTGGAATAATATTTCTGTTGATGATCCAACACAAACAACAAGCTTAACAGTCCGTCCTGAAAAAATAATGCCAACCATTAATAAAACTGTTGTGCACGGCGCGCACGGAAAAAAATTAGTTGAAACAAATGAAGCAGGAAATTCTGTATTTTATGCATATGATGCGCAAGGACAATTAAAATATAAAATTGATGAAGCGGGATATGTTAGCGAATTTCAGCGTAATAGTTTTGGTGAGTGCGAGCATTTAATTGTATACGCAACCCAATTAACTATTAATTTATCGCAATATAATACAACTGGATTAACGCCAGATATTATTGCAGCGAATTTAACAAAAGATCCAACATCTGATCGCAGCTTTAATTCAACGTTTGATCAAAATGGTAAAATTATACAAGTAACGCGTGATCCTGTTGTTTGTTATATTCCTGATCCAAATCAAAATGTACCGACCGTTGCAATACAAACGCCGACAAAAAATAATGCGTATAACACATTTGACGAAACCATTTCTGAATCAATTGTTGTAGATGAAACAAATAATATTGTTCGAACAAAATTTATTTGGCGTGATAATAATGGAAATGAAATTGCAACCGTTGATGCAAATGGAAAAGCAATTGTTAAAACATTTGATGTGCGTAGCAGAGAAATTGAAACATACACTTATGCAAATTCACTTACGCCAACACAATTAGCAACAATCAGCACGAGTACGACATTTGCAGAATTACAAACAATTTTAACGAGCATTGCTGACACAACACGTGATCATGATGTTTTAACACCGCGAGATATACTTGGAAATATTACGGGTGTTATTCATGTCGGTATATTAACGCAGCAAATTGTTTCTGGTCAGCAAGCATTTGAAAATAATCCTGATGGTCCTCAAAATATTGGCGTCACTTTTACTTACACGCGCGATAATAAAGTTAAAACAAAAACCTATCCCATTAAAACACCAGCATATCCAAATGGTTTAGTTGAAAGTTTTTATTATGACGAGAGACGTTATTTAATTGCAAGAGCATTTGTGCCACGCACGCAAACAATTGGTACAACCTCAACAGTAATTCAGCCCATTATTTATTATCATGTCTCTGCACATGGTGATCGTGTTGAAACATATCAACCTGCAAGCGGTTGTGTTGTTGTAACCGATCCAACATCAGAAGTTGTGCCATTGCCAGTTTCAACTTCAGCGCAAGATTTTTATCACCGCTTTATGAAAGATCCACGCGGTAATTTATTAATAAAACAAGATGCTGAAAATAATTTAAAACAAATGACGCATACTTTAACTGGAAAAGTAGCGCGTGATTATCATCCAACAACAAATGGTACTGCAACAACTGTCGCATCAGGAACTTTGATAACGCATATTGATGAGCATCGCAAAAAATATGATGTGCGAGATGAATTAACATTAAACGGTACTTATCGTGATAATAATTTAGAAAGCGCGATTGCTTATCAGCAAAATGCATTTAAAGAAATAAAAGCAGAGGGTCCTGGTGATGGCACTTTTCCCGTGCAACACAAACATGATCAGGCAGGTCGGGAATATTCTACATTTCAAACAAGCAATACCACTGCGCAAGCTGTTGGTCCGATTGGTGAATTAACAGGTTTTAATGCAGAGGGTGATAAAACAGTTAAAATACAATCTCAAACACAAGATCTATCAACAACATCGTGTGCGCAATTATCAACAGTCATGGCAAATAGAGATGATGTTGTTAATTATGAATTTACTGAAACACTGCGCGATCTTGATGGAAAACCGTGTGGTTTTGTTGAGCCGGGATTTCCATCCAGCGCGATGCAAGCGAGCTCAGCAAAAAAATATGTCGGCGATGAAACAACAGTTCGACCCGTTCATAAAATTACATTTAATAATTTTGCAAAAAAATCATCTATCACAACTCCGAATGGTGAAGTGACTGCATTTACACATACCAAATTAAATAAATTAGAAACGCAAACAGATCCTGCGATTCCTGTGACGAGTACTTCTAACGTTACAACTAATGTCGCAGCACTCACAACATTAGGTTATGACGAGTCAGGCAATAAAATTGGCGTGCAAGATGCAAATCTCAACACTGAATTATTTTTGCGTAATGAAGCAGGGCAAGTATTAACGCACAGTGCAGGTGATGGCACACCGTACTATACAAAAACACCAAATGTTTTTGGTCAAGATTTTCAAGTCATGAGCGCTTCTGGAAATATATGGAAAAAAACATTTACCAGCAAAGGTGAAGTAATCACTGTTACACAACCATCTGGTGACACTTGGACTTATCAGCGCAATGAAAATGGTTTTGTAAATTTAATAACGCCGCCTGAAAATTCTGTCATGGGTGCGACTGCTTATGCGCAAGGTGTTTATGGCGATATGAGCGGACATTTTTTGCCGATGGGTGAACAGCATCTTTATTCGCATGATCGTCATCATGGAATTTTATCTCATACAGCAATTAATATTGATGGATCAACTGCGTACACAATGAGTTTAGTGCGTGATTTCTGGGGAAATGTAACCAATAAAACAGATGCATCTAATTCTACTTATTTATATTCTTATTTTCCAAGTGGTTCGTTGTATCAAGAAAAAGGTGTAACAGTTAATCACGGAAATATGTTGACGTTTGATGCGGCGACAAATACTTTTTCACAAACACCAGTTGCAACACCATTAAAAAATAAAACATATGCATGGACAACGAGTTTACGTTTATCGACGATTACAGATAACAATACTGCGATGCCGCAAACGTTGGTACAAATTTTTGATATTAATCGCAACATCACCTCCATTACAGAAACAAATGGAAATGGAAATACAATTCGCGCAACGGTGATGACTTACAATGCGCGTCAGTGGTTAGCAACATTAAATGATACAGGCATTTCAATTATTAATTCGTTTGATCCAGTCGGCAATCGCAGAAATATAAATGCAACTTATCAACCTGCATCGGGTAATCCAATTATACATAATGCGTGGTATACACAAGATGCTGCAAATCGTGTGTTAATTAATGATGGTCAGTTGAATAATGGCGTTATTCAAACTGTTCCTTATACATCTGCTTGGGGTTATATACAGCTAACACAAAATAGTACGAGCACTATTGTAAATACAAGTAATGAGTTTAGTTATGAAAATGGATTGCGCGCAACGCAAGCGCTTTATATTCCCGGCAGTATGGGAACACTTTCTGATGGCAATCCTTTGTCTGCTGCATTTGGATATGATGTGAATGATAGGGTGGCGAGTGTGACACCGGCGCCATACGGAAGTTCTGGTTCAAGACGAAGACAGCGGGCTTTAAAAGTGTTTCCGCGCTTTGATATTTCCGATACTTCATCACTAATAGCACCCTTCGCTGTTAGTGTAGATCCGGTGAATTCATCGATTGTTCAGTGGGATCCATCAACAATCCCAAACGGAACGCAGCCTGATTCTGTAACCGCTAGTGCAATACCAAACAATGACGGTGCTTTTGTTGCTGGTCAATATCACACAAAGGAACCAAGAATTGACAAGGCATTTGTAGAATTTAATTTTTCTGACACCTCGGCTTCTATTTTGCCCATACCTCGCGGGGTTATTTTTGACAGCATAGCTCGGAACGACGGTCGCGGTCTTACGGCGGTGGTTTGGTGGTGGACTCAAGTGCCTGGCGAAACGCAAAATAATACAACCGCAATTATGTTGAATAATGATCAATCCATTAATGGTCAGGTGCAGATCAACTTCAGACAAACCGACGGAGATGCAACTTGGGGAAGAATTGCACCATCAACTAATTACATTGCAACAATTATTATTAATGTCAATGGTCAAATATATCAAGGCGCGGTACCAATTCCTGCATGGCCAGGCAGCTCTGCCCTTTATTATTATCCAGAAAATATTTCCTACACTGCAGACGGATTATTTTTATCAAGTTTTATTAATTTAAATAACTCAACGCAATATATTTTGAGACAAATGACTTATGATCAAAATGGCGGCGTCCCAAATTATATTTATTTTAACTTGGATGGTAGCGCTGGAAATGCCACATACGCTACCCAAGCTGCACCATTCAACGTCGACGGACTACCAACTGCTTCCGGCACCGCTTGGTCATCCGTCACCGACAATTTAACTTACACATTTCAATTACTCGACACAACCGTTATTCAATCAGTCACCGGGACACGCACCGACTCCGCCGGAACAAGCACAGCTGTTTCTTGTCCGCGTTATTATGATGCGAATAGTGGATTAAATAGCACAACCGGTGTTTTCAATCCATTTAATCCAAACGATACAAATCAATATTCATTATATTTTTATAATAGTTTATTGTCAGGACGAATATTATCTGAATATCGCGTTTTATCTGGCGCAATAGTATCGCCTACATTTTATTTTCAAGATGGTCGCGGAAATATTCTTGCTGAATACGGTGAAATTGGTAATTCACAAAATCAAACTGCAATGGCTTTGTCATTAACAGCAGATCCTGTTCATGCATTAAATGTTTCTAATTTACAATCAGCAAGTACGACAGTGCAAGATGGTGATAGCTGGTCAAGTATTTCATATCGATTATTTCGAGATGCAGCTTATCAAGCTATTTTAAAGGCATATAGTGGTGTGCAACTTGCATCAGGTCAGCGTGTTGATGCAATGCAAACAATTAACGCATACAACAAAGCGCGAGATTTTTCTGCTTTCGAAAAATTAATTCAAGTTGTTTATAATGCTATGTATCCAGCATTAAAAACACCTGAACCGCCACCACCAAAACCGCATCATGAAAGTTTTTGGGATGAATTAATTGGAATTATTGTTTCTGTTGTTGTAATGATTTGCGCACCTGAAATCGGTGGTATTATTTTTGGTGTTGCAGCTGCATCACTTACCGTTGGCGAAACGGTAGTCGCGTTTGCTATCGCAGGCGCACTTGCTGACGCTGCAACACAAGGCATCGCTGTTGCATTTGATGATCAACATGGATTTTCAATAAAAGAAATGGTTGAAAACGCTATTACGAGCGGCGCCACTGCAGGCCTTGCAAAAGAATTAGGTGTTGCAAAATTATTAAGTAATGGAAAATATTTTGCGGCATTTGCCGAAACCGCAACCGTTGGCGTAACAGTTCAATTATATGAAATGAGTATCGGTCTTCGATCTAAATTAGATTTGAAATTAATTGTTGAGCAAGCGGTCGCGCAAGTTTTATCTGGAAAAATACATAATGAATTACCACAGCACACTTCAAACTTTATAGAATCTGGTCTTGATGAAGTCGGAAATACAGCCGTTAACGCTGCATTTGGTGCGCCAATTAATGTAAATAGTTTAGCTGAATTAGCCGCAAATTATACCGGCGATACAATTGGTGATCCAACAGCAGATTATTTAGGAAATAAAATTAAATCAGATTCATCACCGAATATGGGCGCATCAACAAGTCCCACAAACTTTTCAAATCAAATTCAAGGAGCACAATCAGGATTACGAAACATTTCACCCGACTCTGCTGCAAATGATTCGATGTTTAATTTATATAATGCATATGAAAATGGATTAAGTGATAGTGTAAATAATATTGCAGAAACAAATTATCTTGCTGCATCATCAGCTATTCAAACTGATGTTGAAGTGCATCATGCGCAAAGAATACAACAAAGACAAACGCAGAAAGTTGCGCGCCCTGCTTGGGAAAATGATTTATCAAAAGTACTTTATGATAATCAGAATTCTTGGTGGGGACGCAGTGCGATAAACTTTTTTGCCGCCACAGCTTCACCTATGTTCGCTCATGCAGTATCACAGCACAATGCACTCAATCCACTCAATGCGATGGAAGAAGCAGACACAGGATATGATCCAGTTACTGGTCAACCTGTGAGTTTAAAACAAGCTTATATGGATGCCGCCATATCAGTTACTACTTTTGTTGGTGGTGGTGAAATTGGAGATTTAGCCAATGGGGTTGCAGATATTACAGATAATTTGATGGCTGGGATACCGAGTATTGGAAGAAATATTGCGAGTATGTTTGGGCGTGGTGGCGTTTCGAATTCGATTGTGGATGAGTTTGATGATGCAGTTGATATTGATAACTCAAGAACAATTGCAGCAGCACATGTGCGTGAGGCTAGAAATATATTAAGTGATGCGGGAGTAAATGCCACTTGGCGTAATCGAATCCTTCATTCATTTGATTTAGAAACTTTTCGAGTTGAGCATGTTATGGAACCCAGACAAATTTATCGTGCATTCGATGATTTCGACGCTAAAATGTTAGGTCGTTATGCGTCTGAAAGCTTATTAGAAAATCAGACAGGACGTATCACTGATCTTGCTTTGCCAAGCAACTCTGCGACAAGGCTTGCAACAGTAGAGATCCCTGATGGTTCAACAATTTTTACTGGTAGAGTAGCATCACAGTTTGGATTACGGGGTGGGGCACAACAAACATTTCTCACAGGCACACTTGACCAATATACGTTCCAGGAAATAATGATGCCACGAGAAATTTATGAACCAAGAGGAATGACAAATGCCTATTGAAAAACAACAACTCATCAATCAAGTTCAGATTTTTTTAGAGGAGCTTAAAAAAAAGAATCCAGAAAAAGAAAGTCTCGAGTGGTATTTAATTAATAATTTAAATAAGTATTTAACATCTTTAATTATTGCTAATACATCACAAGAAATTAAAATTGCAAACGAAAAACTTGGTATGTTTTGTATTGATTGCATGGATTGGGACACACCATTATTTAAACGATGCACAGAAATTACAAACCTTGGATTAAAAATTTCAAGATATAATTGATTATGCGGTGATATTAAAATTTTATTTTGCTCTTTGATAATAAGAAAAATAAAAGAGACATTATGTTTACGTGGCTAAATAAACAAGGTGTTAAAAGTGACAAAGGATTTATCGTTCAATCAGTTGCTAGATTCGTTATTGAATATAGGGAGGCTAATAAATGTATTTCCATTGAGGTTGAAAGTGATTATGCCCCAGGAATGAAGCCAATTGAAAAAATCAGTATGAATATACTTTCAAAATGGGATGATGGAACACCTATTACAGAAGAAACGCAAAAAGAAATATTAAAAAACTTTACTGAAGCGATGGAATTTCAGGGTATCGGTGTCATTGTAGAATAATTTTTCAATTAAAAGACCGCGAATGATTTGCACCAGGTACAATAGTCTGCAAAACTTGCCGATTAATAAGTAACGACGAGACAACAAAAAATGCTAAATATCGGTATTGATTTGGGCACAACAAATAGCTTGATAGCAGTCTGGAAAGACGGACAATCCACTTTAATTCAAAATGCACATGGCAATTTTTTAACACCTTCTGTCGTTAGTATTGATGATGACGGGACTGTTCTTATTGGTGATACTGCAAAAGAAAGATTAATTAGTCATCCAGATTTAACGGCGGCTAACTTTAAGCGCTTTATGGGGTCAGATAAAAAATTTCAATTGGGGAAAAAATTTTATCGCCCCGAAGAATTATCGTCATTAATTTTACGTCAATTGAAAGAAGACGCTGAGGCTGTTTTGGGAGAGCCGGTTACTGAAGTGATTATATCGGTACCCGCTTACTTTAATAACATCCAGCGAAATGCTACTAAATTAGCAGGCACAATGGCTGGATTAAATGTTACCAGAATTATTAATGAACCCAGCGCGGCTGGTTTAGCGTACGGGCTACATGAAAAAAATAATAAAAATGTGGCTTCAAAATTTTTAGTATTTGATTTAGGCGGCGGAACCTTTGATGTTTCTGTTATTGAATTGTTTGATGGCATTATGGAAATTAAAGCTAGCACTGGCAATAATCATTTGGGCGGTGAGGATTTTACAAACGTTATCATTGCTGATTTTATTAGTCAGCATCCAAAAATACGAGACACTTTCAAAGGTGCAACCGAACATCGACAAGCCAAAGCAGTTTTATATAAGCGCGCTGAGCAGGTAAAACGAAATTTAAGTAAAAGTGATTCTGTTGCGCTTAAAATAATTTTTCAAGGGGAAGAATATCACAGCAACTTCACTAATGAGCAATTCGAAAAAAAATCTGAGGATTTATTACAAAAAATTAGGGAACCTATTATTCGAGCATTGCATGACGCTTCTTTGAGTGTAAAAGAGTTAGATAGGATTGTTTTAGTCGGCGGCGCTACTCGAATGCCGATCATTAAAAGATTAGTGGCAAAATTATTTGGTCAACTACCTTTGGCTCATATTAATCCTGACGAAGTTGTTGCTTATGGCGCTGCAATTCAAGCAGGATTGAAAATGCGTGACACACATCTAAGTGACATCGTTGTTACCGATGTTTGTCCATATACTATGGGTACGGCTGTTGTTGATTATTTTACAAACCATCAAAGTAGTAAAAAATTAGTTTACTTTCCCATTATCGAGCGTAATACCACTATCCCAGTGAGTCGTGTTGAAACTGTGCACAGCATTGTTGATAATCAAAAAAAAATGCGTGTAGAAATTTTTCAGGGAGAAAGCTACGATCTAAACGAAAACATCAGGCTTGGAGAACTTGAATTTAGTATTCCACAAAAACCTGCCGGGGAAGTAAAAGTGGATATACGATACACCTACGATATTAATGGGTTATTGGAAGCTGAAGCAACTGTGCTAAATACTAACGAAAAGCATCAGTTGATTATTCAAGGTTGTAATGCAGAAATGACAGAGCAGGAAATAAAAGAATGCTTAAAGAGACTCGCTAAACTTAAAATACACCCAAGAGAAAACGCAGCAAATAAATTATTATTATCACGAGCAGCCAGAATTTACAGCGAAACAACTGAGAGGTTGAGATCTTTTGTGGGGAATTTAATAAGTCAATTTCAGAATGCATTAGATAGTCAGGATCCAATTCTCATCAGCAAAGCACAAAAAATCATGGGGGATGAACTGGCGCGAATGGAAGATGAGTTAAGAGTGTTTTAATTATGGGAAGTATGTGGGAAATTTTAGATATTGTCAGTACCTATGATGAAAAAATCATCAAACAAGCTTATTTAAAAAAATTAAAAAAAACGAATCCAGAAGAAAAGGCAGAAGCATTTCAAGCGTTAAGAAATGCATATGAATCTGCACTAAAATACGCGAAATCTCAATTCGAAAAAAATTCACAGGGTTCAATAAAAAATTTTTCAGACTATAGCCCAAAAAAATATACGTCAAACGAAATTACTTTTAATATAGTTCGAACGATTCCCGCTAAAGCTGAGCGCGATAATAATTATTTGTATAAATTGGCTCACAAATTAGTAAATCATGCGAAGACTATAAGCGAACCCTCCGCTATTTACTTATTTAAACGTCTTTGCAATTCAAAACTTTTTGAAAAAATAAATTCTAATGCGATATTTTCTGATGCAATTTTTTTATGTTTTATCAGGACTAATCGCGTTCCTTATGATTTTTTCTATGTTTGCGCGCAGCACTATGGTTGGTCTTTTAATGATTATCATCTTATGCAATCTGATTCCGAAGCAAGAGTTGTTGAGCTTAAAGAAACGCTACAGTTAATGAAATATATAAATTTCATAAAAGATAATCCAGACAAAAAAACAAGTGAAAAGTTATTTTTCAAGATCATTGCCAATTTTAAAAAAAATAATAAATTTAACATGAATAGAAAACAAAAAAATGGGGCTGTTAAATTTATTAAAAAACTTCAGTCTTTATATCCGCAAGCCTCTTTTTCCTTTTTGAAAATACCATATTTACTTCAGCTTTGCGCCACTCTTGAAAATTTTAACGGTGACTCCTGGATTGCTTCGTGTATATACAGGATTGGTACATGTATTTTATATGTTAAGCGTTTTTTTCTCGCAATAATCCTTATTGTGAGCATTATACTGGTTATTGTAAAAATCAATTTTTATATCCACCCAGTTCAAACGCTACAAAAACCAGTTCAGACACCGCATAAAGTTAATTATGTCAACGCGGTACTCCTTGAAAAAACCTTTGGATTGAAACCGGGGGCATTACTAACTGTTAAAAATACTAAATTTAAAACAATATCGAGTACCGTCAATAGATTTTCTGAATCGGCAATTTACGCTAATCATTTTCTTTCTAAAGAAGAAGATAGTGGATAAAGACGAAGCGCGTTACAAAGGGTATGACGACTTCATAAAACATTTAATGCTGAATAACTATTTAAACTTGATGGGTAAAATCTTATGAATAGAAAAATGAAATCTTTATTAAATATCGCATCTGCAACCGTAATGATGGCTGCTTTAAGCGGCTGTGTAACTAACGTTGCTGTTCCAAAAGGGTTTCGTTTTAATAAAAAAAATAATGATGGCATTCTAGCATTTTCTGTTGGTTGTAATCTTGGAAATTACTCTGGAGGTCAAATCTTTATTGGCACACCAAACAACGTTTTTGGCAATCTATATCAGACAAATGGCTTTAGCTGCATGCTACCGAACGGTAATCAGGATATACTGACTTACATTAGTTACAAATTACCAGCAGGCACTTATTCGGTTGATGGTTGGACAATTCCCACCGACTTGAATCACAATATATCCGATTCTTTCAATAAGCCATTTACATTCAAAGTTGAGAGAAACAAGGTAAATTATATTGGAAGTATTGAGTTAATGAAAAAACCTAATCACCATTACGAAATGATTTTTACAAAACAACGTTTACAAACAGATTTTAAATATTTTTATAATTATTTTCCTAACATTTCTCATACTCAATATCGTTTTGTCAAACCGGTACCAAAAAAAAGAAATTGGTATAATGATTAACCGTAATAAGTCAATTTATTTTGAAAAATGGGATTTATATAACAACTACATAACAAGAGAAGATTATGAAAATTTTTATCAAATGCATCATTCTTTTTCCAGTTTTATTATTGCTTGCAGCGTGTGCTATTGAACCGCAACGCCAAGCATTATCAACACAGAACAAGAAAAAAATTCACAGTACTCAAGCGGTCTTGAATACAACACAAAAAGGGATTCGCTTAGAACAAAATGATATGTTTACTTCTAACCGTCCCGATCCTTATGATCCGATGGATAGCGGCCCAATTGTAACAAGTTCAAGCCCAGTTGCTATTGACTTAACAAGCGATGTAATTTTGAGCTCAATTCAGAATCATGATATCAGCGGATCAAAAAAAGAGATTACTCCGGTACGTAATGCATTAGGTAATTTTAATTATATTAATTATTTTAGAAGTGATTTGCAGGAAAATTTATCCACTCTGTCTTGGTTAAAGCTAGCGCAAATAAAAACAAAATATAATATTAAACAAGGCGAAAGAAAAGTGGTTGATGCCACCAAAGAAAATAGCACCTTATTTGTGGGTACAACATACGCTTTAAATTCCACTTTTGAACGTCTTGAAGTTATTGCCTACGTAAAATTGGATGAAAAATCAAAAAATGGAAAGTCACTCAATACATTATATAAAAATAACTTTTATTATATTTATCGCTTGACATCTAATAACAAAAAAGAAAATAAGCTTGTTTGGGTGCAAAATAATGCTTCGCTTTTAAAATCAAAATTACGTGATGCTTCCTCAATGTTAAGCAAACAAATTGCTGATGATATAAATAATTCAAACTTATCTTCTGGAATAGCGCAAGAAAAAGTTAGTATTGTGACAATTAGTGGAATAAAAGATAGCGCAAACGTGATCGCAAAGAAAAATAATTATTATATTCTTTCACTTACAAATGGAGAGGCAATTTATATTGTCAATCGATTAAGTTAATTTAGTTTTCTTGAAAATAAAGATTTTTTAATGGGGGTTAAAACAACGGAGATAGCGTCGAATAGTTTTTCGCATTGATGGATCAAAATTATTTATTTTTTATCACTATTTAAAATTTAAATTGAGATCTATAAAATGAAAACACAAAATAATTATTCGATGATAAAGAAATATTTTTTTATTGCCGTTGCAATATTTTTTCTTATTTTTACAGAAGGGGCTTTTGGTGGTAGATGGTGGAGTATTGTACCGATGAACCTATCGCCTTTAACTGTTCCATCAACAAGCAGAGTAGAGTTAACTTACACTGTCACAGATCTTATTGGCCAGGGTCCCCCGGCCGGACTCCATGACATAGATCCAAGTTACACTGTTTCAAAATTCTTGAGTACAAGTCTTATCAAAATTTATGGAAATTAAAATAACGGAGATGTCGTCGAATAGTTTTTCGCATTGATGGATTGGTGTTTTTAATTATTTAACAATCAATGAGGAGAAAATATATGATGCATTTAGCCCCAACATTTTTTGCTGGTCAAAATAATACTGTGCCCCCCCACAGTAGAAACACTCACACATGACCCTATGGGCAATGTAATAGCTTCAGAAACTAGGTATGCATATAATTCGGCGGGTGTTGCTGCTGGCGCAACAACAGAACATCGGGAACGTATTATTCAAACATCTCAACATACACCTCAACATACCTATCACGGTAGCTCATATTTTTTTACATTGACAACTACACCAGCTCAACTGGCCCCTACAATCCAGAACACATATGGAATGGAGTTAGTCGATTAATAAATATTTATGGATAAAAAAACATCCCAAAATTATTTTGATATAAAATTTTTTGGGGTGAATTTAATTTCAAGATTTAGAAATATCTGTAATGTTTGAAATGTACTTTTAAACAGGAAAATGTTTTCCCTCATTATGAGACTGATTAAACACCATCATTCGCCTTAAAACACAGCTCTTTGGTCACGCAACCCCATTATTTGTGTTATTATTAAGCCTGTTATAACATTGTTTAAGAATTCGATTAAAGGTCGATGCTATGAATTTAGAACAAGCAAAGACATACATTCAATCCGCAGATTTGTCTATGGTGGAAGATCGGTTAACATACATCGACAATTGGCCTAGAAAAAAAGCATTGCAAGCTGTTTCGGTCTATCGAAACTATTTATATCTTCTAAAAAAATATCCCGATCAGATTTTACCGCCATCCTACGAAATAGATGAGGCATGGCACGCACACATTTTATTTTCACGACATTATGTTAAATTTTGCGAAGAGTTATTTGGTTATTATCAACACCATGACCCGCATGAAATGCAACAAAAAGACGGTGGAATTCAAAAATTAGAAAATCTATTTGAAAATACCCAAGAACTGTACAAAAAAGAATTTGGTGATTATCTATATCATTTTAAACGTCGCCCTTGGCACATTCAAAAAATATTAAGGAAAATTTCTCGGGGCGAGCAAGGAAAATAATTCGAAAAAAACAGGGATCGTGCGTTTATGGCAAAGTCAAAGATTAGCAAGATATTGGAACATGCTCTCGTCACAACCTTGATTGCAGGTGCAATTGGGCTTTTGATCTCAGATTATTTTTCTTTTAAAAAGAAAATGTACGAAGGGCTTAATCAAATACAAAATGAGGTGGCGCTCACGGTTTTTCAAGACGAAGTGGCTTATAAATTTTGCACTTTGTATCGCATTCACTCCTCCAACATTTACGGTTCTTTTAACGATATCGAGGAATATAAGCTTATTGAAAAATTAGCTAATAATTTTGCGTCTGTGATTGATAGTCTTCATAAAATGGGAAAATTTGTTCCGTACAAAACATTCGAAGCAATACAACAACTAAATTGCTGGCAAAATAAAGTATTTTCGTCCTCCAAAAGAATTTGCGAATCTCACGTGTTAAGCACGCCAACTGAAATGGATGCTTGGCGTATCAAGATAAACATCATGCTGGAAGCAAATAGAAGAGAATATCACGGGACAATGTATTCTATTGGCGAATATTTTGCCTATATTTTCACAAACAAAATCAACGAACAGTACGAATACACTTCAGAGTGCAGTAAATTTAGTAAATACTCAATTACGCCGTCTTTTCAGCCTAAAAAAAGTCGATAACGATGCAGAGAAGACGCTCAATGCTAACCATGTAGCTACAGGATCGATTGGAGTCAAGTTTAACCACCCATTGAAAACCACAGTAAGAACAGCCATTACAAGAGAAGCAATTAAAAAATTCGTTAAGAAAATTGATATAGGATGTTTTTCTGAATTTGTATTTTCCATTAATCACCTCTGCTAAGCTGCACAAAACGAATTAATTTTAATATATCATAAAAACACTGTTGGAACATGAACCAAAAACTCACAAAACATATTTTTGGTTCATGACCTGAAAACACGAAAAATTATACTGGTCTTCCGCCACCACACAACGCGACGTTAGCTTTTTTTTGTTTTGCTTTGAACATACTTAATAATTTTTTCATGATCATTTTCCTAATTGATTTATTAATTTGATATTAAAAACCCGACGAAGTGAATTCTGGCAAACAACCAATTCTTAGTCAATCTTTTTTATTTCGTGCTGATTTTTAAGGCATAAACAATCAGTTAGGAATTTTTATTGCGTATTTTAGGTGTATATTTACAACATCATATACATAATAAACATTAACGCATTAACCAGAAAATAATGAATGGCGACAAAAATCATTTAGTTGGAAAAATGTAAGGAAATCGTGATACCAAACAAAACCGCACATGCAATGACTGCTAAAACGAGGGAAGATTATATTGCTAGTGTTGAGTCCGAAGAAATGGCTGTTACAATTTAATACCCAACTGTTTTTTTAGCCCTCAACTTTCTACATTGCTTCTACATAGCCAAGATCACGTTTTGTTTTATAAACAAAAAACAATAATAACTATTTGATTATATTGAATGGGTTGTGACAGGATCGAACTGTCGACCTACTGATTAAGAGTCAGCTGCTCTACCAACTGAGCTAACAACCCTGAGAATCTTCGTCTTTTGCTTTTATACTTCGTTGTAATTTTCGCGCACTCGGTCAGGTACTTCAGTGTACATTCCCTCGTGCGCTCAAATTACGCCTCGTCTAAAAACAAAATACTCGGTTCTCAATCCTTTCTCGCACTTGAACTTGAACTTTTTTTCTTCAATTTTTTAAATCTGAAGAATTCTAACATTTCTTTCGTTAAAACTGGACGTTTTTCTGCTATCATTTGCGAGTCAAAAAATGCAATAAGGAAAGTCAATGAACCATTCCGCCGTTGTACAGACAGAAGAAGTTGCACTGAATAAATTTCACGCAAAAATGGTGTTGACTGCTGGCATCGGATTTTTTACAGACGCGTATGATATTTTTATTATCAGCGTTGTGACTGCAATTTTAGGCCCCATTTGGCATTTAGATACATTCCACATTGCATTATTAAATGCATCCGCATTAATTGCTGCTGCATTTGGTGCTATTTTTTTCGGATTTTTTTCTGATCGTTACGGTAGAAAAAAATTATATGGTTATGAAGTATTAGTTTTATTTTGTGGTGCGATATTATCTGCTGTGTCCACTTCATTTGTTTTTTTATTAATTTCTCGCATTATTGTTGGATTTGGAATTGGCGGAGATTATCCATCGAGCGCAGTTGTTATCAGTGAAAATTCAACGCGAAAAAATCGCGGATTTTTAGTGTTATTAGTTTTCGCGATGCAAGCATTAGGATTAATTGTCGGACCATTGTTAGCATCATTATTATTAATCACACCGTTATCACATGAAATTATTTGGCGCGTTTTACTAGGATTAGGCGCAATTCCTGCTGCATCTGTTTTTTATTTACGTCGCAATATTCAAGAATCCGCACATTATTTACGAAGCAAAGAACCGATCGAATCAATTCCCGTTGAAGTGAGTCGTGTCGTGCGCGATTTGGCTGTACCAAAAGAAGGTGTAAGCGCATATGATCCGCAATTTAAAAAACACGCTTTATTTTCGAAGAAATGGTTGATTTGTTTATTCGGAACAGCGGGCGCATGGTTTTTGTTAGACGTTGCATTTTACGGCAATTCTGTTTCATCGCTCATGATTATTAATGCAATACATCCAAATGCATCATTATTATTGCACACAGTGATTACTGGAATTTTATTTTTAATTTTTGCAGTGCCGGGTTATGCATTAGCTGCAAAATATGTTGATAAAATAGGGCGAAAACCGCTGCAATATTTAGGTTTTTTTATGATGGCATTAATGTTTGCGTTGATGGCGTGGATTCCTGAAGTTGATCACATCGTGCCATTGTTTATTGCAATATTTGGCGTTAGTTTTTTCTTTGTAAATTTCGGACCGAACACAACCACATTTTTAATTCCATCAGAAATTTATCCAACCAGTATTCGTGCAAGAGCGCATGGTATTTCTGCAGCGGTTGGAAAATTGGGTGCGTTTGTCGGTGTTTTTTTAGTGCCGTTTTTATTAAAAGATGTTGGTGTTTTTTCAACGATGGGATTTATGGCGGTTGTTTCATTTTTGGGAATTTTTATTACGATTGTCATTCCGGAGATGAAAAATAAATCGTTGTCGGATACGGAATTATAAAAAAATACATGCCCGTAAATATTTTTACGGGCAGATAAATTATTAAACTATTATGCGTGGCTCACTCCTATTATCGGCGGTAGCCCAAGATTATCATCGGTTGAATGCCTTCTATCATTATCAGATAGCAAAGTAACTTCCTCATCTTTTTTAAAGAAACCACAACACTTCCCACACATCACAAAAGCACAAGCAACCGCACATCCAATTCCGATGACCCCAAGAACAATTTCGACGCTTTCACCAGAACTTTTAGTGTTATTACCTTCTCCTGGATGGTATGGCGGAAAACCAATCGAACTGTTGGTCTGATTATTAGTAGTATTTATTAATTCAGAAGCAGCACTAACGAGTGATGGTAATATCGTCGCAGCCGCAGCTGTAAATAAGGTTCTCATAAAATATCTCCAAATATAAACATAATGTACTGATGTAACAGTACAAGAGTACAAAGAATATCGCAGAAGAAAATTGATGTCAACACTTTTACTCAAACTTTGTTAATAGCTCATCCACCATTTGTATTCTCGTACCCGCTTTTTCAGTCGCAATTTTTATTTTCAACGCATTTTTTCCCGCAAGCTGATAAGTTTTATGTTCTTTCTGAATTAAATCAATAATAATTTTTGGATTAATATTTGGTTTATCATTAAAATGAATCACACCAAATGATTTATTCATATCAATTTTCAACACACCCAATTTTTTCGCACGTAATTTTAAATGCGCCAATTCAAATAAAAATTGCGCAGGCTCGGGCAATAATCCAAATCGATCAATCAATTCCGATTTCATTTCTTGTATCGCATCAAAATTTTCACAAGAAGATAATCGTTTGTATAACATCAAACGTGAATGCACATCACGAATATAATTTTCTGGAAATAAAGCACACAAATGTAAATTAATATCAGGATCAGCGCTGCGCGCAAAAGTTTCAGGTGGTTTTTCACCTGCTTTTAAAGCCTTAACGGTTTCATCGAGCAAATCCATATACAAAGAAAATCCAATCGCTTCCATGTGACCGCTTTGTGATTCGCCGAGCAATTCTCCCGCACCGCGAATTTCTAAATCATGCGTTGCTAATTGAAACCCCACGCCTAAATCTTCTAATTCAGAAATGGCATCCAATCTTCTTTCAGCATCTTTTGTTAATGCTTTTGTACTTCGCACTAATAAATAAGCATAAGCTTGGTGATGCGATCGTCCAACGCGTCCGCGAATTTGATGTAATTGCGCAAGACCGAATTGATTTGCATTATTAATAATAATTGTATTTGCAGAAGGAATATCAATTCCTGATTCGATAATGGTTGACGCAACTAAAACTTGAAAACGTTGATGATAAAAATCCACCATCGTTTTTTCTAATAATTTTTCTGGCATTTGTCCGTGTGCAAAATGAAATGAAACTTCTGGAACAATGCCGCGTAATTTTTCAAGCATGGTTGGCATCGTTTCAACTTCATTATGTAAAAAATAAACTTGTCCGCCACGCATTGTTTCACGCAAAATGGCTTCGCGAATTAATATTTCATCAAAATCATGTACAAAAGTTTTTATCGATAATCTTCGCAAGGGTGGTGTTGCAATAATCGATAAATCGCGCATGCCTGTCATGGATAAATTTAATGTGCGCGGAATGGGTGTTGCCGTTAACGTTAAAATATCAACATGCGATCTCAACGATTTTATTTTTTCTTTTTGTTGCACACCAAAACGATGTTCTTCATCGATGACTAATAATCCCAAATCTTTATATTTTATTTTTTGATTTAATAATTTATGCGTGCCAATAATAATATCAATTTTGCCTTCTGCAATTTTTTTAATCGCTTCATTTTGAATTTTGGTAGATTGCAAACGTGATAAAATACCTATTTTTATAGGCCATTCTGAAAAACGATCTTGGAAATTTTCTGCATGCTGATTCGCAAGCAATGTTGTTGGAACTAATATTGCAACTTGTTTTCCACTCATCGCTGCTAAAAATGCAGCTTGCATGGCCACTTCCGTTTTTCCAAATCCAACATCACCACAAACCAAACGATCCATACATTTTGTTTTAGTCATATCATTAATGACTGCATCAATTGCTGTGCGTTGATCAATTGTTTCTTCAAATGGAAATGCGCTGCGAAATTTAAAATAATCATCATTGGGTTTTTGAAATGCAAAACCAATACTTGCTTCGCGTTCAGCATAAATTTTTAATAATTCAGCCGCAACATCGCGAATTTGTTTCGCTGCTTTTTGCTTTGTTTTCTCCCAATTGTTGGTGCCTAATTTATTCAGCACGACATTATCACTATTGCCAGCAGTGTAACGACTAATTACATGCAACGCATGAATCGGAACATAAACACGATCATGATCCGCATATTCAAGCGTGACATATTCTGATTCAATATTATCGGTTGTAATTTTTTCAAGCCCACAATATTTTCCAACACCGTGATCAATATGCACAACTGGTGCGCCAATTTGCAATTCAGCTAAACTTCTAATAATGCTATCTGGATCTTGCGCGCGCTTTTTTGTGCGTTGACTTGAAACAGAATGTTGACCAAACAATTGCGTTTCAGTAATTAAAATTAATTTTTCTTCTGGTAAATAAAGTTCAGACGTAATCGGCGCAATCGTTAATGAAATTTCTTGCGTGCCATTTTGAAAATCTTTCCAGCGATCAATTAAGTGAATTTCATCGCGATATTTTTTTAATAATTCTAATAATATTTCGCGACGTCCAGTTGATTCTGCGCAAATTAAAATGCGGCCGGGTTTGGTTGCAATAAAGTTTTCTAGATTTTCGAGTGGGTTTTTTTTGCGGTGATCAACAGCAACCGTGGGCGTGACTATCACTGCGGGAGAAATTTTGATTTGTGTGAAATTTTTTAATTGAGAAAATAATTCATTAACTGGAATAAATATTTTTTCTGGTTCACACAATGGTCGTGTTTTATCTATATTTAATTGTGTATAACGTGTTTTAATTTCATTCCAGAACTGTGAAGCTTGGTCGTTCACACCCACACCCACACTCACGCTATTCGCCGGACAATAATCAAAAAACGTCGCACAACTTTCATAAAATAAAGGTAAATAATATTCAATGCCAGCAATTGGTTGTCCTTTTGAAATATGCTGATAAACAGGCGATTCGGCAGGATTGCCAGAAAATAATGCACGCCACTCAGTTCTAAAATGTGCAATAGCATCTTCAGTTAATGGATATTCATGCGCAGGCAATAATTGAATCGCATTTATTTTTTCAATTGATTTTTGTGTGTCGATATCAAATGATCGAATACTTTCAATTTCATTATCAAATAATTCAATTCGATAAGGCACATCACTTCCCATCGGAAAAATATCAATGAGTCCGCCACGCACTGCAAATTCACCGTGCTGAATAACTTGTTCAACGTGACGATATCCTGCTTCTGATAATTCTTTTTGAATATTTAATAAATCTAATGTGTCATTTACTTTCCAATCAAAACGATGTGCGCTTAAAAAACTTTTTGGCGGTAGGCGATGCATTAATGTTGAAATGGCAACAATGACAATGCCTTTTTTTAAATAAGGCAAGTGCGATAAAATGCGTAATCTTTCCGACGTTAAATCTTCATGCGGTGAAAAATGATCGTACGGTAAAGTTTCGCGATCTGGAAAAAGTAATACCGTTTCTTTTTCGCTGCCATTTAAAAAAAATTTTAATTCATAAAAATATTTTTCGGCGGTTTGTACGTCAGGTGTAATTACAATAATCGGACGATTTTGCACTTCAGATAAATTTGCAATGCTTAATGTAATTGCGGCGCCGGATAAATTATCCCATGTGATCAGATTGTCATTTTCGGTTGGAATGGGTGGCTGAAGTGGATTGATCTGCATGACACACTCTAAAATCAGTGATTCTAGCGAGAAATGCCGGCACTTTCCAATATTAATTTATCTGCGCCGACAAGTGGAAAAAACGCTTGATGATGATCAAGCGTTTGGGGTGGGACATAATAATTACGTGAAAACTATTTTTTACCAAAAGAGAAGCCACAAAATTTGCTCGCCTTTTCTTTTTCTTTTCTTGCTGCCATTTCTGCCTGTGTTTTATACTGTGCGACTAGTGCTTTTGCGGAATTATGATCTTGTTCTGTTGTGCTGAGTCGAGTCTTTGTGCCGTTGTGAGCACCTTGCTCTTGCTCAAGCAATGCCTTTGTTTGTTTTAACTCTTCAATTAGCGCCGCATTCGCTTTTTCTAATTCAGCTGTTGCAGTACTCAGCGCAGCCACTGTTTTGTTAAGTTGATTGTTGAGTTCTGTTTTTTCGCCGGTCGTAGTTTTTAGTTGTTCTTTGAGCTGAGTTACTTCAGTCCGTAGATCGTTATATTTTTTTTGTGCATGTGCGAATAAATCTTCTGGAGTTGAAGCTGTGTCTCTATTTATTAATGGTGATGGTTGACGGACTGGACTTGTGGGTTTTTGTGTTAAGGCAATTTCTTCTTTTGGCGATGTTGGTGTTGATGATCTATTGCTTCGCAGTAATTCAGGTACGTTATTGGGTGATCCTGAATTTTTTGGTGTGCTTTGTCTCGACATATTACTCATCCTTATGTAGTTATGACGTACTTCGAATCTAGAGAATCACGCTTCACTTGTCAACTCAAAATCACACCACCACCCAAACAAATATCACCATCATAAAAAACAATAGATTGTCCAGGTGTAATTGCACGCTGAGGTTGATCGAAAATTACTTTTGCGGAATTATTTTCTTGTAATTCGATTGTGCAAGATTGATCAGTTTGACGATAACGAATTTTTGCAGTGCAATTTAAATTATGTGGAATATTGCCTAAAATCCAATGTAATTTTTCGCACGTTAATTCTTTTGAAAACAAAAGTGGATGATCGTGACCTTGCGCGATAATTAATTCGTTAGAAGAAATATTTTTGCCGATAACATACCAAGCTGCTTCATCAGAATTTTTTACACCGCCAATTTTTAAACCTTTGCGTTGCCCAATTGTATAAAACATTAATCCATCATGTTTTCCAATCATTTTTCCATTAGGCGTTTTCATTAAACCTGGTTTCGCCAACACATAATTTTTTAAAAATTCAGAAAACTTTCGCTCGCCAATAAAACAAATTCCCGTACTATCTTTTTTTTCTGCATTTAATAATCCTGCTTTTTTTGCAATTAATCGCACGTCCGGTTTTTTTAATTCACCAAGCGGAAATAATGCGCGTGATAATTTTTCTTGATTTAAAGTATATAAAAAATAACTTTGATCTTTATTTAAATCTTTTGCTTTTAATAATTGTGAATTATTTTTTCGAACATAATGTCCCGTCGCTAAAAAATCCGCGCCTAATTTTATAGCATGTTTTAGAAATACATCGAATTTAATAAATTGATTACACCAAATATCTGGATTCGGCGTGCGCCCCGCAACAAATTCATCGAGGCAATATTGAAAAACAGAATCCCAATATTCTTTTGAAAAATTCACTAAATGAAATGGAATTTTTAAATGATCGCAAACTTTTTTCGCATCACTTAAGTCTTGTTCTGCAGAACAAAATGGATCATCTTTTTCCGCCATCCAATTTTGCATGTAACAACCCGCAACATCATATCCTTGTTCTTTTAACAACAATGCAGTCACAGCAGAATCAACGCCGCCAGAAAGTCCAACAATAATCTTCGTGTTTTTAGGTGTTTTCATGGGGATTCAGTATACGGATTGCTTTACATAAAAGAAATGCCGATATAACTCTGTGTTTTTATTATATAAAAACGCTTCATATTTCCTTAAGAGGTGGTTGATATTATATCGACTATAATTACTGTTAATTTCTTTGGAGAAATACAATGCCACAACCGGCCCAAAAAGAATCTACTTCATCAGGCGGCTTTTCAGTAGTTAGTTTGAGTGCGACAGCTTTTCCAGTTGACGCTCCAAAAATACAATTGGATATCAATGCATGTAATAAAAAGCTCAGCACAGAAGGTGGTTTGAGTCCAGAACAAATCCATTTGGCTGTTCAGAATCTTGATATTCCGAATGCAAAAAAAGATCCGTATTCAGTTACAACTGATGGCATGTTGCCAATTCCGTACGATGTATATAAAAATATAAATGCAAAAATTGTTGTTATTGGCAGGATTCTTAATCTGAATGAGTCAGCGCTTGTAGAAAATTCAATTGGAATTGATCAAGTTGTATCCGTAATTAACGAGATAAATAAAAACAGAATAAGTCCTGTCGATAGCATACAACTGATTGTTGCCGTAAAAGAAAAGGGACGAAAACATTATGTTCAATTAGAAATTTTTAAAAAAGATGATAATACAATTGCCGCGCGCATTATTGATTCAACAAGTAATCCTATTGCAATTCCAGTTAAAAAAGTGCGTGATTTATTAGTAAAATTAGGTACGGATGCACAACTGCATAACACATTAGGTTTGAACAGTACTGGAAAAGCAACAGTAACTGAAGTACACACCGGTATTCAATCTGTTATTGGCGACGAACGTTGCGCTTTGTACACGCTTGGTGGTATTGCTGCATCAATGAAAATGATGTTTGCAAAAGGAGTGAAACAGTTAACATCAGATTCAGAAGCAGAACGTATTGCTAAAGCAGAACATGATTGTGTTAAAAAATCATTACCTGAAAATTATTTGCAAAGTAGATTAGTGTCAACTGTGTTTGAGAAACAGAATGCGGAATATAAAACGTTATCTGACGCGATTAACAATATGGATAAAAATAAATTAAATACCGTTGTTAAAGCTTCTTTAAAAAATTATTTAGCTAACCGCGGAAAATTTGGTAGTATTTTTCGTCAATTATCAAGCGTAGGCGCAGATTATGCATTGAATGCAAAAGCAAGAATAGATGGTACGCGTACAGTTGATGACGAACCCGCTGTTTCAAAACAAATTGCAATGGAAATTTTAGAGCAAGGAATGAAAACTGATGGAATAATTGAAGTGAAACAAAATTCCCGCGTGCTTTGGCTTTTAACCGAATTAAAAAACCAAGGTTTAATTAACAAAGATGTTACTGCAGGCTCAAGCAACAAAGTAAATGATTTATTTTCTGCCGTAAACAACGATGATTCCTTAAAAAGTTTCTCATCACGATCATAAGCATACAACCGCGCTGATTTTTCACGTATAATCAGCGCAGTTTTTATTTCTCAAAGTGATTTTATGTCTGAAACGTCCATTTCAATTCAACAAAATTTATTAAATTTCTCACGCCCCGATTTAAAAGCGTTTATGAAAACGTTGGACGAGCCTGCATTTCGTGCAGATCAAGTTTTACAGTGGATTCATCAACGCGGTGTAATCGATTTTGATTTAATGACCAATTTAAGTAAATCATTTCGCGAAAAATTAAAATCAGAAGCGTGTGTGAATTTGATGGAAACAATGACGGATCAAATCGCGCGTGACGGCACACGAAAATTTTTATTTAAATTATATGATGGCAATGCAATTGAAACTGTTTTTATTCCAGAAAAAACGCGCGGGACATTATGCGTTTCGTCGCAAGTCGGCTGCGCATTAAATTGTTCATTTTGTTCGACAGGAAAAGAAGGTTTTAGTCGTAATTTATCGTTGGCAGAAATTATTGGACAAGTTTTTTTAGTGCGTGATAAATTAAAAAATACTGATGCAAAAATTACGAATGTTGTGATGATGGGAATGGGCGAGCCGTTATTAAATTACAAACCCGTTATCGATGCAATGGATTTGATGATGCATGATTTAGCATATGGCTTATCAAAATATCGCGTGACGTTAAGCACATCAGGCGTCGTTCCAAATATGTTGCAATTTAAAAAAGATTCTCTTGCGTCGCTTGCTGTTTCATTGCATGCACCGACAAATGAATTGCGCGAACAATTAGTGCCGATTAATAAAAAATATCCGCTGGAAGTTTTAATGCCGGTGTGTCGAGAATTTTTTCCGAATGATTCTAAACGTTGTATTGTATTTGAATATGTCATGTTAAAAAATATTAATGATAGTTTAACGCACGCAAAACAATTAATTCGTTTGCTCGATAATATGAATTGCAAAGTTAATTTAATTCCATTTAATCCATTTCCAAAAACAAATTATGTTTGTTCTGACATGGAAACAATTTTGGCATTTCAAGATCGTTTAAATAAAGCAGGTGTAAAAACGTGGGTGCGCAAAACACGCGGTGAAGATATTGATGGTGCGTGTGGACAATTGGCGGGGGATTTTCAAGATCGCACTGGTCGACATGAACGATGGAAAAAAACGGGGAAGTTGGTGGTTGCCTAATCAAACCGAACAGGTTACATTAGTCGCATTTATTTTTATCATATGAGGTTATTATGAGTTTTTTATCGATGTTAGGAATTTCAAGCGCGCATGCAGCAACAACAACTGCTGCGACACCAGCGGCTGCGCCTGAAGGTGGATTTTTATCTGTTTTGCCAATGTTAGTTATTTTTATCGCCGTATTTTATTTTTTACTCGTACGTCCACAATCGAAACGCGCAAAAGAACAGCGTAAATTATTAGAAAATTTAAGCGTGGGTGATGAAGTATTAACGACAGGTGGAATTATTGGTCGTTTAACAAAATTGCGCGATTCGTATGTTGTGATTACAACTGGAAAAGATGTTGAAATGACTTTTCAAAAAGGCTCGATCGCATCGATTTTGCCGAAGGGTACATTAGATTCTATTAATTAGGATTGTTAATTAGGATTTTCAATGAATCAATATCCACTGTGGCGTTATATTTTTATTCTTTTTTTAATTACATTCGGCGCATTGTACGCTGCACCGAATTTATATGGCACTGATCCTGCAATTCAAATTCAACCAAAAACAGGTCAGCCAGTGTCTGCAAATTCATTATCAAAAATTCAAACAACATTATCGCAACAAAATATTATTCCATCCGCAATTACGCAACAACCCACAGGTTTATTAATTCGTTTTAAAGATACGGAAGATCAATTAAAAGCACAAAGTTATATTCAAGCATTAGTTGGAAGCGATGACACGGTCGCATTAAATTTAGCGCCACGCACACCACATTGGTTACGCGCGCTCGGCGCAGAACCAATGAAATTAGGCTTAGATTTACGCGGTGGAATTCATTTTTTATATCGCGTTGATACTTCTGCAATGTTAACAGAAAGATTAAGCGGCGATATGCACACGATGGGTGATGCATTACGTATTGCAAATATTCGTTATGCGCATATTGCACAAGCACAATCGACATCACAAAATGCAGACGGTGGAATTATTATTGCATTTCGCACAAGCGAAGATCGTGATCAAGGTTTAGCATTATTGCAAAAAAATAATTTATATTCTGATTATCAATTTTCTTCATCACAAAAAAATGATCGTTATTTTGTGACGGCGAATTTTATGCAAACTGCTGCGATTCATTTAGAAGAACAAGCGGTCACACAAAATTTAACAACGTTGAGAAATCGCGTAAATGAATTAGGCGTGAGCGAACCGGTTATTCAGCAACAAGGTAAAAATCAAATTAGTGTTGATTTACCTGGAATTCAAGACACTGCGCGCGCAAAAGAAATTATTGGAAAAGTTGCAACATTGCATTTTCAATTAGTTGATACACAAAATGATCCGGTCGCCGCTGCAAATTCTGGCGTTGTTCCATTTGGCGATACTTTGTATCAATACAAAGGACAACCTTATTTGTTGAAAAACACGATTGTTTTGCACGGAACTTCTATTTTAAGCGCATCGACAATTACAGGTGATGATGGCAGACCTGCCGTGAGTGTTCGCGCAGGTGGCAGCGAAGTTTCTAGTTTCAATACCGCAACAGCCGATAATATTGGAAAACCAATGGCGACGGTTTACATTGAAACAAAAGCAGTGCAAACCATTGTTAATGGAAAAGTTGTAACGAGCGAAAAACAATTTCCAAAAGTAATTAATATCGCAACAATTCAAAGTGCGCTTGGAAATACTTTTAAAATTACTGGATTAGAATCTAATTATTCTGCGAAAAATTTAGCATTATTATTGCGATCAGGTGCATATTCCGCGCCGATTGTTGCTGTTTCTGAAAATACAGTGGGCCCCAGTTTAGGAAAAGAAAATATTCGCGCAGGAACATTAGCGTGCGAAATGGGTTTGTTATTCGTTCTTTTATTTATGCCATTTTATTATCGCTTTTTTGGATTAATTGCTGATGGTGCATTAATTTTAAATGTGATTTTTATTGTTGCGATTATGTCAATTTTAGGTGCGACATTAACTTTGCCGGGAATTGCGGCAATTGTTTTAACGGTTGGTTTAGCGGTCGATGCAAATGTTTTAATTTACGAACGCATTCGCGAAGAATTGCGAAATGGTGTTTCACCACAAGCTGCAATTTATGCTGGATATGAACGTGCATTTGTAACTATTGTTGATGCGAATGTGACGACATTAATTGTTGCGGTAATTTTATTTGCATTGGGAACAGGTGAAGTGCAAGGTTTTGCTGTTACTTTAATTATCGGATTAATTACATCAATGATCACAGCGAATTTCTTCACACGCGCTGCAGTGAATTTAATTTATGGCAAAAAACGTGTTACTTGGTTATCAATTGGTATTAAAAATAAAAATGCTATTGCGGGGAATCAGTAATGGAATTTTTTAAAGAAAAACCTACTATTCCATTTATGAAACAGCGTTGGCTTGCTGTGACTATTTCTGCCATTATTTTTATTTGCTCTATTTTATCATTGTGCATTCATGGATTAAATTTAGGTTCTGATTTTACTGGCGGAACACAAATTGAAATTTCTTTTTCACAACCCACATCCGCAACACAATTACGCACACAATTAGTTTCCGCAGGATTTACGCAAGCAACTGTGCAAGCTTACGCGCAAAAAACAGGATCGGAAAATATGTTTTCAATTCGCATTGGATTGCATAAAACATTAACGCCCGAAGAATTAAAAGCAAAATTATCAGCAGCATTGCCAACGGGACATATCAATCAATTGGAATATATTGGTCCGCAAGTTGGAAAACAATTAATGACAAATGGTATTTTAGCTGTTGCGCTTGTTTTTTTAGGTACGATGATTTATATCGCGCTGCGATTTGAATATCGTTTTTCACTCAGCGCAGCATTAGCATTACTGCACGATCCTATTTTAATTCTTGGTGTGTTTTCATTTTTTCATATTGAATTTAATATAATCGCATTAACAGGATTATTAACAGTAATCGGTTATTCATTAAATGAAACGATTGTGATTTATGATCGGGTGCGTGAAAATTTTCGAAAAATTCGCAAAGCAACGCCAATTGAAATTATGGATTTATCAATTAATCAAACATTGTCACGAACAATTATGACAGCGGGTTTAAGTTTTGTTGTTGTGTGTTCTTTATTTCTTTTTGGCGGTCAAAGCGTCCATACTTTTTCGCTTGCAATGATGATTGGTATTGTTGTTGGTACTTATTCGTCGATTTATGTTTCTGGTTCGCTCGCAATTGCATTCGGTTTAACACGCGCCAATTTAATTCCGCAGCAAAAAGTTATCGATGAATTGCCATAATTACGCAATTAACTGAATTAATTCTTTATGAATTTTGATATTTCCCGCAACAATATTGCCTGATTCTAAATAAGTTTCACCGCCTTGAAAATCAGTTACAACACCACCGGCTTCTTTAATCATTAACGCGCCAGCTGCAATATCCCAACTATGCAAATCAGATTCCCAATACGCATCTAATCTTCCCGCCGCAACATATGCTAAATCTAACGCAGCAGAACCCGCACGACGAATATCGCCGCATTTTGAAAAAACATTTTCAAATGTGGTTAAATAATTTTTAATATTTTCTTTTTTACGAAATGGAAAACCCGTGCCAATTAAAGTTTGCCCGATTTTTTTTGCATCACTGATGCGCATGCGGCGACTATTTGCATATGCACCTTGTCCGCGCGTTGCAGTAAATAATTCTTGGCGAAGTGGATCGTAAATTAATCCTAATTCTGGAATATTATTTTTGAGAATGGCAATTGAAATAGAAAATTGCGGATATCCATGCATAAAATTACGCGTGCCATCGAGCGGATCAATCACCCAGCAATATTCTTTGTTTGAGCCTTTTTTGTAGCCTATTTCTTCGGACAAAATACAATGATCAGGATAAGATTTTTCAATATGTGAAATAATCATCTCTTCAGATAATTTATCAACTTGCGTAACAAAATCATTTAAACTTTTTTCTGTAATGTCCACTTTGTCCATTTGATCCATAAAACGTAGGATAATTTTACTCGCAGCGCGCGCAGCGTTTGTCGCAATATTCAACATCGGATGCATCATAAGATCACCATTTCGTACAGAAGATTATTAAAGATCAATTTTATGCGAGCAGAATAGCAAAATTTGCTATCATACTGCAATGTTAAATCGTATCCGCATTGTATTAGTTGAAACAAGTCATCCCGGTAATATCGGTGCTGCTGCACGCGCGATGAAAACCATGGGATTATCGCAACTCGTTTTAGTTTCGCCGCAAAAATTCCCCGATGCGGAAGCAACATTTCGTTCAGCGGGCGCAGATGATTTATTAGAAAAAGCAATTATCGTAAATAATTTGCGTGATGCATTTGAAAATTGTGAATGGGTAATTGGCGCAAGTGTACGTCAGCGAAAATTATCGCGCACAATTTACAATCCGAAAATGTGTGCGGAAAAAATTCGTGATGAATTAACGGGAAATGTGGCGATTGTATTTGGTCGCGAAAGCAGCGGGTTAACAAATGAAGAATTAAGTTTGTGTCACGATCAAATTTTTATTCCAACCAATGCAGATTTTAGTTCGTTAAATGTAGCGTCTGCTGTGCAAGTCATTTGCTACGAATTGCGAATGGCAGAATTGGAAAATGCAAAAATACCCTTAAAAAATAGCGTAGAAGATCGTTTAGCAACTGCGGACGAAGTGACAGGATTTTATGTTCATTTAAAAAAAACATTATTAGATTTGCATTTTTTAGATCCGAAACAGCCGAAACGGTTAATGGAGCGTTTACATTTATTGTTTAATCGTGCGCATTTGACTATTACGGAGTTAAATATTTTGCGAGGAATTTTGCGGTCGATTGAAATAGCGCTTGGAAATTACAAGCGTTCATCTGATTAATTTTTTTTTCACACCCATACACTTTTTTCAAAAACACGGGGTTTCTTTCCTGAAAAAAGTTGTTATGATGTGAAACTCCTCGAAATGGGGTATGTACAATAATAAATCAAGGAAAGCGTATGACAACCAGATCTGATTTGCATCAAGAGCCGCTAATTCCAGCGTCAACTCGTTTGCCTGAAATTACGTTTAAAGTGATTGTTCTTGCTGTGCTTTTAGCAGCACTTATGTCTGCTGCTAATGCGTATTTAGCTTTGAAAATGGGTCAGACAATTTCCGCGTCAATTCCTGCGTCCGTATTAGCAATTGGTATCCTACGTTTTTTTAAAAATTCAAATGTACTTGAAAGTAATTTAATTCAAACTGCCGCTTCTGCTGGCGAGGGTGTTGCAGGATCAGTTGCTTTCGTTTTACCTGCAATGCTTTTTATTCATGCTTGGCAAGGTTTTAATTATTGGGAAACTGTAGCGGCAACAGTGTTGGGTGGTTTGCTTGGTGTATTTTTTTCTATTCCGTTACGCCGCGTAATGTTGAATATGAAAACATTACGTTTTCCAGAAGGAACTGCGGTTGGTAATGTGCTGCGTGTGACGAGCATGAATGTGAAAGGCAATACACACATGAAACGCTTGGTGCAAGGTATTAGCATTGGTGGTTTGATGGCGTTTGCACAATCTGGTATCCAAGTTTTTTCAGATCAAATTAGTTATTGGTTTAAAACAGGTAGAGAAGTTTTTGGTGCGCAACTTGGTTTTACACCAGCATTATTAGCGGCTGGTTACATTGTCGGTATTGAAGTGGGCGCAAGCTTATTCACTGGCTTTGTATTTGGCTGGGTGATTGTGTTGCCTGCATTGTGTTATCACTTTGGATTACCGCATGCAGATTCATTAGCAGATTCCGTGATGAGTATTTACTCAACAAAACTGCGCTTTGTCGGTGTGGGCGTGATGTTAGTCGGTGGTGTGTGGACGTTAATTCGTTTAATTAATCCAGTGATCGCAGGAATTAAATTATCTTTCGTATCGTTACATGAAGTCGGTGGCGTGAAAACTAAATTGCCGCGCACAGAGCGTGACATACCTATTTTATGGGCATTTCTTGGCGTCATAGTTTGCATGCTTTTATTGTATATGTTAGTGCTGCATTTTTCTTATGTTGAAGGTCTGTATGCTGATTACACACATGTGTTTTTATTGTGGGCTACATTGGCAGCCGTATTGTTTCTACTTGTGATTGGATTTTTTATATCGACTATTGCAGCTTATTTCGTTGGGCTTGTTGGTTCGAGTAATAGCCCCATGTCTGGTCTTATTATTTTGTCTATTTTAATTTTGGGCGCGATTTACTTTTTTATTTTCTCACATGATTCTAATGGAAAAGTGGCAGCGTTGATGGTGCTTGTGACCACTGTCATTGGTACCTGCGGTATTATTTCAAATGAAAACTTACAAGATTTAAAAGCAGGACAAATGGTGGGTGCAACACCGTGGAAACAGCAGTTCGTGTTGGCTATCGGTGTTGTTGTTGCAGCTCTTGTGATTGGTCCCGTGTTGGAACTTTTGTATCAAGGTTATGGAATGGCGGGTATGTTTCCACATCCTGGAATGGATCCCAATCAAATGTTACAAGCACCACAAGCTGGCTTGATGGCGTCTGTTATTCAAGGGATTCGCACACAAAATCTACCGTGGGCGATGATTATTATTGGCTGTATTATTGCGGTGATTGTGATTATTGCGGATGAAATTTTGCGCCGCAAAGGTCGTCGTTTACCTGCATTAGCTGTTGGTTTGGGTGTTTACTTGCCACCCAGTATTATTTTGCCAACTGTTTTAGGTGGTCTTGTAAAATATTTTGTGAATCGTTCCGCACGTCATGCGAAAACAGAAGAGCAAAAAGCAAAAGCAGTTGAGATTGAGCAAAATGGATTATTAACAGCGTGTGGTTTAGTTGCTGGCGCTGCATTAATGGGTGTTATTCTTGCTATTCCATTTGTGTTAATGGGAAGTTCGAGCGCATTGTCCATTATGCCAGCTAATTTATCTGGATTAGCGCATCTTTTGGGATCGATTTCATTTATAGCTTTAGTGTTGTGGCTTTATAAAATTAGTAGATATAAAAAATAATGCGTAACATTTATCTTGATTACATGTCCACAACGCCGATTGATCCGCGCGTTGTGGATGTGATGAAAGATATTTTAGAAAATACTTTTGGTAATCCGTCATCACAACATGCATTTGGTTTTGCAGCACGCGAAACAATAGAAAAAGCACGCACGCAAGTTGCAGAATTAATTCACGCCGATCAAAAAGAAATTATTTTTACATCTGGCGCAACCGAATCCATTAATCTTGCATTAAAAGGCGCCGCACTTTTTTATCAACGTCAAGGCAAACATATTATTACGATGTCGACAGAACACAAAGCAGTTCTTGAGACATGTCATTATTTAGAATCCATTGGTTTTGAAGTCACCTATTTAAATCCGCAAAAAAATGGATTATTAAATATTGCAGAATTAGAAAAAACAATTCGCCCTGATACAATTCTCGCATCCATCATGCACGTCAATAACGAAACAGGTGTGATTCAAGATATCGCTGCAATCGGAAAATGTTTACGACAAAACGGTGTTTGGTTTCATGTTGACGCTGCACAAAGCGCTGGAAAAATTCCAATTGATTTAAAAAATTGCCCCGTCGATTTATTATCTTTCACCGCGCATAAAATTTATGGACCAAAAGGCATTGGCGCATTGTATGTGCGTAGCAAACCACGTGTGCAATTAATAAAACAAATGCATGGCGCTGCGCAAGAAAATAAAATCCGCGCCGGCACATTAGCAACACATCAAATTGTAGGTTTTGGCGAAGCATGTGCAATTGCAAAAAATAATTTGATTGAAGAATCAACGCATTTAAAAAAATTACGTGATCAATTATGGAAAAATTTATCTGCAATAAAAAATATTTATTTAAATGGTGATGAAAAAAATCGCGTCTGCAATTGCTTAAATTTTTCTATCGACAATATAAACACCGAATTATTTTTAAAAAATTTATCCGACATTGCATTTTCACAAGGTTCCGCTTGCAATGCTGTTGATCCAGAACCATCTCACGTTTTAACGGCAATGGGAATATCACGCGATCAAGCAAATCGTTCATTTCGAATCAGTGTTGGGCGTTTTACAACAGAAAAAGAAATTGAAATGGCTAGCGCTAAAATAATTTCTGAAGTTACGCGTCATCAAAAATCGTGAATATAATATTGTTAACTATAACTAACCTTACATAACTTAATGTTAATTATAAGTAACACAATTCAAATGTTAGTGCGATCGAAAAATATTATTTCTATTTAAGATTTTCTTAATATTTCTGTGATAGGGTAAAAGAATAACTAAAATTTAAGCAACAAAACGATTTTATGAAAACGATGAACAGTCAATTCAACTCATTGAAAAGCGCAGGCCCTGCTTTGTGCTTGACTGTTATCATACCTCTATTTATCAAACGATATATGCTGCGCTTTGCACGCATTATTCATATCTGGCGAGATTAAACGCGCTAATTTTCTATCTTTTTACTAAAACTAAAACACAATATTGTGTTTTAGTTTATTGACTATAATTTGAGGTATTTATGCCAAATGATTTGAGTTTATTGAGTGATGATTCGTTTTGCCATATCATTCTTAAGTACCTTGATGTTTCAGATTTGCGGAATTTGCGATTAGTATCTAAAAAATATAATCGTTTATTTTCTAATTATTTTTTTGGTAAATCTTATTCAGAGATTGAAAATTACGTCACATTACTGCTTATCATGAAGTTGAAAATTTTGCGTCAACCTACAGCAGACGTCCAGATAAATGTATATCGCAAAAGAAATGGTATCCCAAAATTACCCAGAAGGATTGCAAAATTATTTTCACAAAAAATTTCACTTAGCATTCCTTACCAAGATTTTGCACAATTAGCGAATGAAGAAAATAATAAAAATCTTCCAGCGTCATTAGAAAACTTTGAAATGATTTTACAAGCGTCAGTCGTTCAGGCACCACGAGAAGAATATTATGGTATTTTCTTTTTGCTCGCTCGCTTAATTTGTATAGCGACAATTTATTTTCCAATTGCAAAACTTAAGCTTTTGTGTAGCGAATATTTTCCTCCTGAAGGTTTGGGATTAAATTGTAGTATTGTTAGAATTGGTGAAGGAAAATCGTTGAGATATGTAACTAAATGCGTTGATGCGCTTGCATGTAATAATCTTAATGCATCACACAATCTATTTTTTTCAAAGATAAATGCAACTGAGTTGTGTGCATCGGCAGTTTGTGAAGGAGCGAATGCTGGTAATTTATTTTTATCTTTGGTGAATACAACAGAAATCTCTGCTCTTTGTAGTGATATGGTTGGAATGGCACCTATACTTTATGGATGCGTTGCGTTTGTTTTATGCATTGTTGGGCTATCAACGGCAATGAAATCGATTAATTTTTTGCGTTCAATATTTTTTGGAAAGAATGAGCCGTGTTATGCAACTCGTTTTTTTCAGGAAGCTGCTTACAATAAGAAAAAAATTGTTTTCTCTAGCGATGCACATCAAGAAGAAATTACAGTTGTTTCTACTGATCCTGCGCAACGAAATGATTTGATGGAAAGATTATTGCAAACGAGCCGCATTAATTATGGGACGACTTAATATTTTTTTAATATTCCTGTGTTATAGTGAAAGTGTAAATAAAATTTTTTAGAGAAATATTATTTTTATGAAAACAGTTAACAGTCAATTTCAACAATTGAAAAGCGCAAGCTCCGTTTTGCGCTTGACTGTTATCGTCGTTTTATATTCTTTATCCCTCATGCAAAATATGCTGCCCTAAGCGGCGCATACTTTTATATCTGGCGAGGTCACACGCAAAAATAATTTTTATCAAACAGAAAAAAATTACGAATAAATCGTGTTTGTTGAATTTAATTTAATTTAATTAATTTTGGAGAATGTTATGAAATATACAGATAAATTTGTAAAAGCAGCAATGTTTTTTGCGTCAGCTGTTTCAGCAATGCCAGATCCAGCGCCTAAAAATAATGGTGGATCTGGTGGCGAGCCAAATTATGTAGGGATGGCTGCATTTGGTTTTGTAAGTGCTGTTGCTGCTAGTGTTTATTGTTGCTTTAAACGCTGTGAGCGCAACGAAACCGCGGCAAATGCGCAAGCATTTATGCCTGCAGCAACTGGTTCTGATAATTATGGAACAGTTTCGCAAAAAGTGAATCAGGCAGCATCTCCAGCGTGATGTTGTTGAGTAATACTCACGCGAAGTGCGCTTCTAGCATTTCGCGTGAGTTTCATGTTTAATAATATTAAATAAAAAATCAGGAGCGATTTTGATGAATGCATTAAGTGAAAAACGTTTTTTAAATATGCCGAATGGATTTAGCTCGCTTTTCTTTACGCAAATGTTTAGCACAATTAGTTTTGCAGTTTTATATGCAACGTTAGTGCTTTATATGAAATCGCAATTGCATATGAGTTCGAAAGAAGCGGATTTAATTACCGGCGTTTATTTTGCGTGTAATTTTTCACTGCATTTACTATCGGGATATTTAGGCGGACGTTTTTTTAGTTATCGCGGATTAGTGATTACCGGAATTATTTTTCAATTAATCGGCTGCGTGATTTTATCGCATGGAACAATGCAAAGTTTATACTGGGGATTATCGTGCATGTTAATCGGAACGGGCACGATGGTAACTTGTTTGAACATGTTGGTATCGCAATTATTCTCTGCAAATGATGTACAAAAAAGACAATCTGGTTTTTTGTGGAATTACAGCGGGATGAATTTAGGATTTTTATTAGGATTTTCATTAGCGGGATATTTTCAATTGCATGTTGATTACAGCATGTTATTTTTTATTACAGCAGCGAATAATGTGTTAGCCGTTGTTATTTTATTAACACGTTGGAAATATATGGCTGATCAAAATACACTGATGAGTCGTGCAACAAATAAATTTAGTCGTTATTTATTAGGATTTTTTATTGTTCTTATTTTATTACCAATATTAACATGGTTATTGCAACACACACATTTTAGTGATGATTTAGTTTTATCGATTGGCGGTATCGTTGGCATTGCATTAATTATTATTGCCAGTAAAAACACAGGTGCCGAAAGAAATAAATTTTTTGCATTTATTATTTTATTATTAAGCGCGCAAATTTTTTGGATTGTATATCAATTAGTGCCGATGGGATTAACGTTATTTGCAAAAGATAATCTTGATCGACACGTATTCGGTTTTTTAATCGCGCCAGGTTGGATTCCAAATATTAATGCGGTAGCTATTATTATTGGAGCACCTTTACTTGGTATTTTATTTGTGTGGTTGAAAAATAAAATGCGATCACCATTATTGCCGATGCAATATAGTTTTGGATTAGCATTAAGCGCAATTGGTTTATTAATTTTGCCAATTGGAATTGCATTAAGTCACAATGGTTACACTGCATTTATCTGGATATTTGCAACATATGTTTTACAAGCCATCGCAGAATTATTAATTAGTCCAATTGGATATTCAATGGTCGGACAATTAATTCCTGCGCGTTGGCAAAGTATTTGCATGGGATCAACATTATTAAACTCTGGTGTTGCAGCGGTTTTAGCAAGTTATTTCTCAAATTATGCCTTGGGAAAAACGGGTTCGAGCAATCCAGTTGTGACGAATCCATCTTATAGTCATATGTTTAGTCAATTAGGATGGATAACAATGGCAGTTGCAATTGTTTTATTTGCGTTGACGCCGGTGTTGAATCGGTTGATTCGGGACTGAAATTCGTATCTGTGTTTGCCATTCGCTGTTCGCGATTCGCGAATAGCGAATAACTGTGCTATACTGAAAGTAATTCATAGCTAGTTGGAGCGAACCCTATGTTGAAATCGCAAGATATAGTCATTCTTCTTAAAATATTGTCAATAATGACACCTGTAAAAGATAATCCGAATGAGTTTTTGTCACAGAATAAGCTTGCAACACATTTGTGTATGAGTGTTTCGGAAGTCAATGCAGGTATTAAACGTTTGGTTTTATCAAGATTATTAGCACCCGTTTCTAAAAATGAAAAAATAATATTTTTACCTGTAAGAGCTGCGTGCGAAGAATGTTTAATCTCAGCTGTTAAATATTTTTTTCCTGTTCGATTGGGTGAATATACGTGCGGTATTGCAACGGGTTATGCTGCACCACTATTTGCAAAGTTGATTGTGGGCGGTAATGATCCCATCCCTGTTTGGCCATCAGCCACTGGAAATAAACGTGGCGTAGCTTTAGAACCACTGTATAGATCTGTACCGAATTCACTTGTACAATATCCGGATCAATTTTTTTATGAATTATTAGTGTTGGTCGATGCAATTCGTTCGGGGCGAGCGCGTGAAAGAAATTTAGCAGCGAAATTATTGCGAGAAAAAATAAATGTTGATCCAAAATCATTTAAGAGCAACAGCAAATTTGAGAATGCTGGAGTTCGTAGCAAGAAAATTAGAAAATCTGAATAATGATGTGGTTTATTTAGGTGGATGCGCGACCGCACTATTTATTACTGATCCTTTATCGCTAGATGTTAGACCAACAATTGATGTTGATTGTATTATTGATGTTGCCTCATTGTTGCAATATCATAAATTTGAAAAAGAGTTAAATAAAAAGGGTTTTAAAAAAACAATAAAAGATGATGTTATTTGTCGTTGGCGTTATGATGACATTATTTTAGATGTGATGCCGACAGATGAGAAAATTTTAGGATTTGGAAATCCATGGTATAAACAAGCCTTACAACATTCTGTTAATCATTTAATACACGACAATCTGATTGTGAAATCAGTGACAGCGCCTTATTTTCTAGCAACAAAAATCGAAGCATTTAAAACAAGAGGTAATAATGATTTTTTAATGAGTCATGATTTTGAAGATATGATTACAGTGATTGCGGGGCGAGTTGAGATTGCAGAGGAAGTCGCAATGTGTAATAGAGAAATAAAAGCACATTTGGGTCGTGTGTTTTCAGATATTTTGAAAAACGATCAATTTGAAGTCGCATTGCCAGGACATTTAAATAACGGTTCAGTATCAATGATAATGGAACGTGTTCAAATCGTTAAAAAACGTATTGAAAAAATTGTAGTGATGCGTAACGGATAAAAAAAATGAAACTCACCTGGCTTACCGATATCCATATTAATTTTCTCGATCAACATGAGCGTGAAATTTTTTATCAGAAAATTATTGATTCGCATTGTGATCGTGTTTTGATTAGCGGTGATATTGCGGAAGCGAATTCTGTAGTTGAATTATTAATCGAAATGGAAACTTATATAAAAAAACAAATTTATTTTGTATTGGGAAATCATGATTATTATCGCGGTCAAATTAAAAAAGTATACGAAACAGTTACGAAATTGACGAAAAATAATAATCAATTGTGTTGGTTGTCAATTTCAGGGATACAATTATTAACAAAAGATACTATTTTGGTGGGTCAAGATGGTTGGGCAGATGGTCGATTGGGGGATTACACAAATAGTACGGTATCGCTCAATGATAGTCGTCTGATTGCAGATTTATTTCAAGCAAAAATACTGGGAAAATTTAAGTTACTTGAAAAAATGCAAACATTAGCGGATGCAGATGCAAAAAAATTACAACATGATTTACAACTCGCCATAAATAAAAATCCAAAAAAAATTATTGTATTAACACATATTCCACCATTTAAAGAAGCATGTTTATATGAAGGAAAAATAAGTGATGATGATTGGATACCTTATTTTAGTTCAAAAGCAAGTGGGGATGTGTTGATGAAAATTGCAAAAGGTCATTCATTAATAGAATTTTTAGTTTTATGTGGACATACGCACGGTGAAGCAAATTATCAAGCATTACCCAATTTAATAGTAAGGGTGGGCAAAGCGGAGTATTTTCAACCACGTATTGAAGAAATTATTACTGTTTAAGGATGTATGGATAAGGAGACAAAATGATTTATACATTTTCAACTGAAGAAAAAGAAGAAGCGGATGTAATGCTAAATGCACGTGAATATCAATTTGCGCTTCAGGGTATTCTTGAGTTGCTGCGTCGATATGATAAACATGGTTTGGAAAACGCAAGCGAAAATCCGATTGTTGCTGAAGCACAAGCTGAGTTAGTAGGTTTTATTCGAGATAAAGTAATTGAGATTGTGAATGAATATAATGTGAAGATGTACTAAGATTTCAGATATAAAACGGAGAATTTGTGAAAAAAATAATTTTTTTAATGTGTTTTATTTCATTTAGTGCATTTGCATCGATTGGTAAATTAACTAATGTTAATGGTGTAAAATTATATTCAGAATATTATCTAAATCTCACTGCAAAATTTAAAGGCACAGTAGTTTTTATTAATGGCAGGCGAAATTAATTAGTGATCAATTATTTATTTTGTTAGTCAAACGTCACATTCCATCACCTTATATTATTGTTGCGCATTCGTATGGTGCAATGTATGCAGGATATTTTGTATTAAAAAATCCAAAATTAGTTAAAGCGCTTTTGTTGGTTGATCCAGTTCCACGTAATTTTGAATTTTCTAAAAAATTAATGAAGCGTTTTAATAAAGGAATTACTGAAGCCGAAAAATTTCCCGCAACAACTATTTATCAAAATTATATTGGTTCAGATGCAGAAGTATTGTATCAAATGATTGGATTTTCAAAATCAAAAAATGAATTAAAAATATTAGGTGAAATAAATAATACCATCCCAGTTGTCATTATTTCGTCGACAAAAATGGAATATAAAACAAAACCAATTGTTGGGGATTGGTATAATAATCAAAAACAATGGCTGAATAAAAATCCTGATAGTAAAATTTTTCAAGTAAAATCGGGGCATTTTATTCAGATTGACAGACCTAATATTGTTTGCAAGCAAATTAAAAATCTTATGTTAATTTCTTATCGCAAATAATAACAATATAGAGATACCAACAAGATACCACCCCATCGGTTGATGTAACACTGTATGTTCCTGCAATAAAATTAAAATACTTGGACTAAAACCACCTATTAATGCAGCGCCGACATTGTAGCTGATGGATACGCCGGAATATCTTATTTCGGTGGAAAAAGTATCAACGAGTAATGCGGCGATGGGACCATCAACTGCGGCAACAATGATTGCTAATAATGTTGCTGCGCCGTACCAAAAAAATATTTCTTGAGAATGAAATAATTTTAATATCGGAAAAATCCCAATCAACATTAGCATGCCGGAAATCATAATTGTTTTTCTTTGACTGATATAATCTGAAATTGCGCCCCAAATAATTGCAAAGCACGCTTCTGTCCATGCTAAATAAGTCGAGATTTCTAATGTTTTTTCTTTTGCAATTAAAAAATGTGAGTGTAAATAAGAGGGTAAATAAATTTCAATTACAATAATTGAAACACCGGCAAAAGCAGAAATAATAATTGCTTTAAATAATAGCCGTGGAAATTTTCGTATTAATATTAAAAATGGAAAATGCACTTGTCTTTTTTCTTTTGCTGCTTTTAAAAATTCTGGTGATTCTTGCAATCCTAAACGAAAATAAAATCCTAATAATCCAACCAATACAGCTGCAATAATAAATGGAAAACGCCAATTGATATTATGAAATAATAAAACTAAAAATGATGCTGCAAAAACACCAAAACCAGATGCGCTGGTGATAATGCCAGATAATAAACCTTTTCGATGACGATTAAATTCTAATAAATAAGTGCTGCAGCCGCTGTATTCTGTGCTGACGGATAAACCCTGTAAAATACGAAATAATATTAATAATATCGGTGATAATATTCCGATTTTTTCATAAGTGGGTAATAATCCAATTGATAGTGTAGCAACACTCATTAAAAAAATAGTGATCATTAAAACAATGCGGCGTCCAATGCGATCCGCAAAATGTCCAAAAATAATTGCACCGATTGGACGCACTAAAAAACTAATTGCAAAAACAGCCCATGCTAATAATAATTCAGTCATTGGATTTTCATGCGGAAAAAATAATTTCGCAATAATCGGCGCTGAAAATCCATATAATGTGTAATCAAAATATTCCAAAAAAACACCGGACAAAGTGCCGATAAAAACGCGACGAGGTATTTTTATTTGAATGTTCATGTAAACAGAAACCGATAAAACATTTTTTTATTCACATGATAATAAACTGTAACATCATGTGCTGAATTATTTGTCACCCACGTTGCTGCATAATCATTATTTGCTTTTAAAATAATTTTTATTGGCACATGTTGAAATTTTTCCGTGACAATTTTCGGATGTAATGCAGAAATAGTTGCAAGTGTGTCCCAAAAATCACAACCTTCAAATTTTTTCCAATTTCCATTTGGCACTAAAGATAACATTGCATTCGCATCAAAAAGATCAATTCGATTTTTTGCGCCGATTTTTAATAATTCATGATATCTCTTTTTCGTCATGCGCACTTCGTTGCTTGCATTATTGGGAATAAATGTAATTGGCAAATTTGCATTAACTAAAGTTTTCATCGCCGGTGCATTTGCATAAATATTCCATTCCGCAACAGTATTATTTGATTTTATTAATCCTGGAATTGAAATATTTCCTGGGACATCTTGATTAGTTAAATGATTATTTTTTATTTCACCAAATGCGCCGCCGCCTTTATAAATCATCGCAAGCCCTTCGCGAAATAATTTTTCTTGATGATTTTTTTGCGCGAGTTTCCACGCATCAGTAATATTTGTTGCGGTGCCAATTGAAATAATTGAAACTTGATAATGTTTTTTTGCAGCGCGAACAATAGAATTTAAAATAATTTGCGCTGCAGAAATATTTTTAATATCAGAATCTTTTTTCAAATGAGCAAAATCTTTTATATTCATTTTCGTTGCAAAATTTCGTATTACAACGGGAAAATTATATTTTGTATCAGGTCGAATATATCCAAATGCAATCGGCACATCACGTTTTGCTAAATGTGTCAATTTTTCCGCATTAATCGCGCCTTGCGGACAGCGTGTTTCGCCAACACAATCAATCGTAATCGCATCGATTTTTACAGGCTGCTTTAATAAATACAAAACCGCCATCCAATCATCAAATCCCATGTCGGTGTCGATGATGAAATGCATTTCATTTGAAAATGAAATTGAGATCCAAAATGATAATAATAAAAATAAAAAAATTCGCATCGTTGATCCCCATAGATTTTATATTGCTATTATTACAGATATTTTGGTTGCATTGCAGTTATAGAAATACTGTAAATTATACACTCTGTACGAAATATCACTCTTGTTATTCCAATAAAGAAGGAGTTTAATTATGCATCCCAAGAAGAAGTTTAGGAAAAAATATGATCTCGATCGTTGAAGCATACCGAAATGGGTTATTAAATTACAAAAACTGGTCAAAAAATATTATTTCTGGATTAATTGTTGCGGTTGTAGCGCTGCCTTTAGCAATGGCGTTTGCAATTGCTTCAGGCGTGCAGCCGGTGCAAGGTCTTTATACCTCTATTATTGCCGCATTTCTGGTGGGTGTATTCGGTGGCACGCGTGTGCAAATTGCGGGACCGACCGGCGCATTCATTGTTATCCTCGCTAATATTACTGCACATTATGGCGTGAGTGGATTGCAAGTCGCTTCATTTATGGCGGGATTTATTTTGTTATTTATGGGACTGATGAAATTAGGAAATGTTATTAAATTTATTCCTGACCCCGTTATTGTCGGTTTTACAAGTGGTATTGGTGTTATTATTTTTGTGGGTGAATGGAAAGATTTTTTTGGATTGCCCGTTCACATTCCAATTGATGCCCATTTTTATCAAAAAATAATTGCATTATGCGCTGCTTTTCCACATTTAAATTTAACGACAACAGGATTGGCATTATTGAGTTTATTGTTAATGCTAATTGTGCCAAAAATATTTAAAAAAATTCCGGGACCTTTAGTTGCAATGTTAGCAGCAACTATTTTGCAAATGATTTTTCATTTTAAAAATGTTGCAACAATTGGCAGTGCGTTTGGTGAAATGCCGCGACACCTTCCTTATTTTCATATACCGCATATGTCATGGAATGAAAATATTAACTTATTAGGTTCTGCATTTACCATTGCATTATTAGGTTCAATTGAATCACTTTTATCTGCGGCCGCATCAGATGGAATAACTGGTTATCGTCACAATTCAAATCAAGAATTAATTGGACAAGGTGTTGCAAATATTTTTTCACCTTTATTTGGAGGTTTTGCAGCAACAGGTGCGATTGCAAGAACAGTTGCAAATATTCGCAATGGTGGAAATAGTCCCATTTCAGCAATTGTGCATTCACTCGCATTAATTTGTGTTTTAGTATTATTAGCGCCTTACGCATCTGATATTCCGCTTTGTGCATTAGCTGCAATTTTATTTGTTGTTGCATACAACATGAGTGATCTAGGACATTTTTTTCATATCATCCGACGCGCGCCACGTTATGATATGTTGGTGTTGTTGATTACTTTTTTTCTGACCGTGTTTACTAATTTAGTAATCGCTGTAAATGTTGGTGTAATTTTAGCGATGTTATTTTTTATGCGTCGCATGGTTCAATCAGTAAATATTGAATCTGAAAATGCTGAACAATATGCTGCTCGTAATCCAATTGCTCCTGTGCTACCGCATGATGTATTAATGTATAATATTCAAGGTCCATTCTTTTTTGGTGTCGCACAGAAATTAGAAAATGCATTATTGGCAAGTCATACCGAACCCAAAGTAATTATTTTACGATTAAAAGATGTGCCATTTATGGATATGACAGGATTAGAAACATTAGAAGAAATTTTAGAAAAATTCCGAGAAAAAAATATTGCAGTTTATTTATGCGAAGCAAATGCAAAAGTTTCTTATAAATTAGCGAATGTAGGAATTTTAAAATTGGTTTCTGAAAAACGCGTGTTTGAAACATTAGATGCTGTGTTAACTATATTAAAAATTAAAAATACAAAATGATGTAGGAAATTATATGTCTATTTCACATCGAAAAACTGCAACAATATGGAATTATATTTGGCAGCCGCTTATTATTCTTATTTTTTTATTTTCAATTTTAAATTTATTTTATCACACAGCGCAGTCTGATATTTTGTGGGCGGTGGGTGCTGGATCGCTTGCGTCGAGTGCATTTATTATTTTTTCAAAACCGAGTTCAGTGACGGCGCATCCGTTGCGATTAATTGTTGCATATGTGATTGCAATTTTGTGCGGCATGTTATTGCATATTATGGGTGAAACATTATTGTATGCTGGACATTCTTTTGTGTGGTTAAGTTTTCTCGCATCAATTGCAGTGATTGTTTGCCTTTATTTTATGTTTTGGTTGAATGTAGAACATCCACCAGCAGTTGGAATGGCGCTGGTTTTTGTGATTGATTTAAAAGATTATCGTACATCTGTTTTAATTATTGCTGCGATTACTTTGCTTGTAGTTATTAAATTAATTTTGAATCGGAAGTTGTCGGATTTGTTTTAAATAGCGCGAAACTCCTATTAAAAGCACGGGGTTTTATTTTCAGAAAGATGTGCTATATTTCACGCAGTCTCAATCCGTTTCAGGAGTGTTTAAATGATTATCGGTGTCCCAAAAGAAATCAAAACAGAAGAATATCGCGTCGGTTTAACACCTTACAGCGTGCATGAATTAGTGAATCATGGACATCATGTCGTTGTTGAACATGATGCGGGAATGGGTATTGGTTTTGATGATGAAGCATATCGCGTAGCAGGTGCACATATTTTAATGCATGCACCCGATGTGTGGGAAAAAGCAGACATGATTGTGAAAGTGAAAGAACCGCAATCATCAGAATTTAAATTTTTACGCGAAAATTTAGTGTTATTTACTTATTTGCATTTAGCGCCGGATGTTGCGCAAGCAGACGCATTATTAAAATCAAAATGTATTGCGATTGCATACGAAACTGTAACTGATTCGCATGGTGGTTTGCCATTATTATCACCGATGAGTCAAGTTGCGGGACGTTTATCAATTCAAGTTGGTTCTACATCACTTGAAAAATCACACGGCGGTAGCGGTGTTTTATTAGGCGGCGTTCCAGGTGTTAATCCTGGAAAAGTGACTGTGATTGGCGGTGGTGTTGTTGGAACAAATGCTGTGCGCATGGCGATGGGTCGTGAAGCAAAAGTAACAGTTTTAGATACATCATTAAATCGCTTACAAGAATTAGATTTACAATTTGGTGGAAGATTAAATACGGTTTATTCCACGATTGCGAGTTTGGAAGAGCAAATTATTTCTGCGGATTTAGTGATTGGTGCAGTTTTATTACCAGGACGTGCAGCGCCGAAATTAATTAAAAAACATTTATTAGCAAAAATGAAACCGGGATCAGTGATTGTTGACGTTGCAATTGATCAAGGTGGTTGTGTTGAAACTGCAAAACCAACAACGCATACAAATCCAACTTATGTTGTCGACGGTGTTGTGCATTATTGTGTTGCAAATATGCCAGGTGCTGTTCCGCGCACTGCAACGCTTGCATTAAATAATGCAACATTGCCTTATGTTTTACGTTTAGCAGATAAAGGTTATAAAGCAGCATTGCGCGATGATAAATATTTCTGCGCGGGATTAAATGTGTGTAATGGAATGATTACGAATCCTGATGTGGCAGATGCGTTGCAGAAAAAATATGTGCCGGCTGCGGAAGTTTTGAATTAAAATTTTGAGGCGTGTTTTATCGCGCCTCATCATCATGTTGATCATGCTCAATCACACGACCTGATTTTTCGGTTGGTTTTTTTGTTTCTGTTGGATTACTAAAGCTGGTTTTAATGACGAAAAAAGATTTGTTAAATGTGGTATTTTTTTTATATCCGAAAAATTTTGTACGAATAAAGCCAACAATAAAAATAATTAATCCGATCACTAACGCTGCAATTAATACATAAGAAAAAACAAATAACGCCAATACAAATATCACGATCGCAAAAGCAATAATGATAAATGGCATTAAGCGTGCGAGTAGGGGATGGATGTTGTTTGGTTTCATGCGGACATATTGTCTGTTTTTCAGGTTGTTTGCAATGTCGGGCTAGCCTTTTTTGCCTTTTTTCAGCTGAAATGTACGGAAAATATTAAAAGAACGCGCAATAATATAACCGAATAAATATTAGACGCTTCGCATTTCTAAAAGAATCATCTGAACTAGCGAGCGTTCTGTTGTTATGTAATGTTGTGTGAGGAGCGTCTAAGCCTATGGATGGCGAAGACGAGCCTACAGGGATGTATTCACGGCGTCTCCGAACACAACATTACATAACAACAGAAAAGCGAGCGGGATGAAGATCACAATTTTTAGAATGTGCGAAACTTTTTTCAGTTACATTATCCAGCGAGTGAGAGCGAAGATTCCGTAAACGCACGAGATTCTTGATAATCCGCATAACCCAAATTCTGCAAAATCGTTTTCGTCGGCTCCAATTGATTCATTGTATAAAAATGCAAAGCAGGGCAGCCATTTGCAATTAAATCACTACATAATTTTGTGACGACTTCAATTCCATATGCTTTTATCGACGCTTCGTCATGACGATACGATTCTAAACGTTTATAAAGCCACAATGGAATATCTGCACAACACATTTTAGAAAAACGAATTAATTTTTCGAAATTAAAAATGGGCATGATGCCAGGAACAATCGGCACGCGAATATTTAATTTTTCGCAACTTTTTAAAAATTGAAAATAACCTTCTGCATTAAAAAAATATTGTGTAATTGCAGAATTTGCGCCCGCATCAATTTTATTTTTAAATTGTAAGAGCGCAGTATTAATTTCTACAGATTGCGGATGAAATTCTGGATAAGCTGCAACGTGAATTTCAAAATAATTCCCTGTTTCATCGCGAATAAATTTTACTAATTCATTTGCGTAGTGAAAATCACCTATATTTTGTGGCATTTCTGGCGTTAAATCACCGCGAATAACCACTAATTTTGAAATACTTAATTTTTTATAATTCAAAATAATATCGCGCGCCATTTCTTTTGATAAATCGATGCACGTTAAATGCGGTGCGATATCATAATTTTTTTTCTGTAATGTGCGAATGGTGTGAAAAGACTTTTCGCGATTCACACCACCTGCGCCGAAAGTTACTGAAAAATAATCGGGACGAAATAAATTAAGCGAAGTTGCAACTGTTTCGAGTTTTTCAATTCCGTCCGTTGTGTTGGGCGGAAAAAATTCGAAGCTGAGTGGTGTTACTTCCATGTTGATCTCCGTTAAAATTTATTTTTGCGCTCACTCGCAGATAATATGATTGTAAAAATAGTTGAGTGATGAAAAGTGATGACCGTCTCTTTTTCCGCTCGAAAATGAACCATCCCTGGTTCGGTCCCTCGTCAATCCTGACGCTACTCGCTACAAAAGAGACAGGTCACATCTTCCCATCAACTTAATTTAATATTTTCAGCTACATCATTGCTCGTTCGTTTAAGATTGCTCCAACCCAATCACACTGTTTCTCGCAACTGCTTCGCTGCTTGCACCATATTCGCCAACGCAACACGCGTTTCATTCCATCCGCGTGTTTTTAAACCGCAATCAGGATTTACCCATAAACGTTCAGCAGGAATATATTGCAGCGCTTGTTTTAATGAATGCGCAATATCATTTACTGTTGGAATTCTCGGCGAATGAATATCGTAAACACCAGGACCAATATCATTCGGATATTCAAAATCTTCAAACGCTTTTAATAATTCCATATCAGAACGAGAGCTTTCAAGCGTGATGACATCTGCATCGAGCGCAGCAATTGCTTCAATCATGTCATTAAATTCGCAATAACACATGTGTGTATGAATTTGTGTTTCATCTTTTACGCCGCATGATGCAACGCGAAAACTTTTCACTGCCCAATTTAAATAAGCTGGCCAATCTGATTTTCGCAGCGGTAATAATTCACGAAATGCAGGTTCATCAATTTGAATAACTTTAATCCCTGCTTTTTCTAAATCACATACTTCATCGCGTAGTGCAAGTGCAATTTGAAATGCAGTGTCAGCGCGCGGTTGATCATCCCGCACAAATGACCACGCTAAAATTGTCACAGGCCCTGTCAACATTCCTTTCATTAAACGTTTTGTGAGTGATTGCGCATACGAACTCCATTCCACAGTAATCGGTTTTGGACGCGCAACATCACCGTAAATAATCGGTGGTTTGACACAACGTGAACCATAACTTTGCACCCAACCATTCGAAGTAAATGCAAAACCTTCAAAGTGTTCGCCAAAATATTCCACCATGTCATTGCGTTCAGCTTCGCCGTGCACTAACACATCAATATCTAATTCTTCTTGTTCTTTTACAACGTCTGCAATTTGCGCACGAATATTATTTTCATATGCCTCTTGAGTAATTGCGCCCGCTTTAAAATCACTTCGCGTTTTTCGAATATCTTGTGTTTGCGGAAATGAACCAATGGTTGTTGTTGGAAAATTATCGAGTTTTAAAGCATTTTTTTGTGCAATGGCACGTTTTGCATAAACACTTTGACGTTGTGCAAAAGTATCATCTATATTTTTAACGCGCATCTTTACATCATCACGATGAATAAGTTTTGATGTTGTGCGACTTTGAATTGCAGCTTGATTTTCACTTAAATATTTTTCAACAAATTGTCTGCCGTGATTTAATGCGTCAGTTAAAATAGAAATTTCAGCAAGTTTTTGTTTTGAAAATGCTAGCCAATTTTTTATTTCAGGATTTAATTTTGTTTCTTTGTCTAAATCAATCGGTGTATGCAATAAAGAACAGGATGGCGCGATCCACAAACGATCATCTTTTATTTTTTCAAGCGTATTTAAAATTTTATTTAAATCTGCTTTCCAAATATTTCTGCCATTAATCACACCCAACGATAAAATTTTATCACGTGATAATTTTTGCAATACAGTTTGTAATTGATTTGGATCACGACATAAATCAATATGAATTCCATCAACTGGTAATGCACACGCAAGATCCGTATTATCTTTTAATCCATCAAAATAAGTTGCCAATAAACATTTTACACCATGACGATTCAATTTTTGATACGCAGTTGAAAATGTAGCACGCCATTCACTCGGTAAATCTAGACATAAAATAGGTTCATCAATTTGCACCCATTCAACATTATGCTGTTTTAATAATTGAAAAATTTCTGAATAAATTGGCAATAAGCGATCTAACAATGTTAATTTATCAAAATCACCTTGACATTTTCCAAGCCACAAATAAGTTAACGGCCCTAATAAAACAGGTTTAATATTTGCATGTAATTTTTTCGCGCGAGAAATAGTTTCAATTAAATGGTGTGCATTTAACTGAAAAGTTTGATCATGTGAAAATTCAGGAACAATGTAATGATAATTTGTGTCAAACCATTTTGTCATTTCACATGCCGCAGCATCTTGACCATCTGGCGCTAATCCGCGCGCCATACAAAAATAAGTATTAATATCAATTTTGCTTTTTTTGAAACGTTCTGGAATAACGCCTAACATAAAACTCATGTCAAGCACATGGTCGTACCAAGTAAAATCATTCACGGGAATAAAATTAATTCCTGCATCGCGTTGCAATGCCCAATTTTTTTCTGTTAAGGCAATTTCATGTTTTTTTAAATCTTCTTGCGTGAGTTGACCACGCCAATACGATTCAACTGTTTTTTTTGTTTCGCGATCAAGACCGATACGAGGAAAACCAAGATTGTGAGAAGTAACCATATCAAACTCCATGTTGTAATGAATATACACACCGAGATGAAAGGTTGATTTTTAAATCGCTTTAGCTGTTTATGCCCAGCAAGCTGACAATCAAATCGGCATGATCGGAATAATAACCGAGTGAGTTGTACATTGCAAATATTTTATAAAGCTATGCTATTTTGCGAATATTTCCTTTACAATAATCACTCTTATTTTTTACAAGGAATATACATTGAACATCAGAGTAATAATTTGTACGATTGCAGGATTATTGGCGGTGGCATTGCTGATCGCATTCACGCCGCACCAAAATTTTTTACCAAAAGGAATAGTGCTTCCTGCAAAAATAACACGTGCGCCGATTTCGCCTGATCAAGTGACGATTTATAATCAAGCGCCGTCGGGTGATTTTACTCGGCTTGGTGATATACATATCGAGCAAGCATTTACGGTATTAAATGCGCAAACGAAAGATTTATTAATTCAGAAAGTAAAAGACATGGCGGCGAGTATTGGTGCGAATGGAGTGATTGTGACTTTGTTAGTGCCTAGCAAACAATTGCGTCCCATGATTATTTTTTATGGCGCTGCGATTTATAGTCCATCACAAACAACTGGGAGTAAAAAATAATGAGTATTGATTTCCCATTAATTTTATTGTCCGTTGTTGTATTTTCTGGTGTTGTTGTTTTATGTGATTATATTTTTTGTCTTGCAAATGGCGAAAAATTTTTAGAGAAAAAAAAGCGGAATACTATTATTGAATATTCGCGTGCATTTTTTCCTGTTTTATTGCTGGTTTTTTGCATTCGATCTTTTTTAATTCAACCTTATCGCGTGCCAACAGGTTCACTTGAGCCAACTGTTTTGCCAGGTGATTTTATTTTGGTAAATCAATTTGATTATGGTTTTCGTTTTCCAATTTGGAATAAAAAATTAATTCCGATTGATGAACCAAAACGCGGACAAATTGCATTATTATATTATCCTGTTGATCATGCATTTACTTTTGTAAAACGCGTGATTGGTTTGCCGGGCGATCATATTAGTTATATTAATAAAGTGCTTTATATTAATGGAAAAGAACAACCGCAAAAATATATTGGTACTGATACGCGTTTAAATGATTTTGGACAATTGATCACATATCAAATTTATCAAGAAGATTTAGAAGGTGTAAAACATGATATTTTTGTGATTGCAAATGATCCGCCAGAAAATTTTTATAATTTAGTTGTTCCGAAAAATGAATATTTAGCGATGGGTGATAATCGCGATGAAAGTGATGATAGTCGCGGTTGGGGATTTGTGAAGGAAAATGATTTTATTGGGCATGCATTATTTGTTTGGATGAGTTGGGATCCGCATGCGGCGCATTGGTATGATTCTATTCGTTGGGATCGGATTGGAAATAAATTGTAAATTGGGAGTGATGCTTCAGAAGCCTGCGTGGAGTGCGAGTGTAACGAGCACGTAACAAGGGCGTTTTGCAGTAACCCAACCACAAAGACAGATATTTAATTGATATGAAAACAAAATAAAACACAATGAGTGTGATTTATGAATATCCCAATAATATTAACCTTGCTTCGAATTATCGCAATCCCCATCATCGTCATTTTTTATATTTTACCATTTCCTTGGGCGCATCCAGTTGCTGCAATTTTATTAGGATTAGCAGCAATTACAGATTGGCTCGATGGATATTTAGCGCGAAGTTTGTCGCAAACAACTCAATTCGGCGCATTTTTAGATCCAGTTGCGGATAAATTATTAGTAGCTGTTTCGTTGGTAATGGTATTAAGCTCGCATTTAATTCCGTATTTAGGTGTTGCAAGTGCAATTATCATTGGTCGCGAAATTGCAATTTCTGCTTTGCGCGAATGGATGTCGGTGATTGGAAAACGTGTTGGTGTGCGCGTAACGCATATTGCGAAATATAAAACAGCAATACAAATGTTAGCGTTAGGAATGTTGGTTTGGTATCATCCCAATTCGTTTCATTGGTTGTTGTGGGTTGGTCCACTTTTGCTTTATTTTGCGGCATTTTTAACATTGTGGACGATGTGTATTTATTTAAAAGCGGCGTGGCCTAATTTGACAATTGACAAGTAATAAAATGATTGTATGATTGTCGCGGTGAGATGTTTGTTAACCGTTAACTGATCACTGTTTTAGTAACAGACCAACGCCTCTTTGTTTGGATTGGTAAAACGTCGAGGTTGATGCGATTTTTTGTGAAAAATTAAAATAAAAGCGCAGGTGTACTTGATTGGTACATCGAGCATTTTATTTTAATTTTTCACGAAAAAGCGCGCAACATCGGCGTTTGTAGTAACTGTTAGGAGTTTTGCGGGAATAGCTCAGTTGGTAGAGCATAACCTTGCCAAGGTTAGGGTCGCGAGTTCGAGTCTCGTTTCCCGCTCCAAGTTTTTGTAATAATTTTTATTTATTTTTTTTGGGCGTAGGTCAGTGATTGAATGTACACACACTGATACCTCACACTCACACTGCATGGCTGGGTGTCAGAGTGGTTATGTAGCGGCCTGCAAAGCCGCGTACGCCGGTTCGATTCCGGCCCCAGCCTGATTTTTTAAAAAAGTAATAACAGATCAGCGCCTCACTGTCTGAATTGGTAAAAAACGTCGAGGTTGAGGTGATTTTTTGTGATAAATTGAGTTGAAAGCGCAGGTGTACTGATCAGTCCATCGAGCATTTCAACGAATTTTATCACGAAAAAGCACCCAACATCGGCGTTTTAGTGAGCGATTGATTGATCCATAAATGCCCGGGTGGCGAAATTGGTAGACGCAAGGGACTTAAAATCCCTCGGTAGGCTTAACCCTCCATGCCGGTTCGAGTCCGGCCCCGGGCACTTTTTTCCGCTTAATTAAATCGCAAGTAATTTTTATTCTGTTTGCTCGCATCTTAATATTTTCATAATGTGAGATTGATATAATATGTATCCGATTTTAGTTGTTTAACACAAAGGTAATGCATATCAATGAGATCTACTGCGCATGATTTAAATTTCATTTTTTTTGCAGCCGCTTTATTGCTAATAGTGCCGCGCACTTCTGCAAACGCATTGCCGAAAGCTTGCGCAAATTATGATTTATTGCACGGAAATATATCTTCTGCATCATCGGTATTCATGCATCTTCTAAATTTCGATAGTGGTGATGGTAATTGCGCAGCAGCAATAATCAACGACAGCTCGCATAATGGAAATGCATCTGTACATATAAGTCATTCAGATGCATTGTCGATGCATGAATTTTTAAATGCATTATGTCATCAATTTATATGTGTAAGTAATCCAAACAGTCTGCAATTGATGGAAAAATCTGATTCTCGCTGTAAAAATGTAAATGTTTTGAATGATAATCTGCAATGCCACACTAATGCCAAGAAATTCACACCGCATCGCGGACCTCGTGTTTATCTTGGAAATCTGGGTGAATCAACTGTTGCTTTTTTGAGAAAAAAACGAGTACCAAATGAGCATTCTCGTCGCGGCAGACATGACAAACTTTCTGGGCCGACCCGAAGTGGTCGGCCTCGTTAAATATTTTTATAATTTCGCTCTTAGTATTTCGCGATGCACGTCGCTGTGACCATCTTCGCAATTAGTTAATACGGATGGCGATCTTCTTTTTTCTTCAGAATATGAAAACGCAGCTAAATTATTAGCAGTAAGTGATGCTGCTTTGTTGTCTCGCTGATTTGCTGCAGTATTTTGAGTAAAAAGCAGTAGTTGTGTTTTTAATTTTTCAAGAAATTGTATTTCTGCATTGAATTCTTCATGACGCGTAACATTGCCAGCAGGTCTTTCAGAATTAGCAATTTCTGTACGCAATATTTCCGCTTGAATATTTAACTCAACAACGCGCTTATTAATTAAATTATTTAATTTAGCAGCACATTCTTTTAAATCAGATTGTGTAGTTTTTCGTGCATCATTCGACAAACCTTTTTGTTTTGATATTTCTCGATAATCTGCAAAATCCCGCAAAAGTTTCTCGATCTCGCTTTGCAGTGTGGAATTTTCTGATTTTTTTGGATGTAATCCATTTGGATATAAATTTCCATAACTTTGCGCATGCTGCTCATTCGCAATTCTTGCTTCATCTGTTAGCATATCATACTCCATAAAAAATATTTTTTCGTGCAGCTATCGTAGCAACAAAAATATTTTTTCAAAAGAAAAATATTATGATCGTGCAGGTAATGGTGTTTGAAAATTTTCTGGCGGAATATTTTCTGGTTGTGGAGCAACTGCACCGCTTCGATCGCGTGGATGATTGTGAGGCTGAAATAAATTTGCAGTGTAAGATGGGTTCAGATTCGGTAAAACCGAATTATTTTTCGGAAGTATTTTATTATCGTGCGGCCTCATAATGACCACTCCTTGGTTACTATCGACGCTTAATTATATCAATAATAAAAAAATAATGTTGATATTAGTTACTTCTCCGGAAAGCAAATTGTGTTTCATTTTTAACAGATGCTGGTGGTGTGGGTATACGTTCAGGAAATAATTTTGGAGAAGGGACGACGCGAGATCTACCTTCTGTCGACACAAGAGAATCAGTATCATCATCAAAAGCGACTGGCTCTTCATCATCAGAATTTTCAGAGTCGCTTGCAACATTGTCAGAAACGGATAAATCATCTATCGGAGCAGGAAGATCAAACGATTCTCGTAATGAATTAAGTTGCTCGTTTGTATAATTCTTTTGTGCAGCAATTAATAATAATAATTGTGCCAATGTATTTGAAAATTGTTCTTCTGTTTGTATGCAATAACGTGTTTGTCGTAATTCAGTAAGTGTTTCAGATATTGTTTTGAGAAGATAATCGGCTAATTTTTTTACGTCAACTTTTGGTGTTTGATCGTCTGAATTTTTCAAATCCAAAAAGAGCGATAACATCCAATTACATGCAGTTGAAAACAAATCGCTTGATTTAAATTTACTTAATAATGCAAGTAATAATCTTAACTGACCCGTTCTTCCAACTCCGGAATCACAATGCACAGCATCCATTTCATCTTGTTTTGCGAAAGCCGATATGATTGTGCGCAGTTGATTGTTTGATAAATTAAGTGATTTATTGTCGTCAACATCAATTTCAACAAACGTAATTTTATTTTCTGCAAGCATCGTTCTATAATCTAATCGTTTCGGATGTTTTTTGAGTGTACCGAGGCAAATAACGGTTTTAATATTATTTTCAATTAATGTATTTTTAAAATTATTTAATGTTTCTTGATCTTGTTCCACTCGTTGCGCAAGAAATGCAGCGCCGCTTTTCATTGGCGCGCTGATTGCAAGTATTTTTTTACGACCTTGAATATCTAAATGTCCTAATCCCGTTGTGTTTTTATTGCTGCTTGGAAATTTTGTGTTTGCAGCAGCGTCCGGTTGATACTTTTCAGGAAAATGCGCTGCATTATTTTCTAATAAAAATAAAATAAATTGTGCTCGCAATACTAAAAAATCCGTAGTTGCTGTCGCATCATTTTGTTTCAAAAATTCCGTGAACATTAATTTTTGCCATTCGCTGGGTTTTCTTAGCGATGCAATTTCTGGAATGATTTCTCTAATTGTTGCAAGCTCTTTGTCAGCTTCTTCATATTGGCTCACACTCATATCGACTGCGAGATTGCTTGCTGTGTCATCATCAATCACTTTTCTGCTTTCAATTTGTTGTGCAGTTAACGCTGTAATTTTTGCTGTTATTTCTAAGTGATCGCTGATGATTGCAGAAAAATTTTCTTGATTTTTTTCTCGATTGTGACGAATATCTCTAAGCCTACTTTGGATCTCTTCTTTTTGTTTATCATTTACGGAAGAATTCAGTAATAAATTAAGACGCAACTCTTCTTGTTGTAAATAAGCCAACCAATTTAAACTAGCATAATCAAAATTAAATGGAATGACTTCGCAATATTCTTTTATGGCTTCAAAAACAGTTTCTTTGTTCTGAATTTTTTTGGCTGCTGTTATTGCTCTCATATTGAATACGCTCGCTGATATGTACGTTATGCACTTTTAGTGCAATGTTATGTACATGCATATTACACGAAGAATCTTAATTATTTCTTAAATGTTTAAAATATACGCGATATATTTATTTTTATATTTATTTTTTCAAAAACGCGAAGCTTAAGATTTTATACGCTAATTTTGCCGCTAAAAAATCACATGCGTGTAAATTCGGCTTTGGCGCTAATTCATTGATATCAGCGCCGACAATGGTGCCAACTTTAGATGCAGCTTCAATAATATCAATTGTTTCTTGCCAAAATAAACCACCTGGTTCTGGCGTTCCAGTTGCAGACATTAAACTGCCATCCAAACCATCCACATCAAATGTTAAATAAATCGGACGACCGCGCAATGGTTTTAAAATTTCTTCTAAATTCCAACGCGCTTTATCTTTCGCCCAATAAATATGAATGCGATTTTTATTGGCTTCTAAAAATGGAATTTCGCTTTCAGAAATATTGCGAATGCCGAGTGAAACTAATTCAATATGTTCGTGATCCAAACAGCGACGCAATGCAGATGCGTGTGAATAATGCACGCCGTGATATCCATCGCGTAAATCTGCGTGCGCATCAAAATGTAACATCACTAAATTAGGATATTTTTTTGCGAATGGGCGAATGGTTCCCGGTGTAATGGAATGTTCACCACCAAATGTAAATGGAAATTTTCCATCGTCCAAAACTTTTTGCACGATATTTTCTAATTGATCAACTGCTTTTTCAATATCTTTTTCAATGCGCGGTTCGGGAATTGTAACAACGCCGATTTGTTTATATGGTTCACACCAAAAATGTTCGTCGAATAATTCTACTTGATGTGAAGCGTGAATCATTGCTTGCGGACCTTTTGCAGTGCCGCCGCCATAACTCACCGACGCTTCCAAACCAAATGGAATAATGACTGCTTTTGCAGTGTTATAATCGACTGCGTTTTCGGGTTCTAAACCGAGAAATGCATCTTCGGGGGGTAAAATTTTCATAATTATTCTCTGCAAAATATTTTATTTTTGATGTGTGGCAAATTAAATATTGGGCGTTGTTAGTTGGGTCACTGCAAAACGCCCTTGTTCCGTGAAGCTAAAGCTTCACTTCACGCAGGCTTCTGTAACACCGCTCTCTTCAAATATTTTTGCAAATTCTTTTGCTGTGCGCGTTTTCCAATATCCACGATGATATGCATCACTTGCTAATAATGGCAGAACAGTTGTGGCTTCTGCAAAAACCATTTGTTCGAATGTCGTTTCAACTTTACCCCAAGAACAAGCTTCTTTTAATGTTGAACTTGAACATGCGCCGTCGCGAACATCAGCAACGGTAATTTGCACCGCATATTTATGCATTTCTGCACCGATGCCAATCATTTCAGCACAAACAACTGTGTCTTGTGCGAAATTTTTTGGAACGCCGCCGCCAATCATTAATAATCCTGTTGTGCCTGCTGCAATTTTAATTTGTGTTAATTCGCGGAAATCTTTGATTGCATCAATTGCAATATGTTTTTCTGGACGTTGCATTTGATGCATCACCAAACCAAAACCAGCAGAAGAATCTATAAATGCAGGGCAAAAAATCGGTACATTTTTTTCATACGCTAATTGCACGAGTGAATTTTTCTTTTTCGCGCCACCTTCCGATAAATATTTTCCCATTTCGCGAATAAATTCACGTGAAGAATATGCGCGTGGTTGTAAATTATTTGCAATTTTTAAAATTGTTTTATCACAATCTTGCAATGCTTCTTCGTCAATATAAGTATCATAAATACGATCAATTGCTAATTCACGTAAAATATTATCGTCAATTTGTTGTGATGCGGCTTGATAATGTTTGTGACCCAACGCTTCGAAAAAATCCATATCAACAATGGATGCGCCGGTTGCAACAATCGCATCAACCATGTTGTATTTTACTAAATCACTGTACAGTTGCATGCAACCGCCAGCAGAAGTTGAGCCTGCAATGGTTAAAATCACTGAACACGATTTATCTTGCAACATACGATTAAAAATTTCTGTCGCACGCGCTGTGTCACGCGAACTAAAAGACATTTTGTCCATCGCGCCAATAATCGGGCGAGCGTCAAATGATGTGATATCGATGTGTTCAACAAGTTTATTTAGCAATTCAGTTTTCTTCATAGCATCCTCATCGTCGTAAAAATGATTGGTCAATATATATTTTTATTCAAGAAGTTTCCAGTATTTTTTTTGGTGGCATAGGTTGATTGATGTTTCAACCTTAAGAGTTTCTTGGAAATCAATACCGTGTTTTTTGAGAATAAAAACACGGTATTGCACGCAATATGATAGCTGATAAAATAGCGGGCTATTTATATGGGTTTAAAGACATATAAATTATATGGAAAATTATATGTACTTGTATTGGGTGAGGCGGTATGATGAATTCCGAGCTGTTTGAATGGGATGAAGCAAAAGATTCAGCTAATCAATCAAAACACGGTGTTTCGTTTTTTGATGCGCAGCAAGCATTTTTTGATCCTGACCGTATTATTTCTGTGGATGAGAAACACAGCGGAGATGAACAGCGTCTTTATTGTGTTGGTGTGGTTGACGATAAAGTGATAACGGTTAGGTTTACTTACCGAGGCCACATTATTAGAATTATTGGTGCGGGTCATTGGAGAAGTGGGAGAAAGATTTATGCAAAAAAGAAAAAAAATATACTCTGATAAGCCTGTTGGTTCTTTAAGAGCTATTAAGGATTTTTTGCCAAGACCAGAGGATCTGATTCTCAAGAAAGAAGAAACTACAAAAATTACATTATCTTTGCCGCGCGAAAGTGTAAATTTTTTTAAAGAATTAGCAGTTGAGCATCATACGCAATATCAAAAAATGATTCGAAATTTGCTTGTGTTGTATGTCGCACACGAAAGAAAAAATAGATTAGCACGAAGAAAGAGACACGGTTAATCGATGACAATATTCGTTACTTTATTAACCAAATTTATGTTTCCAACAGCGGCGAAACAGGAATATTTTTTGCATCCATCATAGTGCCAACACGTTGTAATGTTGAAAGCATGAGTGTTTGTTCCCACGGTTCTAATTTATGAAACGCAGAAATAAATTCTTCTTGCAATAATGGCGGTGCATTTTTAAATATTTTAATTGCGTCATCTGTTGCTTCAATTAATACTTTTCTTTTATCGTCAAGCGCGGGTGTGCGCATAATGTAATGATGTTTTTCCAAACGATCTAAAATAGAAGTTACTGTGGCATGACTTAAATTGACATCTCTTGCCAAAATACCGCTTGGCACTTTTTTATAATAAATAATTCTTTTCAAAACTAATGCTTGTGGTCCTGTAATCCCATATTTATTTACCAATTGTTTTGAATGCAAATCAATCGCACGAATAATGCGTTTTAAAGAAATTAATACCTCATCAACCATATCTGTTTTTTCTAACATGTCTATTTTCCTTGAAAAATTTAAAATACTTCGTATACTAATGAATGTTTGTTATTAAAATTCAATTACAGGAGATCAATTTATTTAATTTGAACAAATAATACACATAGTTACGCTTTCTTATTGCAATATCAAAGTATTAAGCATAGCAAAAAATTGTTTGTATACGAAACACTTAAGCAAGAGGATTTTGTATGGATACTTTAGAGTTTAGGGCGTCAAAAGATTTAACATTAGGAACAGAAATCGAACTTCAACTCTTGGACCCACACACCGGTGATCTTACACCTAAAGTGGATGAATTTTTAGATCAAATTAATAAATCAGATTATCAAGGAGAAGTAAAACCTGAAGTAACGCACAGTATGTTAGAAATTGCTTCCAATATTCACAGCAATACAGATTCGCTTAATAAAGAATTACGAAAGCTGAATCGTTTTTTAACGCGTGAAGCAAAAAAAATGAATATTCAAATTTCAGGTGGCGGAACGCATCCATTTCAAGCTTGGAAAGATCGTACAATCTCCACCGATTATGAAAAAATTTATAAAAAATATGATTTTCTAATTAAAAAATTCACTGTTTTTGGCCAACATATTCATATCGGTTGTTCTGATCCCGATAAAGCAGTTTATTTAATACATGCATTTTCTCGATATATTCCACATTTAATTGCATTAAGTGCTTCATCACCTTTTTATGATGGCGTTGAAACAGCATTTCAATCAACTCGTTTACATTTAGTTGACGCATTTCCTCTCAGTGGGCACTTCCCTCTTGTGAAAAACTGGGAGGAATTTTGCGAATATTTAAATAAATTGCAGAAATTAAATGTAGTTGAGCAAGTGCGAAATTTTTATTGGGATATTCGATTGCGACCTGAATTTGGTACATTGGAAATTCGAATTTGTGATTCACCGCTAACGTTAAAACAAGCAGTTTCTTTAACTGCTTATTGTCAAACGCTGGCTTTTTATTTTTTAGAAGAAAATCCGGTTGCGGTAGATAATGAATTGTATCTAGCGTATGCGCACAATCGATTTCAAGCAAGCCGATACGGTTACAAAGGAAAAATTTCCGTTCCTGAATTGGTTTCGCCCGTTACGATTGACCAAGATATTTTAAACACATTGGAAAAATTAGCGCCGTATGCAAAATTTTTAGGTAATGAAGTATATTTCAGACATTTGAAAAAAGAAGTTTCTCGATTAAATAACGGTGCTCGTAAAATAAAAAAAGCATTTAAAAACCTAAAAAATAATATGAATGATCTGGCGAGTTTTCAAAGTCAATTGTGGATGCATAAAAAAAATTGTTAGCGTTACTTCCCAAAGTGGTCTTTTCTTGTAGTCAGATTTCTGTATGATGGACTTATGAAAAAACCACTTTCCTTTATCATCGGATTACGTTATACGCGTGCGAAGCGGCGGAATCATTTTGTGTCGTTTATTTCGCTCGCGTCATTGCTTGGAATTGCATTGGGCGTGATGGTTTTAATTACGACATTATCCATCATGAATGGATTTAATTATCAAATTCAAAAACGTTTTTTTGCAATTACGCCTGCTGTCACAGTTTCAACACATGATGATTTAAGTAAAACATGGCCGCAATTGGTGCATGCAACAAAAACATTAAGTGATGTTGAAGATGCAGCGCCATTTGTTTCTGGCAATGGCATGATTATGCACGGCACGCAATTTGCTGGCGTGAATTTAATGGGAATTTTACCGCAAGAAGAATCTAAAATTTCGCAATTAGCGAGCCATGTTATTGCGGGAAATTTAGATTCATTGCAATCAGATAAATTTAATGTGGTGATTGGAAAAACATTAGCACAAAATTTAGATTTGCAAATTGGTGATCAATTAAATATTTTAACACCACAAGCAGATGTTACTTTAGTCGGTGTTTTTCCGCGTTACAAAACATTTACGATTTCAGGAATTTATCACACAACCGGTGGTTTGTATGATAACAGTGAATTATTTATTAATATGAATGATGCGCAAAAATTATTTTTGCCGGGACAGCGTGATAGTGGTGTGCATATTAAATTACATAATTTATATGACGCGCCACGCGTAACTGAACAATTACAAATGATTTTATCACCCGATTATAATTTAACAAATTGGACAATTCAGTTTGGTGCTTTTTTTCAGGCACTTTCGATGGAAAAAACAATGTTGTTTGTGATTTTATTATTAATTGTTGCGGTTGCTGCATTTAATTTAGTGTCGATGTTAGTGATGGCGGTGAATGATAAACGCGCTGATATTGCAATTTTGCGAACACTCGGCGCGAGACCGCGCACCATTATGATGACGTTTGTTGTCCAAGGTGCAATTGTTGGATTTTTTGGAACGGTGCTTGGATTAATTTTAGGATTATTGTTTGCTTATAATGTCACGTCGATTGCAAATGAAATTCAACATTTATTTCACATGCAATTTGTGCGCGCAGATGTTTTCTTTATTAATTTTGTGCCGTCGAAAATTCAAATCAGTGATGTTGTTGAGGTGTGCTTGATGTCGATGGGGTTAAGTTTGATCGCGACGATTTATCCTGCAATTTTAGCGTTTAAGACGCAACCGGCAGAGGCATTGAGATATGAATAACGTGAATGTGAGCGATTGGAATGGAAGTGGAAGCGCAAGCGACCACGCCGATTATGAACGATAACAATACATCTGTAGTAATTCAGTGTCATCAACTCGGTAAAACCTACCGCGACGGTGAATTATGCGTGCCAGTTTTTGATAATATTAATTTATCAATTGCGCCAAGCGAAACAGTTGCAATTGTCGGCGCGTCCGGCGCAGGAAAATCTACTTTATTACAATTAATGGGTGGATTAGATAATCCCACAAATGGTTATGTAACAATTAATAATAAAAAAATTGCAGAATTATCTGAACGCGATCGCTGCGCACTGCGAAATAAACATCTTGGATTTATTTATCAATTCCATCATTTATTGCCTGAATTTACAGCATTTGAAAATGTTTGCATGCCGCTTATGATTGCCGGCATGAAAAAAAATGAATATCAAGAACAAGCAGAAAATATTTTAAAAAAAGTAGGATTGCAAAATCGATTATCACATCGCATCGGAGAATTATCTGGCGGTGAACGTCAACGCATTGCAATCGCGCGCGCATTAGTTCATCAACCCAAATGTGTTTTAGCAGATGAACCAACCGGAAATTTAGATCACAAAACAGCGGATATTATTTTTGAATTAATGTTGCAATTAAATCGCGAACACAAAACGAGTTTTGTTATTGTCACCCACAATGAAGCATTAGCAAAAAGATGTGATCGGATGTTGATGTTGGGGAATGGGCTGCTGGATTGTGTAGGTGGGGCTGTTTGAGCCTACATATTAATTATAACCAGTTTACTCTAGTTTAGAGTTAAACTATAAACTAGAGTAAACTACCTATAATTGAATATCACCCATGAATCCTGTTTTCAACCCTTATTCTCCTGGCGCAGCTAGCCAACCACCTGAATTAGCGGGACGCGATGAGTTACGTGATTAAACGCAGTATTGTTAAGAACACATGGAAGTGGAAGCGCCAGCGACCACGCCGATATTAAATTACGAACAATTTAGGAATGTTGGTAATGATAAAAAGAATACTTACTTTTTCCTACCTGATATTAGTTCAGTGCATGACGTTGTGGATTATGACACCCACGTTTATACTTTATTTTACGATTATTTCTCATAATGCAGATGATGGATGTGTGATACCGTTTTCAGTGTCGTCGTTATTAATTGTTATCGGACTCTGTGTGGCTAGCGTATTATTTTTGTTCTTTAATTGGCTCAGTTGGCAAAATTGGTATAACACAAAATATCAATCTGCGTTTATCAGTAGTTTAATCAACTACGCTGTATTCGCGTTTTTTATTATTGCATTGGTACCAATGAGTTTGTTTTACTGTGGGAAATGACACCTGACCGGTCAATTGTAATTCAGCTGATAAAAATGGAATTTTGCTGCTCTGAAACTGGTGTTGCACTCATGAGTTGAATTCAGGAAATAATTTTTTGTAATTTAATATCGGCGTGCTCGCTGGCGCTTCCACTTCCACTCGCTACTAACAAAATCGTTGTTGTTGCAATGATCGCTCGCCACATCAAACATCGCGACAAAAAACATCAGCGTAGTTGTTGCTGAAATTATCATCAACTGTGTAGTAGAATAATATGAAATTATCGGATATATAGCATGACCAAAGAATTTTTTATTCAACGCGAACAAGGTGGCGAACGCGCAGTGCTTGTGCAGATGCGTCTTTATCAGGGTGAGCATCATGATCATTTTGAGGAAGATTTGCAGGAATTTGAAGAATTAGCTGTTTCTGCTGGTGCAAAAATTGTTGAAGTGATCGGCGGAAAAATGAATTCGCCGAATTCAAAATTTTATATTGGTGAAGGTAAAGCAAAAGAAATTGCGGACGCAGTAAAAACACATCGCGCTGATATTGTTTTATTTAATCATGCATTATCACCTGCGCAAGCAAGAAATTGTGAAGAATTATTTTCTTGTCGCGTGCATGATCGCGCAGAATTAATTTTAGATATTTTTTCACAACGCGCTCGAACATTTGAAGGACAATTACAAGTTGAATTAGCGCAACTCGAACATTTGAGTACGCGATTAGTGCATGGATGGACACACTTAGAAAGACAAAAGGGTGGTATTGGATTGCGCGGTCCAGGTGAAACACAATTAGAAACTGACAGACGATTAGTTGCGCATCGCATTAAAACCATTAAAAAACGCTTAGAAAAAGTCGAAATGCAACGCGAGCAAAGTCGACGTGCGCGCGAAAAATCAGAAATGCCGATTATTTCAATTGTGGGTTATACGAATGCTGGAAAATCTACTTTATTTAATCAGCTAACTGAAGCTGCGGTTTATGTTGCTGATCGTTTATTTGCAACACTTGATACAACTTGCAGAAATATTTCTCTGCCAAAAATTGGCGAAGTAGTTATCGCAGACACAGTTGGTTTTATTCGACAATTACCGCACGAATTAATTGCTGCATTTAAAGCAACTTTAGAAGAAACACGACAAGCGGATTTATTATTACATGTAATTGATACACATTCGGATAACACAGGACAAATGATTGCAGATGTAAATGAAGTTTTACACAGCATCGGCGCAAAAGATGTTTTGCAATTACAAGTGATGAATAAAATTGATCTGCTCGATCATTTTGAACCGCGCATTGATTACGATGCAAAAAATTTACCGAAACGTGTTTGGGTTTCCGCTGAAAAAAATCTTGGCATTGAGTTATTAAAAAAAGCCATTATTGAATTATTAACTAAACGTGTTGTGCATTGTCGTGTTTCATTAAATCCCAATCAAGGAAAATTACGTGCAAAATTATATGCGCTCGGTGTTGTGAAAGCTGAAACAACAGATGAAGAAGCGCGTTGGCTGTTGGATTTAGAAATTCAACAACTAGATTTCGAGCGCCTCTTCCGAGTATTATGATTTAGTTGTACTTACAGGCGTGCTATTCGTCAACCTCACTGTTTGCATCTAAAAAATCCTAAACTCCGCCCATTTGTTTATTGCTCTGTTGGACAGGCACCAGCCTTTATGGTTACCTCGTTAGTAGGCGAAATATAATAGCAAAGCTCTTGTGTGTCCGACGGGTCACAGCTAGAAGCCAGCGTAATTGATGTGAACAAAGCGGTACCTTTGTAAATTTCAGCTGAACATTTACCCTTAAGGAAATTCAGTCCAAGAACATATGTTTCGATCGAGGTCACTAGCTGAAAATGTGTATAGGCAGTACCTGTACCAAAACAGTCACCACTATTAACTTGTTCTGAATAAAATCGTGCAGTAGTTCCAGCAGGTACAGTGTTCGTTTGGTCAATGTTATCATTATACCAACAGTGAGACGTAATATCCTTCGTGCCACCACCACCAACTGTGACTGGATTTGGGCTTGCATTCTGAACGCCCATATACCAACCTTGTCCAGCTAATGCGGACAACGGGGACAACATCAAAATAAATAGGCATCCTACGGGAAACAATAACCTGTTCTTCATAGTAAACATATTACTTACCTCCTCTTACATTTATTACGATCTACCGCCAGCATAGTATTAAAACTAATCAATTTCCAATTTTATTAAAAAATATTTACAACTTGATGATTTTACTGAATATAAATATGAGCTTCGCCTTTCACGAAATCGTTTTATGTAAGTAGATTTTGCAATAACCTATTCACATCATTATGATATGTGACGTTCAGGATTTATCTTATGTTGGTGAGAATTTTATGAGTAAAAATATTGTTATTTTAGGCACACAATGGGGCGATGAAGGAAAAGGCAAATTAGTTGATTTGCTTTGCGCGCAAGCAAATGCTGTTGTGCGTTATCAAGGCGGACATAATGCAGGACACACATTAATTATTAATGGCGAAAAAACAGTTTTGCGTTTAATGCCGTCTGGTATTTTACACGATACTGTACGGTGTTTTATTGGTAACGGTGTTGTGTTATCGCCTGATGCTTTTTTACAAGAAATGAATGAATTAGAAAATCGCGGCGTTCCCGTCGCAAAACGCTTACGCATTAGTTCTGCTTGCAGTGTTTTATTGCCGTATCATATTTTAATTGATCAAGCGCGTGAAAAATTATTAGGTAGCAAAGCAATCGGCACTACAAAACGCGGCATTGGCCCTTGTTACGAAGATAAAGTTGCGCGTCGGGGATTGCGCATGATGGATTTTTTTCATGAAGATCAATTAGCAGAAAAATTAAAAATACTCGCAAATTATCATAATTTTCAATTAAAAAATTATTATCACGAAAATGAATTATCATTTGACACTGTGCTTGAAGCATTAAAAAAACAAATTGAAATAATTCGTCCGATGATTGTTGATGTCACTGCTGAATTATCTGCATTAAAAAAAGCGGGAAAAAATATTATATTTGAAGGTGCGCAAGGAACATTATTAGATATTGATTTGGGTACTTATCCGTTTGTTACGTCATCAAACACAACTGCAGGTGCTGTTAGCACAGGAACAGGTTTTGGTCCGCGTTACATTGATGCTGTATTAGGCGTTACAAAAGCATATGTGACACGCGTTGGCGCTGGATCATTTCCAACTGAATTAACAGATGATGTCGGAAAATTAATTGCAGAGCGCGGAAAAGAATTTGGTTCTGTGACGGGACGTCAACGTCGTTGTGGCTGGTTTGATGCAGTCATATTACGTCGATCTGTTTTTATAAATAGTTTATCGAGTATTGCATTAACAAAATTAGATGTGTTAGATACTTTATCCGAAATAAAAATTTGTAATGCGTATCGTTATCGCGGTGAAATCGTGCATGATTTACCGATGGATTTGTGCGATATGCATGAATGCGAACCGATTTATGAAACGATGCCGGGTTGGCAAACATCTACATTTGGCATAACGGATATTTCTAAAATGCCTGCGGCTGCAAAAAATTATATTTCATATTTAGAAAAATTATGTGGCGTGCCGATTAGTATTATTTCAACAGGACCTGATCGTGAGCAGACGGTGATTATTAAGTCTCCCTTAATATAACAATGCTAGAATAATTTATATGGCAAGTCACGTCGAACAAACATATCAAGAACGCATTCTAAAAGTGCTCGTGCATATTCAAAATCATTTGGATGATGAATTATCGCTTGAAGAATTAGCGAGCGTTGCTTATTTTTCCCCATTTCATTTTCATCGTATTTTTACAGCATTAACGGGCGAGTCCATTAAAAGTTATGTGCGCCGTTTACGATTAGAACGCGCGACGCGTGATTTAGTTTTTACGGATTTATCGATCGTGCAAGTTGGCGAACGTGCAGGATATGATACGCAACAATCTTTTCATCGCGCATTTAAAGAAGCGTTTAACGAAACACCAAAAACATTTCGAGAAAAAGCAACGGAAGGGCTTTCTTTGCGTGCAAAACAAAATGAACTTGATGCAAATGCAAAAGAATTAGTCATCGTAAAAACAATTGAACCTATTGTTGTTGCATTTGTGCGACACGTTGGTCCTTATGATCATGGAACCATAATGAAATCATGGATGCAATTAGTTGCTGAAGTGGGATTACCGCATATTTTATCGGATAAATCAGAGAAAATTAGTATTCCATATGATTCGCCGGAAACAACACTGGCAGAAAAATTACGTTATGATGCGTGCGTGACAGTTGATCAATTACCTAATTTTAAGGCAAAAGGCGCGATTGGCGTGCAAACAATTGAAGGTGGAAAATATGCAGTGATTACGCATAATGGTTCACTTGATACAATTGAAAATGCATATAATATTTTATTTGGAGTGTGGTTGCCGCAAAGTGGATATGAGCCTGCTGATCATCCGAATTTTATGTTACATCGGAAAATACCGTTTCAAATTTCGTCGGAGGATTTGGTGACGGATATTTATTTGCCGTTGAAGTAGTGATGCTGTGTTCACGCTTGCTGACGCGCGCGGCTCCCTGTCGAGATTGATTCAACTTCACCATCACTTAGTCGCGTAATAATTGATTCACCCGCAACAACATCATCTGCATGTAAAATAATTTTCCCTGTTTTTTTATTTTTGGTAATACTAAATCCGCGTTGTAAAATTTTTAATGGACTTAATGTTTCTAATAATTGCGCGCAGTGTGATATTTTTTCTTTTTTATTTTTTAAATATATTTTTATCGTGCGAATAAAATGATTTTCAAGTTGATCAAGCGTTTGTGCTTGTTGTCTTAATTTTTCGCCGGGATGTTGTAAGCGTTTTTGCAAATGCATTATATTATTTTTTCGCAATTTTATTTCTGAAAAAATAATTTTTTGTAATTGTAAAAATTGTTGTTTTAAAATTTGAATATATTCTTCGCGATTAGGGCTCACGCATTCTGCAGCGGCGGATGGAGTTGGTGCACGAAAATCAGCAACAAAATCAGCGATGGTAAAATCAGTTTGATGTCCGATGCCGGTCACAATTGGAATTTGACTTTCAAAAATTGCATGCGCGACAATTTTTTCGTTAAAAGACCATAAATCTTCAATCGATCCGCCGCCGCGAGCAAGAATTATTACATCACATTCTGCGCGATGATTTGCTTGTTGTATTGCGTGTGTAATTTGTTTTGATGCTGTATCACCTTGTACTACTGTTGGATAAATAATAATTGGAATTTGTGGTGCGCGTCGTCGTAAAACTTTTAATATGTCGTGCAGCGCAGCACCTGTTGCAGAAGTAATAATTCCAATTTGTTTTGGAAAAATGGGTAGCGGCTTTTTATTTTTTTCATCAAATAATCCCGCTTTTTCTAGTTCATTTTTTAATTTTTCGAATGCAATTTGTAATTTTCCAGCGCCGGCTAATTCAATGCTTGAAACAATTAACTGATAATCGCCGCGTGGTTCATACAAACTAACTTGTGCCTGCACAATCACATGTTGCCCATTTTCTAAAGCAAAATTAATGCGTTGATGTTGAAAGCGAAATAGGGCGCAACGAATTTGAGCAGCTTCATCTTTTAGCGAAAAATATAGATGTCCTGACGATGGACGCGATAAATTGGAAATTTCACCTGTTACTAAAATACCGCCAAAATGCGTTGATAATAAAGCGCTTACGGCACTATTTAGCGCAGTAACTGTATAAATTGTTGAAGTATCGGCAGTTTCCATGGGCTATAATTATTCAGAGTGCAGCATGTTTTGTAAAGGAGTATTCATGTTTAGCGCGCGTAAACAAAAAGGTGCGGCAGTATTGATAATGACCGTCGCGTTGTTGTTGGTCGCAACTATCATTGCTTTATTTTCAGCTAGTGTTATTACGACAGATAATAAAATTTTCAATAATTCAAAAGCTAATTTTGACGCACATAATGCAGCACGCGCTGGATTTGATTATGCATTAGGTTATATGAATGCTTATCCATTTGTGATTATGAAACGGTTGGCATATTGCGTTTCTGCGTCTACGACTTATGCTTTACCACAACAAACTTTAGGAAATGGATCTACTTATACGGCAACTTATTCATGTAAGGTTGCAAATAGTTATCTGAATATCGGGCTTTCAGTGCAAGGAGCTAATGCAGATGGATCGGCAACACGCACTATTTCTGCAACCATGAAACAGTATTGCGGAACAATGCAATATCCTGTGCTGTCGGTGTGGGGTGTTAGGCTTTTTCCTGGTACCACGATATCAAATACAATGCCAAATGCAGACAGGAGTATAGCGTCAGGAGGGACGGGCAGTGGTGTTATTATTGATGCAGGTGCTGCAGTAACCACAACAACTGGTGGTCTATATTCTTGTACGGGGGCGCGATCTTTTACTAATGCATCTTTACCCACCACAGATTGTTTTAATGTGCTCATGTATCCATACGATGTCAATTTTATAGACCCAATTTATTCATTGACATTCACAACTAATCCAACCGCTTCATTTCGACTGGATAGGCTTTATTTAGGGGTTGCAGCACAGGGTACTTTGCATACTCTTGCTTATGCCCCGGTTTATAACGTAAATTGTCCGACTAATTCAGTGGTTCATGCCACATCTACTTTTGCAGCACTGGATAATGGAAGTGGCGGAACTACAACCTGCACAAAATTATCAGGATCTACTGGCAATCTTGCAACGCAATTTAATGGGATTACTGGAAATATTGTCGCCATGGGCACTGGACCAAGACTGATATCGCTTTCCAACAATACAACATTTACTATGGGTTCATCGGCTGCGCCAGTTATTTTGTCATTTAGCGTTAGTACTAGTACTGTTACCTTCACTCCAGGTGCGTCTAACTCTTCGATTACTATCAACGGAAATATCTATTCAACCGGCCCCTTAGTGCTGAATGCAAATACAATTGTTAATGGGCTCATTGTTACAACTGGTTTGAATTCTGGTGTTACATTGAATGGCAATGCCACTGTAAATGGTGCAATTATCGCTCGAGGACAAGTTACTTTAAATGGCACGTCTTCCGTTAATTATACGCCAGCCGCAGACGCCATTATTAAAAATACATTTAATCGTTATTGCGGCGGAAGTTATGCAGTTGTTCCTGGCACATTAAAAGATTTTTAAAACGTGAGTTGATGTAATGAAGATGCATAAACAAAAAGGTGCGGCAGTATTGATGATGACCGTCGCGTTAGTGTTGATCGCGACGATTATTACTTTATTTTCAGCCAGTATTATTACAACCGATAATAAAATTTTTAGTAATTCCAAAGCTAATTTTGATGCGCATAATGCAGCGCGAGCGGGATTTGATTTTGCGTTGGGTTATATCAACGTTTATCCGTTTTATGTTATTTACGGTTTGAATTATTGTGCTTCTGCTTCATCAACAGCCTATATTCCCATGACGCTGCCTAATGGCTCATCTTATACCGCTACTTTTTCTTGCAAAACAGTGGGTGATTATACCAATCTCGGTTTGTCAGTGGTTGGAAAATCTGCAGATACAACAGCGGCAACACGCACAATAACTGCGTCGTTAAAAATGTATTGCGGTGGCGCTGCATTTCCGGTGCTTGTGGGCAATGCATTTTATGGTGGAAACACCTTTACCTCATTAGTAAGTAATACCAGTACAATACCAGGTCAGATGTTGAGATCAATTGGTGCAGGTGCACAAGTCACCTTTTATAACGGAAACAATGCGACAACTGGAACCGGCGGTGTTTATTCATGTTTAACCAGCGGTTCTGTTCGTAGTTTTACAAAAAGCATACCATCTTCATGGCCAAGTGTAGACTGCTTTAATCTTTTTTTAGATCGTAGCGGGTCAAGTATATTGCTTTTAGTTGCTTCACCCGGAAATTCAAGCAATTCCACTGCGCCTCGACTGCAGCAGTTGTATACGGGTAGAGCGCTCTTTTCATTTAGTTCATTAGGTTACTATGCTGTTGCTTGTCCCTCAGCAATTAATATAACTAACCTTTCAACATTCAGCAGTATGGGTACAAGCTGTGCAGCAATTGGAACACCGCCGGGAGCTTTGGGCGATCAAATCAATGGTCAGACAGGTAAGGTGATTTATATTCGCGCTAGTACCGGAAGTTCACTGAATATTAATATCCCTAATAACACAACCTTTACACTCGGCACAGCAGCAAATCCTGTTGTGTTAGTGTTGATAACAAATAATTCCGGACAAATTGTCACCTTTACCGCTGGTAGCAATTCCAGCATTACCATTTACGGAAATGTTTATACTGATGAAGGATTAACACTAAACAATGGTGTCACAATTAATGGATTAGTTTTTGCTTCAAGAAACGTTATTTTGAATGGAAACGCTACAATCAATGGAGCGCTGATTAGCGGAACACAAGTTAGTTTAAATGGCACATCGCGAGTGAATTACTCCAACACCGCTGATGGCTATATAAAAAATACATTAAATCGTTATTGCGGCGGAAGTTATGCGGTTGTTCCTGGCACATTAAAAGATTTTTAATTAAGTTGATAAAATATGCGCAAGCAAAAAGGCATGGCAGCACTTATGATGGTCGTCGTTGTTTTGTCGGTCGCGACGGTTATCGCTTTATTTTCAGCAAGCGTGATTGTGATTGATAACAGAATTCATAAGAATGTAAAAAATAATATAGATGCGCTCAACGCAGCGCAAGCAGGTTTTGATTATGCATTAGGATATTTAAATGCATATCCGTATATTATTTTAAATGGATTAAATTATTGTACTGCAAGCAGTCCATTAAATTCATACACACTTGCATCACCCGGCGCATTAACAAATGGTTCAACTTACACAATGACTTTTTCTTGTTCGACACAAAATAATTTAACGACATTGTATTTAGTTGCAACTGGTATTTCAGAAGATGGATCTGCAACAAGAAATATTAATGCAACCCTGATGCAATATTGTGGTGGTTCTGGTGTGCCAATTACAAGCAAAGCAAATGTAAATCTCAGCGGATTAATTGTTGCGGTATCCAATCCTGATGTTAATGCAACAAGAACGATTGTTGCGGGCGGAACAATTGGCATGAGTAATTTTACATTTGCAACGACCGCAACGGGCGGCACATATTCTTGCGCTGGTTCTTATCACACACCACCGTCTGTTTCGTCAGGCAGTTGTCGCAATTTACGATCAAGTAATTCGACGCCAAGCAACGCTGCATTAAGCGCAATGTCAGATGCAAATTTTCAAACACTTTATTTAGGAAGACAAATTGCAGGTGCTGCACCTTCATTTGATTCATTAGCAACAGTTTACAATCTCAATTGTACAAGCAGCAATAAAACATTTGATTCTGTCACTGATACTTTTGCAAGTGTTGGTTGCACTGGAACGGGTAGCGGTACCGCATTATATAATATTACCAACGCAATTATTTATTTGAATATGGCAAATCGCTCATTAACATTAACAACGCCAAGCAGCACAGCAATTACATTAGGCACGCCAACCGCACCTGTAATTTTAGTGGTAAATAGTACTACGGGTAATGTAACAATTACTTCGGCGAGCGGTGGCTCTTTAACGGTTTACGGAAATATTTATGCGACAACCGATACATTATCCATCACACAAAATGCATTTGGTAATACATTAGTAAATGGTTTGGTTTTTGGATTAAATGATGTAAATATTACGGCGAATGCAAGAGTAAGCGGCGGTGTTATTGCTGGCGATGTTGACGCGAGTGGAATGTTTGCTGCGCCAGTAACATTAGATTCCACCAACATCAATTATACATATGGTGGTTATTGCGGCGGAATGTACTCAATTGTGCCTGGCAGTCGACGTGATTTTTAAGTAAAATTTCCATCTTTGGGTGATCTTGAATGATAATTTATTTCGAAAATGCTCATTGACTAACGTGTTAACTGCGCTTTTCTCACCTCAAATCTGAAAATTTTAGTATACTCACTTTATGAAAATTTTAGCATTTGATACCGCAACTAACGCCTGCACCGTTGCATTAAAAGTCGACGAAAAAATATTTGCATCACATAAAATTGCACCGCGCCTGCACGCTTCATTATTATTACCCATGATTCAAGCATTATTGATCGATGCGAAAATAAAATTATCTGATTTAAATGCCATTGCATTTGGTTGTGGACCCGGTAGTTTTATGGGAATTCGATTAGCAACTGGCATGGCGCAAGGTTTAGCATTTGGTTTGCAAATTCCTGTTATTCCCATTTCAACATTACAAATTCTCGCGCAAACTTTTTTTGAAAAAACGGGGGCGAAAAAAATTATTGCAGGTTGGGATGCAAGATTACACGAGATTTACTGGGGTTTTTATGTGTGTGATAAAAATAATGTGATGCAATCACAACACGAAGATGCATTATGTACACTTGATCAACTTGACAAAAAATCATTTGCTGAATTAGGATGTGCGTTCGCTGGAAATATTTTTTCAGACGAGACTTATCCGGAAGCTAAAGCAATGTTAACAATTGCCAATCAAAAATATCTTCAAAAAGAATTCGTTTCTCCGGAAAACGCGCATCCGCATTATGTTCGACATGTGGCTTACACCCACAAATAGTTAGTACCACTAAGTAAAAACGCCCACTTTTGGACAATCTTGAATGAAAAATTAATTTTAAATGCTCAACATACCGATCAAGTATGCTTGCGCTTTAAAATTAATTTTTTATTCAACCTTGTCTCAAAACTGGACGTTTACCAAATTCGAGAAACACTTTTTTCAAACATTTATTTTTTGTGAGAGTTTATGAATAACAACATTAAAAAACCCCTAACCATTTTCAGTTTAGTCGCAATTAACGTCATCGCCATCGACAGCTTACGCGGCTTACCCTTCAGCGCAGAATACGGCTTTTCTGCAGTATTTTATTATTTGCTAGCAGCAATTACTTTTTTTATCCCTGTTTCTTTAGTATCTGCAGAATTAGCAACTGCATGGCCCGAAACCGGCGGATTATATGTTTGGGTGCGCGAAGCATTTGGAAAAGATATTGGATTTTTTACAATATGGTTGCAATGGTTTTATAACATCGCGTGGTATCCAACGATTATGTCTTTTATTGCAGTCTCAATTGCATACATGATTAATCCCGCATTATCACACGATAAATTTTATATGCTATCAATTGTGATGATTATTTTTTGGGGATGCACGTGGATTAATTGCATGGGAATGCGCATTGCAAGTTGGGTTAGTAATTTTTCTGCAATTGTCGGCACTATTATTCCCATGTTATTAATTGTTTTATTGGGGGCGATGTGGATTATTTCTGGAAAACATATCGATATTATTTTTTCTACAAAAACATTTTTTCCAAAATTAAATAATATGAATAATTTAGTTTTATTTATTACGATTTTATTTAGTTTGGTTGGAATGGAAATGTCAGCATCACACGCGCGTGAAGTGCAAAATCCGCAACGCGATTATCCGCGTGCAGTTTATTATTCTATTTTAATTATTTTATTCACATTGATTTTTGGATCATTGGCAATTTCAATTGTGGTTCCCGCGCACACATTAAATATTGTGTCAGGATTATTGCAAGCATTTACTTTATTTTTTAAACAATTTCACATGATGTGGTTTATGCCAATTTTAGCAATCATGTTAATTTTAGGTGCGATTGGTGGAGCGGCTGCGTGGATGTTAGGACCAAGCAAAGGAATGTTGATTGCTTGCCAAGATGGATCGCTACCAAAATCTTTAGGAAAAATTTCAAAAAATAATACGCCGGTGCGCATTTTGTTATGGCAAGGAATTATTTTTACTGTGTTATGTTCGGCATTTATTATTATGCCGTCGGTGAGCAGTGCGTTTTGGGTTTTGTCTGATGTCACTGCAATTTTAGCATTATTAGTTTATGTTGCAATGTTTCCAGCCGCAATCATTTTACGCTATAAATTCCCAGATAAAAAACGCACCTTCAAAATCCCTGGTGGAAAAATTGGATTGTGGTTTACTTGTTTATTAGGTTTATTTACATCTATTGCAGGCGTCATCATCGGATTTTTTCCGCCATCGCAAATTCCGGTTGGTAATCTTGTGACATATGAAATTATTATTTCGATTGGTGTAATAGTGGGGTGTGTTATTCCGTTTTTGTTTATCATGATGATGAGATATAATAAAAAAATATGAGCGTGAATAGAATTAAACAGGAGTATTTTATGAGGCTAACAAAAATAATCGCATTAAGTATTTTATTATTTTCAGCACCATCATTTGCAATAACGGCAAATCAAAAAGCAATTAATACACTGCAAACACAAATTACGAATGTGCAAACTGAAATGCATCAAGCATTAGCAGCACAACAAACACAAACACAAAAAGCCATTAGTGATTTGCAAGTACAAGTGCAAGGACAAATAACGCAACTGCAAACACAAATGCAACAAATGCAAACACAATTAACGAATGAAATTAAACAAGTGCAAGCAGAATCGACAGCGCGAGCAGCAGGAACGCCAGCGCCAGTTGTAACTGCAACGCCGGGGATAACAGAACCTGCGCCTGCAAAGTAGTGGGAGTGAGAGCGGGAGAATAACCACGGTATCAGCTGCAACGATCCGTCAGAAGCTCATGCGGCAGCGTGAGTGCAAAAATCTTTCAACTCACTCAACAATTTTCTTTGCTCATCATCCAACATTTTCTTTTCCAAATTTTCAATTTCAATCCTCGCAGCATCCCTTGTTAATTTCTTTTCACCCCGAAAATCAACTGGCTTTGAATTTAAATAAATATTAAATTTTTTCTTATCATCATCCGATAAAAATTCCGGAAAATGTCTCGCCATAATTCGCATCGCTTGCTCTTGTCGAATTACATTAGGAAATTGTTTTGCAATCGATAATTTTTTTGCGGGTAGCGCAGCATGAAATTGTCGAAATAATTTTTCTTCCGCTGGCGTTGGAAAAGCAATGCTATATAAAGCAGAATCAATATCGCGTTCAGGAACTTCAGGATATTTTTCATGTTGATAAAATGTTTCGATAGATTTAACAAGCGCAGAATTTTTTTCTATCCATTTTTTATTTTCTTCAACACATTTTTTTCTATCATCCGATAATATATTAAAATAACGATCTTTTAGTGGCAAAAAAATTGGCGGCTCACCCAATCTTTTTTTAATGACTTTTGTCGTTGCATTAATTGCATCATTTTTTGTTGTCGATAATTTTTCATCATCTAATCTCAACCACACACTTTGATTTTTATAATGTTGATGCTGACCCAAACTCATCACCGGCGCAACAAATTGTGATTTCGTTCCAATTTTTCCTTGTACTAATAATCCAAATTGATTATCAGCAATTCTTTCTTCATCAATTTTTTTATGGAAATATCCCGTCACAAAATCCCACATCGATTTATCTTGTAATAATTTTTTTGCAAGCGCAATCGTAACTTCAACATCCACCATCGCATTATGTGCTTGCCCGCCAGCAAAATTATTACACGCATTTAAATTTTCTAATTTTAAATTCACCACGCCATCTTTTGTTGGCCAATTTAAATGATCCGGTTTAAATAAGTAATACAATAATGTCATTGGATAGATGTCCATCCGTCCACAATTACTCGCATATTGATGCGTATACGGCGGCAATAAATTTTTATAAAATGAAAAACGCAAAAATTCATCGTCAAAACCTAATGAATTATATCCAACGCTAATCGTATTCGGCGCATTTAATAACGTATGAATTTTTTGAATCGCATCATATTCCGATAATCCATTTGCAAATTGATCAACACCAATCCGATGTGTAATCACCGCGCCTGGCGCAGGCACAACATCACAATTTAATTTAATCTGAATTTCTTCACGCGCAATTTCATTTAATTTTTCATCGGTGCGAATTGCAGCAAATTGTAATACTTGATCGAAACATTTATTTAAACCGGTGGTTTCGATGTCGTAGAATAAATAAGTTGGATTTGACATAATTTTCGTTATCCGTTATTGGTGTGAGTGGGAGTGTGAAGATCAGAGGTATAATCTAAATATTCCGCCTCTGTTGTCAATAATGTTAATCAGTAAATATAAAAAACGGCGCCCTTGATATTCACACCCACACTGACACTCACACTATTTCGGCATCAAATGCACCACAATACTGACAATTTCCGGAATATCGCGAATAGCTTCGCGATATTTTTCTAATAAATCACCGGATGAAAATTTTTCCATACAATTTTGTGGCATATAAATTTCAATATATAAATGTCCTTCAAGATAATGCAACGTCATTTTTTTTATGTTCGAATAACACGGCAAATTTTTCCAACGTTCTTCTAATAATGTTTTTACTTTTTCACGATTCGGTAAATGTAATGACGGGCGAGCAGTTTCATCATCTTCAGGATCAATGTGCACTGTCACATCATTTAAATTTTTAATATTTTTTAATAATTTTGAATGCACTTCTTCGCCGATGTGATGACCTTCTGAAACGCTGATAAACGGATCAACAATAATATGCAAATCAACAAAAATAGAACTGCCGTGCAATCGTGTTCGCAATTGATGAATGGATCGCACACCCGGCACAGCACGAATTGTATTCTTTATTTTTTCTAAAATTTCTTCATCAACACCATGATCAATTAATTCTTGCGCAGATTGCCAAATCATTTGAAAGGCCATTTTAATAATTAAAATGGCAATAATAATTGCGCCGATTGCATCAAGCCACGACCATCCCAACATACTTCCGATTACGCTAATTAATACAATCATTGAAACAAAAACATCACTGCGTTTATGCCACGCATTGCTAATTAATAAATTTGATTTAATTCTTTCGCCATTTCTTTTTGAATAGTGAAATAACCATTCGTTTGCAATAATAGAAATAATGGCAACTACAATTACAATCGTAGTTGGTTTTTCAAAAGTGCGATGTATTAACCGCGTTACTGCTTCATCCATTAATCCAACAGCAACTGCACCTAAAATCAATCCAATCACAATCGTTGAAATGGTTTCAATTCGTTGATGACCGTAAGGATGTTCTTTGTCAGGATGCTGTACACTTGCGCGCGCCGCTACAAAAACCAATGCATCACTGATTAAATCTGAAAATGAATGAATACCATCTGCGATTAATGCTTGCGAATAGCCTATTTTTCCAATAATAATTTTTGCGACAGCAAGCAGCGCATTCATGCCGGCATTGATAAGTGAGACGATGAGAATCGTTTTTTCTTTTGTGTTTTGTTGCTTCATAAATCAGCTCTTAATTCGCATTGTAGAGCAAATATGATACCATGGCGCCATTATAAACGAGAATAACACGTGATCATATCGTACAAATCGTACATGCCATTATGAATAGCAAAAAAATTTTAGACGACGCAGTAAAAAATCCTTATCAATATGGTTTTACGACCGATATTGAAATGGAAACGGTTGCGCCTGGTTTAAATGAAGATGTAATTCGCTTAATTTCTGCGAAAAAAAAAGAACCGCAATTTTTATTAGATTTTAGATTAAAATCATATCGCCATTGGTTAACGATGAAAATGCCAACATGGCAACATTTAAAAATTGATCCAATTGATTATCAAGCAATCAGTTATTTTTCCGCGCCGAAAAAAAAATTATTAAAAAGTTTAGATGAAGTTGATCCAAAATTATTAGCGATGTATGAAAAATTAGGTGTGCCATTGCATGAACGCGCTGCATTAGCAGGCGTTGCTGTTGATGCTGTATTTGATAGCGTTTCAGTTGCAACTACATTTAAAGAAAAATTATTCGAGGCTGGCGTTATTTTTTGTTCGTTTTCAGAAGCCGTTAAAAATCATCCTGAATTAATTGAAAAATATTTAGGAAGTGTTGTGCCATATCGCGATAATTTTTTTGCAACATTAAATTCAGCTGTTTTTACTGATGGATCGTTTGTGTATATTCCAAAAGGCGTGCGTTGCCCAATGGAATTATCCACTTATTTTCGAATTAACACTGCAAATACAGGACAATTTGAACGTACATTAATTATTGCAGATGATGATAGTCATGTGAGCTATTTAGAGGGTTGCACTGCGCCAATGCGCGATGAAAATCAATTGCATGCTGCCGTCGTTGAATTAGTTGCGCATAAAAATGCAAAAATAAAATATTCGACTGTGCAAAATTGGTATCCTGGCGATGAAAATGGAAAAGGTGGAATTTATAATTTTGTAACAAAACGCGGCCTGTGTTTAGGAAATCATTCTAAAATTTCGTGGACGCAAATTGAAACGGGTTCTGCAATTACTTGGAAATATCCGAGTGTTGTTTTGCGCGGTGATGATTCTGTTGGTGAATTTTATTCTGTTGCGCTAACAAATCATTATCAACAAGCCGATACTGGAACGAAAATGATTCATTTAGGAAAAAATACTAAGAGTACCATTATTTCAAAAGGAATTTCTGCGGGATTTGCGCAAAATAGTTATCGTGGATTAGTGCGTGTTTCGCCGATGGCGGAAAATGCGCGAAATTATAGTCAATGTGATTCGCTTTTAATTGGCAGTCAATGTGGCGCACATACTTATCCGACGATTGATGTAAAAAATAAATCTGCGCAAGTGGAACATGAAGCGACGACTTCAAAAATTAGTGATGATCAATTATTTTATTGCCGCGCGCGTGGTATTGCAGCGGAAGATGCGGTGTCGATGATTGTGAATGGATTTTGTAAAACGGTGTTTCAAGAATTGCCGATGGAATTTGCGGTTGAGGCGCAGAAGTTGTTGGCGGTGAGTTTGGAAGGTTCGGTTGGGTGAAAGGCGGAAGCATGTGTAGGAGCGATATCACAGAAGCCCGCGTGCAACTTGCGCAGCAAGTGGAACAAGGGCGTTTTGCAGTGAACCAATTAACAGAGACAAATTTATAATTTAAATTTAAATTTTAATAGTAGGTTATGCGATGCTAATAATTAAAAATTTACACGCAACAATAAATAACACAGAAATTCTCCGTGGAATTAATTTGCAAATTAATGCTGGAGAAGTGCATGCGATTATGGGGCCAAACGGTTCTGGAAAAACAACATTATCAAATGTCTTAGCGGGTCGTGATAATTATATTGTGACACAAGGCGAAATATTATTTTGCGGAAAAAATTTATTAGATTTATCACCTGAAGCGCGTGCTATCGCCGGCATTTTTTTAGCGATGCAATATCCTGTTGAAATTCCCGGTGTGAATAATTCTTATTTTTTAAAAACAGCATTAAATAGTATTCGAAAATCACGCGGTGAATCAGAATTAGACGCATTTGAATTTATGGAATTAATCAAAAAATATTTATCTGAAGTTGGTATGGATGAAAAATTTTTAAAACGATCTGTGAACGCAGGATTTTCTGGCGGTGAAAAAAAACGAAATGAAGTTTTACAATTATTATTATTGCAGCCAAAATTAGCAATTTGCGATGAAACGGATTCGGGTTTAGATGTAGATGCATTGCAAACTGTTGCGAAGGGCATTAATTTATTTCGCGGAAAAGATCACGGCGTTTTATTAATTACACATTACCAACGTTTATTAAATTATGTTGAGCCTGATTTTGTGCATGTGTTAATGCACGGCAAAATAATTAAGTCAGGCGATAAAAAATTAGCACTCGAGATAGAAAAAAATGGTTATGCAGAGCATGAATAATTTGCGCGTTGTTGCGCCGAGTATGTTGTGCGATGGCACAAGCAATATTATCGTGCGCGAAAAAGATAATATGATTAATTTTTTAATTGAACCTGAAAAAAATTCGTCATCCACCATTTATTTTTCTATCCCAGAAAATATTACTGATAAAAAATTTACGATTAATATTAATTTTAATTATGAAAATGCAAGTGTTGATATTTTTGGTTTGTATCAAATAAAGAATAAACAATCGGTTGAAATTAAAACTGAGATTAATCATTTTGTTCCGCATTGTAATAGCAAACAAATTTGGCGCGGTGTTTTGCATGATTTTGCAAAAGCAAATTTTGAAGGAAAAATTATTGTTGCGAAAGATGCGCAAAAAACAGATGCGCAGTTGTCTAATAAAAATTTATTGTTGTCGAAGAGTGCGGAAATAAATACAAAACCTATTTTAGAAATTTACGCAGATGATGTGAAATGTTCGCATGGCGCGACGGTAGGTTTTTTGGATAATGAAGCGTTGTTTTATTTAAGATCGCGCGGCATTTCTGAAAATACTGCGCATGAAATATTAGTGCAAGGATTTATTAATGAGGTTATTCATGTCATATAAATCTGATTTTCCTATTTTTGAAAGCAATGCAGGCCTTGCATTTTTTGATACTGCGTCGACTGCACAAAAACCACGTTGTGTGATTGAAGCGGAAATGGCTTGTTATGAAAAAAATTACGCGAATGTGCATCGTGGTATTTATAAATTGAGTGAACAATCAACTGCTGCATTTGAAAATGTGCGACAAAAAACTGCGAATTTTTTAAATGCGAAAAGCGCAAAGGAAATTATTTTTACAAAAGGCACAACTGAATCAATTAATTTGGTTGCGCATAGTTTTGGTTTAATGAATATTACATCAGGCGATGAAATTATTTTGTCTGTGATGGATCATCATTCAAATATTGTACCGTGGCAACAGTTATGTGAACGTGTTGGCTCAACATTAAAAATAATTTCTTTAAATAATGCTGGCGAATTAGATTTAACAACATATGAAAATTTAATTTCTGATAAAACAAAATTAGTTGCGGTGATTCATGTTTCCAATGTTTTGGGAACCATTAATCCTGTTAAAAAAATAATTGAAATGGCACATGCAAAAAATATTCCTGTTTTATTGGATGGCGCGCAAGCGGTTGGACATATTTCAGTTGATGTGCAAGATTTAGATTGTGATTTTTATGCATTTTCAGCCCATAAAATGTATGGTCCGAGCGGCGTTGGAATTTTATATGGAAAAGAAAAATATTTAGAGAAAATGCCGCCGTATCAAACAGGCGGCAATATGATTCGCAGCGTGACATTTGAAAAAACAGAGTTTAATATTTTGCCTGCAAAATTTGAAGCGGGCACGCCGAATATTGCTGGCGTGATTGGTTTTGGCGCTGCGATTGATTATGTGAATAAAATTGGGTTAGAAAAAATTCAAGAACATGAAAATAAATTATTGCATTACGCAACAGAAAAATTAAAGAAAATAAAAGATTTAAAAATTTATGGAACATCGAAAAATAAATCGGGTGTGATTTCTTTTATGCTTGGCGATATTCATCCGCATGATGTTGCGACGATTTTAGATCAATCGAATATTGCAGTGCGCGCAGGACATCATTGCGCAATGCCGTTGATGGATTATTTAAAAGTGCCTGCGTTAACAAGAGTTTCGTTTGGAATTTATAATGATTTGAGTGATGTTGATAAATTAATAAATGGTTTGCAAAAAGTGCAGGAAATTTTTTGAGGCATATGTCAGACATTAGAGAATTATACCAAGAATTAATTATCGACCACGGTCGTCATCCGCGTCATTTTAAAATGATGGATGATGCGACAGCATCGAAAGAAGGATTTAATCCGTTATGCGGTGATCGTTTAACATTATTTTTAAAGATTAATAATAATAAAATTGTTGATGCAAGTTTTTTAGGAAGTGGTTGCGCAATTTCAGTTGCATCATCTTCGCTGATGACAGAAACGATTATTGGCAAAACAATTGATGAAGCAAAAAAAATATTTGATGCGTTTCATTTGTTAGTTACCAAAGGTGATGCATCACAAGAAAAAAATTTAGGAAAATGTGCTGTGTTAAAAGGTGTTTGTGAATATCCTGCACGTGTAAAATGTGCAACGTTGGCGTGGCATACGATGATGGAAGCGATAGATGAGGAGCAAATGTCACAGAAGCCTGCGTGAAGCGTAGCGTAACAAGGGCGTTTTGCAGTAAACCAATTTACATCGACAAATTTTTAATTTATATATTAAGTCAATAGAGAATAATATGATCACCTTAACTGCGGAAGCAAAATTACATATAAAAAAAATGCTAGAAAATAAGCCAAGAAACGCTGCATTTCATTTATCAATAAAAAAAACAGGTTGTTCCGGTTATATGTATGTTCCTGAAATTATTTTAGAAAAAAAAGAAACTGATATTGAAGTTCGTGAATCTGATTTATTAATTTATATTGATCGTAACGCAATGGAATTAATTAAAGGCACGCAAATTGATTATGTGAAAAAAGGTTTAGGATCATCGCAATTGGTTTTTAATAATCCGAATGCGGAAGGTGTTTGTGGATGTGGTGAAAGTTTCCAGATCAGAGTTAAGTGATATGTCAGAAAAAGAAATTATTATTTTAAACAGAGAATGCACTGCATTATTGGTGCCGTCAGGCGCGCGTATTATGTTGCACAAAGATACGGAAGTGACGATTACGCAATCGCTAGGAAATAGTTACACAGTTTCTGTGTACGGAAATTTAGCGCGTATTGACGGAAAAGATGCTGATGCGCTTGGAAAAAAACCGAATAATCCACTCGAAGTTTTACCCGCAACCGCATCCATTGAAGATAAAATTTGGCTACAACTTAAATCAGTTTATGATCCTGAAATTCCCGTCAATATTGTTGATTTAGGCTTGGTTTATAAATGCGAAGTTGTGCCTGATTTGAAAGATAATACGGGATATCATGTCAAAATTGAAATGACTTTAACCGCGCCAGGTTGTGGAATGGGCCCAGTGATTGCATCTGATGCAAAACAAAAAATTCTAGCGATTCCAGGCGTAAAATCAGCTGAAATTGAAATCGTTTTTGACCCGCCATGGGATCAAAGTAAGATGAGCGATGTTGCAAAACTAGAGTTAGGTATGTTGTGATAGTCTAATTGCCGCTGTTCTTTTAGGAGAAAAGAGATGCGCACATTAGAAGCGTTGTTTGCGCAGGCTGATATTCGAATCAATGGTTCGCGCTCTTGGGACATGCAGATCAACAACCCACAATTTTTGAAAGAATTATTATCGGGCGGTTCGCTTACGTTAGGCGAAAGTTACATGAGAAATTTTTGGGATGCGGAATCCCTCGATCAATTTTTTTATCATCTCATTTCTGCAAAACTAGACGAAAAAATAAAATTTAATTTAAAATTCTATTTTGAATTTTTAAAGCAAAATATTATTAATCTTCAATCAAAAAGACGCGCGTTTCAAATTGCTGAAAAACACTATGATTTAGGAAATGATTTATTTCAAGCAATGCTTGATAAACGGATGGTTTATACATGTGGATATTGGCGCGATGCAAAAAATTTAGATGATGCGCAAGAAGCAAAATTAAAATTAACTTGCGAAAAACTTCAATTAAAACCGGGAATGCGTGTGTTAGATATTGGTTGCGGGTGGGGCTCTTTTGCAAAGTTTGCCGCGGAAAATTACGGTGTTAATGTTGTAGGTATCAGTGTTTCAGCAGAGCAAATTAAATTGGGTCAATCATTATGTCAAGGATTGCCGATTGAATTGAGATTACAGGATTATCGTGATGTGAACGAACCATTTGATCGTATTGTGTCGCTGGGTATGTTTGAGCATGTTGGTAAAAAAAATTATAACGCGTATATGCAAGTTGTGTATCGTTGTTTAAAAGACAATGGATTGTTTTTGTTGCATACGATTGGCAATGCAATAACACTTTCTGGAGCGGATCCTTGGATTACAAAATATATTTTTCCTAATGGTCATATTCCATCGATGTGCGAAATAGCGGATGCAATTGAGAAAAAATTTATTATGGAAGATTGGCATAATTTTGGTGCTGATTATGACAATACATTGATGGCGTGGCATAAAAATTTTATTGCACATTGGGACCGGTTAAAAAATCAATACCCCATTATCTTTAAGCGTATGTGGGAATATTATTTACTATCTTGTGCGGGTGCTTTTCGTGCTCGCAGTCTCCAGCTATGGCAAATTCTCATGTCGAAAGGCATGCTTTTCGGCGGTGTTCGTTCACCTCGTTAGCGTACAACCCTTTAATTTCTTGCTAAAAAAAGATATTCTGGATACTAGGGAGTAGTGTGTCTATGTTTAAGCGATGGATTGGTGAAATTAAGCGATTTTTCACAAAAAATCTACCTGTTTCCGATCGCCAAGACATTGAGAAAAATACTCGTCAAGCTTTGAACGCTGTCAGTTCAGAATTATCTCACTCCAAAAAACAATTTACATCTTGGTTTTATAATTTAGCCTGGGTAAAACAATTATCAGATGCATCACAAACCGGAAGTTATGTACCGACTTTAGTTGCAACTATTTGCATTAATCTATTAGCTATTATTTTTCCGATGATGTTAATGCAAGTGTATGATCGCGTGATTCCAAATCATTCTTTCGAAACTTTATTCTTTTTATCTGTTTGCGTAATTGTTGCATTGGTGCTCGAGCTTATCATGCGCATTTCACGTTCGTATGTTAATTTGTGGAGTGACACACGCTATGAATATGAATTAAGTAAAACTGCCTTTACAAAATTAATGAATGCGCCGCTACCTGTGTATGAAGCAGAAGGTGCAGGCACGCGATTAAAGCAGCTTGGTATTCTCGATCAATTAAAAGGTTTTTATAATAATCAATTATTATCTTCTGTTTTTGATATTCCTTTCGTCATTATTTTTCTCGCATTAATTGCTTATTTGGGCGGTTGGTTATTTTTAGTTCCGCTTATTGTTTTGGGCGCTTTATCTTATGCGTCGTTTCGATTTATTGCTTATTGGGAACATACATTGAATGAAAAAATTACACATGAATCACGTGAAAGCAATTTTGTCATCGACGTGTTAAGTAATATTCACACTGTGAAATCATTAGGAATGGAATCATTAATGATTCGTCGCTACGAGCGTTTACAAAAAACAGGATCAGAAGTGAATTACGCTGCGAGTGTTGAAGCAGGTGATTTAAATACTTTGAAAATGTTTGCGAGTCAAATCGTTGTTATTTTAATTGTAATTTTTGGCGGTATTTATGTGATAAAAGGAAAAATGGCGATTGGTGGTTTGGCGGCATGCACATTGTTGGTGTCGCGTATTATGCAACCGATGACGCGCGCATTATCTGCATTTAACCGCTGGAAAATGGTGAATGTTGTGCGACAACAATTAGATGCAGTGTTGCAAATGCCAGTTGAAGAAAAATCTACATTTTCAGATTTAGGACAATTGAAAGGTGAGATTACATTTAAAAACATGAGTTTTCGTTACGAAGATGATTCGCCTTGGATTTTTCATGATGTGAATTTAACTATACCTGCTGGTGCAATTATTGGCGTGACAGGACATGGTCAAAGCGGCAAAACAACTTTACTCAGTATTTTAGCAACGATATACACACCAACGAGCGGATATTATTTAATTGACGGTGTTGATGTAACTAAAAATCGCACACATGAATTACGCCAACAGATTGCGTATTTAAGTCAACAAGGAAAATTATTTCGTGGAACAATCATGGATAATTTATCAGCGTTTGATGAAAAACAAATTCCAGCTGCAAGACGTCTTGCTGAATTATTAGGTTTGGGACAAGTAATTTCAAAATTACCGAATGGATATGACACGATGGTTGGTGATCGTGCTGTGGATAGTTTGCCGCGTGGTATTGTTGTGCGCATGATTATTGTGCGTGCATTAGCACATCGACCAAAAATTATTTTATTTGATGAAGCGAATATGAATTTGGATGCGCAAAGCGACGAGCGATTAATGGCGTTGCTTATGTCATTCAAAGGACATGCCACTGTAATTATTGTTTCGCATCGTCCCTCTACAATTGCACATGCAGAAATTGTATATGCAATTGAAAATAGTCAATTAGTGCGAGTAGAAAATGCCAAACAATAATGACACTTCATTACATCGTTGTTTGAAGCCACTTTTGAAATGGTTAAAATGGAGTGGCAGTGAGCGTGATATTACAGAAAGTTTGCCGCATTTTACTTCGATGTTAACGCTAGAAGAATTTCGCTGGGCGATGCAAAATCTCGGATATAAAAGCGAAATTGTTAATGTTCATTTATATCATTTGGACACGCGATTATTCCCTTGTTTATTTTTACCTGCAGATGGTAGTGCGCCTAAAGTTTTAGGCGAAGCAGTTGGTGATGGTGTTGCAGTTTATGATAGTCAACTTGATAAACAAATCATTCTGCGCGAAAAAGATATTGATGGCTCGATTGTTGTTTTTAAAAAATCAGATGATGCTGATTCACGACACGACACATTGCATTGGTTTAAAAATGCATTAGCACCACAAAAAAAATTATTGTACTACATTAGTTTTTTAACTTTCTTGCAAGCATTATTATTAATGGCATCGCCTATTTTTATTATTGCTGTATACGATAAAGTAGTGATGGCTGATTCTTACGCCATGATGTTTATGTTTTCTGTTGGTGTATTGCTGGCGACTGCTGCATTAGTGGTTGTGATGTCTATTCGATTTAGGTTATTAGCTTATGTCGGCACATTTGTGCAACGTTACATTGGCAGCATGATTTTCAAACAATTGCTGCGTTTACCGCCTATTTATACAGAATCGGCGCCAGTTGGAATTCAAGTTGCACGTTTAAATGATTTTAATAGTGTGCGTGATTTTTTTAGCAGCCCTTTATTTGGCACCTTTATTGAATTACCTTTTTTAGTTATTTATATTATTTTTGTTTGGATTGTTGGTGGTGTTTTAGCATTTATTCCACTTATTGCTGTGATAGTTTCAATTGCCGTTGCTTTTATTGTGTGGTGGATTTCTCAAAAAAATATTAGGCAAAGTGGAATGTTGCAATCACAACAACAAGATTTTTTAGTGGAATCATTGTGGGGCATGCGTTCAATTCAATACGGTGGATTACAACAAAAATGGTTGGAACGATTTCGCGAAATGAACAGCGCGACAACATTAGCAAGTCACAAATTATTATTATTAAATAATGCAAGCGATGCAATTTTTGATGCGTTGATGATTTTGTCTGGATTAGCAACATTGATTGTCGGTGCCGTGATGGTGATGGATGATACGATTCAGATCGGCGCGCTTATCGGTGTGATGTTTATTATTTGGCGTTTGTTAACTCCAATCAAAACTATTTGTATGATGTTGCCTAAATTTATGCAATTAAAACGAAGCGTCTCACAAATTAATGAGTTGATGCGTGTTGCGCCAGAACAAAAAGCAGAAATAGATCAGAAAATAATGCCTAATCAATTAGTCGGCGCCATTAGTTTTTCGCAAGTTACTTTTCGTTATCCTGGCAGTGATACTTCAGCACTAACTGATATTAATTTTTCAATCAAGCCAGGACAAATGCTTGCGTTAATTGGACCAAGTTCGGCAGGAAAAAGTACGATTGCAGGCTTAATGTTAGCAATGTATACGCCGCAATCTGGTCGTATTTATATTGATGGCCGCAATATTAAACAATATGATGTAACAATGTTGCGCACGCATATTGCATATGTCCCGCAAAAAGTAGAATTATTTTACGGCACGATTGCGCAAAATTTAAAATTAGCAGATCCTGTTGCTTCAAAAGAGCGATTAATTGAAGCTGCAACCGCTGCAAATTTGATGAAAGATATTGAAAAAATGCCGGATGGTCTTGATACTCGAATTAAAGATTACGGCGACAAAAAATTAGGCGGTAGTTTTTGTCAAAAAATGAGTTTAGCGCGCGCATATTTGCGTAATGCATCTATACTTATTTTGGATGAACCATCCGCAGCGTTGGATGCAGAAAGTTCTGCTGTGATGATGGATTTTTTAAAGAAAATAAAAGGCAAGAAAACAATTGTATTAATCAGTCATGAAGTTGCGCATATTCAAATGGCTGATATTGTGATTGCATTGCAAGAAGGTAGACAAATTATGATGGGAACACCGGAAGCCGTGCTTTCCAAATTACCAAAAGGGTTAATATAATGCGGCCGCAAAAATCATCAGATGCAAAACAATTACAACAAATTTCTAATGCGAATTTATTAGAAGAAGCGGGGCATTCACGATTTGTAAAACGCAGCATTTTATTTCTCGCGGCTGTATTGTTTATTTTTTTGATTTGGTCAATGTTTACAAATGTAGATGAAGTAGCAACGAGCTATGGTGACATTCAACCCGTGTTAGATGTGCAAACGGTTCAACATTTAGAAGGTGGCATTGTTACTGCTGTATTTGTAAAAAATAGTGAAGAAGTAAAAGTTGGGCAAGTTTTAATGAAATTGAATGCAGAGCAAAATCAAGCTGAATTAAATAAAGCAGAAAGTAGAGAAATGTCATTGCGTTTAGATAATGCACGTTTACAGGCATTTATTAATCGCGTGCCAGTTGAGCAAGTGAATTGGAAAGAAAAAATAAAAAATTCTCAATATGATTCTTCTGTACACGCAAAAAAAATTCAGGAGCTGATTAAAGAAGATGAAAATTTATTGAGACAGCAAAATAATGATCGTGCGAGTCAAGCAAAAATTTTACAAGAAAAAATATTACAAGGGCAGGCAAAACTACAGCAATTACAAGGTGAAAAACAAAGCGCAGAAAAACAATTAGAATTATTTGTTAAGCAAGAAAATATGTACGCGACATTATCGCCGAAAGGTTATGTGTCTGAAAAAGATTATTTGGATGCGCAACACAAGACGTTAAATACACGCGGTGACATCAAAAGAATTACTTCTGAAATACAAGCAGCCGAAAGTGTGGTGCAACAATCGCAAGATGAATTAACTAAATTAGATAGCACATTAAATAAAGCGGCATTACAAGAAGCGAATCAAATTGATCAAGATTTATTGGAAACGCATCATACAATTGAACGTCTCACGGACGCTAACAAACGATTAACTATTACCGCGCCGATTGACGGTATTGTAAAAGGATTAACCGCATTGCCGGGTACGGTAATTGCACCCGGTGACTCTGTGATGGAAATCGTACCCACACAAGGTGATATGATGGCGCAATGTCGCGTTAGCCCACGTGATGTTGGGCACATCAGCGTTGGTGATCCCGCTGATATTAAAGTAACATCTTATGAATTTGCACGTTATGGCAGCATCAAAGGTAAAGTGACCGAAATTTCAGCATCCACATTCCTCACAAAAGAAGGTCAACCTTATTACAAAGCGAAAGTATCGTTATCACAAAATTATGTTGGCAACGATCCAAAACAAAATATATTGAAACCTGGAATGACTGTACAGGTCGATATCATCACCGGCAAAAAATCAATCATGTCTTATTTCTTAAAACCAATCACGCGTGCGCTTGATACGGCGTTTAGAGAAAGATAAGTTTCCGCTATGCACATTACCTGTGGATAAACTTGTGTGTAGTGTGTCAACACCAACGTCTAGCGCGCAGCATCACGTAAATTTATCATATTGCATTTTTTTTATCAGGTGATTCCCTGCAGTGTTTTCATGCATAATAGCGAAAACAGTTTCGCGAATGAGGAATATTATGCCGCTGACTCAAATGTTGAAAAATTTACCCATCGAGTTTTTATCGCGTGGGCGTTATCAACCGCGTCGTCAATTTAATGAGCTTGCATTGCAAGAATTATCTGAATCAATTCATTCGCAAGGTGTGATTGAACCAATTATTGTGCGTGAAATTTCAGCGAACCGTTATGAAATTATCGCGGGCGAGCGACGTTGGCGTGCATCACAATTAGCGGGATTATCAACCGTTCCTTGCGTGATTCGAAATTATACAGATGCACAAGCAGCTGAAGTGACTTTAATTGAAAATATTCAGCGAGAAGATTTAAATCCAATTGAAGAAGCATTAGCACTATTGCGTTTGATTGATGATTTTCAATACACGCACGAAGATTTAGCGAAATCACTCGGACAATCGCGTACGAAAATTACCAACACGTTACGTTTATTGCAATTAGACACGCGCGTGCAACAATTTTTAATTGATAAAGTATTAACGGAAGGTCACGGAAAAATTTTGGCATCATTATCATCAGAATTACAAGTTTCAATGGCGAAAAAAATTATTGAAGCGGGTTGGTCTGTGCGTCAATTGGAACAAGCAATTCAACAAGGCAAATCACCATCTGAATTATCTGAAAATAAAGATGCAAACATTCGTCGTTTAGAAAAAATTACCTCTGATCATTTTGGCGCAGAAGTTGTTTTAGAAAATCAACAAAATCGTTCAGGTTGGATTAAATTAAAATATCAAAATTACGATGTGCTCGCAGGGATTTTGGCAAAGATGGGAATCGAGAGCGAGTGACTATTGACTAATTGTGACCGAACCTGTTTAATCTACTGCTTTTGAAAGAGATGTATCGGATTTTAAAATAGTTTTGGCCGGATAGCTCAGTCGGTAGAGCAGAGGACTGAAAATCCTTGTGTCGACAGTTCAATTCTGTCTCCGGCCACCATTCTTATTCGTGAAATCCTGGCGGTTTTTCCGCGCCGCCGCCAAATAAAAACTTTTCCATTTCCTGCATTAAAAAATCACGCGCTTTTTTATCAATCATGCTCAATTTATATTCATTAATTAACATGGTTTGATGCGCCAACCACAAATCCCACGCTTTTTGTGAAATATGCATATAAATACGCTGACCTAACACATTAGGAAACGGTGGCGATGACAAACCTTCAGATTTCACGCCTAATTTTTCACAGTAAATAACGCGATTTTGATGCATTTTTTATTAACCTATAGAATTTAAAATTTTAGCAACCGGCGATGCAATACCGCCCGGCAATGCTGAACCTAATTTATACCAAATACTTTCTGTTGTATCTAATTTTTGAAATACGCGCGAACGTACAGCTAAAATCATCGGAAAAATTTCCAGCGTAAAATGTGTAAATTGATGAATTATCTTTTCAAGCTCATCAATATATTTTAATTTCTTTTCTTGAAAAAAAGTATAATCCGCTTCTAATGCACATTCTGGAAAACTCCACAAACCACCCCAAATACCTTTTGACGGACGTTTCAGCAATAAAATTTCTTTGTTGTGATTATAAATAATTAACATACGTGTTTTTTTAGTGGGTCGCGCTTTTTTAGCTATTTTTACAGGATAAAATGTTTGTTGATTATTTTTATTCGCAAGACAATTTTTTTGAAACGGACACTGCATGCAATGCGGTTTAGTGCGCGTGCAAATCGTCGCACCAATATCCATGATTGCTTGATTATATTTGTGCGCATTTTTTTCTGGCGTTAATTTTTTTGCAAGCACCCATAAATTTTCAATTGTTTTTTTATCAGCAACATTATCTGCAATTGCAAAATATCGTGTCAAAACACGTCTTACATTTCCATCGAGAATTACAGCCTTTTTTTGCAATGAAAAAGAAATAATCGCACCTGCAGTTGATAAACCAATACCAGGTAATTCATTTAATGCTCCAACTGTTTCTGGAAAAATCCCATGAAATTTTTCGTGAATTATTTTTGCAGTTTTATAAATATTTCTCGCGCGCGCATAATAACCAAGACCAGACCAATGCGATAACACTTCATCTTCAGTTGCAAGCGCTAATACTTTTATGTCTGGAAAACGCTGCATAAAACGCGCGTAATACGGAATCACAGTGGTAACTTGTGTTTGCTGCAACATAATTTCCGAAATCCACACGCGATATGACGTAGGATTTTTTTGCCACGGCAAATCATGACGGCCGTACTTTTCGTACCATTTTAAAAGTTGATTTGAAAATGAGACTGGCATACATTTTAATCCATTTTAAATACAGGTATATTATAACGATATGTTCAAACGTGAAATCAAATCTTTCGTCCGTCGCCAACGCAAACTGACTGCGCATCAAGAAAATGCATTGCAAGCAGCATTTCCAACATTCGGCGTTGAAATAATTCCCAATCAACCATTAAATTTAAATAAAATATTCAATCGCGACGCAAAAAAAATTTTAGAAATTGGTTTTGGTTTAGGCGATACAATATTATCGATGGCGCAACAAAATCCAGACTGCGATTATTTAGGAATTGAAGTGCATGAACCGGGTGTTGCAACAGTCATGCAAGGAATCATTGAAAATAATTTAACAAATATTCGTGTTATACAAAACGATGCAGTTAAAATAATTCGTGAAAATATTTCAGACAATTCTTTTTCCCGCATTCATTTATTTTTTCCTGATCCATGGCCGAAAAAACGGCATCACAAAAGACGCATTATTCAAGCTGATTTTGTTGAAATTTTACGAAATAAATTAATTGACGGCGGCATTTTTCATTTTGCAACTGATTGGGAAGATTATGCAAATCACATGATGTCTGTTTTATCTGAAAATAAAGGCTTAAAAAATTGTATTGGTGAAAATCAATTTGCGGATAATACAGAATTACAATTGCGTAATAATACAAAATTTGAAAAGCGGGGTATAAAATTGGGGCATTGTGTTTGGGATTTGTTGTTTCAAAAGAATCATCTGAAGTAGCGAGCGTTCTGTTGTGATGAGGTGTTGGGTGAGCAGCGTCTGAGCTTATGGATGGCGAAGACGAGCCTACAGGGATGTATTCACGGCGTCTGCGAACACAATACCTCGTCACAACAAAAGCTAAGCGGGATGAAGATCAGAATTTTTAGAATGTGCGAAACTCTACCCCATGAAATTTATATCTAAAATGCATATCCCATTGAAATCACCAACGGCACTTGAACACCTGGATTATTCGGCAATAAATTTCCATTAGAATAATGCCCAATCGTCGCCGCAATATTAAAATGTTTTTCCTTTCCTAAAAATGCGCCCAATCCTAATAAATCTTGAAACGAAAAATGTCCGCCCAAATAAATATTATCCATATTATCTTTTGTTAAATAAGTGGGTCCCGCAACAGAATAAAAGAAATAAATGTCAGCATCTTTCGCACGAAAAAACCACCAACGAATATCCGGAAAGATTGAAAATGCTTGAAATGCAGTGTCATTAATTGATGTATGATAAGTTGAAACGCTCATTCCCCAATCAAAAGAAAATCTTTTGTGCGTGTGAAAAATATTTCTTTCATACATTAATTGCACGCCATCTCGCGTATTTAAATCACCCGTCCAAAATATTGGTACATAATGCACGGAAAAATATTTATTTACATTTGGATTAAATACAGAAGTTGCAAACCCGCCAAGTTGAATCATATTTTTGTGAAAAATATAATGCGATGTGTAATATGCTGGCAAATGACGCGGCTGAAATAAATAATAAAATCCTGTGTACGCATAAAAAATAGAAGGTTGTTGTTCATCTGGTCGCGCAAAAGAATATTCCACACCGAAATTTAAATGCCAACTAGGTGTGATTGCATATGTTAATCCACCGCCTGTTAATGCAGTTGCAATATCAGCTGATGGAATAGTTTGAATATTATTTAAAGTATTACCATGACGCGAAACAATTCCCAATCCTGCTAAACCATATAAGCTTACTCGGCGACTTAATGGCAAAGTAGGGCGCATCGTAATTCCAAATAACGAAATCCAAATTGATGTTTTATTGCTTGGATAATTCAAACCATTTGCATACGCCCATTCAAACGGACGCATTAAGCTAATTTCTGCTGCAAAATAAGGGTTAAAGTAGTGACCGATAAAAACATTTATTCCAAAATTTGGATTGGTAAATGATGTTGCTTGAAATCCATTAATTAAATCGCTATTTGAAAAAGGAATATCAGTATATCCAAGACCTAATCCCATATACGAATTATTCAGCGCAGCGGGTATTTGTTCACGTGCTTCGGGTGGATATTGTGTTGTTGTCGTTTCTGCGAAAGTTGCTAATGTAATACTAAAAAAACAAAATGCAGTAATAAATTTTTTAAATTTCATTATAATAGTGACTCGTTTTTATTTTATTTATGTGTGTCGCACTTTTGAATCTTTGCGCTCGCTCGCGATAATGTAACTGAAAAAAATAGGTTGAGATGTAAAGATGCGACCCGTCTCTTTTTCCGCTCAAAGATGAACCATCCCTGGTTCGGTCCCTCGTCAATCCTGACGCTATTCGCTACAAAAGAGACGGGTCACATCTTTCCATCAACTTAATTTATAATTTCAGTTACATTATCGCTCGCTCGTTTAAGATTGATCTATTTGCGACGCTGTATTTACAGGCAAAATTTTAATTAACATTCCAAACACCGGATGCTCGAAATAATTTAATTCATCGCTACGCATACGACGATGTTGTAATAACTGAAAAGTAAAATTCGATTGATCCCATTTTGAAAAATAATTATTTGTGTCTAATTTTTGTAATAAATTAGTCGGTTCAGTTAATAATAAATTTGCATTCACATCAAAATAATGTCCGAGCGTAATGGCGATTGCTCCATTTAATTTTCCATTGCTACTGACAACAGGAATATTTACAGTAGATTGATCACCACTCCATGATTCTATCCAAGATTCATCCACTAATATTTTATAATTTGGATCGCGCAATAAAGCATTTTTTTCGCTTTGAAGTGCAGTTGCGGGCGATGATGTTGTGACAGCTGTTTGTGCGGGTAAATTTTCTGTAATCACTGGCCATCTTTGTAATGCTATTGTTGCAGGTGTGATATGTGAAAAAATTAATACTTGCACATTATAAGTTCTGGCGGGAGAAGTGAGTGCTGTACTGATAGAACAGTACATGAGTACACATAAGGCAATCCCTGCAATTTTGGCAATATAATTTTTCATGATGCAAATCCCTCGTTCAATGAATGACGCACAGAATAACAAAAATGATTGTTTGCGTATACAGGGAACATGTTAGTGATTAACGTTTTTTATGGTACAGCCAATTCCCAAACCACAACAACAAGACAAATGGCAAACCAATATAAGTTGATAAAAATGACGAAAAAGATAGTTGATTTTGCTCAACCAAAACATACCACTGTCCAAAAATAACAATTAAACTTAATACAATTGCAATGATTGGTCCCGACGGATAAAAATGCGATTGAAAGGGCAAATCTTTTAATTTTTTCCCCTGCGCTAAATAATGTTTTCGAAAACCAATATGACTTCGCGCAATGCCATACCACGCAATAAATCCCGCTAAGCTAGAAATATTTACTAACATTAAAAATAATTTTGTACTGCCAAAAAGGTCACACAAAAATGCAATCAATCCAAACGAAGCAGTTGCAAGTAATGCATAAATTGGAATACCAAAACGATTTACAGTAGAAAATATTTTTGGCGCACTTTTTCGCACAGATAAATTCCATAAAATACGTGTCGAAGAATACATATCAGAATTACACGCTGATAATAATGCAATTAAAATAATAAAATTCATTGCGTGCGTGATATATGGCAAACCAGTCATCGAAAAAATAATCGTAAATGGACTAAGTGCGATGCTATTGTCTGCATTTAATAATCGAGGATCAGTGTAAGGAATAATAAAACTGATCAGCAACATAATTAATACATAAAATAATAATATGCGCCAAAAAATTTGTTTCACTGCACGCGGAATATTGCGACGCGGATTACTGGCCTCGCCTGCCGCAACGCCAATTAATTCTGTTCCTTGAAATGCAAAGCCTGATAATAAAAACACTTCAAATAAGCCTGAAATACCATTGTGAAAATGACCTTGATTCCAATTATGAAAACCAATTACTTGATGTTGTATATTAAAACCTGCAATGACAAACACACCAACAATAATAAAAATAATAATGGCTGCGACTTTTATAAGTGACAACCAATATTGCGATTCGCCATAGCTTTTCACCGGCAAAATATTTAATAAAAAAATGCCGCAGAAAAATAACATGCACCAATCAATTGTTGGCACATTGGGATACCAAAATCCCATCACCAATGCTGCTGCAATTAATTCAACTGCAATGGTAATTGACCAATTAAACCAATAATTATATCCCATCGCAAAACCAAATGGTTTGCTCACATAATTACTCGCATACTCGCAAAAACTTCCCGACACAGGTTTATACGCTGACATTTCTCCCAAACTATTCATCAATAAATAAACCATTAAACCCATCACAAGATATGCAAAAATTGCACCCATCGGTCCTGCAATATATAACGCTGAACCACTCGTTAAAAAAATACCTGTACCTAATGTACCGCCGAGCGCAATCATTGATAAATGACGTGCGGATAATTGTTTGCGAAGTTTGGGCATGATTATTTTTCACTCGCTTGAATGCGCAACGCATGAATATGTGTTTGCATTAATGTGCCGAGTGCGTCGTAAACCATGCGATGTTTTTCAACAAGCGTTTTTCCCTGAAAAATAGGGGATTTTATGATTACGGTAAAATGTCCGCTGTCTTGATGTGCGTGTCCAAGATGTTCTGCTTTGTCGTCGCGCACAGTTAATTCTGTTGGGTGGAATTTTTTTTGTAGTATGTTTTGAATTAATTCTACGGTTGGTTTCATTTTATTCCGGTAAAACAATTTTGTAGGGCTTTATTGTTACACGTTTGTAAACTTCTGCTGTGACATAAGGATCTGCTGCGATCCATTCTTTTGCTTCATCTAAAGAATTAAATTTTGCAATGATTAATGAGCCATGAATTCCAGCAACAAATGGATTATCGCCATCTTTATTCATTAGTGGTCCTGCGGCAAGCAAACGATTTTCTACTGTTAATATTTTTAATCGTTCTAAATGCGCAGGGCGAACCGATTTTCTTTTTTCTAAAACGTTTTCCGCATCTTCGCAGTAGAATGCATAATAATTCATGTTTGACTGCTCTCACTAATCACATGCCGCGACATATAAATTCCTTGTGCAATAGTGAAAACCAATGTTAATCCCAACGTGCCAAATAATTTAAAATTAACCCACGCGTTCATTGAATAATGATACACAACATATAAATTTAAAATTCCTAAAAAAATAAAAAAGATAATCCACGCTAAATTTAAATGCGCCCAAATTTTTTCCGGCAAAATAATTTTATCGCCGAGCATGCGCGTTAATAAATTTTTCTTTGAAAAGGTATGACTAAATAACAATATTGCTGCAAAAACCCAATAAATAATACTTGGTTTCCACTGAATAAAAATCGCTTTGTGAAAAAATAACGTAAATCCACCGAGAATTAATACACTAAATAAAGTGATGACATGTAATTTTTCGAATTTTTTTTTGCGTAGCCAATATACCAAATTTTGCAATACACATGCGCCCATTGTGACGGCGGTTGCGGTGTAAACACCAAAAAATTTATAGGCGATAAAAAAACAGATGATGGGAAAATAATCGAAGAGTAATTTCATGCATTGATTCCTGGGTGTTTTGGTGTTGGTGCTGTACCGTATTGCGTCATACGCAAACCATCAAAATCTCGATAAGTTACAAACCGCTGACTGCCGCATAAAGTGTGTGCTATACAATATCCAATCATTGATGCAATTAGTAATCCTGCAAAGCCACAAGCAATCCATATTCCATCTGGCATGGTTGGAGCGGGAGGTTCGCCGCCTGCGTTTCCGGCACTTGTCAGTGATGTCATCATGCCAAAAAGCAATGCCGCTGATGTTCGACGCATGATTATTACTCTTTAAATTTGGGTTAATATTACGTACGCCCAGCTTTCATTAAAACCGCTTATTTGTCAATGTAAAATCATCTTTTTAACCCAAATCAACCTGGTTCTTAACCTGATATTCCGGTATGATAAATCTTTAAAGATACTATAGGTCATGTCGGATGAGCGAAATTGCAGAAGTTGCTGTATCTCAAGCAGCGTTAGATCACATCGTCAAAGTACGTGGCGAAGTGGTCAGTGAAATGCCGCTCGATCTGTACATTCCGCCCGATGCGTTACGCGTTTTTTTAGAAACGTTTCAAGGTCCGCTCGATTTATTATTATATTTAATTAAAAAACAAAACATCGACATTCTCGATATTCCAATCAAAGAAATTACCATTCAATACATGCAATATGTCGAATTAATGCAAGAATTGCACTTAGAATTAGCGGCAGAATATTTAGTGATGGCGGCAATGCTCGCTGAAATTAAATCGCGTTTATTATTGCCGCGAATACAAACGGATGATGAAAATGAAGTGGATGATCCGCGCGCAGAATTAATTCGTCGTTTACAGGTTTATGAGCGCTACAAAAAAGCCGCGGAAGAATTATCTACTTTAAAACAAGTAGATCGCGATATATTTTTAGCAAATGCAATTGCACCGCCGATGCCAACAACGATGGAACAACCTGATGTGCCAATGCAAGATATGCTTGATGCATTTGTCAGTGTAATGACGCGCGCGCGATTTTTTGCAGATCATAAAGTTGAAAAACAATTATTATCTATTCGCGAACGCATGTTGATTGTTTTAGATCGTGTGAATTCAACCGATTTTATTTTATTTACCAGTTTATTTACAGCAGAAGAAGGACGCATGGGTGTTGTTGTTACTTTTATTGCGATTTTAGAATTGATTCGTCAATCCGTAATTGAATTAGTACAAAATGAACCGTATGCGCCAATTTATATTAAAGCAGTGAGCGGTGACGTTTCTCACACTCACACTGACACGCACACTATCGAAGGTGATTTATGACACAATTTGAAACGCCAGAAAAAATTCTCGAAGCTGCATTATTTTCTGCAGCAGAACCTTTGCCTGTCGATAAATTATCGCATTTATTTCCAGAAGAAAATCGTCCGAACACAAGTGATATTCGCGCATACCTATCAAATTTAAAAACTGCTTATCAAGATCGTGCAGTTGAATTAGTAGAAGTTGCGAGTGGTTTTCGTTTTCAAGTAAAACAAGATTTCACGCCTTTTATTCAGCGATTAGAAGAACGCAAACCACTACGTTATTCGCGTGCATTTTTAGAAACATTAGCATTAATTGCTTATCGCCAACCGATTACACGCGGTGAAATTGAAGATGTCCGTGGTGTTGCAGTCAACCCAAATATTATTAAAACATTGCTTGAACGTGATTGGATTAAAATTGCAGGATATCGCGATGTGCCTGGAAAACCAGCATTATTAGCAACTACAAAAACTTTTTTAGATTATTTTAATTTAAAAAGAATATCTGAATTACCTGCACTATCTGAATTAGTAGATTTTGAAACACTGGAAAAACAATTGGGATTGCAAATGCCGGCACAAGGTCAGCTGATGCAATCAACTGACGAAGAAGTTATGGATAACGTTTCCTAATGGATACACATTTTTTTGTATTATCTAAAAAACTCGGTGAATTATGCGTTTCGCGAGATATGTGCATTGCACTCGCTGAATCATGCACAGGTGGAAACGTTGCAAAATTAATTACAGATGTAGCGGGTAGTTCGGCTTGGTTTAATGGCGGTGCGGTTGTTTATAGCAATGCAGCAAAGACCGCAATTTTAGATGTAAAAGAAGAATTAATTTCAAAACATGGCGCTGTTTCTGAAGTGGTTGCAAAAGCAATGGCAGAAGGCGCATTGCAAAAATTTCACGCTGATGTAGCATTGGCAATTACTGGTGTTGCAGGACCATTAGGCGGCACAGCAGAAAAACCAGTTGGCATGGTTTGTTTTGCATTGGCTGATCGAAAAAGTGTTGATGCAAAAACACTGTATTTTACGAGTGGTCGTGACAACATTCGAAAAAGTGCAAGTTTATTTGCACTTGAGTGGATGACAATGCATTTGTCGATTCAGTAAAATTTTTTATAAGGAATTTGCTTGAGGGATTTGAAGCGCAAAACTGTAACTGCTAAACAAGCAAAAAACAGCGCAAAACAAGTATCTTTATATCGTCGCTTGCACGAAGGATGTTTGATCGTGATGTTAGCGGCTGGTTTATTTATTTTATTATCGTTAGTGACTTATCATCGCGCTGATCCGAGTTGGTCACATCAAGTATCCAATCCTATTGTTTTAAATGCTGGCGGAAGAGTTGGCGCATGGATTTCTGATTTTTTATTATATGTGTTTGGTTACATCACTTATTTTTTTCCGCTGATTATTTTTCGCGGCGCATGGGAATTATATCGTAAATATCAACACCTCGATGAAATTCCAACAATAAATTGGACGCCAATTATTTCGCGCACAATTGGTTTTTTAATGTCAACGATCAGCGCAACAAGCTTAATGCATTTATATTTATCGAAATTTAATTTTGCACTGCCATATGAATCAGGCGGAATTGTCGGCGTTTCCATGGGCAATTTTATGTTGCAATGGTTTAATCGTTTTGGCGCCACTGTTATTTTCATCCCTGTTTTACTGATCGGAATTACATTATTAACTGGCACATCATGGTTAAAATTAATTGAATCGATTGGTGGGTACATATTACATGTTTCTCGTTTAGGTTTAGAAAAATTAAAACATAATATTGTTTTGCCACGCTTCCCATCAAAATTATTTTCAGAAAAATTAAATGTATTCCATTCTGCAGAGAAAAAAATCGAACCAGTGATAAATAATGAAATCGATCCTTTGTTTCATGCACCAATTAAAACTTCAACTGTGAGTCCACAAAAACAATTAATTACTTTTGCAGAAATTCAACCTGAAGAAATTCATACTGCATCTGTGCCGCGATATTCCCAATCCGTTATTTTGCCGAAATTATCTTTATTAGATGCGCGCGTAAATGAAAGAAAGTTAAGTGTAACGCGTGAAATGTTAGAACAACGTTCTCGTGAAGTTGAAGAATGTTTTAATGATTTTGGTGTTGCGCTAAAAGTAGTTGCGGCACACCCAGGTCCAGTTGTAACGCGTTTTGAATTAGAATTAGCGCCTGGCACAAAAGTAAATAAAATTTCTGCATTGGTAAAAGATTTAGCGCGATCATTATCGGTAATTAGTGTGCGTGTTGTTGAAGTGATTCCTGGAAAATCAGTGATCGGTTTGGAATTACCCAATCCGCATCGCGAAATGGTGACATTAAAAGAAGTTTTATCAACACCTGCGTTTCAACAATCACGTTCAGCATTAACGATTGCATTAGGAAAAGATATTGCGGGCGAATCGGTTATTGTTGATCTTGCAAAAATGCCGCATTTATTAGTTGCAGGCACAACTGGTTCTGGAAAATCAGTTGCATTAAATGTCATGTTATTAAGTTTATTATATAAATCATCGCCGCAAGATTTACGTATTATTTTGATTGATCCAAAAATGCTGGAATTATCGATATATGATGGCATTCCACATTTATTAACGCCGGTTGTGACCGATATGAAAGATGCATCAACTGCATTGCGTTGGTGTGTTGTTGAAATGGAAAGACGTTATCGTTTGATGGCATCACTTGGCGTTCGAAATATTATGGGCTACAACATCAAAGTAAAAGAAGCAATTGATAAAGGCGCGCCGTTATTAGATCCAATTACGCCACCAACAGATGCAGGTCCAATCGAATTACAAACATTGCCAAAAATTGTTGTTTTAACCGATGAATTTGCAGATATGATGGTTGTTGTTGGAAAAAAAGTAGAAACATTAATTGCAAGGCTCGCACAAAAAGCACGCGCTGCAGGAATTCATTTAATTTTTGCAACACAACGTCCATCAGTTGATGTCATCACTGGATTAATTAAAGCAAATATTCCAACAAGAATTGCATTTCAAGTTTCATCTAAAATTGATTCACGCACGATTCTCGATCAACAAGGTGCAGAACAATTATTGGGAAATGGTGACATGTTATATTTACCACCAGGTTCTGGCGTTCCGGTTCGCGTGCATGGTTGTTTTGCAAGTGATGAAGAAGTGCATCGTGTTGTAAATGATTTAAAACAACGCGGAAAACCAGAATATTTATTAGATATTTTAGATGATGCTGCGAGTGTTGATCCAACGGGTTATACAGAATCTGCTTTGTCAGATGATCCGGATGGTGGTGAGCGTGATATGTTATATGATGAAGCTGTGCATTTCGTTACAAAGGCACAGCGTGTTTCGGTATCGAGTGTGCAACGTCGATTTAAAATTGGTTATAATCGTGCTGCAAGAATTGTTGAAGCGATGGAAGCAGCTGGAATTGTGAGTAAAATGGAAGGTAATGCGTTGCGGGATGTTTTAGTTCCAGCGCCGAGTGAGTGAGATGTTACGGAAGCCCGCGTGCAATGAGCGCAGCTCATGGAACAAGGGCGTTTTGCAGTGACCCAACTACAACGACACATTTATACTTTATTGCAGAGCATAAAATATGAAGTACTTAAAAAATATTTTTTTATCTTCACTATTATTTTTTTGCGTTTCCATTTTTGCAGACACACCAATTTCCGCTTCAGGACAATTGGTGGAATTATTAAATCAATTCACTACATTTAAAGCGAATTTTACGCAAAAAACAGTAGATATGAATCAAGAAACATTGCAGTACAGCAGTGGAATTGTAATGATTGAACGACCCGGTCGTTTTCGTTGGGAAACATTAAAACCCGCGCATCAAATTGTGATTACCAATGGTAAAAAATTATGGATGTATGATGTTGGATTGCAACAAGCGACCGAACAATCTATTGCAAATAATCCAATGAGTCCCGCTAAATTATTATCGGGCGATGCAAATCGATTGCTGCAACAATTTTCTGTGCGTATGATTCCGCATAATAATATTTTAAATTTTCAATTAATTCCAAAAAAACATAATCGACAATTTAAAATGATTGGGTTAGCATTCTCGCATGAAAAATTAATCAGCATGCGAATTAAAAATAATATGCAGCAAACTACTATTTTTGATTTTTCACGCATCGTTTTAAATAAACAGCTACCATCTTCTTTATTTGAATTTACAGCACCACGTGGCGTGGATGTGTTGCAATGAATTTATTATCTAAAGAAATTTTAGTTGTTGCAATTGGTGGCGCAATTGGATCTGTTGCGCGATTATTATTATCACGTTTTGTTCAAATACTTGTGCCATTTGAAGGTTTGCCATGGGGAATTATTGTTGTTAATATTGCCGGCTGTTTTGCAATTGGAATTTTATACGGAGTTTTTGAATTAAAAATGTTGATGAATCCATTGTGGCGTGTTGGATTAATAGTGGGTATTTTAGGTGGTTTTACAACATTTTCGAGTTTTAGTTTAGATACATTTCATTTTTTATTGCGCGGCGAAATTTTTTCAGCGTTATTAAATATATTAATTAGCGTTGGCGTTTGTTTATTGGCAACTGTGTTTGGTGCGTGGTGTGTGACAGCGTTTGTTTAGGTGAATTATGATAGACCCAAAATTATTACGACAAGATCCTGATGCTGTTGCGCGCGAAGCAAAACGTCATAATGTAGATATTGATATTGCCTTCTATAAATCATTAGAAGCAGAACGAAAATCATTACAAGAAAAAACACAAGAATTACAAGCAAAAAGAAATCAATTTGCAAAGCAAGTTGGCATGGCAAAATCAAAAGGCGAAGATGTTTCAAAAATTTTAGCAGAAAATAAAACGGTTGATGACACACTGAAACAATCTGAAATTGCGCTCGTTGAATTGCAAAAAAAATTATTAGATTTTCAATTACAAATTCCAAATGTATTACATGCTTCCGTTCCAAATGGAAAATCAGAAAATGATAATGTTGAAATCAGAAAATGGGGCACACCAAAAAAGTTTGATTTTAAGCCTAAAGATCATGTTGATTTAGGTGCACAAAATAATTTAATGGATTTTGATACGGCCGCGAAAATTGCAGGCAGCAGATTTGTTGTTTTACGCGGACAATTAGCGAAATTACAACGCGCACTTGCAGAATTTATGTTGGATTTACATATTAATGAACATGGTTATACGGAAATGTATGTTCCTTATTTAGTGCATTCCGATGCATTAATTGGAACAGGACAATTACCAAAATTTTCTGCAGATTTATTTTCAATTTCAGGCGAACAAGATTTTACATTAATTCCAACAGCAGAAGTTTCACTTGCCAATACTGTTCGTGATGAAATTATTGATGAAAAAAAATTGCCACTGAAAATGGTTGCGCATTCTCCTTGTTTTCGAAGTGAAGCGGGATCTTATGGAAAAGATACACGCGGCATGATTCGTCAACATCAATTTCAAAAAGTAGAATTAGTGCAAATTGTAAAACCAGAAAATTCTGATCAAGCATTAGAAGAAATTACACATCAAGCAGAAAAAGTGCTGCAATTATTAAATTTACCATATCGCGTTTTATCATTATGTTCTGCGGATGTAGGATTTGCTTCTACAAAAACCTATGATTTAGAAGTATGGCTGCCGAGTCAAAATAAATATCGTGAAATTTCATCAGTCAGTAATTGTGGTGATTTTCAAGCGCGTCGCATGATGGCGCGTTATAAATCCGCTAGCGGAAAAACAGAATACGTTCACACATTAAATGGTTCTGGTGTTGCGGTGGGTCGAGCACTCGTTGCGGTAATGGAAAATTATCAGGATAAAGATGGGCACATTCATATTCCAGCAATTTTGCATCCCTACATGGGTGGGTTGGAAATGCTGTAGATTAGAAATAAATTTTTATCAAAACACAAAAAAATAATCACGAATGAGTGAACCCCGAAAATCAATTCTCAAACGGTTTGCGCGTTACTTAATTAATTCAGTCAGATAAAATCTGGAATATCAGAACTCATTGGAAAAAAAATTTCAGCCCTTGCATTTATGGTGTTAGAGGGCTGAATTGTTTTTCTCGTAATGTGGATTACACAGTGGAAATGTTCTCCTAGACTATTTTTTTGGTTGCCTGCATAAATAAATCGTATTATTACCTCCAGCTTGCCAACCGCCATTACCGCAGTAGATTGTAACCGATCCAGTCGGACCCGGATAATCCCACTGAACGAGCAACGTGTTGGGTTGAGGAATTGTCACATTGGGGGAATAGGATCCGTTGTTGTTGAAAAGAACTAAGTGTCCTGCGGGAAAACAGAAAGTGGTATAGGAGGCGGGGTTGGTCATACTAACACATGGAGTCACATTGCCGCTATGTCTACTGTAAACCAACCCAAGACCGTTGAGCGGGTTTGGAATGTTATACGCATACAAATTCACACTCGCGAGCGCGAGACACAGTAACGCAATATATTTTATTATTTT